>CERP01003577.1_pt1 | contig 66341 bp, 56 predicted proteins | sample 530801 | NCBI WGS metagenome assembly CERP01 (sample SAMEA2620991, study PRJEB7988) | marine metagenome | biome: marine biome (ENVO:00000447); feature: surface water layer (ENVO:00002042); material: "saline water (ENVO:00002010), including plankton (ENVO:xxxxxxxx)" | depth 5 m | reverse complement strand
GGGCGCTTTTTTTTTTCAAAGTATAGGGCAGACTATAGTTGGTTGATTGTTTTACGAATTGCCACAAGGTCTGCCAACAGTTTTTCCAGCAGGTTTAAGTTCAGCATATTGGCGCCATCGCTCTTTGCATTTGCTGGGTCGAAGTGTGTTTCAATAAAAATTCCATCCGTACCTGTCGCAATTCCGGCTCTCGCAATTGTTGAAATCATTTCAGGACGGCCGCCCGTAACGCCAGCGCTTTGGTTGGGCTGTTGCAAACTGTGGGTTACGTCCAAAACCACGGGGGCGTACTGTTTCATTGTTGGAATTCCCCGAAAATCTACAATCATATCTTGATAACCGAACATAGTTCCACGATCGGTAATCAGCACTTGTTCGTTGTTGCAATCGGTTACCTTGGTCACGGCATGCTTCATGCTTTCGGGGCTCATAAATTGGCCTTTTTTCAGGTTTACCACCTTTCCCGTTTCAGCGGCCGCTACTACCAAATCGGTTTGGCGCACCAAGAATGCCGGGATTTGCAGCACATCTACATATTCCGCGGCCATTGTGGCATCGCTTACCTCGTGAATATCGGTAACAGTGGGAACATCAAAAGTTTCGGAAACTTTTCGGAGGATTTTCAATGCCTTTTCATCGCCAATGCCAGTGAAACTATCTATTCGGCTTCGGTTTGCTTTTTTGAAACTTCCTTTGAAGATGTATGGAATCTTTAGGTCGTCGGTAATTTTCACAATCTTTTCAGCAATTTGCATCGCCATTTCCTCGCCTTCAATGGCGCAAGGCCCTGCGAGTAGGAAAAAATTGTTGGAAGTAGTGTGTTTTATCTTTGGAATTAAATCAAGTTTCATGCTGTAGTTTTAATAGTGTAAAGATAGGTATTTTACTATTCTGAGGTGATATTTCAGCATTTTCACTTACTTAAGATTTTTTCACTTCATATTATTGATAAAATAATACACCCATAATTTGCTTCTAATCCACTTAGAAACACTACTTTTGCACCCTCCAAAAAAAAGGAGCAAGTTTATGAAAGTCAAAAACATCGCTATTATTGCCCACGTTGACCACGGAAAGACCACGCTGGTTGATAAAATTATGCACCACTGTAGTATTTTCCGTGAAAATGAGAATACCGGGGAACTTATCCTGGATAATAACGACTTGGAACGCGAGCGCGGTATTACAATTACTTCAAAAAACGTTTCGGTTATCTATAAAGACACAAAAATAAACATCATCGATACGCCTGGTCACGCCGATTTTGGTGGCGAAGTAGAGCGCGTACTGAACATGGCAGACGGAGTTTTGCTTTTGGTCGATGCTTTTGAGGGACCGATGCCACAAACCCGTTTCGTACTTCAAAAAGCAATCAATCTTGGATTGAAACCTTGCGTTGTTATCAATAAGGTGGACAAGGAAAACTGTACGCCGGAAGATGTACACGAATCTGTATTTGATTTGATGTTTGAGTTGGGCGCCGAAGAATGGCAACTCGATTTTCCCACCGTTTACGGCTCTGCTAAGCACAACTGGATGAGCGACGATTGGAAAAACCAAACCGAGAATATTGAGCCTTTGCTCGATATGGTTTTGGAGCATATTCCCGAGCCAAAAATTGAAGAAGGTACCGTACAGATGTTGATTACCTCCTTGGACTTTTCTTCCTTTACGGGTCGAATCGCCATTGGTCGTTTACAGAGAGGTACTTTAAAGGAAGGAATGCAGATTACTTTGGTGAAGCGTGATGGCACTAAAGTGAAATCAAAAATAAAGGAACTTCACACTTTTGAAGGTTTGGGCCGTAAAAAAGTTGCAGAAGTACAAGCAGGAGATATTTGTGCGTTGGTTGGCTTGGAAGGTTTTGAGATTGGCGACACCGTGGCCGATACTGAAAACCCGGAAGCTCTTAAAACCATCGCAATTGATGAGCCTACCATGAGTATGCTTTTCACAATTAACGATTCACCTTTCTTTGGGAAGGACGGAAAGTTTGTTACTTCGCGCCATATTAAGGAGCGCCTGGAAAAGGAACTTGAAAAAAACCTTGCATTGCGCATGCAACCAACGGACAGTGCCGATAAATTTATGGTCTTCGGCCGCGGGGTTTTGCACCTTTCGGTTTTAATTGAAACCATGCGCCGTGAAGGTTATGAGCTTCAAATTGGGCAACCACAGGTTATCATCAAAGAAATTGACGGCGTAAAATGTGAACCAGTTGAAGAAATGACAATTGATTTGCCAGAAGATGTAAGCGGAACCGCCATTAATATGGTTACCATCCGTAAAGGGGAAATGATAAGTATGGAAGGAAAGGGTGAGCGTATGGTCTGTAAATTCATAATTCCATCCCGCGGAATTATTGGGCTGCGTAACCAATTGCTTACCGCAACTGCCGGGGAGGCCATTATGACACATCGTTTCTTGGAATACCAACCGCTTAAAGGTGGCATTCCGGAAAGACAGAACGGAAGTTTGGTTTCTATGGAAACCGGCCAAGCCATTCCATATTCCATTGATAAATTGCAGGATCGCGGGCGTTTCTTCGTAAATCCAAATGAGGATATTTATGAAGGTCAGGTTATTGGCGAAAATACACGTCAAGATGATATGGCAGTGAATATTACCAAAACCAAAAAGCTTTCAAACGTACGTTCTTCGGGCGCTGACGATAAGGCACGTATTATTCCGGCCATAAAGTTTTCGTTGGAAGAAGCCTTGGAATACATCCAAAAGGATGAATACGTTGAGGTTACCCCAAACCACTTACGACTTCGAAAAATCTATTTGAAGGAAGTGGACCGTAAAAGAAATAAATTGTAGAAAAAAGAAAATCGCCGAGCAACTCAATAAACTCGGCGATTTTTAGTTAATTTGTTGTCGCCGGAAGGCAAACGCAGTATAAAATAATAAGGTATGAATTTTCTTTATTTCGATCCAGGGCTGGGAGCAATGATAGTACAGGCGGTAGTGGCAGCGGCTGCTGGCATTTTGCTTTTTTCAAAAAATGTTATGTATAAGGTGAAATCTTTTTTCGGATTGGTAAAAGAAGAGGAAGATACTTACGACTCAATTGATATCGAGGAGGAAGACACCAATACAAATGACAGAAAAAACTGAGACACACCAAGCTTCATTTCGCGACCCGTCGGGGCATATTTTCTATGATGGAAAAACTCTGCGAAGAGCCATTAAACCTATATATTTTCCGCAATACAACAAACTAAAGGAAAGTGGTTTTTTTAAAAACCTAATTTCAAATGGTTTGCTTATTCCGCACGAGGAAACTTCGGTTTCTTCGGAAGAAATAATCATTACCCCGGAAGAAATTCCATTTATCACAAACCCATATGAATGGAGTTTTGAGCAATACAAGCACGCCGCGCTCCACACTTTAAAAATCCAGAAATACGCACTTTCAAAGGGATTTATTTTGAAGGATGCCTCTGCTTACAATATAACATTTCACAAAGGGAAACCCGTTTTTATAGACACGCTTTCTTTCGATTTTTATGAGGAAGGAACGCCGTGGCGCGCCTATAAACAATTCATTACCCACTTTTTTGGACCGTTGGTTCTCGCAAAATATCACGGCACCGAAGTGTTCAAAATGATGCAAACGCACATTGACGGCATTCCCGTGAAATTGATTTCCTCATTGTTGCCCACCCGCACCAAACTCAGCTCTGTTGTCTATCCAAACATCCACTTGCTCGCCAAAATGGAAAGCAAGCACAGTGAAGATTACAAAGCCGAAACCAAGATCGCGACACTTTCAAAAAAAGCACAGGAGAATATTCTGGAAAGCCTATACGATTATATAAAAGGGTTGTCGCTAAAAGAAGCCAGCGAGTGGGGCAATTATTACGATAAAACCAATTATGACGAAGCCGCTTTTGAAGCCAAAAAAACGTTGATAAAGGAATGGATAAAACCCTTGGCTCCACAAAAATTGATTGACGTGGGCGGTAACGACGGCACTTTTGCTCGAACCGTAATTGATAGCGTTCCGCACATCACTGTTACTGATATTGACAGCAACGCTGTTGACTATAATTACAAGCAGATGCAACAAAACAAGGAAACCAATATGCTTCCCTTTGTCTGCGATGTGCTACAGCCCGCGCCCGGAATCGGTTTCAATAACACGGAACGCAATTCTTTAATAGAGCGTTTGGCGAAGTATGCGCCGGATGTCACGATGGCTTTGGCTTTAATTCACCACATCACACTTTCCGGAAATGTTCCTTTTGAAAAATCGGCTTCTTTTTTCGCCTCCTTTTCAAAAAATCTTATCATTGAATTCCCGACACGCGATGATTCCTGGGCACAATCCTTATTGGTCCGCAAGCGCGAATTTATAAACCATTTCGATTTTTACAACGAAACGGAGTTTGAAAAAGGATATCTACAATATTTTACCCTTGAAAAAAAGGAGGTAGTAAAAGGCACTAAACGCATTTTGTATCTTTTGAAAAACAAAAACAATGGAGCCTAAAAAAAAGCAGGGTTTTTTCTCGGTTTTTTTGAACAACGGGAAAGCCTATCCTTTGCTTACGGCTCTTGCGGCTGGGCTTTATCCATTATTGTTTTATTACACAAACAATTATAAAATGATAAATTCCTGGGAGCATCTCGGGTATTTTGTATCTATATTTTTGTTGCTCCCGATGGTTGTTTTTTTTGTAGCCCATAAACTTTCAGGAGTTGGAATTCTTAAAGGATTGCAGCCTTATGTGCTTCCGTTTTTGAACTTTTTCTTTTTCTTTTCCTATCTCAATGTTGCACTCTATGCCGGATTTAGCTGGATACGGACGCTTGTTGTTTTCGGAATAGCGGTTTTGCTTACCCTTTTACTTCGTAAATTTTTAAAAAAAATAATAGGTTTTCAACTTATACTTGCCGTGATAGGTATTTTTACCTTAACCCCAGTGGTAATAAAACAGCTTAATTATTCCAAAGAATGGCTCTTACAGCCCGATGCCATCGAGCAAGCTGAGTTTAAGATGAAGCCTAATGTTTATTTTATTCAGCCGGATGGCTATGTGAATTTTTCAGAATTGAAAAAGGGATTTTATAATATCCCCAATGATGATTTCGAAAATTTTCTATTTAAAAATAATTTTAAGGACTATCCAAATTTCCGAAGTAATTACGCGGCAACATTGCCAACCAATAGTTCGGTATTTATGATGAAACACCATTATTATAACAATGGATCGCATTTTACGGAGACTATAAATGCCCGTAATATTATCGTTACTGATAATAGCGTGCTTAGAATCTTTAAGAATAATGGATACCGCACATTTTTTCTTACGGAACAACCTTATTTTTTGACCAATAAGCCCAACTTGGGTTATGATTTCTGCAATTTTTCCAATGAGGAAATAAACTTTGTAACTACGGGAATTGGGGATCCGAAGGATGTAATTGCGCCACTTAGAAACTATATGGGATCCTATCCTGAGGGACCGAATTTCTTCTTTGTGGAAATTTTCAATCCGGGTCATATTACCAATACCGAGACTGATTCAAAGGGCGTGGAGGGGGAGCGTGAACATTACATTGAGAGCTTAAGGGAATCCAATAAAAAATTGACCGAGCTTACCAAAATTATTCTGAAGAACGACCCTGAGGCGTTGATAGTGATTATGGCAGACCACGGCGGGTTTGTGGGCATGGCCAGCACCCAGGATTCTTACACCAAAAGTAGCGACCCTAATTTTGTAAACTCCATTTTCAGTACCATTCTTGCCATTCATTGGCCCAATGGAGCGGCCCCGGAATTTGATAATGAATTGAAATCCTCTGTCAATTTATTTAGAATTTTGACGGCATATTTAAGCGAGGAGAAGTCCTATCTCGAAAATTTGCAGGAGGACGGAAGTTACATTATTATAAATTACGATGCACCAAAGGGCGTATATCAGTATATAAACCCTGAGGGAGATTTAGTTTTTAAGAAGTTATGATAGCCCCAAGAGGAAAAATACAACATTCTAAAACGACTTCGCAAGAACCCTTTCACCGGCCGATTACGCTTGCGTTGGCGGCTGGGCTCTACCCACTGCTTTTTTACTATTCCAGAAACTTCACCATGATTGACTCTTGGGCGCACTTGGGTTATTTTTTGATGTTTTTTTTAGGAGTGCCATTGTTACTATTCTTATTGGCAACTTGGATTTTGAATAGGTTCAATGTTCCCTTTGGGAAATATGTACTTCCCTTTTTGAACCTGGTTATTTTCTTCTTTTTTCTTAAAATTATACTATTTACCGGCGCTCAGAAAAAAATTATGTTGGGCGCAATTATCATTTCGGCCTGCGCTGTCTATTTACTACATAAACATATGGCCAAATGGATAATGATTCAGTTTCTTTTGGCATGCATCGGTCTTATTACTCTTATTCCAGTATTGATAAAAAATTTAAACTATTCCAACGATTGGGCTAAACAACCCGATGCTATTGTGGATGTTAGCTTTAAGAAAATGCCAAATATCTATTACATTCAGCCGGATGGATACGTTAATTTTTCAGAATTAGAGAGAGGTTATTACAATTATAAACAAAGTAATTTTAAAAGTTTTCTAACGGAAAATGGTTTTAAAAACTATCCCGATTTCCGCAGCAATTACGATGCAACCCTCGCGTCAAACAGTGCCACATTTGCTATGAAACATCATTTCTATACTGCGGATGCTGGTACTGGCGAAATTGCAAATGCCCGAAATATTATAATGGGCGACAATGCCGTTTTGGATATTTTGAAAAAAAATGGATATAAAACTTATTTCTTTGCTGAGTATCCGTATTTGTTGATGAACAGGCCGAAGCTGGGTTATGACTATGTGAATTATAATTATTCGGAAATACCTTTTATGGGTACTGGTCTTGAGAATCGGAAAGAGATTTTGCCCGAATTTATAAACGTATTAGATAGAGTGGGGGAGAATCAACCCAAGTTCTTTTTCATAGAAATTTTTAATCCCACACATATTGATGGTTCCTCGGTAGGGAAAAACCTTGTCGCAAAAAAGCGAAATCAATATTTGGAGAACCTTAAAAAAGCCGATAATTCACTTACCGATTTTATCGGTGCCATTCTTAAAAGAGATCCGAACGCGCTCATACTGATCATGGCCGATCACGGCGGGTATGTAGGGATGGAAAGATTTCAGCAGGGAAATGAAAAAACCGAGGATAGTGATAAGATATATTCTATGTTCAGTAGCATACTGTCCGTTCATTGGCCCGAGAATTCGCCTCCACCGTATGATGAAAAGTTTAAATCTCCCATAAACGTATTCAGGATCTTATTCAGTTTTCTAAGTGAAGATGCTTCCTATTTGAATCATTTAGAGAAGGATTCCAGTTATGGGCTTATTCTTGAAGGAGCTCCACAAGGGGTTTATGAGCTGATTGATGAGAGTTATGAAACAGGTTTTAAAGAGATCAATTAACATTTCAAAAGCGGCTATTTCTTAAGCCCCAGAATACTAAAAAATAAGCTAAACAAAATAATTTGTACTCCCAATAACATGAGGGTTATCGCTGGGATTACCCTTCGTAAAATTGCGGTGCTTTCAATATTTCCGTAACCAATAGCTTGCCAATCGGAGTATGCCACAACGCTTAGGATAGCTCCCACAATTACCAAAATGAAACCCGCTATCAAACCTTTTTCCAAATTAATAAAATTGAAAAGACGATCGTATTTCTTAGATTTTGGCAGCAATTCATTTTCAACTGTGAAAACTTTCGTGAGTCCATAAAAAAGAATAAACTGAAACCCAATAAGAAAAAATCCTGAAGAGAAGAGAAGCGTATGGACATCAAAATTTACACTGCCGATGGAAATAGGACCGCTGATTAAAACAGCGGAAGTAATCAATCCGAAAACCATTAAAATCAGGCCAGGGATTAAAAATAGCCAATTCGGACTGTAAAGCACCAAAAATCGCAAGTGCCGCCAGCCGTCGCGCCAAGTATTTAAATGCGGAGGTCGCGTGCGTCCGTCTGGGGAGAGGATGGTGGGTACTTCGGTAATTTGAAGATTTTTAAGACTGGCTTTAACGATCATTTCACTGGCAAATTCCATTCCCGTGGTTTTAAGTATCATCGTATAGTAGGCCTTCTTGCTGAACCCCCGCAAACCGCAATGAAAATCGCCGATATTACTTTTATAGAACAATCTTCCAATAAACGAAAGAACCGGGTTGCCTAAATATTTGTGCAGAAAAGGCATGGCGCCTGGTTTTATTCCACCCTTGAAGCGGTTGCCCATTACCAAGTCATACCCTTCCCGAAGTTTTAATAAATAGGGCATCAAATTACTGAAATCGTAACTGTCATCGGCATCGCCCATAATTACATACTTTCCGTTTGCCGCTTCAATTCCTCCTCTCAGCGCGCTGCCGTAGCCCTTTTGCGGTACGTTAACTACGGTAGCATTTAGGCTCTTAGCGATTTGTTGCGATCCGTCGGTACTTCCATTATCGGCAATTATTACCTCGCCAGAGATTTTTTCTCGTTCAAAAAAATCTTGGGCTTTTTTAATACAGATAGCCAATGTTTCGGCTTCATTAAGACAGGGCATTACGACGGATAGTTCTATACTCATGTTTTTGAAATTATTTTTCTGAATAGAATAATGCCAACCAAAACGGCAAAAAAGTAATTATAAAATAAATAGCGCATTATGGAGTGGGAGGCAAAAGCCACTATCATTGCGTTGGAGATGATCAAAGTAAGTGCGAAAAGCAACAATCCATTATAGACTGACCATTTCCGAAGAGCGATGAATACACTATATAAAAAAAGTAATAGTGCCAAACAGGCAATCATAATCCCTCCAAAACCGTGAAAGACACCTTCCCAATAGATAGAAATATATTCCTTAAAATTATTTTTTATCAAAATAGGCAGCATTTCTTTCGCTGTTTGTTCTATCATTATAACGTTTTCGCCAGGTTTTTCAGTTTTATTTTCAAAATATGCCATCCCCGGAATGTGGAAATTCCTGTTGCAAATTACAGGAAAGTTATTATGAAAAACCATATACTTATCCGACGCATTTCCAGAAACATTTGAACTCAGAAGACCCAAGCTATCAATCCGTTTAAAGGTATTCAGGTAAATCGTTCTATTATCTTCAACTTTCAGCAACGCAGCATCTTCCTTATTAGATACGTAAAGCGGTAATGTAAGGGCGTTTACATAACTAAAGGGTGTGGTTACGAAAAAGTCATGTACCAATTTGTGATATGTTTTGTCTAATGTTTGTACTAAAAAAGGCAATATTAAAAGAAGCAATACATAAAATAATTTCGTTCTTCCAAAAATGTTTCTCCGTTCCTTTAAGATATACAAAACCAAAATGACAGGGGCCACAATAATGAATTGGCCTCGGGTAAGGCACAAGAGTATAAAGGCTATTGAAAGGTGGATAAATTTGGCAGTTTGATTTCTGAATAAGAAATCAATACTGAAAGCCACCAGAAACAAGTAAAGGGGATAGGAAATTCCTTCTGAAGTCAAATTGTTCCCTACCAAAAGAGGCGGAAAATAGGGAAAAATCAACACCATAAAGAGAAGAATATATTCCCAGACCTTTAATTTCAGGAGGTGTTTGCCCGAACTCAGAAGTTTTGAAATCGCCAAAAAACCAAATATTAATTGAAAAGCGACTACGGCAGTTTCAAAAAAATCGCCGAAGAGTAGGTCAAAACTTCTCAAGAAAAGTCCATAACCAGGAAATCTGTAAAAATGTACCTTGAAATAAGTATACGTATCTGGAGAATAAATGGCGGGTTGCAACACTAAATATAGAAACACACCGAAATAGACCAACAGCTGTAAGCCATCAAACGTTGAAAATTTTAACCCTCGTGTAGAATATTTGAACAATTTGATGGTTTTAATTAATTATTTGTGGGACTGTAAAACTAAAAATAAATTTTAGCTTTACATTCTTATATCGAAAGCCTTTTTTTAAAAAGAAAATCCATTGGAAAACAGTACATTTTCAGTAAAAAGATACACCGCGGAAGATAAATTTTTGTGGCATCAATTTATGGAGACTTCCAAAAATGCTACTTTTTTGTTCCAAAGGGATTTTATGGAATACCACGCTGATAGATTTACGGATCATTCACTATTGGCATTGAAAAAGGGAAAGCCTGTGGCGTTACTGCCAGCAAATATTGCAGATAACACTTTGTATTCCCACCAAGGTCTTACCTACGGCGGTTTGATACTTCATAAAAAAGTCAAATTAAAGGAGGTGGCCGCAATATTTAGCAGTGTACTTCAATTTTTAAATGAAAAGGGTATTGAAACACTGCAAATAAAAATGTTGCCGAAAATCTACAACCGGCTTCCGGCAGACGAATTGGACTACCTGCTTTTTATAGCTTCGGCAGAACGGGTGCGGGCCGACGTTCTAAGCGTTATAGATAATAAAAACCCACTGAGAATTGCAACAAACCGACTGGAAGGCGTAAAAAAGGCCCAGAAACAAGGATTGAGAATTGTGGAGGAAAATGACTTTAAAGGTTTTTGGGAAAAAATATTAACCCCAAATTTAGCGCTCCGACACCAAGCCTTGCCAGTGCATTCCTTGGGCGAGATAACAGATCTGGCTAGTAAGTTTCCAATAAATATAGTACAGTTCAACGTGTATAAAGACAATGAAATTGTAGGTGGCGCAACTATTTTTGAAACCGAAGCCGTGGCGCACGTGCAATATATTTCTGCCAATGAGGACAAACAACAATTGGGAACATTGGATTTTTTATTTGAGTATTTAATAACCGAGCGTTTCAGAAATAAAAGATATTTCGATTTTGGGACTTCCAACGAAAACCATGGAAAAAATATAAATGAAGGCTTACTTTATTGGAAGGAATGTTTTGGCGCCAGAAGTATCGTCCAGTCTTTTTATGAAGTAAAGACCGCGAACTATAAAAAACTAGCAACCGTTTTTATATGATTCCATTTTTAGACTTACACGCCATAAATAAACGTTTTGAAAAACAATTTCAAGAAGGCTTTAGGCAATTTTTGGATTCGGGATATTATGTTTTGGGAAATCAAGTAAAATTGTTTGAGGCAAATTTCGCAAAGTATTGCGGCACAACCTATTGCATTGGCGTAGGCAATGGCCTTGATGCCCTTCGACTGATATTGGAAGGCTATAAAATACTCGGAAAACTGAAAGAAAACGATGAGGTTTTGGTGGCTTCAAACACCTATATCGCTACCATTTTGGCAATAAAACAGGCCGGCCTAAAACCCGTTTTGGTAGATGCAGATTTTGAAACTTATAATTTCAACATTCAGTCGTTGCGAAATCCAATTTCCCAAAACACGAAGGCTATTATGCCGGTCCATCTGTATGGGCAATTGGCGCCGATGGAGGAGATTTTGGAAATTTCAAAAGAATACAATTTGCTCGTAATAGAGGATGCGGCCCAAGCACATGGCGCAAAAACGAATGATGGGAAACGCGCCGGAAATCTTGGCGATGCCGCGGGATTCAGTTTTTATCCCACTAAAAATTTGGGTGCGCTGGGCGATGGCGGAGCGGTTACCACCAACGATGCTGAACTGGCCGATGCAATCGCAAAACTTCGCAATTACGGTACGTCCACAAAATATGTAAACGAGCTTTTGGGTTTCAACTCAAGACTGGACGAACTGCAGACGGCTTTTTTAAATGTGAAATTGCCCACTTTGGATTCCGACAATTCCCTGCGACGAACAATTGCAAAAAAGTATATTTCAGAAATAAAAAACGATAAAATCATCCTTCCGACCTACGACGGAAATGAGGACCATGTTTTCCACCTCTTTGTGGTCCGTGTGGATAATAGAAATGAATTTATAGATTATTTGGATAGAAACGGCATTGGGCATTTGATTCATTACCCTATTGCGCCGCACAAACAAGAGGCGCTTTCGGAATATAAGAATTTGAAATTTCCCGTTACCGAAAAAATCCATAACACCATTATCAGTATTCCTATAAGTCCCCTGCTTTCCGAAGCTGAGGTGGATACCATTATTTCAGTATTAAATACATATTAGGTGAAGATACCATCCTTTATACGCGGTAATTTACTTTTGAAGATGACATCGCTAAATGCTGTGGTGGTAAGTATCAGGCTCTTGATTTCTGCCGTTGTGCAGCGTCTGCTCTATGATTACGTTGGAGCGGTGGGACTCTATAAAATAGGTCAGTTAAGAAGTTTGTCGCAGTTATTGATGTCAATCTCTTCGCTCGGTACTTTCAGCGGCCTGGTAAAATATGTTGCAGAATACAGGTCAGACAAGGCCCAGCTTCAAAAGCTATTTAGCACTACGTTAGTTTTTACCATATTTGGTGTTTTAGGTAGCTGTATCACGCTGCTTGTGTTTTCAGACCGCATCAGCGATTATCTTTTTGCCTCAAATGAATTTTCGTATATAATTAAATTAACCGCTGTAATTATTCCCTTCATCGCGGTGCAACGCGTTTTTAATGGAGTTATAAACGGACTGTCCGAATACAAAAAGTTTGCAAAAATCGATTTGGTCAGTTACCTGCTTACGGTGTCATTAACTCTGTTGTTTCTTTTCCAGTACAATTTGGACGGGGTGCTGATAGCTATTAGTATTACGCCGATAATTCAGGTATTGGTCCTGCTTTTCTTTTTTTTCAGAGTACTGCGTGACTACATAAGTTTCAAGGATATAAAATTGAAATCCCCTATGGCAAAAAGCCTTTTTGCTTTTACGGTTATGTCCTTTGTGAGTTCCATTTTACTACCTCTTGTGGAAATAGATATAAGAAGCATGCTGGAAGAACGAATGTCAGGACGGGATGCTGGGGTATGGACCAATATGACTTTTATTTCGAAAAATTATATGGTTTTTTCAGGTTCCCTTTTTACATTATATGTGCTTCCCAAATTTGCGGGAATCTATTCCGCAAATAATTTTAAGAAAGAAGTTTTCAATATTTATAAAACCATTTTGCCGCTATTTGCCGCAGGTATGATTCTGGTTTATCTATTTAGACACCTTATAATTGAATTATTATATCCAGGATTGACCGAAATGGCGCCACTTTTTAAATGGCAATTGGTGGGCGATTTTATTAGGCTGGCTTCCCTAGTACTTTTGAACCAGTTTCTGGCTAAAAAATTGGTGCGCAGTTTTATATTTTCGGAACTTTTTTCATTGGCGCTTTTTTATGTGCTGGCCCAATTGCTTGTTGCTCCGTATGGGGTTGAGGGAATTGTAATCGCACATTTTATCAGGTATGTGCTTTATTTTTTTGTTGTTTCATTTTTAGTGTTCAGATATTTTAAAAAACAAAGAAAGTAAATTTTAAAGGAAAAAATCAGGTAAAGTTTAGATAGCTTTGAAACCAATTTTGTTGCATGCTTGATTCTAAAAACTCTTACAGACAGGTAATTAAGGCCACTTCGCTTTTTGGAGGGGTCCAGGTATTCAATATCTTGATTTCCATAGTTCGCTCAAAATTTATCGCCTTGTGGATAGGCCCTGCGGGTTTTGGTATCGCCACGCTTTTGAACACGACCATAGGCCTCATCAACGGAATGACCAATTTGGGGTTGGACAGAAGTGCCGTAAAGGATATTTCCTTCAGTCATGCAAACGCACAACCTGAAGGTACCGCACGCACCATACAAATTGTGAAGAGATTAGTGTGGTTTACCGCTATTTTGGGCAGTGTAATTATGCTTGCGGGCGCTCCGTGGTGGAGTGAGATTGCCTTTGACTCAAAGGAATATACCTTATCCTTTGTCTGGATTTCTTTGGCACTGTTGTTTAAACAGCTTTCCAATGGTCAGTTGGCAATATTGCAGGGGCTTCGAAAATTAAAAAAACTTGCAAAGGCGAATCTGTATGGAAATCTTTTGGCACTGCTCATTACGCTTCCCCTGTATTATTTTTACCGAATTGACGCCATTGTACCTGCAATAATAATTTCTTCTTTTATCGTTTTTATTTTTACCTATTATTTCGCCCGTAGTGAAAAGGTTGCTACCGTTAAACTTACCAACAGGGAAGCTTTTGTTGAAGGAAAAACAATGGTGCAATTGGGTCTTACGCTGAGCATTAGCAGTATGATCGGTCTTTTGGTAGCGTATATTATTCAAATCTTTATTAGCCAAACGGGGGGACTGTCGGAAGTGGGTCTATACAACGCCGGGTTTGTTATTCTGAATGCATATGTGGGGCTGGTCTTTACGGCTATGGAAACGGATTATTTTCCGAGATTATCTGCAATTTCCGATAGGATCGAAGCCATACGCCAAACCGTTCTTGAACAAGCTTTTATCGCCATTCTTCTCATTCTGCCCATTATAGTAATCTTTTTGGCGGCCGCGCCATTCATTATTGTGCTTTTATATTCCAATGAATTTGTGCCGATAATAGATATGGTTCGTTGGGGTATTTTGGGAATGGTATTCAAAGCCGTTTCCTTTTCCATGGGATATATTTTAATAGCGAAAGGTGACTCAAGGCTTTTTATGAAAACGGCCATTGGGTTCAATGCTTTACTCTTAATAATGAATCTTTCTGGCTATTATTTTGGCGGCTTGAAAGGCTTGGGGATTAGTTTTTTACTATATTATATCATTCATTTCATAGGCTTGCGGATGATTACAGAAACACGATATGATTTCTATTTTAATAAAAGCTTTTACGGCATCTTCGGCATTTGTGTTTTAATATGTGGAATTTCATTTTTGTTGACCTATATAGAATATTCCTATCTTAAATACGGTTTGTTAATAGTTATGGCTGGTTTTTCTTTTGTATTTTCATACATCCAATTGGATAAAAAAATGGACATAAAGGAATTATTCCGAAAGATTTTTAGAAGAAAATAATGGTCGGCTCGTTAAAAAGAACATATCGAAATACCCGCGAGAGTTTTAGGTTTTACTTCTCGGTGAATTGGATAAAAACCATTTATTTCAATTTCAGGATGTTTCCCGTAAAAACGGCCCGAAAGCTGCCTGTTTTTTTCTATGGACCAGTAAAACTCTGCGCAATACGTGGAAAGATAATAATTAAGGCTCCTATTAAACGGGCGATGATCGGATTTGGACAGCCATATGAAATGAATACAAAATTTCAAGGCATTTCCGAACTTTTCTTAAATGGAACATTTGTAGTTAAAGGACATATTCAATTTGGTAAAGATTATTTTATATACATATCAGATAATGCATACTGTGAATTTGGACATATGGCATCCCTAGCTTCTAGAGGTAAGTTAATTTGTAAAAATAAAATTGTGTTCGGCGATTATGCTAGAATTGGATCAGAATCGCAGGTAATAGATACCAATTTTCATCAAATGATTAACACTCAAACGAACGAAAAGTATCCGATGGATGGCACCATTAAATTAGGAAACTACAATTTTATTGGCAATAGAGTTTCAATAATGCAGAAAACTATAACGCCCAATTACTGTACTATAGCCTCAAATACATTGTGTAATAAGGACTATTCAAAGCTCGGGGAGAATATCTTAATAGGAGGGATACCGGCAAAATTATTAAAGGAAAATATATCTCGAGATTGGCTTGGTGAACAGGATATTTTAGAGAAATATTTGATAATAAAATAATTTAGAAAAGACGTAATCGAGGGCTATATAATTATCTTTGCAAAAATAAATCTTCGGCCTTCCATTTTTTTACTCCTATGCCACTTTCCCTATACAATCCCTTTGACGATTTAATTTTTGACGAACATTTCTGCTTTCTTTCCGGAGCGCTCACTACCGAAAAAATGCCAGTGTTTCCACATTGGTTGATGGACAAATTTAAGTTTGGCGACGAGCGCATCAAAATGATGGACAAACAAAAAACCTATGTATATGCCGACTTGGAATTGCCCTGTTCCCCAGAGGTGAAAAATGCCTTTGACGCACTGGATGAAAAAATTCAGGCCGCCTACAAAAAAGGCTACGAGGGAATGGCCGCGCTGGACGAACTGCTCATCTTTCAATGGACTGGCAGAATGCTGTACGGCCTGCTTTATTATGAAATGCGGTACGAACGCGACCGATTGCTGCGGCAAGGGGAGGAGTTTGCCCTTTCCACACAGTTGAAACAGCGGTTCGGGGATTTCCATTTGATGCTCCAATCTATTGTTGAGCCGGTGTCTTTCGTTGGAAAAAAGCCGTGGAGCATAGTGGTGTTTCCCCTGAAATATTCGGCCGATATTTTCAGCTATCGCGATGATGCTATCAACCTGCTGTTTTCGTTTGGGGTGAACGGTTTTGGCTTTATTGCTTGCTTGCAGGACAATGGTATAATTGCCGAAAAGCAAAAAGAGTTACTCGAAAAAATAAAAGGCCACGTTTTGCACCCCATCCAGTTTGAGGAATTGTACGCCCGGTTTCATTATTCCGATTATATCTTACAGTATAACCCGGAATACAAAATTGAAAGGAAGGATAATGCAATTACTATAGAAGCGATTCCTATTGAAAAAAAGGGAAGCAAGCCTATTTTCGGGTTTTGGGACGAGGATATTTTTGCCCAGTTGCTCGCCAACTATTGGAGTGTTTACGGCATTGAGCGGGAGGATATCCTGCAATTTCAAAAGCCGCCGCTCAGTTTTTTGGAAAATCCGTATTCGAAGGATTTTATAAAGCCGGAAGCAATCGATTTGCCATTTTAATTAGAGTTCCAAACTTCCAAATATTTCTTGGCAATTGAAATATAATGGTGTTCCCGCTCAATAAACGCCCGTGCATTTTTTGAAATGGTTTGTAATTTTTTGGGATTCAAAATTAGGTCTTCCATTTTTTGGACTAAATAATCTACATCGGGAAGGGCGTTGATGCACACTTCATCTTCCTTTAAATTATAGTGTTCCAAAAACTCTTTCTCGGCGCCGGTAAAAACTACCTTTCCTTTTGCCATTGCTTCCAAGGCGTTGTAACCTTGGTCATAAGCAAACACTTGATCCAAAAGAATATGTGCCGAATTGTACTTTTCAATATATTCGGAATAGGGCACATTTTCCACGGTAATCACTTCCATTTTTGAAGAATATTGCTGCTGAAGTTTTTTTAGCGCAGTTTCAAAATAATCATTTCCCTTTTTGAAATAATTCGCCCGATTTATACCGTGAAAAATAATCACCTTTTCTTCGGAAGCAAACGGATTAAAATTTAATTTTTCAGTATTTATTGGGTTTGCGATCAGTCCCAAATATTTCTTATTTCCGAGGAGCGGAATGTGATAATCCAAATCGGAAGCAATTACACCATCCACTTTTTCAAAAACAAAATCGTGCAGTTCCTTGTATTCGGGCATTAAATATTTCAATGCCGGAAAAAATGTTTTTTCTGAAATTTTCCCCTCAAAAAACGGAGTGAAAATGGAGTAACGGAACTTTTTTTCAAAAGCGTATTTCACGCTCGTATAATCCGTGCCGCAGGAAAGCAGGAAGAATTTTGCGTTCTTTTTGCTTAAAAATGAAATGATTTCCTTTTCGTGTTTCGGTTGGATTCCCAGCGAGCTTTCGTTAATCAACTGCACAACGTCAAAATTCTTAAATTTTTCTTTCTGTTGAAAAAACTGCCTTTTTAGGGAAATGGAAGAAATATCCTTACCGAAAATTTTAAAAAGGCCCACTTTTACCTTTTTTGAAATTCCCGAATCGTATTTCCGTTTTAACAGCATATCCGACGGGTAGTTTTTAAATTCATCGCCCGTAGAAACCAGCGTAACCTCGTGGCCAAGTGCTTGCAATCCTTCTTTTAAGGAATTGTGCAACCTGCTGTATTCGCCCACCAAAAGTATTTTCATATTTCCTTTTTTGCCACAAAGTACACCAAGCAAAGGCAAAAAGTTCACAAAGGATGCTCCGTAACTTTGTGAAAAATCTTTGTGAATGTTGTGGTTAAATTTTACACATCCAGCAAATAATAGTATTCTTATAAAGTTATCTTTGCCAAGATCGTTCAAAAATACACAATAAAAATCGATGACTTCCCAAAAGAAATTCAAAGTATGCCTGGTTTCCATTTCGCTTGCAAAAGGCGGCCTGGAGCGGTCGTGCGCCATGCTTTCGCAGATGTTGGAGGCGAAGGGCCACGAAGTGCATTTGGTAATTTTGAATGATGATGTGGATTACCCTTTTAGCGGTAAAATGCTGAATTTGGGAAAATTGAAAACCAAAAATGATTCGATGCTGAGGCGATTGCTGCGCTTTCGAAAATTTCGAAATTATTTAAAAAAGGAAAATTTTGATGTAGTTATCGACCATCGTCCAAAAAACAATTTTGAGCGCGAGCTGTTCTATTCCAAATTTATATATCGCGAGCTGAATAAAATTTATGTAGTGCACAGTTCCAAAAAGACGGAGTATCTCACGGAAAATCCATCGGCATTTTCAAAAGTCTGTCAAAAAAACCTGTTGAACGTGGCGGTTTCCGAATATATTGAAGCTGAAATTTTAAGGAAAGAAGGCATTTTTAATTCAGTGACCATCCACAACGCTTTTGATCCTGCTTGGGCTGAACAAAATGGCGAGTTTCCCCAAATACTCCAAAACAAAAAGTACATACTTTCCTACGGCAGGCTGGACGATTCCATAAAGGATTTTTCGTTTTTGATGGAAGCTTTTTCGCGATCCAAAGCTTGGGAAAAAGATGTGCATCTCGTCATTTTGGGTGACGGCATGGATAGGGAAATGCTTCAAAAACGGGCTGCTTCCAAGGAGGGGGCGCGGCAAATACTATTTCTTCCCTTCACCAATAATCCTTTTGAAATTATTAAAAATGCCCGTTGCGTGACGCTCACCAGCAAATACGAAGGCTTCCCGATGGTGCTTGTGGAATCGCTCTCCTTGGGAACGCCCGTAGTTTCGTTGGACATAGTTTCGGGCCCTTCGGAAATCGTACAGCACCATAAAAATGGTTTGCTGATTGCCGAAAGAAGTTTACCTTTATTTGCGGAAGCGTTGCAAACCGTATGTTTTGATGAAACGGGCTATCAAAACTTAAAAGCAAACACAAAAGCTTCCGTTGAAAAATTTTCAATGCAGACCATTTCTGAAAAATGGAACCAAATTTTAAACCATGCCTTACAATAAAATTGAAGACATACATGTATTTGAAATCCCGAAAATCACGGATCCACGCGGCAATTTGTCAGTTGTGGAAGAGGGGTTCTTGCCCTATGAGGTAAAACGCGTGTATTATTTATACGATGTGCCCAGCGGCGCCTATCGGGGCGGGCATGCGCACAAGGAGCAATTGGAGTTTTTAATAGCCCTCAGTGGTAGTTTTGAGGTACTTTTGGACGATGGCGAAAATAAAAAGTCGGTTATTTTGAATAAGCCCAACCAAGGTTTGCTGATACCCACGGGAATTTGGCGTGAACTTGAAAATTTTTCTTCCGGATCGGTCTGTTTGGTGCTTTCCTCGGGCAGGTTTCTGGAGAGCGATTACATCCGCGAGTACGATGATTTTAAGCTATTTAAAGGTGCCTAACCGCAGGCCGAGCTTTTCCAGTCCATTTTTTGTTTTTAGCATATATTTTAAAATGGTCTTATTTTGCCGTAGTAGAAACTGTTGCTTTTTGCTCAGGTTTTCGGGGTTTATTTTTTGATAATATTTTTGAAAAGCTGCTTTATTGCCCTCCATTTTGGCCAGGATACATAGTGAATATCGGTTTAGATCCAGAAATTTCTTGAGCGCGGGATTGTTTTTTTCGAAAGGTTCGTAAGCTTCAAAATTGGCTTTTTCATCTAAGTTTTTCACCCGTTGAAATAAACTGTTTTGCCTAACTATATAGGTTGCGCATACTTTGGGGCTGAAAACTATCTTGTATTTTAAGCCAATCCGAACATAAAGATCCGTATCCTCTCCGCTTTTAATTGTCGTGTCATACCAGCCTACCTTTTCAAAAACATTTTTTTTAAGTACGGTGGAAATACTCAACAAAACCGAATCCAGTTGGCTGGCCTCAAAATAATCGACCACCACGGCATCTGTTCCAATGGTTTGGAGGGAATAACTGTTTTTAAAGACTTTGCCGTTTCGCTTAATTTCGGTGGCAGTGGCAAAAACCGATTCGGAAGGAAATTCTGAAAGCAATCGGTTTTGCTCTTCCAAATAAAAGGGATACCAGTAGTCGTCAGCATCCATCAGCGCGATATATTCCGATGTGGCTTGCCGTATCGTAAAATTCCTTGCAGCCGATGCACCGCTATTTTCCTTTGAAAAATAACGTATTCGTGGATCTTTGAATTTTAAGATTTCAGCCTCGCTATTGTCCGTAGAACCATCATTCAGAATTACTACTTCAAAATCCGTAAAGGTCTGCGACAAAACGCTTTTTAAAGTTTCGGCAATGTATTTTTCTTTGTTGAAGACTGCTATTACAATTGAAAACTTCATTCTTTATAAGTTTTATAAACTGAGATAATATGCCAATCTATAGAGATCGAAGATAACCAAGGAAGGGCGGGATGACAAGAGGTTTTTTTCCATCGTCCGACGGAAAATCTTATAAAATTTGGCCGCGGCTGGTTTTAAATGGTATTTTCTCAGGCTTTCGGCCTTTTTTGACAATGCTGTTTCTTCAGGTTTTATTAAGCCTTGATTAACAAAATTATGTAGGCTTTCTACAGATTCTAATGATTTGCGAAGAAATATTTTACTATTCTCCAAACCTAGGTGGACTACTGGATTGTCTATGTGAATAACCCCTACATTTTTTGCCTTGGCTTCTAAGGCAAAAAGTGTGTCCTCATGGCGTAAATTTGGTATTTCTTCGTTAAAACTCAATCTTGAAAATACCGCTTTTTTTATCAAAAAGTTTAATGTTAAAAAGCGTAGATGAGGCTGTTTCTGTCTTTCGGAAACGGAAAGGGCCTCCCGCTTTTTGCCATATTGCCACCGCAATATTTCTTCTTTCGGAGGTGGGTCTGTTTGGTAGATGATTCCGCCATAAATAATTTCAGTATCAATTGTTATGGAAGCTATGTACTTTTCCAAAAAATCATTCCTAATAACTTTTGTGTCTGCATCCAGAAAAAGCAGATTGTCAAACCTGGCATTTTTAGCCAAGAGATTTCGGATGGCACTTCTGCCTATGTTTTTCTTTAAAATAGAATAGGAGGCATTTGTTAAGTCATTAATAGCCTCATTGGCAGTTACGGGATTTGGGGAACAATCGTCGTACACATTTATTTCATAAGTTAGGGCTAATTTTTCGGCCTGTTTATGCAAGGATGCCACTAGCGGAAACACATTGTAATTATAAGTGGGAATAAGGATTGAAATCATTTGTTTGCAATTAACACGGTTTCTGCCATAAATCCGTAACGTTCGTTTTCTTGAAAAGTTCTGACTTCAACCTTTTGAAATCCGCTTTCGCACAATCTCTGCTGCAAGCCAGCTACTGAATACGTGCGCACATGGTCTTCCTGCCCAAAAGCTTCCAAACGCTCTTTTGGGGTCTTTTTTGAAAAATCTTCATAAATGTGGCCCGTCTTAAAAGGAGTTTGGATAAGGCAAGTTCCATTGTTTTTTAAAACGCGGTGCAATTCGGCCATTGCTTTTTTATCGTCTTCAATGTGTTCTAAAATATGGTAACAGATTATCAAATCGAAAAAATCTTCTTCCAAGGGAATTTGGGTAATGTCATAATGGTACTCAGCAATAAATTCATCTTCATAATCGGTGCTGAAATAATCTATATTTTGATTTTTATTCAGCAATCTGTAAATGCTTCGCGAAGGGGAAAAATGAAGCACTTTGCCTTGGAGTAAATTGTCAGAATTTAAGAGATGATAGAGCCTTCGTGTGCGAGAGCGGCTTCCACAAAAAGGGCAGAGCAGATCGCCATCGGGAATTTTTATGAACTTTTTTATACCCCTTGAACACACAGTACACTCATGATTTTTTCCCCGTAAGTGATATGCAAAAATAGAGCGGAAAAAAATCTCGTGTTCAAAAAGTATTCTTTTTGGGACTATGGACAGTGCTACTTTTTTAAGTGTTTGGTACATGCTGCTAAAATACAGCAATCTTTTGGGAAGAAGGAAATTTGTAATTCCATTAAGGTAAAAATCTTCCTTGTTCAATAATTTCAAAAAGATGTATCTTGTGAAAAAAGTTATCAAATAGTGCGCTCCCTTTATATAATCATGCTAAGTATTTTATTCTCATTTTCGGGTTATTGCCAGAATGACTCCTGGTTTTACCTGCGTGCACGCGATACTGCCTTTGTACCCACTTTTGAGAAAACTGGAGATTTTTTATATTACTCTGGAAATGATAAATTATTGAAAGCCGCTTTAAAAAATTATAACATTAAAATTTTCAAAAAGACCTGGAAAAACGCTAAAAAACAAAATTTGAAAAAAACTTTTTTTGTCGTTGCAGATAATCCAGCTTTGATGACCGATTTATTGCAGAACGCTTCCCATCTTTTTGAATTTGGTGAATTGATTGCCGAAGAGGATAAAAAGATATTTGAGCCCAATGACTATGGGCTCACCAGCACGATTGGAGAAAATTTGGGCGCTCAGGTAAATTTGGATTATTTAGATTTTTTGGAGGTGCCTAAAGCGTGGTATTACACCACTGGCTCGCGAGATGTTATTATTGGAATATCTGACGGGTCACTGGATTTGGAAGACAAGGAATTTGCCGGAAAAAGTAAGTCTATCAGAAAATCGAGCTTATCAAACGGTCATGGAATGGGAGTTGCGGAAATTGCCGCAGGCCAGGGAGATAATGCTTATGGCGTACCAGGGGTATGTTACGATTGCAGTATTTACGGTACCAGTTATAATCACTTCAGTACATTAGAGCAATTGGTTGAACTTTCGCAGTTGGGTGTTCAGGTAATAAATTGTAGCTGGGGCTTAACCCGTTATTATGAGACTGCCCAACAGGCTATTTATGAGATGCTGGAGAATGGAACAGTAGTAGTAGCCGTTGGGCACAATGAGCCTTTTTCTACATCCCACGGAAAACGGGTTTATTATCCTGCCGGATATGACAAGGTTATAGCAGTTTCTTCCGCATCGCATAGATATGAGCATTTTACTGAAAATATTCTGTATTTAGAGGAGAAGAAAATATATTATATAAGGGATATTCGCTATTATGTAGGCCAGACTGGGGGATTTAAGGATAATGATACGACTCAAATTCCCAAACTTTATCCTATAAGCATCAGCAATTTAAATAAAACAATCGATATAGTGGGGCCAGGCACAGGTATATTTCGATATTCAAAGTTTAAAATGGAAGGCAAGTTAGAGATGACAGAATTTAATCAAACCTCTATAGTTGCACCTTTGGTATCCGGCACTATCGGCCTCATGTTTTCACTTTATCCCTGTCTTCCCGCGGAAGAGGTTGAAACCATCCTAAAATTCACTTCTACCAATATAGACGACGTGGAGCCCAACAAACCCTATGCGGGAATGTACGGTGCGGGAATGCTGAATACAGGCCGGGCGGTAAAAATGGTTTTCGATATGTTTGCTGAAAAGGAACCCGTGAAAATTGAAAACCAGCGGTTCAGTCGCTGGGATTTTAAACTGACTTCTATTTCTGAAGTAGTTATGCAAAATCAGAAATTTACTGAAGAAGCAACTTTAAATCTTACCTCAAAAAAGCGAATTGTAATTTCTGAAAATACCGACCTAAGACCGAACGCGAAAGGGAAAATTCATCTTAAAATTGACCCAACGCTCAAAAAGGAATGCGAATTGCAGCTGCGCGACCCGAGCATTTTGAATGATTGAAAGTTAATTGGAAGGTTTTGGACAATGACTTTTGGAACCAGAGTTTCTGTAAACTGCGACTGCGACTGAAAACTGCGACTGAAAACTGAACTACTTATTTTCAAACCGTTTTCTGAACTACTTCAAAAATCTGGTTTTCATCACATTTTAAGGTTTTGGAAGGATACTTCAGCAACAGGGCATAATCGTGTGTTGCCATTAAGATGGTGTTGCCGTTTTTATTTATCTCACGTAAAACTTCCATTACTTCCACGCTCGTTTGTGGGTCTAGGTTTCCCGTAGGCTCATCTGCGAGAATAAGTTCAGGATCGTTCAAAAGAGCACGTGCAATGGCAACACGTTGCTGCTCCCCGCCCGAAAGTTGGTAAGGGTATTTAAAGGCTTTGGTTTTCATATCTACCTTGTCCAATACCTCGTTTATCTTGCTTTCCATCGCAGCTTTGTCCTTCCAACCGGTGGCCGTCAAAACAAAATTTAGATTGTCGCGCACCGTGCGATCGTTCAAAAGTTTAAAATCCTGAAAAACCACGCCCAATTTCCTGCGTAAAAAAGGAATATCCTTTTCTTTTAAGGTAGCCAAATCATATCCAACAATAGTGCCTTCGCCTTCCTGCAGTGGAAGATCGCCGTAAAGCGTTTTCATAAAACTACTTTTTCCCGTTCCCGTTTTTCCGATTAAATAGACAAATTCGCCTTTTTCCACTGAAACGGAAACATCCGAAAGAACTAGGTTGTCGCCTTGATAAATGGAAGCATCTTTTAAAAATAGTACGGTATCGGCCATTGGAATTATAGATTTACGATTTCGATTTCAAAAGTAATTTGAATTACTTCAAACTGCAACTGATTACTGCCAACATATTTACTTTTCTGAATTTTTTTCTTTCAATGCATCAATCTCCTTTTGCTGCTGAAGGGTGTAAAGCGTCAATTCCTCAATTTTTTGAAGCAAAATCAAGTTCATTTCTTTTAGTGAAATTCCCTCCGTCCGCATCGTTTCGGCAGAAGGCACATTTGGCAGATGATTGTTTTCTTTTAAAAATGCTTCCAATTCTTCCAAAGAAATCAAACTGTATTCCGGCATCATTTCTGAAATACCGTTGAAATAGTTTTCAAAAACATAATCCGGAGCAACGGCACCGTCGAGATCTACCAAAACTTCCTGAGTGTGGATTTTTCCTTTTACGGTCAACAGTTCGTCGGGATTTGTGGTGCCAATTCCAATCTTTCCATCTTTCTCCGAAAGGTTTTTGAATGGGTTGCGCTGGGCGGTGGCTGAAAAACAAAACAGCAGAACAATTGCAATTACGATTTTGGGTAACAATTTTTTCATGACGAATAATTTTTATAAAAATAGGGGTTATTTTTTGAATCAAACATTTTTGATTTTTACCATCGCAAACGCAAACGCAAACAATAACAATAGATAGAGACAAGGCATGCCTTGTCTCTATCAATCAATCAATTAATCCATGCGTTAATTATTGAATTTATCGCCCCGCCAATTCTGCGGATTTTTGATAATATAATTTTCAATTCGGTTATATTCCGCGTGGTTGCGAATAATATGGTCGTGAAACCCCGCCTGCCAACCATTTTCTATTTCCAATCGGTTGGCGTGGCGCGTAACCGCCGATTTATACGAACCCACGATGGACGAAATGGTGTTTTTTCCGATATTTTGGAACCGTGTTTTCCCCGGGGATATTGGTTGCCCCGTATTAACCGGGTTATCCGGTTTATCAATCAATAAAATCCCGTGAATATGATTGGGCATAACCACAAATTCGCCCAACGAAACGAATTTTGAATGATTTGGAATTTCATGCCACAAAATATCAACAATAACCCCCAACGATGAAAAAACCATTTTCCCATTCGTTATTTCCCCAAAATAATGATTCCTGTTTTTGGTGCAAATGGTTATAAAATAGGCGCCGTTCCAGCCGTAGTCCCACCATTGGGCGCGGATGGATTCAATTCTATATTTTCCCCTAAATTTCGCCACTTTTCAATTGACATTCAAATCTTTGAAATGAAATTCTAATTCTTAAAAATAAAGAATATTTGCATAAAAATCTGAAATGTAATTTATTGCCATTTGTAGCGTTATATTCCTAAGAAAATCCACCAAAAAACCATTCGTTAATTAAACCTTAAAAATTTACAGTATCGCCGAAAGCTACATTTAAAGTTAAATATCTTTACGCCACAAAAACTGTAAATAATGATAAAGAATTTTCTTGTTTTTTCACTTATCCTATTCCTTTCATTTTCGTCCTTTTCACAGCAAACAGCGGTCTTTACAAATGACCTTGCCGATTTCAACCAAGCGCTGGAATTATATAACAACGGGCAGTTTTTAGCCGCGCAAAGTCTTTTTGACAAAATAAAAAACAGCAGCGAAGACGAAACCGTGCAGAGCGATTGTGCCTATTATATTGCCAATGCGGCGGTGAGATTGAACCAGCAAAACGCCGACCAGTTGATGGAGGAATTTGTGGAGAAATATCCCACGAGTTTGAAGCGAAATTCTGCATTTATAGATGTCGCAAACTATTATTTCGAAAACGGAAAATATTCACATGCCCAAAAGTGGTACGATAAGGTTGATACTTCAAATTTAAGTCGAAGTGAGCAGGAAAGTTTCAATTTCAATAACGGATACGTCTATTTTAAGGCGAAGCGATATGACGAGGCGAAAAACTATTTCAACAAGGTTTCCACTTCGCAGAAATATGGCTCGCAGGCGAAGTATTATCTGGGTTTTATCGCTTACGAAGGCGACGATTATGAGGAAGCCAACAAAAATTTTGAGGAAGTAAAAGGCGAGGAGCGCTATTCCGAAGACCTTAGTTATTACCAAGCCGATATGAATTTCAAACTCGGCAATTTCGAAAAGGCCATCGAAATGGGGAAGGAGCAATTTGATAAATCCAGCCCGCAGGAAAAAAGCCAACTTTCAAAAATTATTGGTGAGAGCTATTTTAACCTTGGCCAATATGCCGAAGCCATACCTTATTTAAAGGAATACAAGGGTTTTCGCGGCAAATGGAACAATACCGATTACTACCAATTGGGCTATGCCTATTACAAACAGGGCGATTACGAAAGTGCCATTGGCGAGTTCAACAAAATTGTGGACGGAAGAAACGCCGTGGCCCAAAACGCCTATTACCATTTGGCGGAAAGTTATCTGGAACTCGACAAAAAGCAGGAAGCGCTGAACGCTTTTAAAAATGCTTCGGAAATGGATTTCAGTGCCGAAATTCAGGAAGATGCTTATTTGAATTACGCAAAACTGAGCTACGAAATTGGGAACAGCTACAAAAGCACGCCGCAGGTTTTGCTTTCCTTTATTGAAAAATACCCAAACAACGTCAATAATGATGAGTTGAAACGATTGTTGATCGACAGTTACATCACTTCAAAAAATTACAAAGAGGCGTTGGATTTGCTGGAAAACAACAAAAACTTTGCTGATGAAGCGGCCTATCAAAAAGTTGCTTTTTACCGTGGAATTGAATTGTACAATGAAGCCGATTACTATGAAGCGATTTCGTTTTTTGACAAAAGCCTGAAATATCCCAAAAACCAGGATTTTAATGCGCGCGCGACCTATTGGAAAGCTGAGAGCGATTACCAGCTCTCAAATTTTGAAAAATCGTTGGCGGGCTATAAAAAGTTTGCGCAAATGCCGGGCGCACAGAACACTTCGGAATATAAAAATTTGAAATACAATTTGGCGTACAACCAGTTCAAACTTAAAAATTATACTGAAGCCATTTCAAACTTCAAAAGTTACGTCAGTTCTTCTTCCGCTGAAACCGTCCGAAAAAAGGATGCATTACTGCGATTGGGCGATAGCTATTTCGTGACAAGCCAATATTGGCCCGCAATGGAAAATTACAACGCCGCAATCGATTTGGGCGGCGATAACGATTATGCGCAGTTTCAAAAAGCCATCAGCTATGGTTTTGTGGACCGAAGCGAAAAGAAAATCGAGGAACTGATTGCCTTCATAAAAAAATATCATAAATCCGTTTACCGCGACGATGCCTTGTATGAATTGGGAAATACCTACGTGGCGCAAAACAGGACCAACGAAGCGATTTCGGCTTACGACCAATTGGTCCGCGATATTCCGAACAGCGGTTTTGTTTCAAAAGCACTGTTGAAAAAGGCGTTGATTTATGAAAATGCCGGAAAAAGCAACGAAGCGCTGACTATATTTAAACGGGTAACAAAGGATTTCCCAAGCACGCCCGAAGCGTTGCAAGCGGTTTCTTCGGCAAAACTCATTTATATAGATCAGGGCAATGTTGACGAATACGCCCGCTGGGTAAAAACCTTGGATTACGTACAAGTGGGCGACACCGAACTTGACGACGCGGCTTATGCAGCGGCAGAACAGCCATATTTGGAAAACAAACAGAGTCAGGCGCAGAGCCGTTTTGAGGATTATTTGCAGCAATTTCCCAATGGTCTGCACGCCCGAAATGCGCATTTCTATTTGGGACAGATTTATTTCGCTGACGGAAGAAGCGATCAAGCCATTCCGCATTTTGAATATGTTGTGAACCGCGAGCGAAGCGAATTTACCGAACAGGCTTTGGCGCGGGTTTCAGAATTGTATTTGGGTAAAAAGGATTACCAAAACGCTTTAAAATATTTAACCCGTTTGGAAACCGAAGCCGATTTTCCGCAGAACATCATTTTCGCGCAGACCAACAGTATGAAGGCTTCGTATGAATTGAAACAATATTCCGAAGCAGTAAATTATGCCGAAAAAGTACTTCAGAATTCAAAAATTGACAACTCCATAAAAAGTGATGCGCAAGTGATTATTGCTCGTTCGGCGATGAAAACCAACAATGAAGCAAAAGCAAAAACCGCTTACGCAGAAGCCCAAAAAATCGCTACCGGACAGCTAGCTGCCGAAGCACTTTATTTCGATGCTTATTTCAAAAATAAGGAAGGAAATTTTGAAGGCTCAAATGCTTCCGTGCAGAAATTGGCGAAGGATTATTCGGGCTATAAACTCTACGGCGCTAAAGGTTTGGTGCTGATGGCGAAGAATTTTTACGCTTTGAAGGATGCGTACCAAGCGACCTATATTTTGGAAAGTGTGACCAAAAATTTCACAGATTTCCCAGAGGTAGTTGAAGAAGCAAAAACAGAACTCGCAGTAATTAAAAATGCGGAGGCAAAAACCAATTCTTCCGTTGAAACCGGCGGAAACTAAGCAATTATTTTAAAACGATATTACTATAAATATGTCAAAGAAACGCATAGTATTATTTTCAATCGCAACAATATTATTGTTCAATCTTTCGATGTTTTCGCAGGAAAAAGAACTCGATCCTGAGGTTGTAAATATTGTAAAGCCATATACACCCACAATTTCGGATGCCTTTAAAGTAAAGGAAACCCCTGAATTGAACGATTCCATTTCAACCACAAAAAAGGAGGTGAAATACAGCATTTTCTCGGTTCCGGTGGCTTCCACTTTTACACCTGCGAAAGGCAAGGCTACTACAGTTGAAAAGGCAAAACCCATAAAATTATACGATAATTACGCAACGCTGGGCTTTGGAAATTACACTTCCATTTTGGGTGAGTTTTACAGCAATTTTGAAATCAGCCGAACCGATAACGCTGGATTTTTCTTTCGGCACAATTCTTCGCAGGGCGATATAAAGGATGTGAAATTGGACAATAAATATTACGATACCAGCCTTGATGCGAATTATACAAGCAGACAAAAAGATGCAACCTATAGGCTCGATGCTGGCGTGGAGCATCAAATATACAACTGGTACGGTTTGCCCGAAGATTACGTAACGTATCCCGATAATGTGATTGCTGATATTGATCCGTTGCAAATGTATTTCAGCGGTTACGCAGGCGGAAGTATTGCGTTGGACGATTCGTTTTTTGAAAAGGCGGCATTGAATATCCGCTATTTGGGCGATGCGTTTTCTTCTTCGGAATTTAATGCTACTTTGAAGCCTGAGTTTTCATTTCCGTTGGAAAATTTGACTTTTAATATTGACGGCGATATCGATTATTTAAGTGGAAGTTTCGACAGAAATTACACAAACACTTCAGTCATTAAATACAGTTATTTAAACGCGGGCTTGGCACCGTCCATCACTTTTGTAAATGATGATCTTTCGGTTTCGCTGGGTGTTGCAGCATATGTGAGTTTGGATTCCGAAAACAGCGACACGGACTTTTCGTTATACCCAAGATTGAATGCCTCGTATCGTTTATTGGACGAAACCGTGATTGTTTACGGAGGGGCAGAAGGCGGGCTTCAGCAAAATTCCTACTATAATTTTAAGGAAGAAAACCCATTTGTTTCGCCTACCTTAAATATTGCTCCAACTAAAAAACTCTACGAAGGTTTCGGCGGAATTAAAGGGAAAATCTCTAATTCCGTGGCTTATAATGTTCGGGCTTCTTATGGAAAAGATGAAAATCGCGCGCTTTTTCAAATGAATCCTTTAAAGATTTACAACGCGAATTTTGAAGGTTATGAATTTGGAAACTCTTTCAATGTAGTTTATGACGACGTGAATACGCTTGCTTTTTTCGCGGAGCTAAAAGTGGAGGTTTCGAATACATTCACATTGGGAATTAACGGAACCTATAATAGTTACAGCACAGATTTACAAAGTGAAGCGTGGAATCTAACCGATTTAAAGGCTTCGGTGTTTTCAGATTTCAACATAACCGAAAAATTATACGGTGGCGCTTCCTTGTTTTACGTGGGCGAGCGTAAGGATTTGGTTTATAATAATGATCCTTTCGGGAATTCCATAAATCAAGAGGTAACTTTGGATGGCTACGTTGATGCCAATCTTCACTTTGGGTATAGATTCACGGATAGGCTTTCAGCATTTGTAAAGGGCAGCAACCTTTTTGGCGATAATTACGAAAAGTGGCTTAACTATCCCGTGCAGGGAATCCAAGGATTGGCGGGAGTTACTTATAAGTTTGACTGGTAATTAGTTGTCAAAATTTTCAGTAACTTTGAAAAAAAGCAGAAAATGAAAGCCGCACTTCAAATAGAAATAACCTTCGAGCAAATTCTTGCTTTGATAAAAAGTTTGCCAAAAAAGGAAAGAATTAAACTTTCAAAGGAATTGGAAAGGGAGATTATAGATTCAAAATTGTCAAAATTGCTTGAAACCTTTAAAACCGATGAGCTTTCACTTGAAACTATAGATGCCGAGGTGGAAAAAGTTAGACAAGATATCTATGACGAACAAAAACGTTAAGGTTATTTTCGACACCAATGTTTGGATAAGTTTTTTAATAGGAAAAAGACTTGGAAATATAAAGAGTCTCATTGTAAATGGCAACATCCGGATTGTTTATACTGCACAATTAATTGAAGAAATAGAACGAGTAACCAAAAGGCCAGCACTTCAAAAATATTTTCCCGAAGAGAAGGTGTCTGAATTAATTGAATTTCTTGAAGCAATTGGAACAAACGTTCAAATAAGGCCTATCCATTTCATAAATCGCGACCCAAAGGATAATTTTTTACTGGATTTGATAAACTTTTCCAAAGCGGATTATTTAGTAACGGGAGATAAGGATTTGATACTACATAACCCGTTCGAAACTGCAAAAATTTTATCCCCAGCTGAATTTGAAAAAGTAATTGCGGAAATTGATTAATTATTAAAAATGGCTGCAATATTCGATTCAGGGAATTCAAGGATTGGCGAGGTTACCTATAAGTTTGACCGGTAAGTTTTTCAGTTGTATCTTCGTTTTAAATATTTGCAATATGTTGACCAAAAAGATAGTACAATCACATTTATCTAAATTACCTGACGAATTTTCCATTGATGATTTAGTGGAAAGACTTATTCTTATTGAGAAAATTGAAAAAGGAATTTCACAGTCTAATAATGACGAAGTAATTTCGGACGCGCAATTGGATATCGAACTGGAAAAATGGTTCAAATAAATTAGACAAAACAATCCAAGGATGATTTAAAGGACATTCTTGATTATATTTCCAAGGATTCAGTAAAAGGAAATTATAGAATTATTTACAGGATAGTTTCCAAAAAACGTATCGATATTCTGACGGTCCATCATTCTTCCCGCAATCTATCAAAGCGAAAAATATATTAAAACATCCGTCTTTGGCGGATGTTTTCTATTTTTACACCTCAATAAAATCAACCATGAAAAAATTATTACTCTTATTACTGACTACGACAGCTATTGCATCCTGTGCCCCAGATAAACTTCCGGCAGACTTATTGATTAAAAATGCAACAATTTATACGGTCGATAAAGATTTCAGCACGGCAAATGCACTTGTGGTAAAAGATGGAAAAATCCTCGAAATAGGCCTAAAACCCGAACTCGAACTGAAATACAATATTAAGAAAACCTACGACGCCAAAGGCAATACCGTGGTTCCCGGGCTGATTGATGCCCACGCCCATTTGTACGGCCTCGGCCTCAGCCTGCAAAATGTGGATTTGATCGGCACTACCAGTTTTGAAGAAATTTTGGGGCGAGTGGTGGCATTTCAGGAAGAAAAGAATATGCCCTATATCATTGGCCGCGGGTGGGACCAAAACGATTGGGAGGATAAAAATTTCCCCACTAAAAAAGAGCTAGATTCCCTCTTTCCCGAAACTCCGGTGGCGTTACAACGGGTTGATGGCCACGCGTATTTGGTAAATTCAAAAGCATTGGAGCTTGCCGGAATTACTGCCAAGACGAAAGTGACCGGAGGCGAAGTTGTTTTGGAAAATGGCGAACCCACGGGCGTAATCATCGATGCCCCAATGGCCTTGGTGAGAAAAACTTTTCCCGAAATTACCAGTGAAGTTTCAGCCGAAGCCCTTTTGGAAGCCGAAAAAATCTGCCTGCAATATGGTTTGACAACGGTAGATGACGCTGGCTTGGGAAGAAATATTATCGAATTGATCGATACGCTTCAAAAGCAGGGAAAATTCAAGCTCCGGATGTATGCGATGGTAAGCAACGATCCAAAAAATCGCGACTATTATTTGAACAAAGGCATCTATAAAACCGACAGATTGAACGTTCGTTCCTTTAAAGTGTATGCCGATGGCGCGCTGGGTTCCCGCGGTGCCGCGATGCGCGAGCCGTACAGCGATATGCCCCACCATTTTGGGGCGATGATTACTACGGCAGATAGTCTGGATTATCTTGCTGAAAAAATTGCCGCTTCCGAATTTCAGATGAACACTCACGCGATTGGCGATTCTGCGAATATTGCCGTGCTTCGGGCGTATAAAAAAGCCTTGGAAGGGCAGACCGATAGACGTTGGCGCGTGGAGCATGCGCAGATAATTTCGGCGTCCGATTTCGATTATTTTAACGACAACAATAACATTCTTCCGTCGGTACAGCCCACCCACGCTACCAGCGATATGTATTGGGCCGAGGATAGAGTGGGAGCGGAACGGATGAAGGGCGCCTATGCCTATAAAAAATTACTCGATAAAGCAGGAATGGTTGCCTTGGGAACCGATTTTCCGGTGGAGCACATAAACCCGATGTACACCTTTTACGCTGCCGTTGCCCGAAAGGATTTAAAAAATTACCCCGAAAACGGTTTTCAAATGAAGGATGCTTTAACCCGTGAAGAAGCCCTAAAAGGTATGACTATTTGGGCAGCTTTTGCAAATTTTGAGGAAAACGAAAAAGGAAGTATTGAAGTCGGTAAATTTGCTGATTTCACCATTCTCGATAAGGACATTATGAAGATAGAAGAAGCCGAATTGCCCAAAACGAAAGTAGTGGCAACATTCATTAACGGCGAATTGGTTTACGAAGCCAAATAAATAAACTCTGTGTCCTCTGTGCCTCCGTGGTTATTTTTTACCACAGAGCCACAGAGAGCACAGGGAAAAATCAAAGATGGAAAACATCCTAAAACAACTTCCCCAAAAAGCAAGGGAAGCCGAAGCAGAAAACAAAAAGTTTTTCGCCAAGCTGAAGAAAAAGCCGCCCAAACATCTGGACAGTTTAATGCAGGAATTGCACGAAGCAGAATTTAAAAGAACAGATTGTTTAACGTGTGCTAACTGTTGTAAAACCACCGGCCCACTTTTTACGGATAAGGACATCGAGCGTATTTCAAAACATTTCCGAATGAAACCGCAGCAGTTCATCGAAGCCTATTTGCGGATTGACGAAGATAAAGATTACGTGCTGCAAAGCGTTCCCTGTACTTTTTTGGGAGCCGATAATTACTGTAGCATTTACGACGTACGCCCGAAAGCTTGTCGCGAATTTCCACATACAGACAGAAAAAAGTTTCAACAGATTTCAAACCTAACGATGAAAAATGTCGCCATTTGCCCAGCGGCTTATAATATTGTGGAGGAAATGAAACGAAGAATTAAGTAGGCAGTCGCAGTCGCAGTTTTCAGTTGCGGGGAATTTGCGACTGAAAACTGCGACTGAAAACTTTTTAAGGATAAAGTAAATATTTCGCTCGAATCTTCTGAAAATTAGCAAGCCCATCCTTCCAAGAACCCCGAATTTCTTCCGCAGATAAACCTTGCTCAATTTGTTTTTGCAATTTGTCAGTTCCGGCGAGTTTTACAAAAAACGAATTGAAAAAATCTTTCTTTCCTGCCTTGCCGGCAGGCAGGTTCCCGTTGGCGTTGTAAGCATCGATCAACCATTCCAAATTGATTTTGCTCAAGCGCGGTTCGTTTCTAAGATCTTTTCCGTGGCAAAGCTGCCCTTTAAATTTTGGGTTTTTTGCTCCTTCATTTGCTTGGGGCGTGTATTCAAAAGTATATGTTGATGCAGGCAAACTTGGTGCGCCAAAAACCTGAAATTGCATATCCGTGCCGCGGCCGGCGTTTATAAATGTACCTTCAAAAAAGCATAGGCTGGGGTAGAGGTTTATGGATTGGGCGTTCGGCAAGTTGGGCGATGGTTTTATGGGTAATGAATATGGAGTTTCATGCGTGTAATTTTGCATTTCAACCACAGTCAAGTCGCATTTTATTTTATCTTTTAACCAACCTTCGCCATTTATCATCTGTGCATATTCGCCAATAGTCATTCCATGAACTACTGGAATTGGATGCATTCCTACAAAACTTTCGTTTTCAGGTTCCATAATTGGACCGTCAATATAATGCCCGTTGGGGTTTGGCCTGTCTAAAACAATAACGGGAATTCCAGCTTCCGCGCAGGCTTCCATCACACAATGTAGTGTAGAAATATAAGTGTAAAATCGCGCGCCCACATCCTGTATATCAAAAATCACAAGGTCAATTCCTTTTAATTGTTCCTGCGATGGTTTTTTATTGCTTCCGTAAAGTGAAATTAGGGGAACCCCAGTTTTAGAGTCGATTCCATCCTTCACGTGCTCGCCGGCATCGGCAGTGCCTCGAAAACCGTGCTCTGGCGCAAAAACTTTTTTTACCGAAACTTTTTTCGAAATCAAAAAATCAACAAGATGTTGGTTCTCATTTTCTAAAAAAGAAGTCTGATTCGCAACTACGCCCACATTTTTACTCTTTAACAATTCAGAGTAAAGTTGAAATTGCTCCGCGCCAACGATGATTTGTGCGTCTTGAGTCTTGAGTCCTGTTTCCTGACTCTCTTTTTTCTCTTCACTTTGTTCTTTCTTCTCAACCGAACTTCCGCACGAAATAATAGTTAAAACAACCAATAAAACTGTATTTTTGAAAAAAGTTAAGCCCATAAAATCGTAGTGAATTTCGAATTTTTCATCGCTCGGCGCATCATTGCTTCCAAGGACTATAAAAGTAGTATTTCGGCACCGATAATAAAAATTGCAATCACCGCAATTGCGCTCGGCATTATTATGATGCTCGTTTCCATTGCCACGGGCGTAGGACTTCAAAAAAAGATTCGCGAAAAGGTTTCGGCCTTCAATGGCGATATTATTATCACTAATTTCGACACCAACTTTTCCAACGATTCCCAAAACCCAATTTCAAAAAACCAGGATTTTTATCCAACTTTCAAAAACATTGAAGGAATAAAACACGTGCAAGTTACCGCTTCAAAAGGCGGCGTAATCCGCACCGAGACCGATTTTGAGGGCGTGGTGGTAAAAGGCGTTGGCGACGATTATGATTGGGAATATTTCAAGGATTATTTGGTTGAGGGAAAACTGCCCGATTTTAAAGGCGATTTAAATGAGGACATCCTGATTTCGGAATATTTAGCGAATAGGCTACATCTGAAACTGGGCGATAAAGTAACTACTTTTTTTCTGAACGATGAAGTTTCCAAAACTCCTCGCAGCCGTGGTTTTGATATTGTGGGAATTTACAACAGCGGCTTTCAACAGTTTGACGAACAATTTATAATAACGGACATTCGCCACACTCAGCGACTGAACAAATGGGAAGCCGACCAAATCGGCGCCTTTGAGGTTTTTGTGGATGATTTTGATGAAATAGTCCCAATTGGCAACGAAGTTTATAACGAAACCGGAAGCACGCTCGACACACAGACCATCCGCCAAAAATATGCCTCTATCTTTGAGTGGCTGGACCTTTTTGACTTCAACATTATAATGATTATTGGAATAATGATTTTGGTGGCGGGCATCAATATGATTACCGCTTTGTTGGTTTTGATTTTGGAACGCACCCAAATGATTGGGATTCTAAAAGCCTTGGGCAGCAGCGACTGGAGCGTGCGGAAAGTGTTTTTGTATAACGCCATGTACTTAATTGGCGTCGGTCTTTTTTGGGGAAATATTATAGGGATTGGTTTACTTTTAATACAGAAATACGGTAAAATTTTCAAACTAAACCCAGATACTTATTACGTAAACGAAGCCCCAATTTATTTGCATTGGGACTATATTTTAATATTGAACGCAGGCACATTTTTGCTCTGCCTATTAATGCTTTTGATACCTTCTTTTATTATTTCAAAAATTTCTCCTGTGAAGGCCATACGGTTTGAGTAACGAACTTAGACCCCAAAGGTCTAAAAATCTTTGGGGTCTTTTTTTTAATCGATAATTTATCAAGCTCATAAAAATCTCCCTTCCTTTGGAGGGGCTGGGGGAGGACTTTTTTATACCTTTGCACTTCTAAAATTTGTTATGGAATACGCAGAAAATATATTGGGAACCATCGGCAATACGCCCATGGTGAAAATCAACAAAATAATTGGGGATATCCCCGCTTTGGTGCTCGCCAAATATGAAACTTTCAACCCGGGAAATTCGGTAAAGGATAGAATGGCCGTAAAGATGATAGAAGACGCCGAAGCCGACGGAAGATTGAAGCCCGGCGGAACAATTATCGAGGGAACCTCCGGAAATACAGGGATGGGCCTCGCACTTGCCGCAATCGTAAAAGGCTACAAAATGGTCTGCGTAATCAGTGATAAGCAAAGCAAGGAAAAGATTGATATTTTGAAGGCCGTGGGCAGCAAAGTAATTGTTTGCCCAACAAACGTAGCCCCAGAGGATCCACGAAGCTATTATTCCACATCAAAACGATTGGCGGAGGAGACGCCCAACAGTTGGTACGTAAACCAATACGACAATCTCAGCAACACCAAGGCACATTACGAAAGCACGGGCCCGGAAATCTGGAAGCAGACCGACGGAAAAGTAACCCATTTTGTAGTGGGCGTGGGCACTGGCGGTACCATCAGCGGCGTAGGGAAATATTTAAAGAAACAGAACCCAAATGTAAAAATCTGGGGAATTGATACCTACGGAAGTGTTTTCAAAAAATACCACGAAACGGGAATTTTTGACGAAAACGAAATCTATCCCTACATCACCGAAGGAATTGGCGAAGATATTCTTCCGAAGAATGTGGATTTCAGTGTTATTGACGGTTTTGTAAAAGTAACCGATAAAGACGCCGCTATTTATACCCAAAAACTCGCCAAGATGGAAGGTTTCTTTTTAGGGAATTCAGCCGGAGCGGCGATAAAAGGCTTACTTCAACTTAAGGATAAATTCACAAAAGACGATGTGGTAGTCGTTCTTTTCCACGACCACGGAAGCCGGTACGTTGGCAAAATGTACAACGATGAGTGGATGCGCGAGCGCGGATTTGTGGAGGATGAAGTTAAAAACGCTTCGGATTTGATTCAAGAACACGCAGATAAACCTTTAATTACAGTAAAAACGGAAGAACTGGTTGGCCACGCTATCGAAAGGATGAAAAAATACCACATCAGCCAAATTCCCGTGGAGGACACTACTGGCTTTGTGGGCGCCGTGGACGAGACCGATTTGCTTCGGAAATATCTGGAAAACAAAAACGTGGCAGATCTTCCGATAAAAGAAGTAATGCACAAACCTTTCCCAATTGTAAAAAAGAGCACCTCAATTGAAGAAATTTCAAAACTGATCCACAAAGAGAACAATGCCGTTTTGGTCGATTTGGGCGATGGGAAATACAATATAATTACGAAGCACGATATAATAAGAGCCTTGTAATTTTCCACCGCGAATTCACGAATGATATATAATTATTCGTGAATTTGTGGTTACGATCTCCAATAAATAATTCGTATTTTTATGCTACTATGAAAAACGAAGCCAAAAAATTATTTCGATTTCTTCGCACCAAGCCGGTACCCGCAAATACCAATGAAATATTGGCACTGGAGCGTACCAAACTGGCCAACGAGCGTACGCTGCTGTCCTACATTCGTTCTTCGTTATACTTACTTTTGGGCGGAATTGGAATCTTGCAATTAAAGGATTTTGAGAGCATAAAATGGTTGGGCTATGTGGCCCTTGCGGTTTGTGTGATTTTTTTGGCCGTCGGCATTTTTAGGTATGTGTTGCTATCGCGCAGGCTTTACAAATGGAACCGTATTCTTTTTGTGGATACCATTTCAGAAAAAGTTCAAAAACAGGCAGATACACAGGAAAAATTACAAAAGGAAGAGGCGGAGGCATAATATTTTTCGCTATATTTATCTCACAGTTTAACACTCCCCACTAAAATAGTTTCAAATGAAAGAGGATTTTCTGCACTACGTGTGGAAATTTCAGAAGTTTGACGTGGGCGGTATTTGCACTTCAAATGGTGAAATTTTACACATAAAAAACCCCGGGAGTCATAACCAGAACTCTGGCCCTGATTTTTTTAATGCCCAGATTGAGTTGGATGGCCAACTATGGGCCGGCAATGTGGAAATTCACTTAAAGTCTTCCGATTGGTATGCCCATGCCCACGAAACCGACGTGGCGTATGACAACGTGATCCTCCACGTAGTATGGGAACACGATGCCGAAATTTACAGAAAGGACGGCTCCGCGATTCCCACTTTTATTTTGAAAAAACACGTTCCGAAAACCACCCAAGAGCGCTACCAAAAGCTGTTTTCAAAGGAAAAAAAATGGATCAACTGCGAAAATGATTTTGCTTCAATAGACGAGTTTACTGCGGAAAATTGGTTGGAAAGACTGTATCTGGAACGGCTTCAAAGAAAAGAAAAGATACTTCTGAAGGAGCTGAAAGAAACTCAAAACCACTGGGAAAGTTTACTTTTTAGAATGCTTTGTAAAAATTTTGGCTTGAAGGTAAATGGCGATTCCTTTTTCAGCGTTGCCAAATCCATTGATTTTTCGGTAGTAAAAAAATGCAGCCAGGAGCGGCAGGATCTGGAAGCGCTGTTGATGGGACAGGCTGGGTTACTGGAAGGCGATACGGAGGATTGGTATTTCAAAACGCTGAAAACCCGTTATAGATATTTAAAGCATAAATTCCAACTGGACAATGCAAATGTAATTGCCCCGAAGTTTTTCAGGCTGCGTCCACCGAACTTTCCCACGGTGCGCCTGGCACAATTTGCAATGCTCTATTTTGAGCAGCCCAGCCTTTTTTCAAAAGTAATTTCCGGAAAAAATTTAGAAGCGTTTTATGAATTGTTCAACGTAACGGGAAGCGAGTATTGGGACAAGCACTATAATTTTGGGATTGGTTCCTTGCAACGCAAAAAACGCGTTTCCAAGAGCTTGATGGATCTTTTGGTAATTAATACCATTATACCTATTAAGTTTTGCTATGCGGTTCAACAGGGCCGAGACATTTCTGACGAAATATTGGAGCTGGCCGCCAAAATTTCTTCGGAAGAGAATGCCATCGTCAAAAAGTTCAATTCTTTAAAAAAGATATCAAAAAGCGCAGGCCACAGTCAGGCATTGCTTCACCTTAAAACGGAATATTGCGACAAGAACCGATGTTTGCAGTGCGCCATTGGCAGTTCTATAATTGGCACGGTCGCCCAGCCCGAAGTAAGAAAGATAATGGAAAACTGACTTTTTCCTTACCTTGACTTTCAATTTAAAGCGGAAAAAGTGTAATTTGCAGCTATGTTGCAAGCAGTATATTCTTTGCGCCATTATCTTGAAAAACGAGGCTTTTATGTGTCTTCCAGATTGGCCGATAGGTTGGGAATGCGCGCCAAGAGCGTTCGGCTATTTTTTATTTATGTTTCCTTCGCCACTTTCGGAGTGGGCTTTGCCATCTATCTTACTTTGGCTTTCCTTTTAAAACTGAAGGATCTTGTGAACACAAAACGAACTTCGGTCTTTGATTTATGAAGCAACTTTATAATTCCAAAATAGCCATTGCTGTTTTCTTGCTCCTCGTCGTCTTTGCCACAGGAGTGATAGCATTTAGGTTTTTCTCAGACTATAGTTGGATTGATGCTTTTTATATGACTGTAATAACCATAACAACTGTTGGTTATGGCGAAGTCATGCCTTTGAGCCCTGCAGAAAAAATATTTGTGTCGCTTCTTATCATTTCCAGTATCTTTATCGTTGGGTACGCCATTTCAGTAATTACCGAATATATTTTAAGTAAGAACATAGGTGTTTTAAGACAGAAAAAAGTGCAGAAAAAATTGGAATCCATGCATAATCATATTATTGTTTGCGGATATGGCAGAAACGGCAAGCAGGCAGCCCAGAAATTATTGGCTTATAACCGTCCTTTTGTTATTATTGAAAAGGACGAAGATGTTATAGACCGTTTTTCGGATGAGAAGAATCTTTTTATCCTCGGCAATGCCATTGAGGACGAGGTCTTGCTGAAAGCTGGCATAGATAAAGCTGCAACGCTTATCTGCGCCACCCCGAACGATGCTGACAATCTTTTTATCGTACTATCGGCCCGGCAGATGAACAAAAATCTTAAAATTATAAGCCGCGCCAGTGAAGAGACCAGTTATAAAAAACTGAAACTTGGCGGGGCAGATAATGTAATAATGCCCGATAAAATTGGCGGCGACCATATGGCTTCCCTAGTGGTAGTGCCAGATCTCGTGGAGTTTTTGGATAATTTGACCGTTTCGGGCCAGCAGGATAGCATCAACGTAGAGCAAATACCGTTTGAAAATATGTGCCCCGACGGTAGGGAACAGGCTATTCATGATTTGGATGTCAGAAAGAAGACCGGCTGTTCCATAATTGGCTACCGATCACCTTCGGGAGAATATATTGTAAATCCCGAACCCTCCCTAATACTTAAAAAAAATTCTAAACTTATATTGATCGGGCGCCCCGAACAAATAGAAAGCTTGAAGAGAGAATACGGTGTTTAAGGAAACGTTAACAAATTTCCTTTTAATTTTTTGAAATTGTAGATTTTTTTAAGCATCTTGCTTCGTTTTATTTTTTAAAACGTTAAATCTTAAAATTCCACTATGAAGAAATATCTTCTTTCGCTAATCACACTTTTAATACCAATCATCACCTTTGCGCAGAATAACTCAGCTTCTGACCGAGTTGATGCAATTTTCCAAAAATACACGGGCTGGTTTGTTGATTTAATTTTTTATGAAATCCCGTTTTCGGAATCCTTCCAGATTCCTTGGGTTCTTATCGTTTTAATCGGAGGGGCGTTCTATTTCACAATCTATTTCAAATTAATAAACTTCACAGGTTTCGGTACTGCAATTCGGGTAGTTCGCGGAAAATATGAAGACATTGAAAAACACGGCGCCGATACACTTTACGGCGACGTAACGTCAAACGAGCAGGAAAATTTGATAGAGACTATCCGCGATGACAGCGCAGATGGCGAAGTTTCCCACTTTCAGGCTTTAACCGCAGCACTTTCCGCAACGGTAGGTCTGGGAAATATTGCCGGAGTAGCAGTGGCACTTTCCATTGGCGGACCGGGAGCAACCTTCTGGATGATCGTGGCAGGTTTACTGGGTATGGCGTCCAAATTTGCCGAATGTACCCTGGGTGTAAAATTCCGCGACGTGGGGCCGGACGGGACCGTTTACGGCGGGCCTATGTATTATCTTAAAAAAGGTCTGGGTCAAAAAGGTCTGGGTGGACTTGGAAAAGTACTTGCTATTCTTTTTGCAATATTCGTAATCGGGGGTTCTTTTGGCGGTGGAAATATGTTTCAGGCCAATCAGGCCGCAGCGCAGTTTGTGCAGCTTTTTGAACTGCAGGGAACGAGTGCTGCCATTTGGTTTGGAATTGCAATGGCTATAATAGTAGCAGTTGTAATCATTGGAGGTATTAAAAGAATTGCCAAGGTAACAGAAAAGATAGTTCCATTTATGGCGGGTATTTATGTTTTGGGAGCCATTGTAATCTTGGTTGCCAATTACCATCATATAGGTGATGCGTTTGCGTTGATTTTTGAAGGAGCCTTTAGTGGTCTCGGTATTGCCGGTGGATTGGTAGGGGTAATGATACAGGGAATTCGTCGTGGTGCATTTTCAAATGAAGCGGGTGTAGGTTCCGCGGCTATTGCCCACTCTGCAGTACGAACCAAATATCCTGCTTCCGAAGGAATTGTTGCACTTTTGGAACCGTTTATCGATACGGTTGTTATCTGTACTATGACCGCCCTGGTTATTGTAATTACCAATTTTGACAATAACATTATTCAATATGGAGTAGAAATCAACGAAGGGGTAGAACTTACCGCCACCGCATTTGATAGTGTAATTCCGCACTTCTCTGTAGTACTGACCGTAGCTGTTATTTTATTTGCCTTTTCTACAATGATCTCTTGGTCCTACTACGGAATGCAGGGCTGGGTATATCTCTTCGGAAGAGGAAAAGTTACCGAGCTTATTTATAAACTGTTATTTTGTATCTTTATATGGGTTGGGTCGGTTATTAGCCTCGGGTCGGTTATCAACTTCTCCGACGCCATGATTTTCGCGATGGTAGTGCCTAACATAATTGGTGTTGTGTTATTAACGCCGGTTGTACGAAAAGAATTGAATCGCTATATGAAGGCTATCCGTACCAAGCATGAAGCCATTGATGATGGTTTGGAAGATATGCAGAAACATATGTAAAAACGAAACAGTATGGAACTAAAATCCCACTTCACGTTCAGCAAGCAGCAACGGAGTGGGATTTTGCTTTTGTTGTTGCTCATTGTTTCATTATTATGTGTTTATTGGTTCGTTGATTTTTCGGAAGAAGATACTTTGGATATTTCTTCATCCGAAATTGTCTCAATGCAAAAAGAAATTGATTCGCTTCGTACAGTTGAAATCGAAAATAAAAAGCCAAAAAAATATCCCTTCAACCCAAATTTCATTACAGATTACAAAGGTTATACTTTGGGAATGACCAATGAAGAAATAGACCGTTTGCTGCAATATAGAAAGGGGGGCAAATGGATCAATTCCGCGGCAGATTTTAAAAAGGTTACGGGAGTTTCAGATTCGTTGTTGAATGCATTGAGTCCGTATTTTAAATTTCCCGATTGGGTCAACAATCCGAAGCCGAGAAGTGATTTCAAAGATTATAAAAGCGAAAAAGGCTTTAACGAGAAAACTTTTTCACAAAAAATAGATCTCAATATCGCTACGGAAGAGCAGTTACAGCAGGTTAGTGGTATTGGCGAGGCATTGAGCAAACGAATTATTTTGTATCGCGAAAAATTGGGTGGATTTTCACATGATGTGCAATTATATAGCGTTTACGGATTGGAACCTTCGGTGGTACAGCGCGCACTTAATCTTTTTACAGTAAAAACTCCAAAACAGATAACGAAGATAAATGTGAACACGGCCTCTGCTTCCGACATCTCCACCGTACCGGGAATCTCTTTTGAAATGGCAAAAAAAATCTGGGAGTTCAGGCGTCTGCGTGAAAAAGTAACTACCACTGAGGAACTGGCCAAAATTGAAGGAATGACGGAAAGAAAGTTACAGCTAATTCAGTTATATTTGTCCGTTGAGTAAATTTTCTAAATCGCCGAAAGGCTCATAAATAATAGTTTTGCATCGCATGGATAAAATGTATTTTACAGAAGAACACGAATTTTTTAGAAAGAGTTTTCAGGATTTTCTTCAAAAGGAAGTTGTCCCTCATATAGAAAAGTGGGAGAAAACCGGCCATATAGAACGTTTCATTTGGGAGAAATTTGGCGAGATGGGCTATTTCGGAATCTATCAGCCCGAGGAATATGGTGGCCTGGATCTCGACCTTTTTTATACCGTAATCTTTTTGGAAGAACTTCAAAAGGTGAATAGCGGCGGTTTTGCGGCGGCAATGTGGGCGCACGCCTATTTGGCGATGACGCACCTTAAAAAAGAGGCCAACCACGAGCAAAAGGAAAAATATCTTGCACCGAGTATAACTGGTGAAAAAATAGGCTGTCTTTGCATTACCGAACCTTTCGGAGGTAGTGATGTTTCCGGGATGCGGAGTACTGCCGTAAAAAAAAGCGATAGTTACATTCTGAACGGTTCCAAAACATTTATCACCAACGGAATTTATAGCGACTATCTGATTGTAGCGGCAAAAACAGCTCCCGAATTGGGCAACAAAGGAATAAGCATTTTCGTGGTGGACCGCGATGCAAAAGGCGTTTCCGCAACCAAACTCGATAAATTGGGCTGGCGCGCTAGCGATACTGGAGAGATTGCCTTTGACAATGTGGAAATTCCCGCGGAAAATTTGATGGGCGAGGAGAACAAAGGTTTTCCGTACATCATGCAACATTTCGCCTTGGAGCGTTTGATTATGGGTATTAACGCCCATGCCCGTAGCGAGTTTGCCTTGGAATATACCATTCAATATATGAAGGACCGTTTTGCTTTTGGAAAAAGTATTTCAAAATTTCAGGCGTTGCGGCACCGCGTTGCACAACTTGCCAGTGAAATTGAGGTATGCAAGAACTTTAACTACGTTACGGCGAAACGGTTGAATGAAGGGGAATATGTGGTAAAGGAAGCCACAATGAGCAAACTCATTTCCACCAAAGTTGCCGATGAGGTAATGACCGAATGCCTGCAATTTTTGGGCGGCTATGGCTATATGGAAGATTACCCATTGGCGCGTTTACTGCGTGATAGTAGGCTTGGGCCCATTGGTGGTGGAACTTCCGAGATTTTACGTGAGATAATTGCGAAGATGGTTATTGAGGGCAAGGAATATAAGCCGGCGACATAATTTATTCATAATTCTAATTTCAGGAAATGAAGCATTTCACTTTAAAAAGTCTTTTCACCTTATTTATTTTTTTCATCACAGCAACAACCTTCGCCCAAACTGAGCTAAAAGGTAAGGTTGCCGATTTCTTAACATTTCAGCCCATTGAAAGCGCCAGTGTTTATATTGAAAACACAACTATCGGCTCCATAACCAATGCCGATGGAAATTTCGTTTTGAAAGTGCCACAGCAACATTTGCAGGATACGTTGGTTATTTCTTCCATCGGGTACAAAAGCTTTAGGGTTGTAATTAGTGAATTTGAAAATGGCTCCGATATTTTTTTGGAAGAAGACGTCGCCTCGCTGGATGAAGTGGTAATCGTAGCAGATCCGCGCCCCACAACCGGAAATGGTATTGTTGAGAGAGCCATTGAAAAACTTCCGAAAAATCTTCCCGAGCAAGCCTACCTTCAAAAGGGATTTCTGCGCCACAAAGAGCGCAACAAAAAGGAATACAAATGGCTTATTGAAAGCGCCATCACCTTATACGATTCCAGTTATGCTGCCGGAGCAAAGGACAACCTAAAAATAAACGTGGACGAAACTCGTAAAAGTTATGATTTAAGGGATGTTGATAGCCTGTTTACCTATTCCGCTTATTTAAAAAGCATGAATTCAAAGGCCTCAAATTTGAATAGAAATTCGATTAAAACTTCCTCTTTAATTGAAGCCATAAAATGGAACGACAGCCGCGTGAATGGCTTGGAGAATCTTTTTAAGGGCAAGCTCAATTTGGTCCGCAATTCAAATGTTACCGGTGCTTTGTTGGGGAAAAATATGTTGGAAAAGCATCAGTTTGAACTCGATACTATTTTAGTTGACAACGGACGAAAAATCTATAAAATTAAAATTGAAAAAGGTACTGATTTTGTTGGGCTGAACACGCCGAACATCTACAACGAAGGTTTTGAGCCCAAGGGATGGATCTATATTTATTACGACAATTACGCCATCAAAAAAGTGGAGTATGAACTTGTTGCCGCATCTGACGTACAGAAAAAACGCAGCAAGAGTCTTTTTGATACGCAGACCATCCACAAACTGGTAATGACCTATAAGGATTACGACGGAAAAATGTATCCGAATTATATCTACTACGAAACCCCAAAACTAGTAAACACGGGCGACCGTTCTTCCGATAGGATAAAGACCGAGGCCGAACCGGGATTTGACAAGGACGAACAGTATTACTACACCATTCAGGAAATTTTATTCAGCGACATCATCCAAGATCCGGAACTCGTAAAACAGGAACTGCGACAAAACGATTGGTCCGCAGATATTTTTTCAAGTAAGCCTTACAATGAATCTTTTTGGAAAAGTTACAACGTTTTGTTGGAGAGTAAAGAGGAGGAGAAGCTTATACAGGATTTGAGCAAACGTGCATCTTTGTATAAAGAATAACTTTTTTTAAAAAAAGTCACAAGTCATAACTCATAACTCATAACTATTTTCTATTTTTGCCGCCCTAAAGAGAGGAGGTGATGACACTATGTTAATTATACCAGTTAAAGACGGAGAAAATATCGACAGAGCGCTGAAACGTTTCAAGCGTAAATTTGACCGTACAGGAACAATGCGCCAATTGCGTGCAAGACAAGCTTTTACAAAGCCATCGGTTAAGAAAAGAGCACAGCTTCAAAAAGCTCAGTATATCCAAAACCTAAGAGATCAGGAAGATATTTAGTAATCTATCTGAATCTTAAACATATAAATCCGTTGGAAATTTTTCCAGCGGATTTTTTTATGCATAAAAATTGTTGTGTTAGTGAGTTATTGAGTTATTTTGTAATACAATTTTCACTTTTGGCGATTTCGCTGGTTATTGTGACAAAGCGCTTAAAATCTACAACCAATGTCTTTTCAAACCTTCACGGACTATCTTCAGCTTGAAAAAAAGTACTCGCCGCACACGGTGACTGCCTATTTGAAGGATTTGGAGGATTTTCAAAAGTTTGCCTCAGAAGAATATCAGTACTCGGAAATTGTAACCGTGAATTATAGCATTGTTCGAAGCTGGATTGTTTCACTTGTAGATTCGGGCATTTCAAACCGAACCGTAAATAGAAAAATTTCTTCACTTAAAACATACTACAAATTTCTTCTGAAAACGAGCCAGATCGAAATCAACCCCTTGGCAAAGCACAAAGCTTTGAAAACATCAAAAAAAATACAAGTCCCTTTTTCAGAAAACGAAATTGGAAATGTGATGGAGCTTTTCAGAGAAAAGGAAGATTTTGAGGGTGTGCGGGACCGATTGGTAGTGGAGCTTTTTTATTCCACGGGAATACGCAGGGCAGAGTTGATACATATTAGAGTGGGGGATGTTTCTTTTTCGCAGAAAAGCCTGAAGGTGTTGGGCAAAAGGAATAAAGAGCGCATAATTCCACTATTGCCCACAGTTCTACAATCCTTGAATCATTATCTGTCCATTCGGGCTCAACTCGAAAACATCAAAGACTCAGAGGCATTGTTTCTCACGCAAAAGGGGGTTAAAATTTACGAAACACTTGTGTACAGGATTATAAATTCATACTTTAGTAAAACTTCGGAAAAGGTGAAGAAAAGCCCGCACATTTTGCGTCATTCTTTCGCGACGCACCTTTTGAACGAAGGCGCTGACATTAATTCAGTAAAAGAGTTGCTGGGGCATTCCAGTTTGGCCTCGACCCAGGTGTACACTCAAAATAGCATAGCCAAGTTGAAGGAGGTTTATAAAAATGCCCATCCGCGTAACTAGACAAATTCAAAATAGAGTATATGGGGTAAAATTACATATTACATTAACTTAAAAAATAATATAGTATGAAGGTAAACATTCAAACACCCAACTTTGCGGCCAAAGATGAACTTCTGGCATTTGTTGAAGGCAGATTGTCCAAACTAGAGCAGTTTTACGATAGAATTATTTTTGCGGACGTATTTTTAAAAGTGCAAAAAACCAGCGAGAAGGAAAATAAAATCGTGGAAGTATTGTTGAGCATTCCTGGCGATGATATGATGGTAAAGAAAGAGGCGAAAAGCTTTGAAGAGGCTATTGACGATGTGGTAAAGGCTCTTGAAAGGCAGCTTAAAAAAAGAAAACAAAAACAAAAAGCATATTTGTAATAGAATTTTTTAGAAAAAGTTTTGTAGAAAAAATAATTTCTCTACATTTGCAGTCCGTTAGAAATAGCGGACTTTTTTATGGCTGAAAAATAGCCTTAAAAAGAGGTCAAAAAGCCGATGTAGCTCAGCTGGCTAGAGCAGCTGATTTGTAATCAGCAGGTCGTGGGTTCGAGTCCCTCTATCGGCTCTGAAATATTGAAAACACACCTTTTAAAACTTGGGTTTTAAAAGGACTTGGGGAGATACTCAAGCGGCCAACGAGGGCAGACTGTAAATCTGCTGACTACGTCTTCGCAGGTTCGAATCCTGCTCTCCCCACAGTTTGAAAATTCCAATTTTCAAGCACCAAACTCCAAAAGGATTTGGCTTCAGAATTGGAACTGTTCTTTAAAATTTTGGAATTTGGAATTTCTTTTTTTGGAATTTCAATAAATTGCGGGAGTAGCTCAGTTGGTAGAGCGTCAGCCTTCCAAGCTGAATGTCGCCGGTTCGAACCCGGTCTCCCGCTCAAAATGAGTTACAAGTTGTAAAGTTGCAAGTTACAGGTTGGAGTAACCTGAAACTCAAAACCTGAAACCTGAAACCAAAAACGCCGGTGTAGCTCAGGGGTAGAGCGTTTCCTTGGTAAGGAAGAGGTCATGGGTTCAATTCCCATCATTGGCTCAAAATTTAGAATACAATAGATCACTAATATATAACTAAGATTAAAATTAATACAAAATGGCAAAAGAAACATTCGATCGGTCAAAACCACACTTAAATGTTGGTACAATTGGACACGTAGATCACGGTAAAACAACGTTAACCGCAGCTATTACCAAAGTGATGGCTGATGCTGGTTTTTCGGAAGCCAGATCATTCGACCAAATTGATAACGCTCCAGAGGAGAAAGAAAGAGGTATAACAATTAACTCTTCACACGTAGAGTATCAAACAGCTAACCGTCACTATGCGCACGTTGACTGTCCTGGTCACGCGGATTATGTGAAGAACATGGTTACTGGTGCTGCCCAAATGGACGGTGCTATTCTAGTTGTAGCTGCTACAGATGGACCAATGCCACAAACACGTGAGCACATCCTTCTTGGTCGCCAGGTAGGTATTCCGCGTATCGTTGTATTCATGAATAAGGTGGATATGGTTGATGATGAGGAATTGCTTGAGCTAGTAGAAATGGAAATCCGTGACCTTCTTAACTTTTACGAGTATGATGGTGATAACGGACCCGTAATTGCCGGTTCTGCTCTTGGTGCACTTAACGGTGAGCAAAAATGGGTTGATACTGTACTTCAATTAATGGAGGCTGTGGATAGTTGGATTGAGCTTCCTACACGTGATGTTGATAAGCCTTTCCTAATGCCTATTGAAGATGTGTTCTCTATTACTGGACGTGGTACTGTTGCTACAGGCCGTATTGAAACAGGTGTTGCAAACACAGGTGATGTTGTTGATATCATTGGTATGGGTGCTGAAAAATTGACTTCTACAATTACTGGGGTTGAAATGTTCCGTAAAATTCTTGATAGAGGAGAAGCTGGTGATAACGTAGGTATCCTTTTAAGAGGTATTGAGAAGAACGATATTAGCCGTGGTATGGTTATTTGTAAAAAAGGTTCTGTAACTCCACACGCTAAATTCAAAGCTGAGGTTTATATCCTTAAGAAAGAAGAAGGTGGTCGTCATACCCCATTCCACAACAACTACCGTCCACAGTTCTACGTTCGTACAACTGACGTAACTGGAACAATTTCCCTTCCAGAAGGAGTTGAAATGGTAATGCCAGGTGATAACTTGACTATCCACGTTGAGTTGCTTCAGCCTATTGCAATGAACGTAGGTCTTCGTTTCGCTATCCGTGAAGGTGGACGTACTGTAGGTGCAGGTCAGGTAACTGAAATTTTAGACTAATTATATTATAATCAAAAGCTCTAGGTGTCCCAAATTAACTTTGGGATACCTTGGCTTTTATAACGGGTTTAGCATAACCACCTTTAATGATGCTAATCCTTATAGACGGGTTTAGCTCTCCCGATACCTATCGGGATGGTAGAGCACGAAAGAAGATAAATAAAAATAATTTATCTACGGGTTTAGCTCAGTTGGTAGAGCACTGGTCTCCAAAACCAGGTGTCGGGAGTTCGAGCCTCTCAACCCGTGCTAAATTGAAATGATGAATTGCGTACCGGTGTAAAGCTTGCGCAAAACAAGAAGAAAGCAGCGCTAAGGGCAAATAGCAAAACAAGCGCAAAAGAGTAAATTTCAATTACATTCCGAAACCTAAAAACTGCGACAAAATGGTAAATTATATTACAGAATCGTACAAAGAACTTAAGAATCACGTAACCTGGCCTACTTGGGCGGAAGCACAGAAACTAACTGTTATCGTGGCGGTTTTCTCTGTTTTGCTGGCTTTGGCGGTTTGGGGTGTAGATACCGTTTTCAGTAAGGTGGTAGGTTTATATTTTGATTGGATCAAGTCGTAAGCAATGACCGAAACAACAAGTACAAAAAAGTGGTATGTGGTCCGTTCAGTAAGTGGACAGGAGAACAAGATCAAATCGTATATCGAAAATGAGATAAAGCGATTGGAACTTGAGGATTATATTGACCAAGTGCTAGTGCCCACTGAAAAAGTAATACAGATCCGTAACGGAAAGAAAGTAAACAAAGAACGCGTTTATTTTCCCGGTTATATAATGATACAAGCAAATCTGGGTGGAGAAATTCCGCACATTATAAAATCTATAAACGGGGTAATCGGCTTTTTGGGAGAGACCAAAGGAGGAGATCCTGTGCCACTTAGACAATCTGAGGTTAATAGAATGCTTGGTAAGGTAGATGAGCTTTCGGTAAAAGACGATAGTGTTAATATCCCTTACACCATTGGTGAAACCGTAAAAGTGATAGATGGTCCATTTAATGGATTTAACGGTACGGTGGAAAAAATAAATGAAGAAAAACGCAAGCTTGAAGTAATGGTGAAGATTTTCGGAAGGAAAACACCTTTAGAGTTGAGCTATATGCAAGTAGAAAAAGTATAAAAGTTTAATTGTTACGCTTAATAGGTTTTTCGGAGGCTTCCACTTTTGAATAACCACATTTAAAAATTAGAAATGGCAAAAGAAATCAGTAAAGTAGTTAAGTTGCAAGTTCGCGGAGGTGCTGCCAATCCATCACCCCCAGTTGGACCTGCTCTTGGTGCTGCCGGTGTTAACATCATGGAGTTCTGTAAGCAATTCAACGCTAGAACCCAGGATAAGCAGGGGAAAGTATTGCCAGTAGCGATCACAGTGTATAAAGACAAGTCTTTTGACTTTGTAATTAAAACACCACCCGCTGCAGTACAAATACTTGAAGCTGCAAAAGCGAAAAAGGGCTCCGGTGAACCACACGCAAAAAAAGTAGCCACAATCTCTTGGGACCAAATTAAAACGATCGCGGAAGATAAAATGCCCGATCTTAACGCATTTACCGTAGAGTCTGCTATGAAAATGGTAGCCGGTACTGCACGTTCCATGGGAATAAAAGTAAAAGGTGACGCACCTTTTTAATCTGAAAAAAGAATCTATAAAATGGCACGATTAACTAAAAAGCAAAAGGAAGCCGCATCAAAAATAGAGCCTAACAAGGCCTATTCTGTAGCTGAGGCTTCTGCTTTAATAAAAGAAATCACCAGCGTAAAGTTTGATGCTTCCGTTGACCTTGCAGTTCGTCTTAACGTGGATCCACGTAAAGCGAACCAAATGGTCCGTGGCGTTGTTACCCTTCCACACGGAACAGGTAAGGACGTAAAAGTATTGGCCTTGGTAACTCCCGATAAGGAAGCCGAAGCCAAAGAAGCAGGAGCAGACTACGTAGGTCTTGATGAGTACCTCGACAAAATTAAAGGAGGATGGACAGATGTTGACGTAATTGTAACTATGCCAAGCGTAATGGGTAAATTGGGTCCTTTAGGACGTGTGTTAGGTCCTCGTGGCCTTATGCCAAACCCAAAAACAGGTACAGTAACAATGGACGTTGCTAAAGCAGTTTCTGATGTAAAAGCTGGTAAAATCGACTTCAAGGTTGATAAAACGGGAATTGTACACGCCGCAATCGGAAAAGCTTCTTTTGATGCTGAAAAGATTGCAGGAAACGCAAGAGAATTATTAACAACCCTCGTTAAACTTAAGCCACAGGCCGCTAAAGGTGTTTACATAAAGAGTATTTATATGTCCAGCACTATGAGCCCGGGAGTTGAGGTTGATACTAAAAGGTTTACTGAGCAGTAAAAACTGGAAATTATGACAAGAGAAGAAAAATCACAAGTAATTGAAACGTTAACTGCACAGTTGTCTGATAATGCCAATATCTATTTGGCAGACATTTCAGGCCTTGATGCAGGGAATACTACCAACCTCCGCCGCGCTTGTTTCAAAGCAGGGGTTCAGTTGGCAGTTGTTAAGAACACATTGCTTAAAAAAGCAATGGAGAGTTCAGATAAGGACTTTGGAGAGTTGAAAGATATCCTTAAAGGAAATACTTCTTTAATGTTTTCTGAAACAGGTAACGCACCTGCCAAAGTAATTAAGGAATTCAGAAAAAAATCTGATAAGCCGCTTTTGAAGGGCGCCTACATCCAAGAGTCAATTTATGTTGGCGACAATCAATTGGATAGTTTGGTTGAACTTAAGTCGAAAGACGAGCTTGTTGGAGAAATCATCGGGTTGTTGCAATCGCCTGCTAAAAATGTTATTTCGGCTCTTAAGAGTGGAGGTAGCACAATTGCTGGCCTTGTTAAGACCTTATCCGAAAGAGAAGGATAAAACTTCATTAAGCACTAATTAATTTATATAAACACAATTATTTTTAAAAACGATAGAAATGGCAGATTTGAAAGATTTCGCAGAAAAATTGGTTAACCTAACAGTAAAAGAAGTTAATGAGTTAGCTACAATATTAAAAGACGAGTATGGCATTGAGCCTGCTGCTGCAGCTGTTGCTGTTGCTGCTGGTGGTGCTGCTGCAGGTGGCGAAGCCGCTGAAGAGCAATCAGAATTCACAGTAATGTTGAAGGCTGCTGGCGCATCTAAACTTGCGGTTGTAAAACTAGTTAAGGAATTAACTGGTGCTGGTCTTAAAGAAGCAAAAGAAATGGTAGATAGCGCTCCTTCTCCAATAAAAGAAGGCGTTTCTAAAGACGAAGCTGAGGCTTTGAAAGCTCAACTAGAAGAAGCTGGAGCTGAGGTTGAGCTTAAGTAAGCTCCTTACGTTCCAAACCTTAAGGTTTAGGTCTTCCGTTTCGGCGGAAAGACCTAAACCATTTTGCGTATATAATGGTTAATGCCTTTTTATACGATTATTTCATTTTCATTTTAATTAAAATTCCGTCCATAGATGTCAGCAACGCAAACTGAAAGATTGAATTTTTCCTCTGTAAAAAATAAGCCGGAATATCCCGACTTTTTGGACATTCAGATTAAATCCTTTCAGGATTTTTTCCAGTTGGAAACCAAATCAGAAGAAAGAGGCCAAGAAGGATTGTACAAAACCTTTTTGGAAAATTTCCCGATTACCGATACCCGCAACCAATTCGTTTTAGAGTTTTTAGACTATTTCGTAGATCCACCAAGATATTCCATACAGGAGTGTATTGAGCGCGGACTTACCTATAGCGTCCCTCTAAAAGCGCGATTGAAACTGTACTGTACAGACGCCGAGCACGAAGATTTTGAAACCATCGTACAAGATGTCTATCTCGGTACCATCCCATATATGACCCCCAGCGGAACTTTCTGTATCAACGGGGCCGAGCGTGTTGTTGTTTCACAGCTTCACCGTTCTCCAGGGGTGTTCTTTGGCCAATCCTTCCACGCAAATGGAACGAAGCTTTACTCTGCCCGCGTAATTCCTTTCAAAGGTTCATGGATTGAGTTTGCCACAGATATCAACAGCGTAATGTACGCGTACATTGACCGTAAGAAAAAGTTACCGGTAACTACACTTTTCCGTGCCATTGGGTTTGAAAGAGATAAGGATATTCTTGAAATATTCGACCTTGCGGAAGAAGTTAAAGCTTCCAAAACGGGGCTTAAAAAATATATTGGCCGCAAATTGGCGGCACGTGTGCTGAAAACTTGGCACGAGGATTTCGTGGATGAAGATACAGGCGAGGTGGTTTCCATCGAGCGTAATGAGATCATTTTAGACCGTGATACTGTTCTTGAAAAAGAGCATATTGACGAAATTATCGATTCAGGAACAAAAACAATCTTGTTGCACAAAGAGGATAACCTTCAGGCAGATTACGCCATTATCCACAACACACTGCAAAAAGACCCTACCAACTCAGAAAAGGAAGCGGTAGAACACATATACAGACAACTTCGTAATGCCGAACCACCCGATGAGGAAACGGCTCGCGGTATTATCCACAAGTTATTCTTCAGCGACCAGAGATATAATCTTGGTGAGGTAGGGCGTTACAGAATGAACAAAAAATTGGGTCTTGATATCCCAATGGACAAGCAAGTGCTTACCAAGGAAGATATCATAACCATAGTTAAATATCTTATCGAGCTTATCAACTCTAAAGCTGAGATTGATGATATTGACCACCTTAGCAACCGTCGTGTACGTACTGTGGGTGAGCAATTGTCGCAACAGTTTGGCGTTGGTCTTGCCCGTATGGCACGTACCATCCGCGAGCGTATGAACGTTCGTGACAACGAGGTGTTTACACCTATCGATTTGATTAATGCGAAAACACTTTCGTCAGTAATCAACTCATTCTTTGGTACCAACCAGCTTTCTCAGTTTATGGACCAGACCAACCCGTTGGCAGAGATTACGCATAAGCGTCGTCTTTCCGCACTTGGGCCAGGTGGTCTTTCCCGTGAAAGAGCAGGTTTTGAGGTTCGTGACGTTCACTATACGCATTACGGACGTCTTTGCCCGATTGAAACACCTGAAGGACCAAACATTGGTCTTATCTCTTCACTTGCAGTTTATGCGAAAGTTAATAACCTTGGTTTCATCGAAACACCTTACCGTAAAGTTACGGATGGTAAAATCGACTTGAAACATGAGCCTGTTTATCTTTCTGCCGAGGAAGAAGAAGAAAAACACATTGCACAGGCAAACATTCCATTGTCTGACAAAGGTGAAATTGAAACCGACAAGGTAATTGCACGTATGGAAGGTGACTTCCCTCTTGTGGAACCAACGGTTGTAAATTACGCTGACGTCGCGCCAAACCAGATTGCATCTATTTCAGCATCGTTGATTCCTTTCTTGGAGCACGATGATGCGAACCGTGCATTGATGGGCTCAAACATGATGCGCCAGGCGGTACCTTTGTTGATTGCAGATTCACCAATCGTGGGAACTGGTCTTGAAAGACAAGTTGCTTCCGATAGTCGTGTATTGATAAATGCTGAAGGAGACGGTGTAGTAGAGTATGTTGACGCAAATGAAATTACAATCAAATATGACCGTACCGAGAACGAACGTATGGTAAGTTTTGATTCTGATGAAAAAACATATCAACTGGTAAAATTCAGAAAGACAAACCAGAGTACTTCCATTAACTTGAAGCCTATTGTTCGCAAAGGCGATAGAGTGAAAAAGGGACAGGTGCTTTGTCAAGGATATGCTACTGAAAAAGGAGAATTGGCCTTAGGCCGAAACATGAAGGTAGCCTTCATGCCTTGGAAAGGGTACAATTTTGAGGATGCGATCGTTATTTCTGAAAAAGTAGTTCGCGAAGATATTTTCACTTCCATACATATAGATGAATACTCTTTGGAGGTTCGCGATACCAAATTGGGTAACGAGGAATTGACCAACGATATTCCAAACGTGTCTGAAGAAGCTACAAAAGATTTGGATGAATTCGGTATGATCCGAATTGGAGCCGAGGTAAAACCTGGCGATATCCTTATCGGGAAAATTACGCCTAAAGGAGAAAGCGACCCAACGCCAGAAGAAAAACTGCTTCGTGCCATTTTTGGTGACAAAGCAGGAGACGTTAAGGATGCTTCTCTAAAAGCTTCGCCATCGTTGAACGGGGTGGTAATAGACAAGAAATTGTTTGCCCGTGCCGTAAAAGATAAGCGCAAGCGTGCAAAAGATAAAGAGGACATCGCCGAACTTGAAGCAAAATACGAAGCAAAATTCGTAGCACTGCAAGATGTTTTGGTTGAAAAGCTTTTCGCAATTGTAGGAGGAAAAACCGCTCAAGGTGTAAACAACGATCTTGGCGAAGTAGTTTTCCCAAAAGGTAAAAAGTTCACCTTAAAAATGCTTCATGCGGTTGATGATTACACCCACTTAACTGGAGGTACCTGGACGACAGATGATGAAACCAACGTGTTGGTGGCAGATTTAATGCACAACTATAAAATTAAGGAAAACGACCTTCAGGGTAACTTACGTCGTGAGAAGTTTACAATCTCTGTAGGAGATGAACTTCCATCCGGAATTTTGAAACTTGCCAAAGTTTACATCGCTAAAAAGCGTAAACTGAAAGTAGGGGACAAGATGGCGGGACGTCACGGAAACAAAGGTATTGTAGCACGTATTGTACGTGAGGAAGATATGCCTTTCCTTGAAGACGGAACTCCTGTAGATATCGTGTTGAACCCACTTGGGGTACCATCGCGTATGAACATTGGGCAGATTTATGAAACCGTTCTTGGATGGGCCGGACAAAAATTAGGTCGCAAATATGCAACCCCAATTTTTGACGGTGCAACTATTGACCAAATAAATGAATTGACCGATGAGGCTGGAATTCCAAGATTTGGACACACCTATCTATTTGATGGTGGCACCGGGAAGCGTTTTGACCAACCTGCAACTGTAGGGGTTATCTATATGCTGAAACTGGGCCATATGGTAGATGACAAGATGCACGCACGTTCCATCGGACCGTACTCGCTTATTACGCAACAACCTCTTGGTGGTAAAGCACAATTTGGTGGTCAGCGTTTTGGGGAGATGGAAGTTTGGGCCTTGGAAGCATACGGTGCATCCAGCACGCTTAGAGAAATATTGACTGTTAAATCTGATGATGTTATTGGAAGGGCGAAAACCTACGAGGCAATCGTAAAAGGGGAAACCATGCCAGAACCAGGATTACCGGAATCTTTCAACGTACTTATGCACGAATTGAAAGGATTGGGTCTTGATATTAGATTAGAGGAATAGCCCACGGGGTCATTCCGATACCGTAGGCGCGCGATTAATCGCGCGCCTACAAACAAAAATTAATTTTTTTTCAACATGATGAACAGAAATAAAGAAAACACAGTACAGAAATTCGACAAGATTTCTATTGGTTTGGCTTCCCCTGAATCCATTTTGGCGGAATCGCGCGGCGAAGTATTAAAGCCCGAAACAATCAACTACCGTACGCACAAGCCTGAGCGTGACGGTCTTTTCTGTGAGCGCATCTTTGGTCCGGTAAAGGATTACGAATGTGCCTGTGGTAAATATAAAAGAATCCGCTACAAAGGTATCGTTTGCGACCGTTGCGGGGTGGAAGTAACGGAGAAGAAAGTACGCCGTGACCGCGTGGGGCATATCAATTTGGTAGTTCCCGTGGCACACATTTGGTATTTCCGAAGCCTTCCTAACAAAATTGGTTACCTTCTTGGATTACCTTCCAAGAAATTGGATATGATCATTTACTACGAACGTTATGTAGTAATTCAGCCAGGTATCGCAAAATATGAAGGTGGTGAGAATGTGAAGAAAATGGATTTCCTTACCGAGGAAGAATATCTAGCCATACTTGATTCACTTCCGCAGGAAAACCAATATTTGGAAGAAACAGATCCAAATAAATTTATTGCGAAAATGGGAGCAGAGTGCTTGATCGATCTTTTACAGCGAATCGATTTGGACACACTTTCATACAACCTTCGCCATAAAGCAAACAACGAAACTTCAAAGCAACGTAAAACCGAAGCGTTAAAGCGTCTTCAAGTTGTGGAGGCACTTCGCGATGCGAACAAAAACCGCGAGAACAAGGCTGAGTGGATGATTATGAAAGTAATCCCAGTAATTCCGCCGGAATTGCGTCCCTTGGTGCCGCTTGATGGTGGCCGTTTCGCAACTTCAGATTTGAACGATCTGTACCGCCGTGTAATCATCCGTAACAACCGTTTGAAGCGATTGATGGAGATAAAAGCTCCTGAAGTAATCCTTCGTAACGAAAAGCGTATGCTTCAGGAATCGGTAGATTCATTGTTTGACAACACGCGTAAATCTTCCGCAGTAAAAACCGACAGCAACCGTCCATTGAAATCCCTTTCAGATTCCTTAAAAGGTAAACAAGGGCGTTTCCGTCAAAACCTGCTTGGGAAGCGTGTGGATTATTCGGCTCGTTCGGTAATCGTCGTGGGGCCGGAATTGAAATTGTTCGAGTGCGGTCTTCCAAAAGATATGGCTGCCGAACTTTACAAACCTTTCGTAATCCGTAAATTGATTGAAAGAGGAATTGTAAAAACAGTAAAATCTGCAAAGAAAATTATAGATAAAAAGGAGCCCGTAGTTTGGGATATTCTTGAAAATGTATTGAAAGGTCACCCAGTTATGCTTAACCGGGCCCCAACTTTGCACAGATTGGGTATTCAAGCGTTCCAGCCTAAATTGATTGAAGGAAAAGCGATTCAGCTTCACCCATTGGTTTGTACTGCATTTAACGCGGATTTCGATGGTGACCAGATGGCTGTTCACCTTCCATTGGGGCCAGAGGCTATTTTGGAATGCCAGCTTTTGATGCTTGCTTCCCATAACATTTTGAACCCAGCAAACGGTAGTCCGGTTGCGGTTCCTTCACAGGATATGGTTTTGGGTCTATACTATATGACCAAACTAAAGAAAACCATGGGCGATGTAGTTGTGAAAGGAGAAGGCCTAACTTTCTATTCAGCGGAAGAAGCTATTATTGCCTATAATGAAGGCAAGGTAGATCTTAATGCCGAAATAAAAATAAGGACCAAGGATTTCAATGAAAACGGTGAGTTGGTGAACCAAATTATTACCACCACTTTGGGAAGGGTAATCTTTAACGAGAAAGTTCCTGAAGAAGCTGGTTTCATAAACGAAGTATTGACCAAAAAGTCGCTTCGTGATATTATCGGTAAAATTTTGAAAGTGACTTCTGTTCCTGTAACATCAGCGTTCCTTGACGAAATTAAAGGTCTTGGATATAAATTCGCTTTTGAAGGGGGATTGTCTTTCAGCTTGGGTGACATTATTATCCCTGCCGAAAAGCAAAGCATGATTGATAACGCCAACGAACAAGTTGACGGTATTATCAACAGCTACAACATGGGGCTTATTACGAACAACGAACGTTACAACCAGGTAATTGATATTTGGACCGCAACGAATGCTGAACTTACCGAGCTTTCTATGAAGCGTATTCGCGAGGATCAGCAAGGATTCAACTCTGTGTATATGATGCTTGACTCTGGGGCGAGGGGTTCTAAGGAACAGATCCGCCAGTTAACAGGTATGCGTGGATTGATGGCGAAACCGAAAAAATCAAACTCCGGTGGTGGTGAAATTATCGAGAACCCGATTCTTTCTAACTTTAAGGAAGGTCTTTCAATTCTTGAATACTTTATCTCTACCCACGGAGCGCGTAAAGGACTTGCGGATACGGCTCTTAAAACAGCCGATGCGGGTTACCTAACACGTCGTTTGGTAGATGTTTCACAGGATGTTATTATCAATATTGAAGATTGCTACACCCTTCGTGGAATTGAGGTTTCTGCCTTGAAGAAGAACGAAGAGATTGTGGAATCCCTTCGCGATAGAATTGTAGGACGTACAGCACTTAACGATATTGTTAATCCATTGACTAAGGAATTGCTTGTTGCATCTGGCGATCATATTACGGAAGAAATAGCCGATGCTATTGGCAAATCTCCGTTGGATAGCGTAGAAGTACGTTCTGCACTAACCTGCGAAGCTAAACAAGGAATCTGTTCACAATGTTACGGTCGTAACCTTGCTACCAATAAAATGGTTCAGCGTGGGGAAGCTGTGGGTGTTGTGGCTGCACAATCCATTGGGGAACCAGGAACCCAGCTTACACTTCGTACGTTCCACGTGGGAGGTATTGCGGGGAACATTTCCGAAGAGAACAAATTGGTTGTTAGATTTGACGGTAAAGCCGAGATCGAAGATCTTAAAACCGTTAAAGGTGAAGATAGCCAAGGCAAAACAGTTGATATTGTAATTTCACGTACTTCTGAAATTAAACTAGTTGACAAGAAAACCGGTATTACATTAAGTACTAATAACATTCCATACGGTTCCACTCTTTACGTAAAGGATGGCGATAGCCTGAATGCTGGTGATGTGGTTTGTTCTTGGGATCCGTACAACGGTGTAATTATTTCAGAATTTGCTGGAAAAATTAAATACGAAAACATTGTTCAAGGTTTAACCTATCAGGTAGAGATTGATGAACAAACTGGTTTCCAAGAAAAAGTAATTTCTGAATCGAGAGACAAAAAGCGTATTCCAACCCTTCAAATTTTAGGGAAGAAAGACGAAGTTATCCGTAGCTATAACTTGCCTGTTGGAGCCCACTTGATGGTGGACGATGGCGACAAAATTAAGATCGGTAAAATTCTTGTGAAGATACCACGTAAATCTGCGAAAGCGGGTGATATTACGGGAGGTCTTCCGCGTGTTACCGAGCTTTTTGAAGCGCGTAACCCTTCAAACCCTGCAGTTGTTAGTGAGATTGACGGTGTAGTTTCCTTCGGAAAAATAAAACGTGGTAACCGTGAGATTATCGTTGAGTCCAAATTGGGCGAAGTTAAAAAGTATTTGGTGAAACTTTCAAACCAAATTCTTGTTCAGGAAAACGATTACGTACGTGCAGGTATGCCACTTTCCGATGGTTCCATTACGCCGGAGGATATCCTTCGCATAAAAGGCCCATCTGCAGTTCAACAATATCTTGTGAACGAAGTTCAGGAGGTGTACCGTCTGCAAGGGGTGAAGATCAACGATAAGCACTTTGAAGTTGTGGTTCGCCAGATGATGCGTAAAGTACAGATTCAAGATCCGGGAGATACTACTTTCCTTGAAGACCAATTGGCTCATAAAGATGATTTCATTGAAGAGAACGATAAGATTTTCGGAATGAAGGTAGTTACAAACGCCGGGGATTCTGAAAACTTAAAGGAAGGTCAAATCCTTTCTCCACGTACGCTTCGCGATGAGAACTCTTTATTGAGAAGAAACGATAAAGTACTTGCAGAAGCGCGCGATGCGGTTCCTGCAACGGCCACTCCAGTACTTCAGGGTATTACGAGAGCGTCGTTACAGACCAAGTCATTCATCTCTGCGGCTTCCTTCCAGGAAACTACCAAAGTATTGAACGAAGCAGCGGTTGCTGGTAAGGTCGATACTTTGGAAGGCTTGAAAGAAAATGTAATTGTAGGGCATAAAATACCAGCCGGTACCGGTATGCGTAGATATGATACTATAATTGTAGGTTCCAAAGAAGAGCTTGAGGAAATGAACCGCGTAAAGCAGGAAGTAAATTATAATTAAAGAGGTCATTTCGACTCCGCTCAATGACCGTGGTCTGAGCGGAGCCGAAGACCAATATTTTCTGTCATAGGAAATCTAAAATCTAATATCTAACGTCTAAAATTTAATAATGGCAGATCAAAAAAAAGAACAACCTAAACAAGGACAGATAAACATAGAATTGGACGAAACCGTGGCTCAGGGTATTTACAGTAACTTGGCCATAATCAACCATTCGGTTTCTGAATTTGTGGTGGATTTTGTAACTATTATGCCCGGAATTCCAAAGAGCAAAGTGAAGTCCAGAATTATCTTGACGCCACAACACGCAAAAAGGTTTTTGAAGGCATTGGGTGACAATGTGAAAAGATTTGAAAACGCCCACGGCGAAATAAAGGACTATGAGCAACCGCCCATTCCTTTAAACTTCGGCCCTACTGGCGAAGCATAAAAAAAGCCCCGAATGATTCGGGGCTTTTTTTTATGCTTCAAATTCCAAAATGCAAAAACCAAATTCCAAACCTAGACGCACGATTAATGGCACGCCTAGGTTTTTAATAATGTCTATAATTATTTTCCATCTCTCGTCTTCGAGCTTCCGGCTTTTTCAAACTCGCTCACAAAATGCAATTTCACATTTGGATATTTTGATTGGGTCATTTGCAGCGTAAAAGCTGAATCTGCAAAGAACACCAATTGGCCGCGTTTGTCCTTCGCCAAAAATTTCGCCTTTACCCTTTTAAAATCTGCAAATTCCTCACTTTTTGGATCTTTTGCTTCTACCCAACAGGCTTTGTGCACGTTTAGATTTTCGTAACTACATTTAGCTCCGTACTCGTGCTCCAAACGGTACTGGATTACTTCAAACTGTAGTGCGCCTACGGTACCGATTACTTTTCTATTGTTTAATTCCAAAGTGAAAAGCTGTGCAACGCCTTCATCCATCAACTGATCAATGCCCTTTTCCAGCTGTTTGCTCTTCATCGGGTCTGCGTTGTTTATATATTTAAAGTGCTCCGGAGAAAAGCTTGGAATGCCTTTGTATCGCATCTCTTCGCCCTCGGTCAAGGTATCTCCAATTTTGAAATTTCCTGTATCGTGCAGTCCCACAATATCACCTGGATACGAAATATCCACTATTTGTTTCTTTTCGGCAAAGAACGCATTGGGGCTGGAAAATTTTAGCTTCTTGCCGTGGCGTACGTGCAGGTATGGTGAATTTCTTTCAAAAGTACCCGAAACGATCTTAACAAATGCCAAACGGTCGCGGTGCTTGGGATCCATATTTGCGTGAATCTTAAAAACGAAACCTGAAAATTCTTTTTCATCGGGCTTTACCAAACGTGTGTCACTTTCCTTTGGGCGTGGGGTAGGAGCTATCTCAACGAAACAGTCCAACAACTCGCGGACTCCAAAATTATTCAATGCGGAACCGAAAAAAACCGGCTGCAGTTCTCCATTTAAATACTCATCGCGATTAAAATCCGGGTAAACCTCATAGACCAATTCAAGCTCTTCCCGAAGGGTTTTGGCTGCTTTGTCGCCAACCAATTTCTCCAGTTCAGGGCTACTTACGTCTTCAATTTCAATGGTTTCCTCAATATTTTTTCTGCTATCACCGCTGAAAAGATTTACGTTTTTTTCCCAAATATTGTAAATTCCCTTAAAATCATAACCCATCCCAATTGGGAAACTTAGGGGCGTTACGCGAAGGTTCAGCTTTTGCTCGATTTCATCCAAAAGCTCGAAAGCATCTTTTCCCTCGCGATCCATTTTATTGATGAAAACGATCATTGGAATGTTTCGCATGCGGCAGACTTCAACTAATTTCTCAGTCTGTTCTTCCACACCTTTTGCCACATCAATAACAACAATTACGCTATCTACGGCAGTTAAAGTCCTAAAAGTGTCTTCCGCGAAATCCTTGTGGCCGGGCGTATCGAGGATGTTGATTTTTATCCCTTCATATTCGAAGGCCAAGACAGAAGTTGCCACGGAAATCCCACGCTGGCGCTCTATTTCCATAAAGTCACTGGTGGCACCTTTTTTAATTTTGTTGCTTTTTACGGCCCCGGCTTCCTGAATGGCACCTCCAAAAAGAAGCAGTTTTTCTGTCAAGGTGGTTTTTCCGGCATCTGGGTGGCTAATGATTCCGAAAGTTCTTCGGCGTTTTATTTCTTTTGTTAAGGACATTGTTTTTCTTCTAAATAGGATGCAAAGATAAAGTTTGTTAATTTAGTTTGAAACCAGAATGGATTATTATTATTTCTGTAAGTATCACTGATTTTCAGCCTGTTTTCTTCCTACAATAAATACTCACTTAAAATGATAATTTTTAAATTCTGCCAAAACCAAAGCCACGGTATGAAAGAAGTTTTTAAAAATTACGGAGGAAGTTGCTTATTTGAATTTATTCTTACTAAAATACTTTTCTAAAGGCTTATATTTATTGCATATACGTACTAACACGTATGTAATTTTCCTACAAAAAATCTTGCCTTTTTATTCAATTTGGGTCATTTACCGTCTATTTTTTACAGTTCAACTAATACTTGTTTGTTGGTAATTCCTTAACTGTTTTTCCAGTGTATATTTGACCTGTTAATTGGGGTGAATTCCCGATTATGGCATTATCAAAAGATATCGGTATAAATAAAATTCTAACTTATGTTTAAAATAATTACTAAATTATTTGCTTCTGATAGGAGGTTTTTAATAGGTCTCATTTTAATAGGTTGCTTGAGTAGCCAGGGCTATTCACAGGCAATTGGCTCTTCGGATGAGGGAAAGGTAATCTTGCCATATTCGCAGGCATATCTGGATCAATACAATGCTGATCTTGATAAAAAAGCTGCAGCGCATAATGCAACGTTCCGTTCTAGATCTAAAGCTCAGGCTTTCAATAATGCCCAAAAGGGTGATTTTGTTGGCGCGTGTAATTTGATCACTTGTGGCTCCTTTGAAAAGGCCGATGTGGCAGGAGGAACATTCCGTACCGCTGTAGGTGGTACGAATGGTCAATATCAAGCCGATGTAAAATACACGTGCTGGAATGATGACGGTACGGTAGATTGGTCTGAAGGCCAGTATATTTCATACTCTACTACAAATTCCAATTCGGTATATCCCGGTATTATTGAACCCTCTACTTTTGATGGTGGAGGTTTTGCTATATTTTCATTTCAAAATGAGGCTATACGCCAAACTTTGTCGGTAATTCCGAATACGGTCTATACTGTATGTTTTGAAATAGCTGTTATACCAAGATATAATACAGTTAACAGCAACAATCAAGGTGGTGCGGTAATTGAATACGCGCCTAACTTACAATTTGGTGTAAGAAATGGGGCGGTTCAAGTTTCCGATCCATTAACTTATACCCATAATGATTTAGTACAACACCAGGCGAGTGATTTCCCAACGAGATTATCATTTGCTACGAGTGGTAATAACGGAGACCAAAACCCAGGCGGATGGACAGAAATTAACCCATACTGGGAAAATAGATGTATAACCTTTAAAGCTGGGCCTAACGCCACTTCTGTTGAAGTATTCTACAAAACAGGTAATCCGGGAAGATCAGTAGTATTGGTGGATGGTTTGAGATTATCTGTAGAAGGATATGCAAATTCCCCTACTGTTGAACCCACCTCGAAAGTATATTGTGAGCCCACACCGGTAGCACTTAATAGTTTTGTAACATCAACCACGCCTCCAGAAGCGGTTTTGAAGTGGACTACCAATCCAGATTTGAGTGTAACGGCAGATCACTTACCGAACAATCCTACGGTAACGCCTCCGGGAGTGTATTATGCATTTTATTATAACCCCACCCTTGGCTGTACCTCACCATCCCGAAAACTTACACTGACAATTTCAGATTTAGACTCAAGCTTTACTAAGGTTAACGTAACTTGTTTTGATGGAAATAATGGGTCTATAGATTTATCTGTTACAGGTGGATCTGGGTCATATACTTATGCCTGGACCGCAAGCAATGGTGGAAGTGGTTTAAATCCAACAGCTCAAGATCAATCTGGCTTAACTGCTGGAACTTATAATGTAACTGTTAATGACGGTATTTGTACTACCTTAGAAACAATTATTATCACTCAGCCTAATCAAATAAATGTTGATGCTGGAAACTACGGACCACTTTGCGATAGCGTCAGCCCGATTACATTGACGGGAACTCCAACAAATTCTGGTGGAACATGGAGTGGACCAGGTGTAACCGACAACGGCAACGGAACAGCAACTTTCAATCCATCTGGATTGTTTGGCTCGAACACCGTTACATATAGTTATACAAATAGTAATGGCTGCTCGAACAGTGATACGGCCAATATAATAGTTTATAAATCACCAACAGCTGATGCCGGAAAC
>CERP01019817.1_pt1 | contig 67442 bp, 61 predicted proteins | sample 530801 | NCBI WGS metagenome assembly CERP01 (sample SAMEA2620991, study PRJEB7988) | marine metagenome | biome: marine biome (ENVO:00000447); feature: surface water layer (ENVO:00002042); material: "saline water (ENVO:00002010), including plankton (ENVO:xxxxxxxx)" | depth 5 m | reverse complement strand
TTTTACTAAGCATTTGTGGGTACCGAAACATCACAAAATGTTGTCTCCAAATTACATAATATCTACAGCGATTACGGGTTTTATGTTTTTGTGAGCTTTTTACAGGTAACTAAATTACTAAGGAGTCCTTTCCCCTTGTTGAAAGGGAAATACAGAAAGGGGTTTGTATAGCGGGAGAAGGTGCGTTGTTCAATATCCTAATTCGATTCATGGAGATTGCTTCGTCGTTATTCACCCCAACCCTGCATTCTGCAATCCAACTTCCTCGCAAAGACGGCCTTTTTAAAACTATGAAGTATAAACCACCTATCATCTCACCAAAGCGTTCCCTTACCCTGTGGCGGTAGTGAAGGTTTTATTGTTTTATCGATGGGCCGGAGGGCAAGGGACAGGGATTGGGATTGGGTTTTGTTTGGAATGGCCAGATGGACGTTGTTCTGCTTAGTTACTATTCCAGGGAGAATGCTTCGTCCTTATCGATCCCAACCCTGTATTCAACAACACGTCTCCTCGCAAAGACGGCCTTTTTCAAATTATGAAGTATAAACCACCCATCAACTCACCAAAGCGTTCCCTTACCCTGCGGCGGTAGTAATGGTTTTATTGTTTTATCGATGTGCCGGAGGGCAAGGGACAGGGATTGGGTTCTGTTTGGAATGGCCAGATGGACGTTATTCTGCTTAGTTGCTATTCCATGGAGATTGCTTCGTCGTTATCCATCCTAACCCTGCATTCAACAACAAGAGCTCCTCGCAAAGACGGGCTTTTAATTGGAAGACTGCATAATTAAAAACCAACAGTCTTCCAGTACACAAGCGAAGCCGTTCAGGGCTTCGCTTGTGTAATTTCGTGGACCGCAGAGGCCGCACTACTAATCTTTAGAAGAAAATGGATTTGATGCCAAAAACTGACGGATGAAAATCCACCCAATAGAGGCGATGCCACTCAGCATCACAAATACTATTAGGATCATGGCTCCGCTGGTTTCATCATTCACGGGTACTTGTACTGGCTGAAGCACTTTGAACACCGGAGTTTCTTCCTGTACTTTTAGTTTGGCTTCTTCATATTGCTGAGTCAGCCCGTTATATAGGTTAAAAGCTAAATCATACTCAGAATTTAATCGTTGCTCTTCAGTTCGAGCTTTTGCTGTTAAATTACCTTGATTACTGTCTCTGAATTCCGCCAGCGCAAGTTGAGCTTTTTGAAAGCGATCTTCTGCTTTAGCTAATTGTTCTTCTATAAATTCTAAATCTCTAAGGACTTTCTCTGTACGATATTCAGTCAAGTACACAGTTAGCTCCTCGATAGTATATTTTGCAACATTTGCAGCCAGCTTAGGATCACCCATCTGAGCCTTAACTGTTACAACCCCTGATTCTTCATCAAGGCTGGCCGTGATGCGGGAACGAAGACTTCCAATTACTGCCATCTCTGATTTACTCAACTCAACTATCTCTGTTTCGTTAGTGATGCCGGCACTCGGAGGAGCTGTCTCTTCAGTCTTAAAAGCTCCAATAATCGTACCTGGCAGTCCTATGGTAAACTTCTTAATGTACCCGAGGAACCCAGGAGTTTGAATTTCTAAATAATATTGATACATAGAGGTAGTAGTATCATAATCCGAAAAATAAAATTGCTCTCTAGCCAGTTTATCTTGAAAACTCAGACTTTGTACAATTTTGGGATATAAGTCTACCCTTATCGCATTACTGGCAGAGTTGTAGGTTCCTCCTCCGCTTAAACCTATCAACCCACCATATTGTTGTAAAAGACTTGAAGCTCCACCCTGACTTTCGGTACTGTATTCCGGCATAAGAGTAGCATCACTGACATATTCCTTAGGGCTGAGCAAGGCTACCGCCACACCAAGAATCACACCTACCGCAACAAATCGGTATATAATTTTTCGGTTATCCCAAATGGTTTTGGCCAGTTCAATCAGGTCAATTTCGTCTTCTTCATATCTTTCATAGCCCTGATCTGCAGGTACAAGCCGGTATTCCTGAATTGGAAAATTCTCCGAGCTTCTTTTACCCGATTTTTTATCCCCGTTTTCGTTATTTGACTTATTCTCTTCGCTCACTTTTTCAAAATTTTGTTAAGCAACTATAATACGAAGTTTGACCTTCTATATAAAGAGGTAATTGTTGGCTAGATGTGAGATAAGAGATTTTAGTTTTGAGACTCGAGTATAACGGTTAGTTAAGAAAGAGACCTTTCTTGGAGCCGTAGTTTATATACCGAAAGGCATTGCCGCTCTGTGGCATTAGGTATTAATAATTGCAACATGTCATCCCGAACGAAGTGAATACGGAGATGCGGGATCACCTTAATCAGCTTGGGATGTCCACAAGGCAGATCGCGGATAATATATTTCCGCGATGACTGGCTTTTAATTATGAGATTGTTCGTTGTTAACCACCCTACCCTTACTTGCCTACTCGCAAAGGTATCCATCTGCGAACAATGCAATGAGTGAAACGAATACATTGCGCGGCAGTCTCGGTATAATGGCACGAACCTTGTTCAATATCCCAAACCGATTCTTGGAGATTGCTTCGTCGTTATCCAACCCAATCCTGCGTTCAGTAGTGTACTCTCCTCGCAAAGACGGCGCTTTTATGGGCGCAGGTAATTAATCAAGGAGTCCTTTCCCCTTGTTGAAGGGGAAAGACAGAAAGGGGTCTGTGTTTCAGGGCAAGTTGGCGTTCTTAAATATCCCAAGTTGATTCATCGAGAATGCCGCGTCGTCAGCCATCCCAATCCTGTGTTCAGCAATGTACTCTCCTCGCAAAAGCGGATTTTTTAAAACTATGCAGTATTAATCAAACCTAACTCCTTACCCCTTAAACCTATCTCAAACCATCGCCTTCGGTGCCTCTTCCGGTTTCTACCCATCACCATAAGGCTTGGTCGGTGTTTCGTTATCATACTCACCGAGCGTGAATTCATCTACTTGAATAGCGTCGTTTCGAGCTTTTTTGGTTTTTTTGACTAACTCACCTTCTTCTTTGGTAAGTATACCTTTCTCGACTGCAAGATCTGCAATTTCTAAATAGGGTCCTTTGAGCAGCTCTTTTGCTTTAATAGCTTTATAGAGCTTTTTTTGTCTACGATATCCGCTTCATGCAGAGTAAATGTATCGTATTCGTTCAGTCTTTTACCTCTTAAAAGTGTAAAGACTGAAAAGGTTTATTCACAACTATGGTGACCTCATAATAAGATTTTAAAAGTGATTACTTAAGATCCTTAATGTTCCAGGTCACACCTATTATTAGACCTAGATTGTTTGTTACCTGACCCGTGTCTAATGCAAGACCGGTTTTAAAAGATACATTTTGCAGGGTTAATGGATCATAGTTCATCTCCAGTAAGAAATTCCATTGTTCCAGAGCCGGGTAAAAAGTATAATCTTTTCGGTTATTGGCCGGATCTTTACTCCCCCACTCCTGCCCGAAGTTTGCTCCAGAGTAATTACCATGATGGAGAGTGTAGGTGGCCAACAAACGGTAATTTAATTGTGAACTCACATATCCCTCAATACCCATATGATGAGCTGCGATGCGATTGTTTTCTACAAAGGGCTGATAAATTTCAGAATCAGGTAAGTAAACTGAGATCTGGTGGGTTGTTAGCATAAGTGGATTACCTAAAATATTTCCATTGTACGACCATCCACTCCGATATATGCTATTGTTATAGTAGTTATCCCTTCCTCCATATTTATAACCACAATTTTCCTCTGTGCAAAAGGAAACGTCCCCCGGCTTGTCGTGCAGTCCTGCCCCGGATTGGTTTATGGTACGTATATACTCTACCAGAACACCTGTTATAAACTGTTTTTTTTGGGTTAATACTCCAATACCAAATAAGCCATCCCCTATATTTTGGAACTCCATTCCGCTGCTATCCTCAAAATAATGCTGCCAATACAACTTAAAATTCCACTTTTCTACTTCGCCTTTTAAACCAAAGTCCCATATACCTAAATGGTTACCCAAAGCATTAATTGACTCGCCACGTGGAGATGAACTACCCCCTCCTCTTGCAAAAAAAATTCTGGTATAATCAGAAATAGAAGAAGGTAACTTTCCATATTGTGGTGAATTCCCCCCCCACTGCACTGCGTGTACCATTCCACCATATGCCTGCAAGGGCCAATGATCAAAACCAGCCTGCAAGTATAAACTTTTTTGATGCAGATATACATCCGTTACATAGCGCGAATCCTCCAGCCAACCGTGCAACAGGTTTCCCCTTAATTTCAATAAGCCATTGGTAAATGGAATGGTCTCATATTCGGGCATGGATATATTCACCATAGGGATAGGGGTGGTGTTGTTACTTATCAGTAGGGAACCTGAGGAAAGGCCTTTTAAATGTTCACCAAAGGTTTGCTCTATTCTTCCTGCATCAAGCCTAAACACCCCTCCTTTTAAACGAACATATCCCTGATGAATGTACAATTCCGACTGATCTGCTCCGCGGACCAAGACTTCGGCACCATAACTGTAATCGAAGGTTTTATTATTATCCAGCACCGATTCCAATGAAAAACTCCATGCACTATTATAACGGCTGAACGAATCAAATTTACCGTTTCGGTTGGCCGTTAGCCATATCGGCTGATATCCCTTTACTGAAACTAAATTCTGGGATGATATACTCAAATCAGGCTTTTTAATTTGACCAAAAGACTGTTGACTCATAAACACTACCACCAACAGCAGCACCCACTTTATAAATTCGTGTAAGCTTGGGTATTTATTCACCTATTCCTTAATTATATAGTTTGGATTATTTGAGTAGCTAAGATAAGAATGGTATCCGAAGATCAATAATAGTTAAAGCGGATTCATCACATCTTTTTACTGCAAAACTTTCAAACTATAAGGGATTAGAGATTAACAACTGCAACTTATAATCTTTATTGAATAGATTATCACAAAGTTAAATGCCATAATCTTCCTCAAATAGAAGCTAATATCTTAGAGCCATAATTAAAACGATGGCAGAAGCCAAAATCATATTTTGAAGCGTTTTGAATATGTCAAAGAATATTGACTTATTAGAAATCTCCAGAGCTAACTATTTACTGCAGCATGTCCAAAGTAGAAAAGAAGCTGTCAGCTTAATTAAAACAGCCCACAGCTTCTTAAATTATAGACAGGTTTAAAACTCAAACCATCGCCTGCGGAGCTTCTTCCGGTTTCTTGCCATCGCCATAAGGTTTGGTCGGTGTTTCGTTATCATACTCATCGAGCGTGAATTCATCTACTTGAATAGCGTCGTTTCGAGCTTTTTCGGTTTTTTTGACTAACTCGCCTTCTTCTTTGTTAAGTACTCCTTTCTCAACTGCAAGATCTGCGATTTCTAAATAGGGTTCTTTAGGCAGCTCTTTTGCCTTAATGGCTTTATAGAGCTTCTTGAATACCGGCCAGGCTTCTTCAACCAACTTCATGGTATGTTCGTATCGGCCGACAGCAGACTCTTTATCTTCCGGAAGGTAAATTCCATCTGTCATATGATCCCGGTCTTCTCCGCGAGTTTGCATAGCTTGAGCAACCTTATGACCGAGTTTATCTGAGGGATAGGTTCCAATTGGATTCAATCTCCCCCAAACTCCGGCTAATCTAAATACCCAGCTTAATCCGGGTACCTGAATTTCTCGCAGGATCCCTTCAAAGGCTTGCTGAATTTTCCAGAAGCTATATTCCATAGCCCATTCAAAATATGGACGGTCCGCTTCTCGTCTTCCTTCCGCTTCAAATCGTTTGAGTGTTCCAGAAGCTAAATACATATAGCTTAAAATATCGGCATAGCGACCGGCTATTTTCTCTTTCATTTTGAGAGCTCCACCATATGATCCCAATGCGATATCTGAGAAGAAAGCAAAGGATGCTGATGTCCAGGCTAGTTTTCTAAAATACTTAGCTGAAGGTCCGCTTACCGGTGATGAGGCTAATCGGCCTCTTGTTAAGCTTAATAAGAAAGCTCTTGATTTATTCTTGGCAACGTGACCAATATGCTTCCAGAAGTTATCATCGAACTGTTTCACATCTTTGTTCATCAGTGCATCTATTTCATTGTATGCGTAGGGATGGCAACGAATTGCACCCTGACCGAAGATCATGAGTGTTCTAGTCAGTATGTTAGCTCCCTCAACAGTAATGGCGATTGGCATCGCAGTATAGCTGCTTGCAAAGATATTTCGGGGACCTCGGGAAATTCCTGCACCGCCTACAATATCCATTGCATCGGTCACAATTTCACGACCTAACTCAGTGAAATTATATTTTGCGATAGCTGTTACAACGGCAGGTTTTTGCCCACTATCTAGTCCACCGGTAGTATATCTTCGAGCGGCTTCCATTAAGTACGTATACCCACCGATTCGAGCCATGGGTTCTTCGATACCTTCGAATTTCCCGATGTTCAATCCAAATTGTTTACGGATCGCTGTATAAGCACCGATTGCGCGAGTTGCCATTTTAGATCCACCCACACTTTGCGCCGGTAATGAGATTCCACGTCCTACTGCCAGTGACTCCATCAGCATTCTCCAGCCATTTCCGGCTCCTTCTTTGCCACCAATGATGGCGTCAATTGGTACAATCACATCTTTTCCATCAATTGGGCAGTTGTAGAACGGAATTCCAAGAGGATCATGGCGTCTTCCTAAAGTGACTCCATCTGTATCTGAAGGAATAAGTGCACAGGTTATACCACGATTTTCTTCATCCCCAATTAGGTGATCGGGATCTTTAAGGTTGAACGCTAAGCCAATTACCGTAGAAATAGCGGCCAGTGTGATATAGCGTTTTTCGAAATTCATTTTGAGGTATAACTCTCCATCATCCCCTTTAAAAACTACACCTTCAGATCTCATGCTTCCTGCATCTGATCCTGCATTTGCTTCAGTCAGGCCAAAGCACGGCATTTCTTCTCCGCTTGCAAGTCTTGGTAAGTAGTGATCTTTTTGATCTTCAGTTCCATAATGAAGTAACAATTCTGCAGGGCCTAACGAGTTAGGTACCATTACCGTGGTGGCTAATGGCCCACACCTTGAGGCCAGCTTTGCTACAATAGCACTATGAGCAGTGGCAGAGAATTCAAGTCCGCCATACTTCTTGGGAACAATCAGTCCAAAGAACTTCTCTTTGCGCATGAACTCCCATACTTCTTCCGTAAATCCTTTTCGAACCATCACATCCCAATCGGTGACCATGCCGCAAAGCGCTTCCACCGGTCCGTCAAGAAAAGCCTGTTCTTCTTTATCCAACTCAGGGTAATCCTGGTCCAAAATTTTCTTAAAATCTGGCTTTCCTGAAAACAGTTCTCCTTCAACCCAAACATTACCAGCTTCAATAGCTGTTTGTTCTGTCTGTGATATTTTGGGAAGGAAATTCAGTGCATCCAGCAATTTCATGATCGGACCACTCAACACAACTCTTCGAATCGGTTTTATATTGAAAACCAATACCAAAGCTGTATAAGTGATATAAGCCCAAGCAGGCGCATTCAATCCGGCTAAACCTACATAACCTGCTACAGCCCATAACCACAACGGAGCTCCTGTATATCCTAATATCAGCATCAATAAAAATGCTGACCCTATCGATGCCCAAAGTGGGACCTCACTAAAAAATCCAAATAATTCCATTATTGCTTCCATGACGTTTCCTCGTTTATGATACTGTTGTTCGAACCAAGAATCCCTGAACTACCAGTTCAATAGAATCCTCTATAAATTGATCACTGTTTATTCGGCTATCCAGCCTTTTATTTAGCACAACCGATACTACACCGTGCAATTGTGCCCATATTGAATAGGCCGCAACTACTGGTTTTTCCACTTCCATAAGTCCCTGAGTTACACTTTCTTCAATTGTTTTCACTAACAATTCGTAAGCGCGCCGGGCTTTCCGAAACTTCTCTTTTGGATACCTGGCCATTGAATCAGACCGGACTTTGTATATAATTTCATACTTCTCCGGATATTCCAGGGCAAATTGAACATAGCTTTCAGTTATCGCTTTAAAGCGTTCAATACTATCAGTTTTTGGGAGCGATCTTGTTTCAATAAATTGGCTCAGATCTTCCACAGACTCTTCAATGAGTGTATGTAACAAGTGATCTTTGTTTTCGAAGTACAAATAAATGCTTGTTGCAGTCACATCTGCCTGTTTGGCAATTTTCCGCATTGATAGCGCCTTATAACCTTCCTGATAAAGTAAATGTCGGCTGATGTCTAAAATCTGATCTCTTAGTGGAACTTCTTCGCTCATTTAATTCATTTGGTTAACGGTGTTAACTTCTACAATGTAACCATTCCAAAGCGAAAATCAAGACAGATGTTTTTGGCTTTATGGCAGGGCATCTCGCAAAGGCATCCACCATCGAGCAGTACAATGAGTGAAATGAATACACTGCGTGGCAATCTCAGGATTAGGGCGCTGGTGTTGTTCGGCTTGGTTTCCATATTTAACTAGATTGCTTCGTCGTTAGCTATCCCAAATCTACATTCAAGCAACCTAGTCTCCTCGCAAAAGTGTTGCTAAAAAATGCGCCGGATTAAGCTACATCCCATCTCACCATAGAGTCCTTTCCCCTTATTCAAGGGGAAAGACAGAGAGGGTCATTGGATTCGCTCCCTAATCAACCACCGCACAATCGGACGCTTGCGCTATTTTGAGATTCAGGGAGACTACGATGCGTTGACTAGCAATAGTTTCACCGAATTATAGAATACCTAAAATCCCCCCAGCCAGGATGCGACGATACGGGTAAAATGATTTCCTTTACACAAGCGAATGGGTTTCAACCCTGAGCGGACCGGTGATTGTACAAGGAACATTATAATTTTGATCCATCCCAGCCATCGGACGACTCTTTGTCGGTTTGATAACCTATCCCTTTATCCAGTCGTCAGATGGTCATTTTTATGGAACTCAAATTTCACAAAGGCGTCCCATTACCCTGGCGCATAGTGTAGCATTCAATAAGGACGTCTTACCTAAAGTTAAAAGACAGCTTCAAAAAACTGATAGCTGCTAGATCCTAAACTTCAAATATTTGATCGTTTTCCCTTTTTCGAGGTGCATGCTTTCATAATAAGTGATAATAGAAAGCTCAGGGTCATTTGGGCGATTTTTATGGACATTGGCTTCGTCATCTAACAGCTCTAAATTTTCTTGCTCGATGATCTCTTTCGTGTATTCATAGAGCACATCACTATCTGTTTTTAGATTTATGATTGCTCCAGGCTTCATTACCTTTCGATACACTTTTAAGAATTTAGGAGCAGTAAGCCTTTTCCTCTCTTTCTTTATATATGGATCTGAAAAAACGATCCATGCTTCATCGACTTCATTCTTTCCAAAAAACTGGTCTAAGTGGTCGATATAACAACGAAGGTATCGGACATTTTCCAGATTGTTATCCAGGGCTTCCTTTGCTCCTACCCATAATCGATTTCCTTTAATATCTAAGCCGACGTAGTTTTTCTCGGGGTGAAGTTGAGCAAGTCCAACCGAATATTCTCCTTTGCCACAGGCTAACTCCAAAACTATTTGGTTCTCGTTTTCAAAAATCTCGGAATTCCATTTTCCTTTTGGAGCGGGATTCCCTTCGTCGAAGTCTGTGTAGACCAGTGTATTATTAAGCTTGGGCAGCTCTTCCATACGTTCTTCTTTTACCTTGGGCATAAATTAAGGAGACAGTCTTTTAATGTTCCACTTATCAGCAACAAGCTCATATTTTATTCGATCATGGAGCCGACTTCTTCTTCCCTGCCAAAACTCTATAGCTTCCGGAGTCACCTTGTACCCACCCCAGCTTTCTGGTTTGGGAACATTTCCTTCTTCATATTTCTCCTCGAGTTCGGCAAACTTCTTTTCCAAAAAAGCTCTGTTGGGCACTTCTGCACTTTGATTAGATGCTAACGCTCCCAGTTGGCTTTTATAAGGGCGCTGACTAAAGTAAGCATCACTCTCTTCCTTAGATAGTTTCTCAACTTTCCCTTCTATTAGAACTTGGCGTTCAAGACCTAGCCATAAAAAGCATAAGGAAACATTTGGATTCTGCTCCATCTGTTCACCTTTATTGCTGGCATAATTCGTGTAAAAAATAAATCCACCGTCTTCCAGCCCCTTCAGTAACACTATACGGGAGTGAGGTTTATTATTGAAATCAACCGTAGACAACGTCATGGCGTTAGGCTCGGGAATTTCGGACTCCAGAGCCTCTGTCATCCACTGCTCAAATTGTTTAAAGGGATCTTGGTTTACATCAGATTCGTCTAACGAGTGCTTAGAGTAGTCTTCACGCAGTTTTTGAAGTTTTTCTTTATTCATTTATTCAGCCAAAATATTCGGGTTCATTGCCCGGCTTCCATTTTATGTTACAACCCATACTCGGTGTTTGCGAATCTTCCGGGATTGTTTCTCCGGCAAGCATAGTGTCGAGTGCTTTCCTTAAGTCATTACCTGTAACAGGCGCATCCTTGCTTGGTCTGCTATCATCAAATTGACCTCTGTAGACTAACTTCCGGTCTTCATCAAACACAAAAATATCTGGAGTGCAAGCAGCTTTGTAAGATTTAGCAACATCCTGACTTTCGTCATACAGGTACGGAAAAGGATACCCTTTTTCCGCCATTTTCTCTGGACTATCCTGCGGATATTTTTCAACGTCATTTGAACTAATTGCTATAAAGCCTACCCCTCTTGAGATATATTCCTCAGCTACATTTACGAGCTCATCCTCAATGTTCAAGACGTATGGACAATGGTTACAGATAAACATAATCACAAACCCTTTACTCTGATCCGCATAGGTAAGTGAAAGATTACCACCGTTTACACTCGGCAGTTTGAAGTCGGGAGCTTCTGTTCCTAATTCCAGCATTGTTGATGGAGTTGCAGACATAATGTTACTGACTTTTTATGATTATTGGTTTTAACTTAGGTGTATGGACACAAAGACAAAGATATTGAATGATCGTGACAAAATTTTATTTGAGAAAGCCCTAAAGCTCTATTTCTATTTACGTCAACAAGATGTACGAAAGCTTAATTCACAAATCCGAGAACGCTTTGCGTATGCAGGACAAGTAGCCTACTCTCTTATTATAACCTATATAAGTGAAGGAAATTTGAAGCTGGAATACATGGACTTCCTTAACGAAGAGCTAAAAACCATGCGTGGACTGGATGCTGAGTTCTTAGAGCCTCTGATGATTAAGCCTCATGAGATTGATGAAATCGAGTTTAACCAGGAAATCGCTCTCACTGTTTTTGATGAGGATAACGATACCAATATCCGAATTACCTATGCACCGGATGAAGGTATCGCTAAGCTAACGCCGATAGAGTAGTTAACTAATTAACCGACGCCTCATATTCCATTTTAGTTTTTCCGGCTTTCTATTCCAATCCTAAAACATCTACCCCTTGATTAAACGTGATATCAACAGGGATACTTTGTTCTGAAAGTCTATTCAATGAAGCCTTTAACTGATCGGTTTCAACGGCGTATTTTTGCACGAAAGCATCTACTGCTTCATAATCGCCATCACCTTGCAAGGTCAATATCTTTAAAGAAAGAGCGCTGACTGCTTCTCCCACTTTATCAAAGTTGATAGCATAAGTACCTGTTTATGGTTCAGAGACCTATGTCGTTGCAAAAACCCCTTTTATTATCATAACATAAATGGTCTTGTAAAAGACTTGACATTGTGCTCCTCTGAATGAAAGAATTAAGATTTATAATTTTCTTTACATGCTCAATAAAAAATAACTTTATACCACCTTTTAACCTTAAAATAAATTGGCTATTATTTACATAATCATAGGGTTATTAGTATAAAAAACGGCATTAATTATTTATGGATCCACTCAGACAGCTCAACAAACTCATATTCATATTAGAAAAAAAAGGTTGGATAACACAAACGCCTGCCTTTATTTACGATTATCAGAAAGATTACCCTCAATTTCAGGTTCTGGAAGATCACGCCGAAATCATTCAAAAAGAGTGTAAAGAACTACTAAACATAAAGGATAATATCCCAGATCTAGATGGATTGGCAGGTACAAAAACCAAGGGTGGAGTGCAGGCTATCAAATGGAAATCTTTTATGTTCAAATCTGGAGGATTCATAGAAGAGAATTGCAGACTTTGTCCGGAAACCGCGGATCTCTTACGCGGAGTACCACGGATAAAGCAAGCATTCTTTTCAATTCTGGATCCTGAACAATACATTAAACCTCATTACGGATATTATAAAGGCTTTCTTCGGTACCACCTTGGGGTTATTATTCCGAATAACAACGAAGATAAAAATTGCAGGATTCGTATTAACGCTGATTGCGAGACATTTAACTGCGAAGACAAGTCAGAAATTGAAAAGGGGGAATCCTATTACTGGAAAAATGGTAAGGGAATCATGTTTAATGATGTATATCTACACGATGCTGCAAATGAATCCAAAGAAATAAGGGTAGTTTTATTTATCGACGTCGTACGCAAATTTCACTGGTCTATTGATTGGTTCAATAAACTTTTTCTTTTTATCGCATACAAAACGAAATATGTCAAGCAAATTGCTGAAAACGCAAAAGTTAAAACAGCAAAATAATTACTCTTTAACACCAGTAAAGATAATCCAAATACCCGCTATTCTTTTTTCTAAGTAGATACTATTTGTGTGTTACATGAAGAATAGGATTACTATTAAAACGGGAGTTGTTTTAATGTTCTATTCATCATTCAATAATTAAGGATGTTAGGTATTAAAACTATTGCTTTGAAATTTCATTATGAAGCAGCTCATCTTTAATAATCCCCTGCTTCTTCAATTCCGTTAAAATCAGTTCTGTTACATCACTTTGGAAAGGGAACTCATATCGAATATCCAGCACATACGCCTTAACCTTCAGCTTAAGGATAAACCTGCGTTCGTGCATTTGGTTCTCCGTCATAATACTGATTGGCTTTTTCAGGAATACATATTTTGAAGCCACTACAGCTTTATATGCTACATCCTTAACAAGTTCGACAGGGCTTTCAGCCGGCAAATAGATATCGGTGACTACCAGGCAATCCAGCGCGCCGGTATTGGCATTGGAGACAGCAGTGCGTATCAACTCGCCATTGGGAATGGTGACTACAGAATCACCCGGTGTTACAATTCTGCTTGAGCGAAGACCGATTTGCTGTACTTCCCCATAGTGATCCTGAAATTGAATTTTATCGCCAACCTGAAACGGTCGATCCAGAATTAACATCACCCCGCCAAACAAATTTTTAAGCACATCCTGAGAAGCTAGTCCCACAGCAATACCGACCGATGCCATCACCGTAATAACCGTGGCATACGGAGGCTGAATAATTCCTGCAATGGCAACGTATATGGCGACTGTCCATAGCACAACTCTGAAGATGGGCACCGTCCGTTTTATGCGAAGGCGGTATTTTGAAATCCGCTCCGAAAAATTGTCCAGTATCGTACTTACAAAAACCGTGACATAGTATGTTGCAATAAAGAACAGGATAATTGTAATGACCTTCGGCCACGAGATAACCTGTTCCAGTTGTGCGAGAGCTTGCTCGGCATCTCCGCCAACGGCTGAAGAGTCTTCCTGGGAAATCCCTAGTCGTTCTTCTAAGTTTTTAGTAATGGAATCGAGGCGGTTCAGGCGGGCATTCAGCAATGAGTCCACTTTTTGAACGAACGCTGTATCGGTGTTGGAAACACTAATGCTGTCAGAAATCGACACTGTTTCTTGAGCTACAGCTTGAGTCGAATACAAGACAAAACTCATTACAAGAAGCAAAAGCAATCGCGATATGTGTGTTTGTATATGCATGTCTTTAGTGTATGTAATTTGCTTCTTTCAAAACCCGAACCACTTGCCTGTAGATTAGCTGATTTAGCATATATCCATGATCGGTTTTGTATAGTATGGACCGGGAGGTTAACCTTGAAACCATTAGCTTGCTATTTCTAAGTGGCTGATGCATGATTTCTGCAAGTTCTTCAGGCAAGAGAGAATCATGCAGAATGTAAGCAGCCAGCGCAAATAACTCAGCGCTATCCAATTCATCAATGCGGGTGATGGTATTAAAATCGAAGGGTTTTATATAGAAATGGGTGTCATCATATTCATTGATAGAACGTATCCAGAATATCATAGCGATTGAGGAATTACCTTCGGCAAGCTTAGCCATTTTTTCGAAGTAGCGTTCTTGTAAAAACTCCTGAGTTTTTTTCTCATCGCCCATTAGTTTTTTAAAGGTCCTGCTTTTCTTGGTGTTTTCATCCGCCAAGAAATGAAGCTGATACCCACTGGCACGATGTCTTTTCAGGATCACTTGCTCTATTTGTTCTCCAATCAAATTATCTGATTCCACGGTATGAGTGAAATAATCTGACACGCTTAAAACCCGATCTAAAAATAACCAACCGTATCTGGTGGCGGTTGTAATCCAGAGTATCTCTTTGTTGGTTTCAGAAATCAGCAGCATCATCTGCTCTATTGCTTCGAAACCAGAAATATTCCGGAGATAACAATTCTGTACATTTTCTAAAATTACTACAACTCGCTTTTTCTTGCGCTTAATTGCTGCAATAAGGTCTTCAATGGTTTCAGCATCATCAATCTTAAGGGCAGTGCTTATTTTTGAAACTAACTGCTTCGGTCTCCAGACGGTATCCTTAAAGTTTATTTCAATGACATCATTTTTGACAAGTACTTCCTGAATCAATATTCGTGTAAACAGACTTTTTCCACTTCCCTTTTCTCCAACAATCGCTAAGGTAGAAGGAAAGTTGTTTTGCCATAGCTCATATCCTTTTTTAAACCGTTCAAACTGCTCGGGCTTTCGAATGTAAAAACGGTCATCAACTTCCTTCTTAAAATCAAACAATCGGCGATAGATGAACGGAAGTTCTGCGATTTTCTCATCCGTTTCCGATAAAAAAGTGGCCAGATCTGTTTTATCGCCTTCCAGTTCTTCCTTCTCTGCAAATCCTAAAAACTTGCGGATGTTCTGAAAATAGAGCTTGGCTTTTTTCCAGATAAACCGTGCAACCAACTCCACCTTTTCCGATATAATGGCCCACCTAACCTGAAATTTTGTCTTCCAGTCGATAGCGGTCTCTTTGGCCATAAATTCAGCACCGGCCATTCGTACTTCTTTAACATCCTGCTTCTCCAGAAGCATCGCTAATTTCGTAAACGCTACTTCCCGCTGACCTGAAAGCCTTGTTGCCAGCCCCTCGCGTTTAGTGTGGATTTTCTGAATCAGCTCGTCCAGTTTTACCCTTGCCCGTTCTAACCCCTCACGGGCAACTTCAAAAGGTTCTTCCTCGTCAGACTTTTTTACTTCATCGGCGATCTCGAGGTTGGTGAACACAATCTGAGATATTTCCTGAAGCTCATTAAGCACATTTGCCAGAAATTCTTCTGGCTTCACTTGTTTTGGGATGAACTCCTTAGCAATCTGATTATTCATCACCCGCTGCACTAGTACCTGCCAATCAACACTTTCAAACTCAAAATCAGGAGGCAGTTTCGTCATATCCAACTTCTCAACCAGTATAACTTTCTCGGGCTGATCCTTGGTCCATTCTGGAATGGCTGCTGTAAATCGGTCTAGTTTTGTACTAAAAATGGCCTCCTCCATGAATTCCGTAAGAGGCTGTATCATCTTCACTTCGATATGCTCACTGATATCATTCAGATGTTTGGTACTAAAATCCCGAATCTCTTTGAGTGACCGATTTTCAGATTCGTTAAAAACGGCAATAGCTTTTTCAAGCTGCTCCATGAGTACTTCCGACGGTTCTTCCATCGTCACCTCAAATAACTCGTCAATTGAAGAACTGAAGCCTTCTACCCGCTCCTGTACATTTTCATGCAGATGCATAAAGTTCATTGACAGGCTTACACGATCCACCAACACAGCAAATAATTCAGCCCAAATAGCAGCATTCTTTTGGGTAATTGAAGCAATACTTTTTTCTTTTTGGCTGATTTTCTCTTGGCTATAATCTCCTTCCGAAAGCTCGAAAGTTCCTGCCTTAGCAATACATTCTTCTATTTTGCTGCCAATTTCATCTAAATCAGAGTCCAGCCTTTTCTTAAAACCCTCTTTTAAAGAGTTGAGCGCCCGAAGTGCCTCCTCAAAGAATGTGGCAATGTCAGCTTCTGTTGGGGTGCTTTCTGTCGGCTTGGTGTCAATTATATCTTCGCCCTCAGTCTCTTCACCTCCTTCTTCATCCTTTGCCTTTGCCTTGTTCTTTTCAAATGAAATGAGTCCGCTGGAATGAAGCATCCAAGCATCTGCTTCTAACAAAACTTCTGATTCCAGCTTTCGGAGTTCGTTGTTCCAACTGTATACCCAGTCAGACAGGTTAAGCAGATTAAATTCGACTATATTTTTTAACGGAACCGTATGGGACCAAACTGCGGGATTCTTTTTCTCAGCGCCAACTATCCCTCTAACGCTATTACCTGCTGAGGTACCAAAAGAAGAAGTGCTTCGGGTAACCCGCTTTACAAGCTTGCCGGCTTTGATGAATACGGAATCAGATTCTGAAGCATTAAATCGTTCTTCCTGTTGTGGCAATTCAATCTCTGAAGGAATTTCATCCGTCAGCTCATTAAACGCTTGAATCCAATCAATTTTAAGATCCAGGTTTTCATCGTCTTTTTTCTTTGGAAGCTTAGATTGCAGTTTTTCCGTCAGGGTTTTAAGTGCTTTTTCAGTTTCCCCGCTATCTATTCCATCCGACGTATCTTGCAGCAAATTAGCAAGATCCTGAGAATCTGAATTCAGTTTGCTAACTATAATGCTGCTTACCTCATCAAGCCATTCCTGATGAACTTGTGATACTATTTTTTCTCTGGAATAATCGGACTGCATGCGCATAAAATCGATTTTCTAATTACTGCCTTAAACTCGGCTTCTTCTACTAATATGATAAACACCCATTTTCATCGTTAAAGCACTACGTAATTAAAGGCGATACACTTTATCCTTTTTTCTGAACTCTTTCAATGGTTTACAGAATATCTTACATTATACGCATCATCTACTTAGGCAAATGACTTACCGAAATAATAACCCCGACTCGAATATGCGCATTCCGTTTTTTTCCAGAGCGCTACTATTGCTGTTTATTTTTCTGTTTTCGTGTGTATCCAGCTATGCACAAACGCAGTTGTACAGAGTATCTAATACGGCTCGAAGTGACGGCATGGGCTACGTTGTGCGTTTTCATCAAACGGCACCTGTAGATTCATTTGAAGTAATACAACCGGCTCCGGATCTCATTCAGATGGTTCTTTATGATGAAGAAATTGATACTACCGGTCTTCAACTTCCCGAGCAAAGTGAGAAACTGAAGGAAGTTCGGCTTTATAAATTAGAGTACGGGTATGGCATAGACATTTATCTTGCTGATGATGCTTACTATCAGTCCAGAGGATATTTAGACCAAAACGGCTCTGATGTGTTAGTTAGCCTGGAAGTTTCAACCGAACGTGAAGTCAACAGATTTTCACAACAGTTCTTAGCAAGAAATTGGTACGAAGAACTTGTTGATTTGGGCAGCACGCTACAACTTGAGAATCAAGAAGTAACAAACAGCAGCCCACCTACCGACGATTTCTACAACAACGTAAAAGACAAACTTCGATTTGATAAAATTGTCATTGATCCTGGGCATGGAGGATGGGATCCCGGTTCCATTGGATATAAGGGTGTCAAAGAAAAAGATATTACCCTGGCAGTAGCAAAACGTCTTGGTGAATACATTCAAAACAGCCCTGAAATGGAGGGTGTTGAAGTGGTATATACCCGGGAAGATGATACATATCTTGGGTTAGCAGAGCTTGGGCATTTCGCTAATATTGCCGAAGGCGATCTTTACATCTCAATTCATTGTAATGCTTTTGATGATCAGTATGTCCGGGGTGCTGAAGTTTACTTCCTCGGTTTACATAAAAGTGATGCTTCTTTTGAAGTAATGAAACGCGAGAACAGTGTTTTTAAAAATGAAGTTGATAAGGAACTTACAGAAGAAGACTTATTGGTGTATGAACTTGCTCACAGCGGCTTTATCGCCACTAGTGAGAAGATAGCCTACATGATAGAAGATCAGTTTAAGAATCGGGCACAACGTAAGTCTCGGGGTGTTAAACAAGCCGGGTTCCAGGTGCTTTTTGAAGCCTCTATGCCTGCGGTTTTGGTTGAGCTAGGTTTTATTTCAAACCCATCTGAACAAAGATTTTTGACCAGCGATTATGGCCAAACTATCATGGCGTCAGCCCTCTTTAGAGCAGTACGAAATTATAAAGTTGAATACGAAGAGAAGCAGGCCTACAGCGCCACTTCTAACTAGATAAAGCATGTCTAAGAATCCTTTGGTCATCGGAGTTGCTGGTGGTAGTGGCTCAGGTAAAACAACGGTTGTTAATTATATCTGTGATGAATTTGCAGCCGACAACATTCTCCGCATCGAGCATGATTCCTATTACAGGGAACTCCAGCATCTTCCTTTTGAAGAGCGTGTAAAACAAAATTTTGATCACCCTGCTTCTCTCGAAACTGAACTCATGATCCGTCACATCAAGGCTTTGATGGAAGGTTATACGGTTGAAGTTCCGGTGTATGATTTTGAACAGCACACCCGTAAGGAGGAAACCATTACAGCTACTCCTTCTGAGGTTATCCTTATTGACGGCATTCTGATTTTTTCAGAGCCGGATTTATTGGAACTCATGGATGTTAAAATATTTGTGGATACGGACGACGATGTCCGTTTACTTCGCCGACTAAAACGTGATATACAGGATAGAGGACGTTCAGTTGACGGTGTGCTTGCTCAGTACGAAAAGTTCGTTCGCCCTATGCATCTTGAATTCGTGGAGCCCAGCAAACGATATGCGGATGTAATTATCCCCCGCGGTGGCAAAAACAAAGTAGCTCTTGAAATGGTCTCTGCGCTTATTCGAGGACAGATGAGTTCCTGATTTGAACACTACAGATCCTGAAACAAGTTCAGGATGACAACGTTCTTTTTTAAATCTGGCTAATCAAAATCTTAACGTGAAATACCAGTCCTCAAGAGTTGGATTGTGTTTCCTGATCAGATTCCACTTCCATTTCTTATGCCAATTTTTTAACTGCTTCTCTCTTTCAATCGCATCACTGATAGTACCACATTCTTCAGCGTAAACAAGTATGGTCAGCTTATATCTTTTGGTAAACTCAGATCCTTGCCCTTGTTTATGTTGCCATATTCTTTGAGAAAGATTTTTGGTAACACCGATATAAAGCGTAGTTCTTTTATAATTGGTTAATATGTAAACATAAGCTCTACTCATATCCAGTAAGAGCGCCCTCAAAAGAATTCCTTACAATATTTGTCGTCATCCTGAACTTGTTTCAGGATCTTTAACTGAGCTTTGCTGTATTACAGATTCACACAACACAATCCAGCCAGTCCAAAGCCATATGGATAAGCAATCCCAAGCCTGCTAAGTGGATTAGTTGGTACCTTTTTTCATTACCATCATCTGGCTCCCAAGTCTTTATAAATATCGGAATCAAAAACATCAGCCCGTAAACAATAATAGCCGGAGTGGTGTGTAGGGGATGAAAATTAATCGAACATCTTAGCGGATCATAAATGGGATTGGCCAACAAGTGATCCACATCAACCAGCATGGTAGCTAAAAGAATGATAGTTGTCTTTAGCCAGTCTGACCCGTAGAAAAGCAAGGCAACAGCAACAGGAACAATTATGTGAAATGCAATATGTATCATGAACCGGCCAGCCGTTCTTCCAATCGTTTCATCCCGTCAAAAACCAGAAATGGCCGAAGCTTAGAATCTTGCCCTAATATAGACTCAACGATATTACCTTCTCCCCCGGTGATGAATAAGTCATAGTGACCAAACTCATCCTCATATTTTTTTAGAATTCCTTCTATAGCAATCTTATAAAATCCCGCCTGCCCCCATTGCAATGAGTTTTCAGTACTTTTGCCCGGCCATTTTTCAGGGATGTTCATTTCAACCTTAGGTAGAGCAGGTGCTTTTTCACGAAGAACATCTACAAAGCCGGATATCCCCGGAGCAATAATTCCGCCATGGTACACATCATTCTCGTCCATAAAATCAATAGTGAGCGCGGTGCCGGCATCAATTACAACTACTGAGTTTTTAGTTTGATTAGTAGCTCCAAAGCAGGCTAAAAACCGATCGATGCCTAATGTTTCCGTGCTTCTGTAATCAAGCAGATCACTCGGAATGTCACTAACAGACAATTCTACTACATCAACGTTCTTTAGTTCATGATGTAGTGCTGACTTCACATCATCCCGAACACTGGCAAGTACAATGTGCGAAAAAGTCTCTGGGTGCTCATCAATCCACTGAACTAATTCAGATGCCTTATAATTTTTTTTGGCATGAATAGCTTCCCAATTAAGTCCTTTTTTGTATGCTCCTTTAATGGAAGAATTCCCTACATCAAGGTAAAGTGGATTTTTTGGCTGAATGGAATCGATTTTGCTCATCTTTTTGTAGTACTTTTAACAAAGGAATTTAAAACAAAATACCACATTTATAATGAATCTTGATTCAAAAATCGCCATCGTAACCGGAGCCAGTAGTGGAATTGGAGCTGAATTCAGTAAAATGCTGATCGAAAACGGTGCTGAAGTATATGGTCTTGCGCGAAGTGAAGACAAGCTCAACAAGCTTCAAAAGTCTCTCGGTAACAAATTTCACCCCGTAAAAATGGATATCACCAATGCCGAGGATTTAGAAGAATGGGTGGATGATACTTTTAATTTAAATCACCAGCCGGATATTCTCATCAACAATGCCGGAGTTATGTATTCTGCGAATGTTGAAGATCTGTCTATGAGTGAATGGCATAATATGATCAATGTGAACCTGAATGGTATTTTTTACCTAACCCGGCTCATTGTTCCGCTCATGAAAGAGAATGAAAATACCACTCACATTATCAATATTTCCTCTATTGCCGGAATCATGGGCAATCCAACTATTTCCGGATATAACGCCAGTAAATTTGGAGTACGTGGTTTTAGTGAGGCTCTTTTTAAGGAATTGAGATATGACGCAATTAAGGTTACCTGCGTATTTCCGGGCTCTATCGATACCGAGCTGTTCGATAAAATTGATGGCATCGACAACCATCCAAACATGATGAAAACAACCGATATCTCAAGCACGGTTAAATTCCTCCTCGAAACGGATGACAATTTCCTGATTAATGAAATCACCATGCGCCCATTAAACCCTAAAGATCCTACAAACTAAGAGACCGATCTCGCCCACCATGCATGCATTGCAAAAACTCTTATTAACAATTGGAGTCTTATCGACTCTTCTATTTTTTAGCAATTGTATGGGTACGGAGAAATCTCCAAGACCTGATAATCTGATTGCTGAAGAAAACTATATCGACCTGTTGGTAGAGATGCAGCATATAACCACCTATCGAAATGCAATGCCTGATAGCGTTAATGCGGATTCTTTGAAAAGTCTGATTTATGATAAGTTTGGAATTACTGAGGAAGAATACCTCACCTCACACCAATACTATCAAAAACAGGTAGATCGACAACTGATAAGGGTTAATGAAGCCGTTCGGCGGCTGGAGGGTGAAGAGCAATACATCCAAACTCATATTGATTCGATGAAGGCAGCGGTAAGGGATACGGTTAAATAGGTTTTAGTAGGAAGGCGCAAGAAATAAGGTTCAAGTAAATAATATCCCTGGTGACGAACGCTCTGCGTCGTCACCAAATTCGCTACGACGCAGAGCGTTCATAGCGAGATTAGTTAGATATAGTTTGTAAGGAATCAGGTTTAAACAGCTCTACATTTCAATACCGAAACTCAGAAAATGCTCCACGCTCTGCTAAAAAAAACTAACACCTAAAACCTTGCTGCTATTACCTAAATCCCCTTATAAAATCCCGGCTTCTCCGGCACCGTAGTCACCTTATTCTCTCTTATCAAAAACTGAATCCCATGCTGTACTTTAGCTTTTGATTGACCTGTAGAGTCGCAGAGTTGAGCTAATGTTTTTTCTTGCGACTTAAGCTCTTCATAAATCACCTTCAATTCATCATTAGATGGCGTTTCATTAGCGGCTGACTTCGATTTCAGACAGTTATCACAATGCCCGCAAGGCTCCGCATCTGTATCTCCGAAGTAGTTTCTAAGATATACTTCCCGACAAGTATCCGTAAGGATGTATCCATGCATATGCTCCAGCTTTCGGAATAAGTTATTTCGATGGGATTCGACTTCCTTCTTCGTCAACGGCAACTTTCGGGAGCGGGCTTCCAGTACTTTAACCAGATTACGCTGCTTATGCATTTCAAAAACCAGAACCTGATCATTTTGCATCAGTACGTTTAACGCTTTCACCAATGAGTTCCTTTGAATGGACAACTTCTCGAGCACATATTCTTCATCCAGCTGCACCATTTCACGAAAAGCTAATCCGCCAAACATACGCTCCAGCTTGTCTGTGAATTCTGCCTTCTCATCGTTTTTACACTTCTCCCGAAAAGTCTTCATCGCATTTTGGCTGAGCGTAAACTGAATGCTCACCGCAGGCTTCACCTCTTCATGCATGGCTATAATATCAAACTGATCAAGAATACGCATGGCTGCTCTGGCCTTTCCATATTTCAGTTTACCGCGTTTTTTGATCTGCTCAATATCAAACGGCATAGACTCTTCCATCTCTGAACCCACTGCCAGATAAAAGCTGTCACACAAAATCTGATAGACGTGATCCAGTTCATCCAGAGTTGGATAGCTTTGGTCGATCCGGTCATCCGCTTTGTAGTAATCCGATTCCCGATACAATAAGATTGGAAAGCTCTCTTCCCCATCCCGTCCTGCACGGCCCGCTTCCTGATAATAAGCCTCCAGTGAATACGGCATTTCTTCGTGTATCACATATCTGCAATCCGGCTTATCAATGCCCATCCCGAAAGCATTGGTGGCCGCTACAAGGGGCGTTTCACCTGTAATCCATCGCTGTTGAATGGCTTTCCTCTTTTCAGACTCTACGCCGGCATGATATGCTTCCGTCTTAATTCCGAGCCTGCTAAACCGATCTGCAAGGTGTTCGCAGTTCTTGCGGGTTCCGCCATAAATAAGTCCATCTCCTTTTTGAGCACCTTTCTGAACCGATTCTTCCAGCTTCTGTTTTTTCTTTGGTGATTTCACCACCCACCACTTTAGGTTTGGACGTGAAAATCCCCTTGAAATAACATTGGGCGCTTCATAACCCAATGATTCAACAATATCCTTCTGAACTTCGGGCGTAGCCGTTGCCGTTAATGCAATCCAGCGGGTTTGGTCGGCTATACTTTCAAGTGAAGTTTTAATGTCCCGGTAGCTGGGCCGAAAATCGTGCCCCCACTCACTGATGCAATGTGCCTCATCGATGGCAACCAGGTCTATGTTCAACCTTGGCAATTCAGCTTCCCATAAACTCGTTTTGAGTCTTTCCGGCGCACAATAAAGCAGCTTATACATCCCATTTCTGGCATTCACCAATCTCTGCTCAACTTCATAAGATGGGATTGTACTGTTGATGAACGTTGCAGAAACGCCTTTGGATTTCAGTTGCTGAACCTGATCTTGCATGAGCGCAACAAGTGGGGAAATAACAAGTGTCATCCCCTCAAAAACTGTAGCCGGCACCTGATAGCAAAGTGACTTACCTCCCCCGGTTGGAAAGAGAACGAGTGTTTCCTTTCCATCAAAAACCGATTTAACAACTTCATCCTGACCCGGACGAAACCCATTAAATCCCCAAAATTTTTTTAAATTTAATTCTGCTTTGTGAAAATAATCCTGCAACTTTACCCTTATAGAGTTATCTCTGTTTTACTTCAAAATACAAACCAATGCGAACAAATTTCCTATTCCTTCTCTTAATAATTCTGACCTGGTTTTCTTGTGGCAATATATTTACTGATGGTGGAGATGATGTCGATTATCGAGAAGAAATGCGAACCTTTGTTGGTGAGATATCAGCTTACGCTAAAGAACAAAATCCTGACTTTGCAGTCATTCCCCAAAACGGACATCCGTTGATTCTCAGAAATGGAAATACAGCCACTTCATATTTGGATGCTGTTGACGGTTTAGCTCAGGAAAGTTTGTTTTTTGGTTATGGAGGAATGGATCAGCCAACTCCGGCAAGAGAAACTAATAACCTGTTGAGGCTGCTGAATATTGGTAAAGATGCTAACAAAGCTATTTTGGTAACCGATTATGTAACTACCTCTTTTAAAGTGAATAATTCTATAAACCAAAACACGGCTCTTGGTTTTATACCCTTCGCAGCACCAAAAAGAGAACTGACTGTAATCCCTGCAAGAACATTTCCTTTGACAGGTGAAAATGATAATGACATTACTCATTTATCGGAAGCCAAGAATTTCTTATACCTGTTGAATATGGAAGATTTTGACTCAAAAAATGACTTCATATCATCCGTTCAGAATACCAATTATGATGTTATTGTTATGGATGCCTTCTATGGCTCGAGAGTATTCACCCCCCAGGAAGTTGAACAGCTTCGACAAAAGGAAAATGGTGGCACACGGTTAGTAATCAGCTACATGAGTATTGGTGAGGCAGAAGATTATCGCTATTACTGGAATGATGAATGGCGACAAGGTAATCCCGAATGGTTGGTGCGCGAAAACCCAAACTGGAAGGGTAATTTTAAAGTGCAATACTGGAACCCGGATTGGAAAGCTATCATACTGGGGAATGAAGATTCCTACCTCCAGTTAATATTAGACGCCGGATTTGATGGTGTCTATTTGGACATCATTGACGGCTTTGAATTTTTTGAAAATCAGTAACTATGAAAACCTTCTATTTAATATTCCCTGTTTTATTAATGATTCTAAACGGGTGCAATGAAGCCCCATTAGCAACTGAAGAAGGATATACTATTACCTATGGGACTTCTTTTGGGATGTGTACCGGAGATTGCTATAAAGAAACTTCCATTACTGAGGATGAAGCCGTACTTACGGTTGCTAGCTATGGGAATCCACCTAACAACGGGTCTGAAGTCAGAGCAAGTAAAGAACTTTCAACTCAAGAATTTGAACGTATCAAGGACATGGTTGAAATGAGTGCTTTTATCATACTACCGGATAGAATTGGCTGCCCTGATTGCACAGATGGCGGAGCTGAGTTTATTGAAATCAGCACCGTAGATTTTCAGAAAAAAGTAACGTTTGAATATCTAGACGAACCTTCCCGAATTAGCGACTTAGTCGTAGAACTCAGAGAGTTTCAGGAAGAGCTGTATACTTCCTCACAAGAAGTGCCAGCCATTAATTAAATAACCGGCAACTTCCCTTCAAACATATTCTCAAAACGGACTCCCTCAATATTCTTATCAAGCAGCAGGCCAAGTGCGTCTCCTACTTTTGAACAGGAGATGAAATTCCTTGAATGTAAGTCCTGAGTAACAAGCCCCTTCTTAATCATGAAGGTAATGTTGGTATTGATCAGTTCAGCCTCTTCCTTCAAACCAAAGTGATTCAACATCATGGCTACTGACAAAATCATTGCGATGGGATTGGCGATATCCTTTCCAGCAGCCTGCGGATAGCTTCCATGAATAGGCTCAAACAGCGAAGCTTTCTCACCGATTGATGCCGAAGGTAATAACCCAATAGAACCTGTTATCACACTGCTCTCATCAGAAATTATATCTCCAAACATGTTCTCAGTCAAAATCACATCAAACTGATTAGGTCTTAGTATGATTTGCATAGCCGCGTTGTCTACAAAGAGATATTCCACTTCTACATCTGGATAGTTTTGTGCTATAACCTGTACAGTTTGTCGCCAGAGCCGTGACGTTTCCAGGACATTGGCTTTGTCGATCAGTGTTAGTTTTTTGCGCCGGTTTTGAGCTGCTTGAAAAGCCAGCTTAGCAATGCGTTCAATTTCAGCGACTGAATAGGTGCAGTGATCATACGCGGATTCTCCATCTTCACTTCGGCCTTTTTCGCCAAAATAAATACCTCCCGCCAATTCCCTATAGATCACCAGATCGGTACCCTTAATATTTTCTTCCTTTAATGGGGATCGCTGAATCAGAGAATCATAGGTTTTAACCGGCCGGATATTGGCATACAACCCAAGCTCTTTTCTGAGCCGTAATAATCCCTGCTCTGGACGTACTTTGGCATTTGGGTTATTATCATATTTTGGATCACCAATAGCACCAAACAGAATCGAGTCTGCATTCAAACAAGTCTCGAGGGTTTCTTTAGGAAGCGGATCACCGGTTGCTTCAATAGCTACAGCTCCTACCAATCCCTTTTCATATTCAAACTCATGGCCAAAGCGCTCAGCTATCACTTCCAAAACTTTGATGGCCTGCTTTGTTACTTCAGGCCCAATTCCGTCTCCGGGCAATACAGCTATTTTCTTTTTCATTTCCTAAAACTCCACATGTTGTTTTTCAAATTCTTTGATTTTGTCCATTTTACTGAGCAGGAAGTCAATATCGTCATATCCCTTCAGCAGACACATTTTTTTAAATGAGTTGATTTCGAATGTTTCACTGCTTCCATCTTCTAAAGAAATCTCCTGATCTTTAAGATCGATCTTTATTGGGGTTGATGGTTTTTTCTTAATATCTCCCAGCATCTTCTTTAGAAACTCTTCGCTCACCTGAATAGGTAAGAGTCCGTTGTTGAGTGCGTTTCCTTTAAAAATATCAGCAAAAAAGCTTGACACTACTGCTCTGAATCCATAATCATATAATGCCCAGGCAGCATGCTCGCGGCTTGACCCACAACCAAAATTCCGCCCTGCTACTAATACCTTTCCTGAATATTTTTCATTATTCAGCACAAAATCTTCTTTAGGGTTTCCGTCGGAATCATATCTCCAGTCCCGAAATAAGTTTTCTCCAAATCCTTCTCTGGAAGTTGCTTTGAGGAAACGAGCCGGTATAATCTGATCGGTGTCTACGTCTTCTTCAGGAAGCGGAACAGCCGGTGTTTTTAGTACTTTGAATTTCTCCATTTCTAAACCGCTACTTTTTCGAGTGTGAATTTTCGAGGATCAACCACTTTTCCTTCAATTGCGATGGCTGCTGCAGTAAGCGGACTTACCAGCATAGTTCTGGCTCCCGGCCCCTGCCTTCCTTCAAAATTTCGGTTTGAAGTTGAAACGCAGTAATCGCCTTTGGGGATTTTATCCTCATTCATTCCCAAACAAGCCGAGCAGCCCGACTGGCGAAGTTCAAATCCGGCTTCAGCAAGAATAGTATCAATTCCTTCCTTTTGAGCCTGCTCCTGAACTTGTCGAGAACCCGGGACAATCATTGCTTCTACATGATCAGCTTTCTTTTTGCCTTTCACATAGTTGGCCACGATCCTTAAATCTTCGATCCTGCTATTGGTACAGCTTCCTATAAATACATGATCTATTTTCTTCCCTTCTAAAGATTGACCGGCTTCCAATCCCATATATTCTAAAGACTTTTTCAGTCCGTCTGGGTTTTCTACTTCTTCAGGTTTAGGAACCGTTCCTGTGATTTTAATTCCTGCTCCCGGATTTGTCCCATATGTAATCATCGGCTCAATATCTTCAGCCCGGTAATTGTATTCGGTATCGAAAACAGCTTCATCATCTGAATAAAGTGTTTTCCAATATTTGACAGCTTTTTCAAATTTTGCTCCTTTTGGTGCAAACTCTTTTCCCTTTACATACTCAAAGGTAGTTTCATCAGGAGCAATCATGCCGCCACGAGCGCCCATCTCAATGCTCATATTGCAGATCGTCATCCGGGCTTCCATCGAAAGACCCCAAATAGCGGTTCCGGTGTATTCAACAAAATGTCCGGTTCCCCCGCCCGTTCCTAATTTTGAAATAATGTAGAGGATGATATCCTTGGCATAAATACCTTCTCCAAGCTCTCCATTAATCGTGATGCGCATGGTTTTTGGACGTTCAACCAACAGACATTGAGTGGCCATAACCTGCTCTACCTGTGATGTCCCGATTCCAAATGCGATTGCACCAAATGCCCCATGAGTAGAAGTATGACTATCACCACAAACTATGGTCATGCCCGGCTTAGTGATCCCCAATTCTGGTCCAATTACATGCACAATTCCTTGATAAGGATGCCCTAATCCGTAAAGCTCTATGCCAAAGTCTTCGCAGTTTTGCTGAAGGGCATCAACCTGTAGTTTGGATAAAGCGTCTTTAATAGGCAGATGTTGGTTTTTCGTGGGAACGTTGTGATCAGCCGTGGCTACAATTTTGTCGGTTCGGTGGATATCAACTCCCCGATTCCGAATACCGCTAAAAGCCTGTGGACTTGTAACCTCATGGATTAAATGACGATCGATATACAGGACTTCCAATCCTCCTTCAACCTCCTCCACAACATGCTGATCCCAAACTTTATCAAATAACGTTTTTGACATATACTGCTTTATGCTTCTTCAATATGGTTAGTAACTCCAATTTCTTTAATGTTCGCTACGACGCAGAGCGTCAAGAGCGAGTATTGAATTATCGAACGTAAAATTATGACTCAGAAGAGTGATCTAAAATCTGGTTACGCACGCTCCGCGTCGTAACTAATCACTTCAATATTAATCACCCGGTTGCGGATACTGAGAACAAACGAATCAAATCCTGATCCTGAATTATTTTCTGCTCATCCGCGAGATTTAGAAATTCTTGATAATGTCGGTCCAGTTCTTCCTTTCCAAACTCAAAACCCAGTTTCTGAGCTCTGTAATGTAAGGCAGCACGTCCGCTTCGTGCCGTAAGTACAATAGATGATTCCAGAGCACCGACTTCATCCGGATCAATGATCTCGTAAGTTTCCCGCGATTTTATAACTCCATCCTGATGAATTCCCGATGAGTGAGCAAATGCATTTGAGCCGACAATAGCTTTATTTGCCTGCACCGGCATATTCATTTTCGCTGATACTAAAGCACTAACTTCACACAAATGCTTTGTATTGATGTTAGTATCGAAGTTCAGGTCATGATGCTTGCGCAAAATCATCACCACTTCTTCCAGCGATGCATTTCCGGCCCGTTCTCCAATACCGTTAACGGTACATTCTATTTGTCGGGCGCCGTTTTGAACACCTGAAATAGAATTCGCCGTTGCCAACCCTAGATCATTGTGGCAGTGTGTTGAAATCGTCGCTTTATGAATTCCGTCCACATTCTCCATCAGGTACTTGATCTTCTCTCCATATTCGGAAGGAAGACAATAGCCTGTAGTATCAGGGATGTTTACGACGGTAGCCCCGGCTTTGATAACTTCTTCTATAACCTGCGCAAGAAATTCATTATCGGTACGACCGGCATCTTCTGCGTAAAACTCTACATCTTCCACATACTTCTTCGAGAGCTTCACCGCCTCCACTCCCCGCTCAATAACTTTTTCGCGGGTTGTCCGGAGTTTATTGAAAACGTGGCTGTCTGATGTTCCAATTCCGGTATGGATTCTTGGGTGCTTTGCTTTTTGAACAGCTTCAGCTGCTACTTCGATGTCGTTTTTAACGGCGCGAGTGAGGGCACAAACCGTTGAATTTTTGATAATTTCTGAAATTTGCTTCACCGACTCGAAATCGCCTGGACTTGAAATCGGAAATCCAACTTCCATCACGTCAACTCCAAGACGTTCCAATTCTTTGGCAATTTCAACTTTTTCCCCGGTATTTAATCTACAGCCGGGTACTTGTTCGCCATCGCGAAGTGTGGTATCAAAAATTTGAATCTGAGTGTTTGGCATTAGTCTGAGGATTTCTAACTTAACTGCCGAATCAATTACTTTCTCTGGTCAAAGTTCAAGTAATTGGGACGAATGTATTGGGAGCCAAGGTTTTTCTAAAACCATATTCTTAAGTAATTACGACACCCAAGCATTTGCCCTATATAATTATATACAATATTTTTAATTACTTAACTCGATTACACTCACTCATTTTGTACAATGGCCAATCAACCAAATGACTTTCTTTATCAGCTGATAAAATCGTTGACTAAGGCTGAGAAACGTGCTTTTAAGATTTACGCGACCCGAAACAGCACCCCGGACGCTAAATTCATCAAGCTCTTTGATGCCATAGATAAGGTGGATGAATACGATGAAGATGCCATCATCAAAAGCATCAAAGAAGTTAAAAAGCGACAATTTTCGAATTTAAAAGCCCACCTGTATAAACAGATTCTGACCAGCCTTCGGCTCACTAATATAAACCACAACGTAGATATTATGCTGAGGGAGCAAATTGATCATTCCCGCATTTTATATAACAAGGGTTTGTACAAACAAAGTCTACGCCTGCTGGATAAAGCCAAATCTTTGGCCCATCAAAACCACAGGCACTCCCTTGAATACGAGATTATTACTTTTGAACGAATTATTGAATCTCAATACATCACTAGGAGCCTAAAAAACAGGGCTGATGAACTGATAGAGCAATCTGAGCAGAAACTCGAAACCCTATCAAACTACACCCGCCTCTCTAACCTTTCGCTACGCTTGTATGGAATTTACATCAAGGCGGGACATGTTCGTGATGAAGCTGATTACGAGAATATCAGCCAGTATTTTAAGCAGGAGCTGAAAGACATCGATCAGACGAATCTTGGGTTTTTTGAACAGCTTTACCTGTATGTTTCTTATGCCTGGTACAGCTTAATTGTACAGGATTTCCTTCTTCAATATCGGTATGCGCAGAAGTGGGTAGATCTGTTTCATGATAACCCTGATATGCTGGAATTGGAACCTATTTGGTATCTAAAGGGTCAGCATGTTCTGCTCGAGGCCTTATTCATACTAGGCCATTACACAAAGCATGAGACCGTTCGGAATCAGTTAGAAGAGTTTGTTGAAAACCCTCCCTCCCGCTCCAACGAAAACCTGGAAACGTTGGGATTCATGAATTTATACACGTCCAAGATAAACGGTCACTTCATTGCGGGTACTTTTTCTGAAGGCGTAAAGATGGTACCCGAGCTAAATCAAAAGATCCAAAAGTACTCTCAGCAGGTTGATCCTCACCGAATTCTCGTTTTCTATTACAAAATTGCCTGCCTGTATTTTGGAGCCGGAAATAATGACAAGGCTATCGAATATCTAAACAAGATCATCAACTATCCGGACCAGAAACTGCGGGAAGATTTGCATTGTTTTGCCCGAATTCTAAACCTGATTGCGCATTACGAGCTTGGCAACCAAACCCATGTAGAATATCAGATGCGTTCAGTGTATCGGTTTCTAAGAAAAATGAATGATCTTAATCTGGTTCAACAAGAAATTCTGAAATTCCTTCAAGATTTAGGCAAAGCAAATGGGGCTAGCCTGAAGGAAAAATTCAAAGATCTCCGGGAACGACTCCTTGAAATCAATGACATGCCTTACCAAAAACGTCCATTTTTATATTTGGACATCATATCGTGGCTGGAGTCAAAAATTCATGGAAAACCTGTTCAGGACGTTATAAGCAGCAAATTCACGCCTCGGGATTAAACTAGCTGCCCCTTAGACATCCCATCAATCCAAAAGTTCAACTGCAACCTTTGTTGATATTAAAGAACCATCCGCTTTTCTTTGGAGCGATATAAACATTTAAATATGCTGTCAATCATTCTTTCTCTGGTCATTATTCAAATTATTGGTATTCCATACCGAACAGGGAAAGTTTTGTGACGACATCAGATTATGATTACACAAAGCCTTCCCTAGCCCGGAAGGCTTTTTTTTTGCACTAAGTTTTTTGGAACTGATTTTCACTCACTCATTACATGGCGGAATTAAATAAATACAGTAAACAAGTTACTCAGGATGACTCTCAACCGGCCGCCCAGGCTATGCTACATGCTATTGGTCTGGATGATGAAGACCTTCAAAAACCCCTCATCGGGATAGCTAGTACCGGTTATGAAGGCAATCCATGCAATATGCATCTCAATGATTTAGCCCTTCACGTTAAAAAGGGAATTGAGGCATCTGATTTAAATGGACTGATTTTCAACACCATCGGCATCAGTGATGGTATTTCTATGGGAACCCCGGGAATGAGGTATTCACTTCCCTCCCGCGACCTGATTGCAGATTCAATGGAATCCGTGATCAAAGGAATGTCTTATGATGGAATGGCAGCTATTGTGGGATGTGATAAGAATATGCCCGGAGCCTTAATGGCAATGATCAGGGTTAACCGACCTTCTATTCTTGTTTATGGAGGAACCATTGCCCCGGGGTTTCATAATGGAAAAAAGCTGGATGTAGTATCCGCCTTTGAAGCTTGGGGGCAAAAGGTAAGTGGCAATATGTCGGAAAGGGATTTTAAGGATGTGATCCAACATGCTTGTCCCGGTGCCGGTGCCTGCGGGGGAATGTACACCGCCAACACCATGTCATCGGCTATTGAAGCTTTAGGTATGAGTCTTCCTTATAACTCATCCAATCCTGCTACTAACAGTGCTAAAGTTTTGGAATGTGAAGACATCGGCAAACACCTCTACTACCTACTCGAAAATGACATTAAGCCTCTAGACATATTAACCAAAGCCTCTTTTGAGAATGCCATTCGCCTCATCATTGTCTTAGGCGGATCAACAAATGCGGTTCTGCACATGATTGCCATAGCTAAAACTGCCGGGATTGAAATAGGCCTGGAAGACTTTCAGCGACTCAGCAATACTACTCCATTTTTGGCTGATTTGAAGCCGAGCGGAAAATATGTAATGGAAGATTTACATGAAGTTGGCGGAGTTCCGGCCGTCATGAAATACATGCTAGAGCATGATTTACTTGATGGGACCTGCAAAACGGTTACCGGAAAAACGCTGGCTGAAAACCTCGAAGAAATTGATGCTCTGGGTGATAGCCAAGATGTTATTCACCCCTTGAATAACCCAATCAAGAAAAACGGGCATATACAAATTTTATATGGAAATCTTGCTGAAGAAGGTGCCGTGGCGAAAATCACTGGAAAAGAAGGCGAACTTTTTGAAGGAACGGCCCGGGTTTTTGAAAGTGAAGCGGAAGCCAATGAAGGTATTAAGAATGGAAAAGTTGAATCCGGAGACGTTGTTGTTATTCGATATGTAGGCCCCAAAGGCGGACCCGGAATGCCGGAAATGCTGAAACCCACGTCAGCGATTATGGGCGCAGGATTGGGTAAAGAAGTCGCGCTGATCACAGACGGAAGGTTTTCGGGCGGAACACACGGATTTGTTGTAGGTCATATCACTCCCGAAGCACAAACAGGCGGCGCAATAGGGCTGGTCAAGAATGGAGACACCATCAGAATTGACGCAACAAAGAATGAGATCAATGTGCTCATTTCTGATGAAGAGTTAGCCGCTCGAAAAAAACAATGGAAGGAGCCACTGCTGAAGGAGACTTCAGGAACCCTCTACAAATATGCACGAACCGTTTCCTCAGCTTCTCAAGGCTGCGTAACCGACGAGTTTTAAATATTCACTCTCACTCACTCACTATGGGAACAGTAGAAGCACCAGAAAAAACATCAAAACCCAAAACAAAAGCATCCAGGCGCATGACCGGTGCGGAAGCATTGGTACAGATTCTCCTGGAAGAAAAGGTCGATATGGCTTTTGGATATCCCGGCGGAGCTATTATGCCGGTTTACGATGCTCTATATGATCATCAGGAAACCGTTCATCACATACTTGCCCGACACGAACAAGGCGCCATTCACATGGCTCAGGGTTATGCGAGAGCTTCCGGAAAAGTAGGAGTCTGTCTCGCTACATCCGGACCTGGAGCTACTAATTTGGTTACCGGAATAGCCGATGCGCAAATCGATTCAACCCCCCTTGTTTGTATTACAGGTCAGGTAAATTCTTCTTTATTGGGAAGTGATGCCTTTCAGGAATGTGATGTTTTGGGGATCTCAATGCCCGTTACAAAATGGAATTATCAGATTACCAGTGCGGAAGAAATACCCGAGGCTTTGGCGAAAGCATTTTACCTGGCGAGATCAGGCCGACCGGGACCGGTAGTTATTGACATCACTAAAGATGCTCAATTTGAAGAGTTTGATTTTGAGTATGAAAAGTGCACTTCACTTCGAAGCTATGCTCCCAAACCAAAACTAAATCACACCAAAATTGAAGAAGCCGCTGAGCTTATCAATAATGCCGAACGACCTTATGTTTTGTTTGGGCAAGGTGTGATTCTGGGAAATGCCGAAAAGGAATTCAAACAATTTATTGAGAAAACAGGAATTCCATCGGCCTGGACTATTATGGGGCTTTCTGCTCTAGAAACTGATCACCCCCTAAATGTCGGAATGTTGGGCATGCACGGAAATTATGGCCCCAACCTGCTTACCAACGAATGTGATGTACTTATCGCGATTGGCATGCGGTTTGATGATCGGGTAACCGGGAACCTTTCCAAATATGCCAAACAGGCGAAAGTTATTCATCTTGAAATTGATCCCGCAGAGATTGATAAAAATGTACCGGCAGATGTACCGGTTCTCGGCGACGCCAAAGAATCCCTCACTGAACTTATTAAACTGGTGAAACCCAATAGCCATGAAGACTGGCTGCAACGTTTTCGTGACTGTGATAAAGAGGAATGGGATAAAGTCATTGAGGAAGAACTTCACCCCCCCTCTGATGTTTTAAGCATGGGGGAAGTCATCCGCATTATTAACGAAAAGACTAATGATGACCATATTCTGGTTACCGATGTTGGTCAACACCAGATGGTGGCTTGCCGATATACCAACTTCAGCCGTTCGAAAAGCAACATCACTTCGGGCGGACTTGGCACAATGGGTTTTGGACTTCCGGCTGGAATTGGAGCCGCTCTTGGTGCTCCCGACCGAACCGTTGTTGCCGTAGTCGGCGATGGTGGTTTACAAATGACTATTCAGGAGTTGGCAACCATCTATCAAACCAAAGCAAAAGTAAAAGTACTGTTGCTCAATAATGAATTTTTAGGGATGGTCCGCCAGTGGCAGCAGCTCTTTTTTGAAAAAAGATATTCATCTACCGAACTCATTAATCCGGATTTCCAGCAGCTGGCGAAAGGTTTCTACATCGAAACAGCTAAAGTAACAGAGCGGGAAAATCTGGATCAGGCAATTGAAGAATTCATCAACTACGATGGCGCATACTTCCTGGAAGTAAGAGTTGGAAAAGAAAATAATGTATTCCCGATGGTCCCAAGCGGCTCGGGAGTTGCAGAAATAAGATTGGAGTGATCTCATGGAATCAGAAGCACAAGAATTTACTATAACCGCTTATACCGAAAATCATGTGGGACTCCTGCACAGGCTCACCATCATTTTCACCAAGCGAAAGATTAACATCGAAAGCCTGACCACTTCAGAAAGTGAAACGGAGGGTATTTATCGATTTACCATTGCGGTTACCGAAACCGAAGAGCAGGTTATTAAAGTGATTAAACAGATTCAAAAACAGGTCGAAGTTTTCAAAGCCGACTATTACCGGAAGAAGGAAGTCGTTCAGCAAGAATTGGCCTTATATAAAATTTCAACCAAATCATTGACTAACGGACTCGAGGTGGAACGCATCGTTCGAGAGCACAATGCTCGCTTTCTCACTATAGAAAAGCATTTTGTAGTGATCGAAAAGTCCGGATATCGCAGAGAAACCATGGCCCTCTTTGATGAACTAAAACCTTATGGCATCACTGAATTTGTGCGATCGGGACGGATAGCTGTTTCCCGGGAACGTAATGGCATTGGCAAGGATGTTGAGAAAATGCTCGCAGAAGCGACTGTTTAAAGTTGACGAATGACCTTTGACGAACTTAATTCTCACATTTAATCCCTCGCTCCTGACGCTCTGCGTCGGAGCGCACACCGAATATAAATCACTTAAAAAAACAAACAACTAACATCATGGCACTTTTAAATTTTGGCGGCGTTGAAGAAGAAGTAGTAACACGGGAAGAGTTCCCTCTTGAGAAAGCTCAGGAAACAATGAAAAACGAAACCATTGCGGTTTTAGGCTATGGTGTTCAGGGACCCGGACAGGCTCTTAATCTCAAAGATAATGGCTTCAATGTTATTGTAGGTCAACGTAAAAATTCGAGCACCTGGGATAAAGCCGTTGAAGATGGCTGGGTTCCCGGCGAGACTCTTTTTGAAATTGAGGAAGCTGCACAGCGAGGAACCGTGGTTCAATATCTGCTCTCTGATGCCGGACAAATTTCTGTGTGGCCTACGGTGAAAGCTGCCTTAAATCCCGGTGATGCTCTTTACTTCTCACATGGTTTTGGGATCACTTATAAAGAACGAACCGGAATTATCCCACCAAATGATGTTGACGTAATTTTAGTAGCTCCAAAAGGTTCAGGAACCTCCCTCCGGCGTATGTTTTTGGAGGGACGGGGCCTGAACTCCAGCTACGCCATTTTTCAGGATGCAACAGGCAATGCTAAAGAACGTGTTACCGCTTTAGGTATTGGAGTTGGTTCCGGGTACCTATTCGAAACAACTTTTAAAGATGAAGTCTACAGCGATTTAACAGGTGAACGTGGCACACTAATGGGTGCTATTCAGGGAATTTTTGCAGCTCAGTATGAAGTGCTTCGCTCCAACGGCCACTCCCCTTCTGAAGCCTTTAATGAAACGGTGGAAGAACTCACCCAATCATTGATGCCTTTGGTTGCTGAGAACGGAATGGACTGGATGTACGCCAATTGCTCAACCACAGCTCAACGCGGTGCTTTGGATTGGTGGAAGAAGTTCCGGGATGCAACTAAACCTGTTTTTGAAAATTTATATGAAGAAGTAGCAGCAGGAAGGGAAGCACAGAAGTCCATAGACTCTAATTCTAAAGAAGACTACCGGGCCAAGCTGGAAGAAGAACTTAAAGAACTCCGCGAATCTGAAATGTGGAAAGCCGGAGCTACGGTTCGTCAGCTAAGACCCGAGAATAGTAAGGTTGAAGCAGAATTAGCTGAGGAATAAGTTATTTATCTGAATCCGCTCCGACGCAGAGCGTCAGGAGCGAGGTTAACGATTGATTCTTCACTCTATTATTAGATCTAGTAATAGATCTCGTTCCGACGCTCTGCGTCGGAACGAACCCTCTCTAACTACCAATTCATAATTCCAAGACCTCACATGCCAGAAGCAAAAACTTCGAATACCGTCTCGGTAGAAAACATACAGGAAGCTGCTCATGTTTTAAAAGACATCGCCATCCGCACTCCTTTGATGTATAATCATCAGCTTTCGGAGCAATCCGGTGCTAATGTCTGGCTGAAACGAGAAGACTTGCAGGTAGTTCGGTCTTATAAAATTCGTGGGGCTTATCATAAGATTCAAAGTCTAAATGACAAGGAACTAGAAAACGGTATTGTATGTGCAAGTGCGGGGAATCACGCTCAGGGCGTGGCCTTTGCCTGTGCTAAGAAGAAGATAAAAGGTGTCATATTTATGCCGGTTCCTACTCCCGAGCAGAAAGTAAAACAGGTTAAGATGTTTGGGAAGGAATTTGTAGAAGTCCGACTAGTGGGGGACACTTTCGACGATTCTTTTGACGAAGCCATGCAGTTTTCTAAGCAACAAAGCGCTGCTTTCATTCCTCCATTTGATGACCCCAAAATTATCGAGGGACAAGGAACAGTGGGTAAAGAAATTCTCGAAGATGCTGAAGAACCCATCGATTATTTAATTGTACCTATTGGCGGTGGCGGACTTTCATCCGGCATCGGTTCCTACTTCAGCGTGCTCTCTCCTTCCACTAAGATTATTGGGGTTGAACCGGAAGGAGCTCCGGCTATGAAAAAATCATTGGAACAGGGTGAACTTCTCACCTTAGAAAAAATCGACAAGTTTGTAGATGGGGCGGCGGTTAAGCGTGTGGGTGAACACAATTTTAAAATTTGTCAGGAAGTGTTGGAGAAAGTCATCACAGTTCACGAAGGCAAAGTATGCAGCACCATTCTTCAGTTGTATAATGAACAGGCTATTGTAGCTGAACCGGCCGGATCCTTATCAGTGGCAGCTCTGGACTTTCTCAAGGATGAAATCAAAGGAAAGAACGTTGTTTGTGTGGTAAGTGGGAGTAATAACGACATCACCCGAACTGCAGAGATTAAAGAGCGATCCATGTTGTACGAAGGACTGAAACACTATTTCATTGTGGACTTTCCTCAGCGCGCTGGTGCTTTACGTGAGTTTTTGGATAATGTCCTTGGACCTCAAGATGATATTGCCCATTTTGAGTACTCTAAGAAAACCAGCCGTGAACAAGGTCCTGCATTGATTGGTATCGAAATTAAAGCTAAAAACGATTTCGAGCCTTTAGTTGAGCGTATGGAAGCGGCGAATATTAACTACGAATACGTGAATAATCAGCCGCATTTGTTTAGATTTCTTATCTAAAAGAAGCGCTTAACAAAATATACTACTATGAAAACGATGACATGTAAACAATTAGGCGGTGCCTGTGATGTAGAATTCAAAGGTAAGACTTTCCAGGAAATTGCCGAGCAAAGCAAAAAGCATGGTACCGAAATGTTTCAGCAAAAAGATGAGGCTCATTTAGAAGCCATGCAGGAAATGTCGGAAATGATGAACGATCCTGAGGCTATGCAAAAATGGATGGAAAAGAAGCGAAAGGAATTTGAGAACCTTCCCGAAAACTGATCATATTCTAATTCATAAAAAAAGGCCGATATCTCTCGATATCAGCCTTGGTAACTTTAAACTAACTGTTTCTACCAGTCACTTCCTGAATCTTCTTCCATATCACTTTCGTTGGAAGCAAGTGCTTTCTGAATACTTGGAGGCAGAATTATAGCGTCAATAACGTGTACTACACCGTTAGAAGCTTCAATATCAGCCATAGCAACATTAGCGCCATCAACTTTAACTTTACCATAGTTGATAGAAATCTCAGCTTTACTTCCTTCAACGGTTGTTGCCATCATGCCATCTTTTAAGTCGCCGGACATTACTTTGCCGGACACTACATGGTAGGTCAATACGGCTGTAAGCTTATCCTTATTCTCCGGTTTCAATAGCATTTCAAGAACACCTTCTGGAAGTGCTTCAAATGCTGCGTTGGTTGGTGCAAAGACCGTGAATGGTCCGTCACTTTGTAGCGTCTCTACTAACCCTGCTGCTTTAACGGCAGTTACAAGGGTTGAAAGATCATCGGTTGCGACAGCTAATTCTACAATATCACTGTCTTGCGCTTGTACGTTTGTCGAAAGAAGCATTGCAAATGTAAGTGCAAATACTCCCAATACTGATTTTAGTCTTCTCATGATGTTTTGATTTATTTATGATTGAATAGTCTGTCCGCATAAACCAAAACCGCTAACTTTCATTCCATTTTGAAAATTAAACTTCTCTCTTTTTACATCCTTTTAACCAACATAGCTACACTTTTTCTACCCTCTTCTGTCTCTTGAACGGCTACTTCACTGAAGCCCAGCGACTTATGGAACCCCATCGATTTTGGATTGGGTGGTTTGAGGTTTACTTCACAAGTAACCATCTGCTTGTCTGAGTTTCTAATTAAATGATCATATAATGCCGTTCCCAGTTTTTGCCCTCTGAACTCTTCCTTGATTGCGATGCGGTCTACATAATTGAAGTCGTCATAATTATCACAGAAGAACTTATAGTTCAAGCTTTGATAATCCAGCCCTTTCTGAAGCACAATCATAAAACCAGCTACTTCTGCTTCCACTTCTACAACCAAAAAAGGATTTGCATCATCCAGAAACCGCTTCATATCTGAAAGCTCCACGCTGCTTACATGCGGAACAGAGGCTTCATTTATTTCTAAAATTTTAGGGAGATCTTCCTGCTGAGCTTTTCTAATATTCATCTAAAAATAATTTGGTAATTGATTGCTGAAATTTCGACGTTCTCTAACCTAAATCAAACTAACAGTAATAGCCATTTATGGATTGTAAAGAATCTGACTTTCAACTTGATAACTCCGTGACCTACCTGAACTGTGCGTATATGTCGCCACAGCTAAAAAACGTGGAGCAGGCCGGACTACTCGGTGTTCAACGAAAACGGAATCCTTTCACTATTTCACCGGAGGAGTTTTTTGGAGAGACCGATACCCTTCGTGAAGAGTATGCCAAGCTTATTAATGCCAACGATCCAAAACGTATTGTAGTGATTCCTTCAGTTTCCTACGGAATGGCTAATGTGGCAAATAATGTAACGTTGTCCGAAGGAGATAATATCGTTGTTGTAGGTGAGCAGTTTCCGAGCAATGTTTACCCATGGCGATCTGTTGTGAAGGAAAAGGGTGGCGAGATTATCACTATTACTCCTCCTAAAGACACTGAGAATAGAGGCAAAACCTGGAATGAAAACATTCTGGATGCCATCAACGAAAAGACTAAGCTCGTAGCGGTAGGAAATATTCATTGGGCCGACGGAACCCTGTTTGATTTGAAAGCGATCCGGGAACGAACTAATGAAGTAGGCGCCTGGCTCGCTATTGACGGAACTCAGTCGGTTGGGGCACTCCCATTTGATGTCTCGGAAATTCAGCCTGATGCCTTAATCTGCGCCGGCTACAAATGGCTGATGGGGCCCTACTCAATCGGCCTAGCCTATTATGGACCTGCTTTAGATGATGGAAATCCAGTAGAGGAAAACTGGATTAACCGCTATGAAAGCGAAAATTTCGCCAATCTTGTAAACTATAATGATGAGTACCAGCCTGGTGCTTTGCGGTATGAAGTAGGCGAACACAGTAATTTCATTTTAGTGCCCATGATGCTGAAAGCTGTTCAACAGCTGAATCAGTGGGGCGTTGAGAATATTCAGGGATACTGCAAAAACCTGATTGCTGATTCTGTTAAAAGACTCCGCGAAGCCGGCTTCCATATTGAAGACGAAAATTACCGTGCCTCCCATTTGTTTGGAATACGCTTGGGCAAAAATCATGATATTGACCGAATCAAAAAGACCTTTGAAGAGCATAATATCTTAGTCTCTTTTCGCGGTGATTCTATTCGGGTTTCTCCCAATGTGTATAACACGCCAAAAGATATCGCAACTTTGACCGATGCGTTGCTTGGTGAGCTTTAGATAATTAAACAGTTTTGGGGTTTTATCTTTTTGTATTCGAACAGAAAACTTGTCATCCCCCAGCCGGTATTTATTCCAAGCCCTATACTCCGACCTCTCTAAATCTCTCCTTCTCAAGGAGAGATTTGTCCTAGCCTATTCATAGTATTTATGCCTAGTTAACGTATAGAGACCCTATAAACACGTCCTTCTCCTTGCGAAGGAGAAGACAGAAGAGGTCGGGATGCTTGATAAGCCCTTAAGGATAAATATTTAATCTCTCAGGATAACTAAGATGCGTTAACTAACAATAGTGTCACTGAATTATCTAACTTCTATGAGGATGACAAGTCTAAAAATTGAATTTCACCCAAAACAAAAAAGGCCAACTCAAACGAGTCAGCCTTTAATTTCTAAATAGGGTAAAACGGAGAATTAGTTACCGCTTACCATTGCTTTCATGTAATCTCTTCTCATTTCAGCGATTGCTGAAATCGAAATTCCCACCGGACAAACGGCTTCACACTCTGCATAGTTGGAGCAGTCTCCAAAGCCTTCTTCCTGCATTTGGTCAACCATATTCACCACCCGATCTTGTCGTTCAACTTCGCCCTGCGGTAGTTTGTTAAGGTGAGCAATCTTGGCGCCGGTAAACAAGGATGCCGAAGCATTTGGACAAGCGGCAACACAAGCTCCACAACCAATACAGGTAGCGTAATCAAAAGCCGCATCCGATTTTTCTTTCTCTATAGGAATGGCGTTTGCCTCAATTGCCGATCCAGTTTTCACTGAAACATATCCACCAGCCTCAATAATGCGGTCGAAAGCACTTCGGTCAACAACCAAATCCTTAATCACAGGGAAGGCTGTAGCTCTGGGTGGCTCGATAGTTACACTGTCACCGTCGTTATAATTTCTCATGTGCAACTGACAAGCAGCAACTTTAGCTTTTGGTCCATGAGCTTGTCCATTGATCACCAAATTACAAGAGCCGCAAATACCCTCGCGGCAATCATAATCGAATTCAACAGGCTCTTTGCCGTCCAGCATAAGCTCTTCGTTAAGCACGTCCAGCATTTCAAGGAAAGACATATGCTCGTTCACATTGTCGAGCGTATATTCTTCGAAATAGCCCTGAGCCTGCGGCCCATCTTGTTTCCAGTATTTTAAATGAATAGTCATTTCTTTGCTCATAATGTCTTCCTTATTTGTAACTACGTTGTTTTAGCTCAACGAATTCAAATTCAAGATTTTCTTTGTGAAGGGTTTCTTCCAGCTTACCGTTAACACCTTTGTATTCCCAAGCTGCTACGTAGGAATAATCTTCATCATTCCTTAAGGCTTCTCCTTCTTCTGTTTGATACTCTTCTCTGAGGTGACAACCAGCAGATTCTTCACGGTCGAGGGCATCAACTGCCATCAACTCAGCAAGTTCGAAGAAATCGGCAACACGTCCCGCAAATTCGAGATACTTGTTATAATTATTTTTCTCACCCGGTACGTATACATTCTCCCAGAATTCTTCTCTGAGAGCACGAATATCCTCGATTGCTGATTTCAATCCTTCTTCGTTTCGTGCTATACCAATACGGTCCCAAACAATCTTGCCAAGTTCTCTGTGAAACTGAACAATAGTCTTGTTTCCATTCACATTCAGAAGCTTGTCAATTTGAGATTGAGCTTCATTCTCAACTTTGGCAAATTCTTCATGATCAGTTCCATAGCGTTTACCCGGCTCTTTATCAGCCAGATAATTTCCGATGGTGTATGGCAATACAAAGTAACCGTCAGAAAGACCTTGCATCAAAGCACTTGCTCCAAGCCGGTTTGCTCCATGATCAGAAAAGTTTGCTTCTCCGGCCGCAAAAAGTCCCGGAATAGATGTCTGGAGATTGTAATCAACCCAAAGACCGCCCATTGTATAATGAACAGCCGGAAATATCTTCATTGGTTGTTCGTAAGGATTCTCTCCGGCGATGTTCTCATACATCTCAAAGAGGTTTCCGTAGCGGGATTCAATAGATTCTTTTCCGTCACGCTTAATCGCATCCCGGAAATCGAGATAAACAGCTAAGCCTGTTTCTCCCACTCCAAGTCCGTCATCACAAACATTTTTAGCATTTCTGGATGCCACATCACGCGGTACCAGGTTACCAAAACTTGGGTAACGCTCCTCGAGATAATAATATCTTTCCTCTTCGGGAATATCATTCGGATGTCGGTCATCCCCTTTTTTCTTCGGAACCCACACACGACCATCATTTCTCAAACTTTCACTCATAAGTGTCAGCTTGGATTGATAGTCACCGGAAACCGGAATACAAGTTGGGTGAACCTGCACATAACAAGGATTTGCAAAAGCAGCTCCACGTTTGTGAGCTCGCCAGGCAGCCGTTACGTTTGAATTTTTAGCATTCGTGGAAAGATAAAATACGTTTCCATAACCGCCTGTTGCTAGAACTACGGCATCTGCCTCCCAGCGATTCAGCTCACCGGAAACTAAGTCACGAGTTATAATTCCTCGAGCTTCGCCGTCAATCACAACCACATCCAGCATCTCGTGGCGCGGATGGTATTTGATATTCCCATTGTGAACCTGTCGCATCATGGCTTGGTAAGCACCTAAAAGAAGCTGCTGACCTGTTTGTCCACGTGCATAAAAAGTTCTCGATACCTGAGCTCCACCAAAAGAACGATTGGCTAGCAATCCACTATACTCACGAGCAAAGGGCACACCCTGAGCTACAGCTTGGTCAATAATTTCGTTTGAGACTTGAGACAGTCGATATACATTCGCCTCTCTTGAGCGATAGTCACCGCCTTTGATCGTATCGTAGAAAAGGCGCCAAATACTATCTCCATCATTCGGATAGTTTTTAGCTGCGTTGATCCCACCCTGAGCTGCAATACTGTGCGCACGCCGGGCTGAATCCTGTATACAGAAGCTTCTTACATTATAACCAAGCTCTGCAAAACTGGCTGCAGCAGCTCCACCGGCTAGTCCGGTACCGACTACAATAACTTCGTATTTCCGCTTGTTATTTGGGGCCACCAATTTGATATCTTTGATGTGCTTATCCCACTTCTCTTCTAACGGTCCGCCTGGTACTTTTGAATCTAATTTCATAATCCTAAATCTATAGTCTTAAATCTTTAATCTCTTAGTATGCGATTAGTGAACCCTGTCCGCCGGTAAGGAAAATGTACAGCGGGATAAAAATGAAGCCCAACATCAACACGATTGCAAAGATGTAAGCTCCGATCTGAACTTTCTTAGAAGTATCATTATGCTTCATTCCCAAGGAAGTGAATGCACTCCATGCACCATGTGACAGATGCAATATGACCATTGCTAAAACCGCAATGTATCCAAATACGATTAACGGCTTTTGGAACTCAGCAATAATTAAAGCTCGTAAGTCTCTGCCTTCAACTCCGCCTGCTGATTCTAGAATAGTGGTGCCTTCATCAGGGCTGAAAAGTCCATATTTGAAGTGCATGATGTGAAATACTAAAAACACCAGGATTATAGTCCCCGTCCAGATCATACTTTTAGAAGCCAGGGACTGATGACTCGGCCCGCCTTTAGTTTGATATCTGTCATACCCTTCTTTTCGGGCTTTCTTACGCTGACGCCAAATTGAAATACCTAAAATAGCGTGATACAAAAAGAAGAAAACTAAACCAGCTTCAATTACATATAGAAGAGGTCCCAGACTTTCGAGAGTGTAAGTGTAAACATTGAAAGCTTCCGGGCCTCCAAAAATTGTCAGGTTACCACCCAGGTGACCGATTAAGAAAATCATAAGACCAATACCAGTGATACCGGTCATTATTTTTCGGCCTACCTGAGAATTCAGTGCTTTTTTAAGAGAAGGCATGTACTTACGTCTTAGATAATTTCAAATTGTGTTATCAAAAACAGCTTTCAAACCCTGTTAGTTTCAGATTATATTGAAAATCAGGATTGTTTCCACTGCGCCGTGAAAATCGCTTTTTCCGCTCTGAATAACAAGGCAGATTCCTTCTAAATAGCTTAGACCTTGCAACACAATTTCTCTAATACCAATTAGCGCATTCGTTTGGCTTGATGTGAAGTGGCCGGGAAGAATCTTTTTTAACAAATATGATTTTAGTCGCTACTCCTGCTACCTTTGTTTTCCTCTAAATAGGATTTCATGTTTACCATAAAAAAATCATACGAAAGCAGTTTTCGTGAGCGAGGATCGAAGTTTCTCGGCTATTTATTCCCGGCTGACTCAGAAGAAGCTTTTGCTGCCGAACTTGATAAGCTCAAATCGAAATACCCGGATGCTACCCACCATTGCTATGGCTGGCGAATCAACCCGGCTCAACCTAAAGAGTTCAGTTCAGATGATGGCGAGCCTTCCGGTTCAGCCGGACTCCCTATCCTAAATCAGCTTAAATCTTTTGAAGTGGTGAATGCCGGGGTTGTCGTCGTTCGCTATTACGGCGGAACCAAGCTCGGTAAATCGGGACTAATTGAAGCATATGGCTTGGGAGCTCAGTCATGTTTAGAAAAAGCATCTTTAGTTTCTATTAAACCGGTACAACTCTTTGAAATCAACTATCCCTATCCGGAAGAGAATACCATTCAAAAACTGAAAAATGACTACGATCTGGAGATTTTAGAATCAGAATATTTGGAAAGTATCACCTTAAAAGTGGCTTGCCCCAAGAAATCAGCCCTTTATTTTGAAAGAGAAGTGGAAGGATTGGAGCACTTAAATATTACGTTCAAAAAACTTGAAGAGCATTTTATAGCCGACTAAGAATCTTAGTTATCAAACCCCTATTTTCTAAAAAAAGGAAGTCATGAAAATTTATACCAAGAAAGGCGACAGCGGTAATACATCACTATTTGGCGGACAGCGGGTTTCAAAAAGCTCAAAACGGATTGACTCGTACGGAACCGTAGATGAATTGAATTCCATCCTTGGAATGGCAACATCATTTGGCATATCAAAAAAGGGAGCTGAACTGCTTGAAACTGTACAGCAGCAACTTTTTGTGCTTGGAGCTGATTTAGCCACTCCACAAACGAAAGAAGTACGCATTAATCGAATTGGGGAAAGTGAGGTGAAATTTCTTGAAACTGCCATCGATGACATGGAAGAAACACTGGAGCCGCTCAAGAATTTCATTTTACCGGGCGGAGCACAAGCCGGAGCAACTTTACATTTTGCCCGTACGGTTTGTCGCAGAGCTGAACGCATAACCGTTGAGTGCCGACATGAGGAGGAAATTTCTGAAGTAGCAATTATGTATATCAATCGCCTTTCTGATTTTCTATTTGTACTGGCCCGCTACGAAAACAGTCAGGCCGGCACGGAAGAGAAAACCTGGATTCCGGAAAAATAAGCATGTCTCTAAGTAATAAAGCCAAAGCTTACATAAAGAAGCATCACCAAAAGAAAAGTGCTGCCGAGATTGCGGATGACCTCAACCAGGATGTTGAAGAAGTTCAGACTTATATAAATGAATTAAGTGAGCCTTTACCTTTCAAGAAGAAGGCGGCTTTTTACGCGATCACCGTTTCCATTCCCATTCTGTTCTTCGTGATTTTAGAAGTCGTGCTTCGAAGCGTGAATTACATGGGCAATACTGAGTTATTTATCGATCCTGAAATTCCTACCGATGAATATTACATGCCCAATCCAAATTTTGCGGCTCGCTATTTCTTTTATACTAAAACCATTCCAAATCCTTCATCCGACGTTTTCCTGCAAACCAAACCTGAAAATGCGTACCGGGTCTTTGCTCTTGGAGGTTCCAGTGCTGCCGGTTACCCCTTCGGTTATAACGGTACTTTTTCACGTGTGGTTGATGACGTCCTAAGCGATGCAATGCCCTCCCGAAATGTGGAAATTGTTAATGTGGCGACCTCCGCCATTAGCAGCTATACTCTTTTTGATCAGGTAGATGAAATTCTTGAGCATCAGCCTGATGCCATTATGATTTATGCGGGCCACAACGAATTCTACGGAGCTCTTGGAGTCGGCTCGAATGAGAATCTGGGCGGATTTCCCGGATTCGTCCGCTTTTATTTAAAACTACAGCGGTTTAAGACCTTTATGTTTTTGCGTGAAATGATTGTGAGTTCAGGCCAATGGTTGTCCAGCTTGGGAAGTAGTGAAGCCCCGGTAACAGGCACTTTGATGGAGCGTATCATCAGTGATCAGGCTATTGAGCTGAATGGCCCAAAGTATGAATTAGCGATGATTCAGTTTCGCAGCAATATGGAAGCGATCATTAAAAAACTTGAAGCAGAGGGTATTCCTGTTTACATCTCTACCATTGCCAGTAATGTTAAAGACCAGCAGCCTTTTGTGTCTATCCAGGATGATGAGCTCCCGGCCGCCAATGAAATTTTTAGTCAGGCTCAGCAGGCCTATACTTCCGGCGACACTGCTTCTGCCAAAGAACAATTCGAATACGCCAAAGACCTCGATGGTTTGAAATTTCGAGCACCTGCAGGCATCAATGAAATTATAGAATCCTTACCCAAAGATTTCCCAAACGTTCAGCTTGTAGAAACACATCAAGCCTATGAAAGTGCTTCACCGGATGGAATCATTGGCAACAACCTGATGCTTGAACACCTTCACCCCAACCACTCCGGTTACTTTTTAATGGGGAAAGTTTTTGCTGAATCACTGCTTTCAGATTTAGAAGATGAAGCAGTTATAAACGCAGATGAAATCGATTACGATGATTATTTTGATGAGATGCATTTGAGTGATTTTGACTACCGCATCGTCCATCATAGGTTAAGAACCTTAAAGCAGGGCTTCCCTTTTGTTATTGAAAATCAGCCCAGACCTTACCAGTTTGACTATGATCCGGAAGGGATTGTCGACAGTCTTGCTTTTGGAGTGGTTCATAAAAAAGAACGCTGGGATGCTTCAAAGGTGAAGCTCGCCAGATATTACGAACAAACCGATCAGATTGAGAAGTCACTTCTTGAATATTATGGCTTGATCCGCAATCAGCCTTGGAATGACTCTCCTTATGTATTTGCAGCCCGGCTTTATCTCGATAGAAATCGTTTTGACGAAGCCGAACCCTTTTTAAGAAAAGCCTACGAACTGGCACCCAGAGAATCTTTCACGACTAAAATGTTAGGGTCAATAGAATTGCAAAAGGGGAATGCAGAATCTGCGATTAAACTTCTTGAGGAATCACGACAATTAAATCCTGATGACACTCAAATGTTGTATAACTTATCCGGTGCCTACGGAACAAATCAAGAATTTGAAAAGGCGCTGGAAATAGCAAATCAGGTTGCTGATAAAAGTCCTAATTATCCGGGTATACAACAATGGATACGGCAACTCAATGGAATTATAAATTCAAAAAGAAATTAGATAAATGGCTTTAATGATCTCAGTATCGGGCATCCGGGGCATTTTCGGAACCGACCTCACCCCACAAAATTTAACCCGCTTTACAGCTGCTTATGGAACCTGGCTAAAAGGAGGAACGGTAGTTTTAGGCCGTGATTCCCGAGTGACAGGCAAAATATGCGAAGACATTATTGCAGCAACATTAGCCAGTGTTGGCTGTGATGTGATTAAAGTCGGCATCGTGCCTACCCCAACGGTTGCTATGGGCGTTTTAAAACATAAAGCGGCCGGTGGAATTATAATCTCTGCCAGTCACAATCCCGCGCAATGGAATGCCCTGAAGCTCCTGAATAACAAAAGTGAGTTTTTGGATGCCGATCAGGGTAATGAGGTGATCCGAATTTCAGAAAGCGAAGCCTTTGAATATCAGCCTTATGATAAAATTGGAGTGATTCGTGAAGACGATCAACTGCTTGATCATCACATCGACAAGATTTTGGCGCTCCCTTATATTAACGCAGACGAAATAGCGGCTAAGAATTTCTCCGTTGCTGTAGATGCCGTTAACGGTGCCGGTTCCGAAGCTATTCCACAACTATTGGATCGGCTCGGAGTAAAATCTGTGCATAAAATTCACTGCACTCCCAATGGTTTGTTTCCGCATAACCCCGAGCCTCTCCCTGAGCATCTCACCGAAATATGTGATTTGGTGAAAGAGAGTAAAGTTGATTTAGGCGTGGTTACCGACCCCGATGCCGACCGTCTGGCATTAGTAGATGATACCGGCAAGCTTTTTGGTGAAGAATACACACAGGCCGCAGCATTTGATTTCATTCTTTCTAAACATCCCGGTGCTTGTGCTACGAACCTATCTTCCTCGCGAGTTTCAGATGATGTAGCAAGGGAATATGGCCAAACCTGTTATCGCTCTGCTGTTGGTGAGATCAATGTTGTGAAAGTGATGCAGGAACAAAATGCGGTGATTGGCGGAGAAGGAAATGGTGGCGTGATTTGCCCTGACCTTCATTATGGCCGTGATGCTTTAGCCGGTATTGCAATCATCCTGCAATTATTAGCCGAAAAAGGAATGAGTTCCTCAGAATACCGCGCTACCCTACCTGATTATTACATGAGCAAGAACAAAATTCAGCTGGATGAATTGGGCAAAGATGCTGATGAAGTGCTGGAAATGGTAAAAGAGCATTTCTCAAGTTTGAAGCCAAACACTATTGATGGCGTAAAGATTGATTTTGCGGAAGGTTGGGTTCACCTGCGGAAATCAAACACCGAACCGATCATTCGTATTTATTCAGAAGGGAAATCGCCCGAAGCAGCCAAAGCGTTTGCCGGCAAGATTTTTGATTTGTTGAAGTAAATAGAGTCTTCTAACTAGAAATTTTAATAGGCTTCCTAAAAAGGACTTTTAAAAAAAAATCAATTTGAATTACTCTTTGGTTTGTTGAGGTATGATTAATCATTTTCTAAGCCTCTACATGGAACGGAAATAAAGCTTCATAGCTTTTGATAAACAGATCAAAAATCACAAATAATAATCTAAAGCACAGAAATGCTTACCTGGAAAGATCTCAAAGAATTTGCAAAAAACGGTAATCCTGAACCACCACGTACCGTTTCAAAATCTAAAGATGAATGGAAAGAACAGCTGACTGAAGAGCAGTTTGCCATCACCCGATTAAAAGGTACCGAACGCCCTGGGTCCAGTGATATGTGCTACCGTTTTGATCCCGGCTTGTATGCGTGCACTTGCTGTGGCACTGAGCTTTTTGATGGGAATGAGAAGTTCGAAAGCAGTTCCGGCTGGCCTTCATTTACACAGCCTGTTAAGGAAAATGCCGTAAAGTATGAGATGGATACCTCTCATGGAATGGTACGCATTGAGGCACTTTGCAATGTTTGTGATGCCCACCTTGGTCATGTTTTTCCAGACGGCCCCGAACCCAGCGGATTACGCTATTGCATGAATGCAGTAAGCCTTGAATTGGTGGAAGAAGCCTAAATTCCTATCACTAATATTACCAAGGGTTTTCTAAGTCTTCTTTAGTATAGGTGTGCTCTCTGAAGTTAAACATGCTTCCCTTTTTGTCTTTAAGGAGCAAGGGGTCGTTTCCAAATAAACGAAACAGTAAGGCGATTGGAGTTACGATCAGGTAGTAAACAAGGGAAAGCAAAACCCTTGAGTTAAACCAGCCCAAAACCTCCGCCAGCTTATACCAAGCCCAAACTATTCGATTGCCAACAGCAGGGATAAAAGATCCCAACCCCACTAATAGCGATATATAAACAAGGGTATCGCTCTGGAAAAAAGCCGCAAATACCAATAACCCGGTTACAATCACCAACTGCGTTTTTGGTGTTGCCGGGTCATCTTCGATAAACTCCAGTGAGCGAGGTTCTAACATCTTAAAAGAGGGTATAAATAAATGGTGCGATGGATGAACCGCCTCCAATCACGATTAAGAAGCCTAACAATAGAAGTACAACGATTACCGGCGCTAACCAGAATTTCTTCCGTTGCTTCATGAAGTTCCATAAATCTTTCAGTGTTTCCATCTATCTCGTTTCATTATTTTTTCTTGCCACTATTCGCTCCGACGCAGAGCGTCACGAGCGAGGCGGGCCAATTAATATCAGGCTCTGGTTCCGCACGCTCCGCGTCGGAACCAATACTACCAGCACGTCAGTCTTTATCAAACGTAATTTTTTTCTTCCACTCAGGCTGACTTTCCTTGGCAAAAACATACTCACCAATAACCAGATAATCCATTTCTGTATTCATAAAACATTTGTAGGCGTCATCCGGACTACAAACAATGGGCTCACCACGTACATTAAAACTGGTATTAACGACCATCCCAACCCCGGTTTTTTCTTTGAAGGCATTCAAAAGCTTCCAATACCTGGGATTTGTTTCTTTGTGAACCGTTTGGATTCGTGCTGAAAAATCTATGTGGGTAATAGCCGGAAAGGTTGAACGCTCATAAGCCAGCTTTTCGCGAAGAGGCATCGAATGATAGTTCTCAGGCAATTCCTTAAGATGATCCTCTTTCACTTCCTGAACCAAAAGCATATACGGAGAATCTGATTTCATCTTAAAATACTGCTCCGCATCTTCTGCTAAAACGGATGGCGCAAAAGGCCGGAATGACTCCCGGTATTTAATTTTCAGGTTAAGCTTTTTCTGCATATCGGGATTTCGGGGATCACCCAAAATTGAACGACCACCTAAAGCTCTGGGGCCAAACTCCATCCGACCCTGAAACCAGCCAACTACATTCCCCTCATCCAGCCAGCCGGAAACTTTAGGATACAATTCGGATTCATCCAGCTTTTCATAAACCGGTTTATATTTTTTGAGCTGTTGCAGGATTTCAAACTCATGGAATTCAGGCCCAAGGTATGAACCTTGCATAGCATCCGGTTTCTCCGGCTTCCGGTCATTTCCAAAATAAATATGGTGAGCAGCAAGAGCAGCACCAACGGAACCACCAGCGTCACCTGCCGCGGGCTGAATATAAATTTCATCAAAAATACCCTCGTTCTGAATCACACCATTCGCCACACAATTTAAGGCAACACCACCGGCAAGACATAAATTTTTAGACCCGGTAAGTCTTTGAGCCTCTTTCGCCATTTTAAGTACCACTTCTTCCGTCACCTTCTGAATGGCCAATGCAAGGTCAGCTTCATGTTGCTGAAGTTCAGCTTCATCTTCCCTTCTAGAGAAACCGAATAACTGCTCCCACTTTTTGTCCTTCACCATCCTGAGGCCGGTCGCATAACTAAAGTAATCCTGATTCAGGTAAATCGAACCATCTTCATTTACTTCGATGAGCTCAGTTTTAATTTTGGAGATATAATCATCCAGATTCTTGGATTTTGGGTTACCGTACGGAGCCAATCCCATCAGTTTATACTCACCTGAATTCACTCGAAAACCTAAATAATAGGTGAAAGCAGAATACAGGAGACCCAGCGAATGCGGAAAACTCAGTTCCCGCTGAATCGTTATTTCTGTTCCTTTTGCCGAACAGATTGAAGCCGTTGCCCACTCTCCCACGCCATCGACAGTGAGAATTGCGGCTTCTTCGAAAGGTGAAGGATAAAATGCACTTGCTGCATGGCTAAGGTGGTGCTCCGGGAATAGCAGCTTTAATTTACTTTTGTCGTATTCCCCGATTTTAGCGAGCTCTTCGTGCATTACCCGCTTCATGAACATCTTCTCTTTCAGCCAAACAGGCATTGCAGCTATGAAAGACCTTACCCCCTTTGGAGCAAATGAGAGATAGGTTTCCAACAGGCGTTCAAACTTCAGCAGGGGCTTATCATAGAACGCGAGAGCATCCAATTCGTCGATCGTAACTCCTGCAAAGTCAAGACAGTACTTAACGGCATTGCTTGGAAAAGACTCGTCTTGCTTTTTACGGGTGAATCGCTCCTCTTGTGCAGCGGCTAGAACCTTGCCATCCCGAATGATACATGCGGCGGAGTCGTGATAAAAAGCTGAAATTCCGAGAATCGTCATATGCGTAATTGAATGGCTGTGAAGATAATAAAAGTCTTCTATCATTCATGAGTTTTATTAAAGTGATTCCTGACAGAATCCCAAAGTTTTTAAAGGGGATATACTTTTGTATTTTCTCGCTCAATTTTCATCATCAAGATTATCATGATTATATCAATGACCGGCTTTGGGCGTGGCGAAGCTTCTGAAAATGGCATCACGTCTACGGTTGAAATCAAATCACTTAATAGCCGCTATCTTGACCTTAGCATTCGACTTCCTCAACGTCTTCAGGACAAGGAACTGGAAGTGAAAGAGCTCGTCCAAAAAACGGTTAACCGTGGTAAGCTAAATATCACTGTTTATATTTCTGAATCTGAAACCGGTGAACCAGCAATGCGGATTGATGAAAAAAAGGTTAAAGGATATTCTAAAATCCTGAACAACCTCAGAGAAGCCGCCGGAATTTCTGATCCGATTACGATTAAAGATATCACTCAATTTAACGATGTCTTCATCAATGAAGAAGAGGATGAGGAAACCATAGAGCAAAAATGGAATGTTGCTGAAAAAGCATTGCAACAAGCCGTTGAGTCTCTGCTGAAAATGCGGACTCAGGAAGGATCACAGCTGAAAAATGATTTGGTTGACCGAATTGAATTTATTGAAGACAATCTAGAAATCATTACCAAAGAAACTGCCGGACGTGCCGAAGATGCTCGGGATAAACTACTCGAACGCATCAATAATCTGATTGAAGAAGATAAAATTGATCCCGAACGGTTAGAGCTTGAAGTTGCCGTTCTTGTGGATAAGATGGATGTCACGGAGGAAATTGTACGCCTTCGATCACACCTTAAGTTCTTTATTGAAGCGGTCGATCAACCCGAACCGGCCGGCCGCCGACTCAATTTCCTTACCCAGGAAATTAATCGCGAGTTAAATACCATCGGCTCCAAAGCAAATAATTCTGAAATTGCTCAATACGTAGTTAAATGCAAAGAAGCCCTGGAGCAAATCCGCGAACAAGTACAAAATGTCGAGTAAATAGATTTTAGTATTGAGTAGTGAGATTTGAGAGAACTTGAATCTCAAATCTCACTACTCACATCTCACTACTATTATGAAAAAAGGTAAAGTCATCATACTTGTGGCACCCAGCGGAAGTGGTAAAACTACCCTGGCGCGCAGACTTTTTAAGGATTTCGAAGACCTGAAGTTTTCTGTTTCAGCTACTACTCGTCCGCCGAGAGAAGGTGAAATTGACAAAAAGCACTATTACTTCCTCTCAAACGATGATTTTGAAAGAAAAGTCGCTGATGGAGCTTTTCTGGAATGGGAAGAATTCTATGGTGGAAAGAAATATGGCACCTTGCGTTCAGAAGTTGATAAAAAACTAAATTCAGGCTATTTTGTTCTGCTTGATATCGAAGTAAAAGGTGCTGTAAATATTAACAAGATTTATGGCGATGAATGCCTCAGCTTATTTATCAAGCCACCTTCCATCGAGGTTTTAAAGCAACGGCTTATTGACCGTGGCACAGAAGACGATGAAACCCTTGCACTCCGTTTAGAACGGGCAAGAAAAGAACTTACTTACGCTGATCGATTTGATCAGGTTATTATTAATGACGATTTGGATACAGCTTACGATGAAGTAAAAAAAGCTGTTCTCAAATTCATGAATCAAAATTGAACATATGTCAGTCCAAACATTAGACATTGAGAAGCTTAAATTCAAAACAGGTAACAAATATGAGTTGCTTGTAATCCTTTCTAAAAGAGCCCGACAGATTGCTGCTCAGGAAAAATTAGAGCTGGACGAAAAACTCCAGTATTTCGAAGGATTTGAAGAAGAAGATGAGTTCTCTTTCAACGAAGAGCAGGAGAATATCTCCAAAGCATTCGAAAAACTTCCACACGCTACACAGCGTTCTATTGTGGAGATGCAGGAAGATTTAATCTATTACCGACATCCTGAGAAAGAAGAGGATTAATTATGCTCTCCGGTAAGCGCATCATTCTTGGTGTTACCGGAGGAATTGCAGCTTATAAAGCTGCTTTTTTACTAAGAGAATTTCAAAAAGCGGGAGCTGAAGTCCGTGTCACCATGACACCCTCGGCCACCCGCTTTGTTGGTTTAGAAACTTTTGCTTCCCTTTCCGGTCATGAAGTAGCAGTAGATATCTTCCCAGAACAAGGCAAATCCGGCGATTGGACCCGACACATCAACTGGGGAGAATGGGCTGATCTTTTTGTAGTTGCTCCCTGTACCGCGAATACGCTCTCCAAGATTTCCAACGGCATTTCTGATAACATGCTTACAAGCACTGTTCTCGCAGCCAGGTGTCCCCTGCTGATTTGCCCGACTATGGATGGCGAGATGTATGAATCGCCGGGAGTTTCAGAAAACTTGGAGAAAGTCGGGAAGCACGGATACCATACTTTAGAACCAGAAAGCGGATATTTAGCCAGTGGGTTGGAAGGGAAAGGACGACTTCCTGAAATAGACCAAATTCTCAAGAAATCTTCGGAGATCATTGGTTCAGTCAAAGGTCCATTAGAAGGAAAAAAAGTTTTAGTTACCGCCGGACCAACACGTGAACACATTGATCCGGTTCGGTACATTTCCAATCCTAGCTCCGGGAAAATGGGAGTGGCAATGGCCCAGGCTGCTCAAAATTTGGGTGCGGATGTTACGCTTATCCATGGCCCCTTATCGGTTTCTAAGCCGGAAGGCATTCATACTGTGAGCATCACTAGTACTGCTGATCTGTTTGAAGCTGTGAAAAAATATAAGGAAAGTGACGTGATTATAATGGCAGCCGCTGTTTCCGACTTTACTCCTACCGAAGTTCACGATAACAAAGTAAAGAAATCTAAGGGCGAAAGTGAAATCAAGCTCAAGCAGACGCAAGATATTTTAGCCTGGTTGGGAGCTCACAAAAAAGAAGGCCAAACACTGATCGGCTTTGCCATGGAAACCGAGAACCTGATCGAAAACGCCACTTCAAAGCTCAATAAGAAGAATGCAGATTTCATCATCGCCAATTCCTTAAGCGAAGCAGGCTCAGGCTTTGAATCCGATACCAACACTGTTCATCTATTAGGAAAGGATTCAGACCAAAAATTTCAGGGCCCCAAAAAAGACATCGCTATAGAGATCCTGAATACCATTTTTCGAGTTGATTAATTGAGAGTTGATAGGGTGATGATTTCATAAAATCACTTTATCACCCTATCAACTTTCAACCTTTAATCCCCAACCATCCACTTATACACCCGGTAGGTCTTGCCAATTTTACAGCCCATTGCTTCCAGGCTTCTTCGCATAATCCAGTTCTTTTCGCTCACAAAGCCGCCTTCCAAAATCTTTAGGTTTGGATAGTGCTTTTTTGTCCAGCGGTGCCCTTCTGCAAAAATGAGCGCTTCCAATCCCTTTCCTCTGAATCTAGGATCTGTGCCAAAGGCTAGCGGTCGGAATTTATGAGCCCTTTTCTTGAAACCGAGCAAATGATAGAGCTGCCACCACTTTAAAGTACCCCCCGTTTTTGCTGAAATTTCATGTAGATCAGGAACGCTTACCAGGAAAGAAGCCGGCTCACCATTCACAAACGCAATGGGTGATGTTCCCGGCATCAGGACTGGCTTCAGCTTCTTAATCATATGGCGGATCGTCTCTCTGCTAATCCCGATAAATTCCTCTTCCCGTTCCTGTACTATTTGGTTACTGAATGCACGGTTATAAATCTGGCGTATTATTTCTCCGTCGCGCTCTAAATTCTTTTTATCAATTGGGCGGACTTCAATACGATCTCTGGCTTTCAAACGGTCAGTAATCTTCAACAATCGCTCCGGCAAACCCTGTTCCATCTCAAGTTGATACATGTACACATCATCAAATTTTTCGGGCTGAGTGGCTTCGATCTGCTTTTCATAATACTCCTGATGATAGAGCATGCCATATACGTTATGGTCTTCAAACCCATCGATCAAAATTCCCCAAAATGTATCGTTTTCTCCAAAGTTGATCGGCCCACGAAAGCCTGAATAACCTCTATCTTGATGCCATTCTTTTGCGAAATCGATTATCGCCTCACCTATCCCGGGCTTATTAGACATTTCAATGAACCCGATTCCGCCAAGCTTCGGGTCATATCGTTCGTCTTTTTCGGGATCAACAAATACCGCAAACCGTCCGACTACCTCTTCCCCATCAAGCACTAAAAAGCGCTCGCACTCCCCTCCTTTTTGAAACCGCTCATTTTTTTGGGGATCAAATACATTCTCAATTTCAAACCGGAAAGGTGGCCGGTACCAATGGTTGCCCTCATTCAACCTTGCAGGAAGTGCATGAAAAGCGTTTATATGTTCTTGTGTATCAATTTTTTGGATCTGAAAAGACATATCCTTTTTCGGCAGAAGTTTATAGATTCAGATGGAAGGTAAATCTCTGAAATAAAGAACCCAACTCCGGTTTATGTTCAAGAAGAATAACGGAAAGAAAATCATCACCGGCTTATTGGTATTATCATGTGCAGTGAGCGGAATCATTCTCTCGGCTTCATCTCCTTACAAAAATGAGCGGCTTCAAGATGGTCAACAGCTGGATTCCTTAATTCAGCTCCATATGCAGGAAGCTCGAATTCTTCCTGAACAGTTTCGCGTTCGAAGTGTAAGAATTGATACCATCTTTACCCGAAAAGAATATCGGATTGAAGTCCCCAGCCGTTTTTCGAAAACTCTTTTTCATCTGAATTTAGATAAATCACTGGATCGCTTTGAGATGGATACCCCCGCAAAGGTTCATTTTCCCTCCCGAGATATGGACATCTATGTATATAGTAATGGAACCGTGCTTCGGTCAATTCGCTTGACCACTGAACCAGAACTCGACAGTCTTTACACCGAAGAAAATTAATATGTCTGATAAGTCCACTTTAATGAAGCGTTTTGAGCTGCAGGAATTTCCGCAACCGGATATGGTTCAGCTTAAATACCCGGTTTTTATGTGTCATGGCTATGGAGCTTTAAGTTCGGTGATTAAATTGGGTCCACTTCATGATCCATGCATGCAAATGCGTGGACATGGCGTACCTTCGATAGCCCCTAATGTTGTACCCTATGCACGTATTGAAACCCGAGCCGAAAACTGGGTTCGTCTTATAGAAAATTTCTGTAAAGAGTATAAATGCGAGAAAGTAAATGTGGTTTCACATAGTATGGGCGGACTGGATATGCGTTGTGCATTATCAAAACTGGATATTGCAGATAAAGTGGAGAGCCTGACCACGATTGCTACTCCTCACCACGGATCTAGTCTTGCTGACCTAATATTGAAAGCGCCGGAGCTTATCACAGAAAAGCTGAGTGTAATGTTTGATTGGGTGGGTGATAACATGTACCCTAAAACCAAAAGCGATGCTCTGGGCTCTCTGGAGCAGCTCACCTGTGGATATGTGAAAGAGGTTTTCAATCCAGATCATCCCGATGCAGAAGGAGTAGCGTACTACTCATACAGCGCGGCAGTTGGCAAAGGCACTAATTTTTCTATCAATCCGGTTCTGAAATTTCAAAACAACCAGATTTTTGAAAAGGAAGGCCCCAACGATTCTTTTGTTTCTGCAGAAAGTGCCAAATGGGGCGAACACCTTGAAACCGTCCCGCTTTCCCACCTATCCCAGATGCACCTTCAGATGAACAAAGAGAGTGAGCAGATCTACGAGAAATTCTGGCTGAATATGTTGAAGCGATTAGCTAAAAATGGGCATTGATTGGTGCTTTTGTCATTAGTAAAAAGTATCCTCTCTATTCTCGACCTCTTCTGTCTTCTCCTTATCAAGGAGAAGGACGCTTTTTAGAAACCTATTCTTAGAATAAATATGAGATTAGTAGAAAAGCTTGACAGTCTCTCTCCTTGCGAAGGAGAGATTAAGAGAGGTCGGATTGTTTTAAAAGGGTAGTTTTGCTTGAAAGTAATTGCAATCATTTGTTAACGATGCTCAGCGTCGTTAACAAACTCTGCGTTCCGACGCGGAGCATCGGAACGAGTCTTAGTAAAAGAAATTAATCTCCGTTCAAACCCTCATCATCCGCGCCATTCAGTAAATCATAAGCGGTAAGATCATACTGAATTGGGGTCACTGAAGCCAGACCATTATTCAACACGTGGATATCGGAATCTTTTCCTTCGTCTAACAACTCAAATTTTCCGGTGAGCCAATAGTAAGCACGATCAAAAGGATCGATTCGGCTTTCGTACTCCTCAACATAACGGCTATCAGCCTGACGTGTCCATTTTATCCCAGTAAATTCACCCGCAGGTGCGTTCACGTTTAGTGTTACTCCTCGTGGTAAGCCATTCTCGAGCACGTGTCTTATAACGCGCCTCGCAGCTTCCTGACAACCTCTCAGGTTCGCATCTTCATTAAATTCTGTGCAGCTTACCGCAATAGACGGATATCCTAAAATGGTCCCTTCCGTCGCAGCACTCACCGTCCCGGAATACATAATATTGATTCCGGCATTACTCCCGTGATTGATTCCGCTTACCACTAAATCTGGCTTCCGATCCAATAGTTGTCCATGAGCAAGCTTCACACAGTCTGCCGGCGTGCCATTTACAGCCTGACCTTCATATTTATCTGCTACAGTAAATTTGCTCGCCCGTAGAGGCACCTGAATGGTGATAGAATGCCCAACAGCACTTTGTTCTTTATCTGGTGCAACGATATACACATCACCAAACTCAGCAGCTACTTCAGCGAGGGCTTTTATACCGGGTGAGAAAATTCCATCGTCATTACTTACTAAAATAAAAGGTCGCTCTTTTGAATCGCTCATCCGCCGTATTGTTCTTCTTCGTTTGGAAAATCTTTGCTTTTAACGTCTTTAATATAATTTTTAACCGCATCGGTCATAACGGAATTCAAATCTGCATATCTGCGCAAGAAGCGTGGGTTGAATTCTTTGTTGAGACCGAGCATATCATGAATCACCAACACCTGCCCATCACAGCCTCCACCGGCACCGATTCCTATCGTTGGGATGGAAAGCTCTTCAGTTACTCTTGCTGCAAGTTCAGCGGGAATTTTCTCCAGTACAATTGAAAAGCATCCGGCTTCTTCGAGGAGTTTAGCGTCCCGGATTAAATCATCCGCTTCCTGTTCTTCCGTAGCACGAACTTTATAGGTGCCAAATTTATAAATGCTTTGTGGTGTAAGACCAAGGTGCCCCATCACAGGAATTCCTGCTTCAACAATTTTCTTAATCGTACCGGCTATCGGTTTTCCACCTTCCATTTTAACGGCGTGCGCCCCGGCTTCCTTCATCATTCGGCCGGCACTAATCAGAGCTTCCTTCGTAGTAACCTGATAGCTCATAAAAGGAAGGTCAGCAATAACCAAAGCCCGATCTACGCCCCGAACCACACAAGAGGTATGATAGATCATATGATCTAAGGTAATGGGAACCGTGGTTTCGTGTCCGGCCATTACATTACTGGCAGAGTCACCAACCAGAATAATCTCTATTCCGGCCTGATCAATAATCTGAGCCATGGTGAAATCATAAGCCGTTAACATAGAGATTTTCTCTCCTTTGGCTTTCATATCCACCACCGTTTGGGTGGTGATTTTTGAGGGGCGATCTGAGGACTTTTGGGTACTCATGCTTTATCCTTTGGCACTAACGCAGCTGAGGCTTCCAGTTCACAAGCCACTTCACCATCAACAGTCGCTTTACCTTTCATAGTCACAAAGTTGCGGCGCATGGATCCAAGCTCTACTTCAAGAATCAACTGATCTCCGGGAACAACCTGCTTTCTGAATTTGCAGTTGTTTATTCCGGTGAATACCATCAGCATATCACCTGGATTCTCAGCTTTCTGCGTCATCAGCATGATGGCACCGGCCTGAGCAAGTGCTTCTACCTGAAGTACCCCCGGCATAATAGGCTGACCCGGAAAGTGTCCGTTAAAGAACTCTTCGTTAGCAGTTACATTTTTAAGGGCTTTGATCTTTTCTTCTTCAAGTTCTAAAACCCGGTCTACAAGTAAAAATGGATAACGGTGAGGCAGTACTTTCTTAATGTCTTCTATCTTCATAAAATTTGGTTGGTTTGATTTCTAAGCTCTTTTCTTATATCAGTCATTCCGCGGCGAATGCCCGGTATCCGGATAGTGTACAAGTTCCAATAATTGATTCAATAGCTACAACCAGATCCCCGCCTTCGCGGGGATGACTTTTAAGATTTTAGAGATTTCGTGGCAATTTTAAATTCAAGGTTGAAGAATATACAATTATTGAACCACTCCTACATAAACGTATGCGATACCGCCGGTTAACTTAATAGCTCTTCTTTCTTTAAAGGCTTCTGACTGATCCATCAGTGCTAAGAAATTATCTCCGGCTGGAAACTCGGCGCTTGTTCTGGGGAGATAGGTATAGGCTTCACGGTTTCCACTCAGCCATCCGCCAATAGCCGGCATAATATGCTGACTGTACATTTCATATGGAAACTTCATCAGTCCTTTGGGCTGACCAAACTCCAGCACTACCACTCTTCCACCCGGCTTTACCACACGCGCCATATCTTTGAGTGCTACCACCGGATCATCCACATTCCTTATTCCAAAGGCGATGCTGGCGATATCAAACTTATCATCTTCATAGGGAAGGTTCATGGCGTCAGCCACTTCAAAATCAATTTCTAACCCTTCCTTTTCAGCTTTACCGGGAGCAGGTTCTATCATTGGAGCACAGAAATCTGTACCCATCACATATCCGGATTCACCGACTGTTTTCTTAAACTCTATGGCCAAGTCACCGGTTCCGGTCGCACAATCCAATACATGATCACCTTCATGAGCTCCGCTTTCCAGTACGGCTTTTTTACGCCATGCGTGGTGTACTCCAAATGAAAGTACGCTGTTAATCCGATCATAATCATCGGCTATATCAGCAAACATTGTTCTTACTTTTTCACTCATAAATATCGATTGGTTTCACTTTTGGCTATAAAACCGAAAGCAGGCTGAAATGGTTCTTAACTTCAACTTAAAAGATAAGGAAATAATGGAACAGGGATTACACTGTTTCTATGGGTTGTGTCCTGTCCGCTTTTCTTTTGGAACATCAAACAAGCTCAACCAAATGCTCCGTTTTATTCAACTCCACTGCCTCAAATTTCCCTTCATGCCAGGTAAGGTGGTTGATGGCTCCGTTTTGATGCTCAATTTTGTGCATGTTTTTGAGTCCAAGTCCCAACCACTCTGAAAGTAAAATGCGGGTTAATCTCCCATGAATCATAAAAACTATATTTTCCTCTTTGGTTGATTCAAGCACTTCCATGACTTTGCCATTTGCCCGGTCAAAAGCTTGTTGTGGCGACTCACCCCCATGGGGACTGACATCCACCTTTCCAGAAACCCATTGATCATGCAGAGCCATGATTTCATTCTCAAAATCCATAAATACTTTGCCTTCAAATTCCCCGAAATCCAACTCATCGAGTTCTGAATATTTCTCTATTGATAAATTTCTTTCATTAGCCAAAGGTTGTACCGTTTCGTGCGTTCTAACCAAACTACTGGCAATGATTTTACCTACTTGAATGGGTTTTAGCGCATCCCGAATAGCTTCAGCTTGTAGCTTTCCGGTTTCGTTGATGGAAGCGTCCAGACCTCTCCCCTGCATAATACCCACTTTATTGTTGTCTGTCTCTCCGTGACGAATAGTGAAAATCTGTTTCATTTTGTTATAGAAAATTTACTTCTTTTTCTTCTTTTTGTGATAGTTGGCAATTCGGATCAGCTCTTTTTCCATTTCCTCTATCTTGCCTGTTAAAATACCATGCTTCATCCCATATCGTATTAAAAGCATGTTAAGAATTCGGTCTTGCTTTGGGATGGTGGGTTTCTTCAGGAATTTACTTTTCGCGAATTGGAGGGTTAACCCAAGCAGCCCAACTTTAAAGAGAAAGAACAGGGCTAATCCATACCATACAGCACTGAAATCGACTATGATACCCATTCCGGCAATCATGTCATTCAGAGTAATCCCAATTAGCAACACGGCTGAAACGGTGTAAATGAAGCCATCTTTGGAAATCAATTTTGCCATCGGGGTAGCCGCAACATTCACAAATACGCTCGCATTGAAGTACCAGATAAAATAAAAAATCAGAGATACTACAGAAGCAATGAGTGGGTTTACGGACATATAAACCAGAACAAAAAACAGCATCAGCGCGAGGCCATCGGAGCTTTTCATCCACGCATCGGCTTCCTCAATAATAAGTTCCAAAGGTTTCTCTTTTAGTAAACCGGGCACATATTCTTCAATCCCTTCACGGGTTATGTGATACCAATTCCCATTAGAAGTTGTAATACCATCAGGCAGCTCAAGCATCTGCCATTCAAAACGTCCTCTTTTGAAATTTTCCATAACCAAATATAGCCTTAATAATACACTGATTCATGCTTGTGCTACGGTTGCGATGATAATTTCCTTACTGCCGGCCTTTTTTAGGTTAGCGGCAAGCTCAAAAGTTGTAGCTCCGGTGGTAAATACATCATCGACAATAACACATACCGCATCTTCAATAGCTGAAATTGACACGACATCAAAAGCTCCTTCTATATTTTTCCGCCTTTTCTCTATCGAAAAGCCTGTCTGCGTGCTCGTATTCTTGTTTCTCAAAACAGCATCCTGCTTTATGATATGCAAACCCGTCACCTCCGACACACCTTTGGCAATATGAAATGCCTGGTTATAACCTCTCATTCTTCTTTTTTTAGCATGAAGAGGAACAGGAATTAATGTGACTTTTTCGCTTTTGATACGCTCAGTAAAGAGTGAATTCCTCAATAAGCTTTTACCGAGTTGCCGCCCAAGATCGACGCCAACTCCGGTCAGTCTATTATATTTAAGCTGATGTAATAACTCCTGAAGATGCCCGCCTTTATCGAAATTCCATAGTGCGTGCTGAATTGTAATCCCTTCCGGGAGAAGCACTCCACTGCTTGAAAAGCTTTTCCTTGACCATGCTTCTTCAAACTTTTCATTCAGGCATGAGGTGCAAACAGCATGTTCATGGTCAGATAATTTCAAACCACAAACACTACATATATCAGGAAATAGTACACCCAGAATCCCTTCTTTTAATTTCTTAACAAGCATATAATTCTATCTCCTGATTAAGCTAAAAGTTTGCTTTTCCTATCACATTTAATTACTTAGCTTCTTATAATTTTATACGCAGACCTAAATCAATTTCATATGTCGCTGGGAAAAGACCTCGCATCCATACGTAAAGGACAAAACCTCACTCTTGAGGATATACAAAATGCGGTTAAAATTCCTCTAGATACGCTCCAAAGTATCGAGGATGACAGTATTTTTGAAGACAGTTATAAAAATAAAACCTATGTCCGAAGTTTTGTACGAAGCTACGCTAAAGAACTTAAACTGAATGATGATGACGTTGTCCAGGCTTTAGATGAAGTTGAAGCTGGAACCTATGCCGGAAGTATCTTACGGGATTCCTCTGAATCAACTGAGCACTTTACTTCAAAAAAATCAGAGAAAGAAGATTCTGAGACTGATGAAGATAAAGCTGGCCCTCCAAAGTCGTTCACACCTCATACGACTAAAGATAAACCATTAGAATCCTCCGAGCCGTCTACCGAATCATTTGAGTGGGCTGATTTAGGAAACAAATTTAGCGCCGCAAGTAAGTCTTCCCGCATCTGGATAATCATTGTTGCTATAGTGTTGGTTCTTGGACTGCTGGGAGCCGGATATTATTTTTGGGATGATTTTGGAAGAAGCACGGAAACTGAACCTACGGCAGAACAGCTCCCAGAACTTCCCGATACGGATAATAATGAAGCTGTAACGCCACCTGCACTTGTAGATTCAACTTCTGCGGGACAGGAAGCGCCAGAACAAAATACTCCTCAGAATACTCAACAGGAATCTAATTCAACACAAATTTCTGAACTCGGTGATACTCTTACCGTTTCTGTTTATGCCGCTTATGGTCAGTTAGAGCCTATCAGAATTACGAGCGACTTAAACTGGAGAACAAATCCGTTTTGGATAGAGGAAGGTCAGGCTTACAATTTTGATTTCCGGGATACCCTGTTGGTACGCGGACAGTACAGCCGGTTACTTCTTTTGTTTAACGGGCATGTGGTCGAAAACCCCCGTCAAAATTATTTCAATACGGCCTTCAATTCAATCATGATTACTCGTGATATTATTGACCAGCCAGAGTTTCTTGCACCTGCTCCTTCTGAGTTTCCTCTTCAAGTTGGCGCTCCAGACTCCACTATTTTCCCAATCAGTTTTTAGCAGTACCCCTCCATGGAAAAAAATGAAGCACGGAAACGCGTAGACAAACTTCGTGACCTCCTTGATCAAGCCAATAAAGCATATTACCAGGATGCTCAGCCCTTCATGAGCGATAAAGAGTTCGATGAAACGCTCAAAGAACTCGAGAAACTGGAGCGTGAATTTGGCCTTCAAGATCCGGAATCGCCTACCCAGCGAGTTGGCGGCGAGGCTTCATCGGTTTTCGAAACTGTTCAGCACCCGGTCCCTCTTTTAAGTTTAGACAATACCTATAACGAAGAAGAACTCAATGATTTTGATGGACGAGTAAAGAAAATTCTCGGTCATGAGGATTATGAATATATGGTGGAGCTCAAATTTGACGGAGCCTCACTTCGACTCCGTTATGAAAATGGCAATCTTGCTTTAGGGGCCACCCGTGGTGACGGTCAGCAGGGTGATGACATCACCAACAATGTTAAAACTATCCGCGATATTCCTCTGCAATTACAGGGAGATGCTCCTGATGTAGTTGAAGTTCGAGGCGAAGCCTATATGGAGCGGGAAGCTTTTGCGCGAATGAACCAGCATCGTGAAGAAGAAGGTTTGAATGTGTTTGCAAATCCAAGGAATTCTACGGCTGGCTCACTCAAAATGCAGGATCCAAAAGCGGTGTCACAGCGCCCAATCCGCTTCTTTGCTTTTGATATGCTCCTTGATGAAGACGATTCTCTGACTCAATCCCAAAAAGCAGAATTGTTGTCTGAATTTGGATTACCTGTTTCTGAGCACTACAAAGTCTGTTCTAAAATTGATGAGGTTCACGAAGTGATAAGTGACTGGAAGGAACTTCGTCAAAAACTCCCTTACGAAACCGATGGTGTTGTTATTAAAGTGAACCAAAGTCACCTTCGGGATGAACTTGGAACAACTTCAAAATTCCCGCGCTGGGCCATTTCATATAAGTTTGAAGCCGAACAAGCGACGACAACTATCAATGATATAACATTACAGGTTGGCCGACTTGGAACCATCACGCCCGTAGCCGAGCTGGAAGCTGTAGAACTTGCTGGCACAACGGTAAAGCGAGCCTCTCTACACAACGAAGATGAAATTCAGCGTAAAGACATTCGTATCGGTGATACAGTTGTTGTTGAGAAAGCCGGGGAAATTATACCACAAGTTGTAAGCGTTGTTGATCCCGACCGAAAAGACCGAAATGCCCCATTCACTTTTCCAAAAACTTGTCCTGCTTGTGATTCTGAACTCATCAAGTATGAAGATGAAGTTGCCTGGAGGTGCGTAAATCCAACGTGTCCTCCTCAGGTGCGAATCAGAATTGAGCATTTTGCTTCCCGCGATGCCATGGACATTGAAGGGCTGGGTGAATCGGTGGTTGATCAATTAGTTTCCGCTGAACTCATAAAAACATACGGCGATCTTTACGATCTCGAGAAAGAGCAAATTCTTGAGCTCGAGCGCATGGCCGAAAAGAGTGCCCAGAATTTGATTGATTCCATTTCAAACAGTAAAGAGCAACCTTTCGAACGGGTTATTTATGCTTTAGGGATTCGGTTCGTCGGCAAAACGGTAGCTAAAGACTTAGCCAAAGCATTTAAAAGCATGGAAAAACTGCAGTCCGTTTCTGAAGAAGAACTCATAGCCGTAGATTCCATAGGCCCGCGAATAGCTGAATCGGTAGTGGATTTCTTTAGCAATGAAAAGAATCAAAACATTGTAGCCCATCTTGGAGAAAAAGGTCTTCAGTTTGAGCAAGAGGAGGAAGAACTCGCATCAAATATTTTTGAAGGAAAGAAATTTGTGTTAACAGGTTCACTCCCCACCTATACCCGTAAAGAAGCTGCCAACCTCATAGAAAAGCATGGCGGTAAAACAGCCTCATCAGTCAGTGGAAATACCGATTTTGTTCTCGCCGGAGAATCCGCAGGAAGCAAACTCGACAAAGCCCGCGATTTGGGAGTCACTGTTTTAAACGAAGAAGAATTTAAAAACATGATTGGTGAATAATAACGGGTGGA
>CERP01084569.1_pt1 | contig 68332 bp, 86 predicted proteins | sample 530801 | NCBI WGS metagenome assembly CERP01 (sample SAMEA2620991, study PRJEB7988) | marine metagenome | biome: marine biome (ENVO:00000447); feature: surface water layer (ENVO:00002042); material: "saline water (ENVO:00002010), including plankton (ENVO:xxxxxxxx)" | depth 5 m | reverse complement strand
TGGTGGCGTTGTGAGGAACGAACTATGCACTATACAAATTGTTGTGTGTATGTGCGGATTATTAACTAATAAAATTAAATTGAAATGTATAAAATTAAAACAAATAGTCACAACGAATTAGTTGCAATAGGAAAGTTTGGTGAAGAAACAATACACATAGTTCATTGTGCTGAAACGATAGAGGACTTGAAAGATGATGTAGCAACGCCATACATAGTTGCAGAAGAATGTACAAATTTTGCAAGAGTGCATTTAGTTACCAATTTTTCCGAGGATGAAGCGTTGCAACAAGTTGATGAATATCTTAGAGAAAAAGAGGGTGTTGAGGAAACGCATTTAATTGGTGTCTTTGAAGCGGAATTGTAGCATTACGCACAACGGTTAGTATATGATACGTGCGAAGCATGGATTATATACGGTGTTAGGGTGCGTTAATATTAACTTAAAAATCACAATCATGAAATTAGAAAAAGGAAATTGGTTTTACTCTTACATGGGTAAATACTACGGAAATAAATTGACAAGCATAAACGATAAGATTAGTAATAAACAAATTATACAAAATGAAAATAACAATAATCGAAAAGCAAGAATTTGAGAAAGGTAAACTTCTTTATAGTAAAGAAAGACATATTTACCCAAATAACATGGAAGAGTTTAAAAATTGCGTGAGAGGTTGGCGAGCCGAGAAGATAAAGATTGAGTTGGAATTTGGTAAAGACGATGTGAAAGAACTTATAGATTTTGCAAGAGATAGCCAACCTTGTTTTAGCTAATGCACCCTAACGTACTTGTATAAGGTTAGTAGCGTGTTTAAGGAACGAACTTAACTAAATAAACAACTAAAAAGAATAATAAAAATAATGATGTAAACACGCTAAAAGTAGCTATTAACTTTATACGGTGTTAGCAACTGTAAAAAAGGGCGTGGTTTTGATAAAAACCAAATAAGTATGAGTGATAAAATGAGAATATTAGTAGCTTGTGAAGAAAGCCAAGCAATTACAAAAGAACTAAGAAAATTAGGACACGAAGCTTTTAGTTGTGACTTACTACCTTGTAGTGGTGGACATCCAGAATGGCATTATCAACAAGATGTGTTTGAAGTAATTAATAAAGGTTGGGATATGATGATAGCACACCCTCCTTGTACATTCTTGGCTGTAAGTGGTGCAAGGTGGATGTATAATAAAGATGGTAGCGTAAACCAAGAAAGACTTGAAAACCAAAACGAAGCTTTAGCTTTTGTGCAAAAGTTAATGGATGCACCAATAGATAAAATTGCTATTGAAAACCCTATAAGTGTAATAAGTAGCCAAATAAGAAAACCAGACCAAATAGTGCATCCTTGGATGTTTGGGGATAAAGCAAGTAAAAGCACTTGTTTTTGGTTAAAGAACTTACCTAAATTAGAGCCTACAAATATTGTAGAAAAAGGTGAGTTTAAAGAATGGATTGATAAAAAAACAGGTAAAACAAAAAGACAAGCAACCTGGTATTATGAAGCTTTACAAATTGCAAAAACACCTTCAGAAAGACGTACTTTAAGAAGTAAAACATTTAAAGGAATGGCAGAAGCAATAGCATACCAATGGACACGAAAGTAGCACGTGAGATAGGTCGCCCTTTTTTATTGTTGCTAACAAAGGGATATGGTTATTAACTAATTTAGACTGAAAAGAGTAATGGTTAATGATGAATAAAAAACATGAAAAAAACTTATCTAATGTGAACAAAAATTATGACAGAAATAACATTCGAGCATCCCTTTTATGGGGAGAACAAAGTAACAGTAGACGATGCTTTAAAAGGGCGTATTGAAGCTGTATTATTAGACAAAGTAGGATTTATTGTGAAAGAAGAAAGATTGTAATGAATAACATAGAAAGAAAAGACAGAGACGAAATATTCCAACTCATCTACGATAAAGATGAAGAGAGAAGGATGGAACGCCTTAAAAAAGGATACACCATAAATCTTGCGGTTACAATTCTAGTAGCCGTAATTTTATTCACACTATGGCTAGCTATTTAAGGTAAAACATTAGGTTTTTAACAATTATTATATTAAATTTGTTCACAACAAAAACACAGAAACATGAGTACAGAGAGAATCAAGCTATTCAAGAAAATAGCACAATTACAACAGAAAGCACCCGTTATTCACAAATCCACAAAAGGATACGGATATACTTATGCTGACTTAACAACCATCTTTACATCAATCAATCCTTTGATGAAAGAGTTTAAGCTAGGGTTTTGGCAAGGAAGCGAGTATTACGAGGCTCAAGATGCTAACGTTATTACAACAACGATTTTTTGCACAGAAACAGGAGAGTCTATAGAGTCATCCATGAAAGTAGATGAGTCTGTAGAATTAAAGGGTATGAATAAATACCAAATACTTGGTAGTTCTATTACCTACTACAAACGCTATATGATTTCGTCTATGTTGGGTTTAATAACAGATAAAGATATTGACGCAGCAGGTGAGCAACCTCACAACAAGGAGGTTAAAAAGCAAAAGTTAACGCCTACAATCAAAAAGGCTATGAGACAGTTTTGGTTAGATGGCAAAAAGCCTGATGTCGAGACTAGAATCAAATCTTACGAGTACACCGACAAGGATTGGTCTGAGATAACTGCAAAAGCATAAACATGGAACATATAGATTTAAAACTGCCGAATGGGAAGGATTATCTTTCCTATTCGAGTGGAAAGCACATGGCTACACACCCCGTTAGCTATTTAGCTTACATGAAAGACAAGTTTGAGCCTAGCGAAGCGATGATATTCGGAACATTTTACGAAGCGTTGCTTTGCGAACCCCACACCATAGACGACAAGTACACTATTTTTAGTGAATCTAATTTAGTTGAACAAGCTGAAAAAGATTATGGGAAACCAACTAAAAATATTAGAGCAACAAAGGTTTATAAAGACCTAAAAGAAGCGGCTCTAAAAGACTTAAATCCCGAATATGTAATATCTGAAGAGGAGTACGAGAAAGCACTTAAAATGGCTCTTATAATGACTGAATCGGGTGTGTTTGACGAACATCTCAACGGAGACTATCAGATGGTAAATACAGGTATCGTTTCATCTGAAAACTATGTTGCAAAAGCTTTGTGTAAAAGTGACGTTGTTATAGGTGGAGGTGAACGTGTAATAGACCTTAAAACCACATCCTCTGTATTAGATGGGTTCTTATCTCAAGGAAAGAAACTTGGATATGACTTACAAGCTTTTCTATCTATGGAGATTTGGGGTGTTGAAGAGTTTACATTTGTAGTTCAGAGAACACAGGGTTTACTTGATGTAGGAGTTTTTAAAATACATGAAGGAAGTTGGTTTTATGAATCAGGCAAGAGTAAATGGGAGAAAGCATTAGTTAATTACAAGTCTTTCTTTTCTGAAGACGCTATAGCACTACAGATTAATCCGAGCAACTATGTTTTATATCAAGAAATATTTTAAGCTATGAAAACAATAAAAAGTAAAGATGGTAAGAGTGCTTTACACTTAGACATCGGTGAAAACATTATTTTTATAAATATAAAACAAAAAGACGGCACACTTAAAAGGGTGGGTGCTTTGTCTGAAGATTTCTATCAGAGGATGGATTTTAATTTAAAACACGATTAATATGAAGGTATACGAAAAACAATTAAGGATTTTAAAAATTATAGAGGACAACATAGAGGTGTTCTTTGACTTAGAAAGTGGAGGTGTTAAGACCAAGAGCAGAAAGCGAGACAAGGTTGTAATACCTAGACAGTTCTACTTTAAATTAGGTAAGGAGTACTCAGGGTTATCTCTCCTATCTCTAGCATCAAGCGTTGGTCTTGAAAATCACGCTACTGTTATAAACGCTTTGAAAAAGTTTGAAAGCTACTACGAGACTGACAGATACTACAGAGAAGAGTTTGACGAGATACATAGAATAATTGAGTTGGAGTTAACGAAAGAAAACTTAGATTTGGAGCAGATTCTACACGATGAATTTGTTAAAACAGTGAATAAGAAAATAAAAGACTTACAAGGTCTTTTGGAAAATAGAAGTAAATTAATAAGTAACAATTAAACAATTAATAACATGAGTATCAAAGTTTCGGGCGCGATTACGCAACATTTACCAACAAAGTCAGGCTCAGGGCAGAAAGGAGATTGGGCTAACGCATCTTACATCGTGAAAGAGCAAGGTGTAGAACATCCTCAACAATGGCTGTTTAGTATGTTTAAAAACGGAGATTACACAAAAATTGCAACTGAGTTCTCTGAGAAGAATCCTGTTGGAACTTTAGTGGAAGTTGAGTACAATTCTAAAGTTAGAGAGTGGACTAACAAGCAAGGTCAGGTTCAATATTTCCCCGAAAACAGCGTATGGCGTGTAGAAACACTTTCTACACCTGTTTCTTCAGGAGGTGGATTAGGAGATGGTTCCGACCCCCTCCCGTTTTGAGTCAAAGCTAAGATTTATTATTAACCGAAAGGGCGTGGATAGTCTGCGCCCTTTTATTAAAACACAAAACACATGAAGACTACAAAATCAATTTACGAAGAACAGCGAACAGCTTTTATGCGTGATGACCAATATGAGGACTACATATACAGTAGACTGAAAGAAGCTGAGTGGCAAGAGATTGAATACTTAAACGAAAACAACTAGATATGAGTTGGTTTAGCAGAAAAAAGTTAACACAAGAGCAGCAAGAAGCTTTAACCCTTGCTTACGAAGCAGACCCTGTAAGCACTATCCTTTACTTGAAAGGCTGTAGCAATAACCACATCCTTAAACAGGCGGGTATACCAACAAGCGGTAACAGAAAAATAATAAGAAATCTACAGCAAAATGAGACTTGATTACGGAAATAAAGGTGCTATTTATCCCAACCCTGAAGACTCAAAAGGTTTTGAACAGATGTGCAAGAGGTGTCATATTGAATACAATACTGAGGAGAGTGATGCCTACAGATACGAAGTGTATTGTAGCGAGGAGTGCGAAAGCGAGTATTTAGGTTAACGAATAAAAATAAAGACTGACGCGATGAATTTAAAAATGAAATACCATAAAGACAGAAAAGAACTTGACGAGTTCTACAGAGAATGGTTTATTGAAAACGAGGATAACATAGAAGAAAGATGGTGCAGACCTGATGTGTACGATTTTGCATCTAAGTACGCGGAAAAGCGTTTGGCTTTATTTAGTGTTAGCAATAGTTTCATTTCTGTTGGTGAAAAAGAGCCGCCTAAACATAAAGAGTTGCTTGTGCAAAGCCCTGATGGACAAAACTACCTTGCAAGTTGGCGAGAAGCATATAGGATATTTGTCTGCCAAAATAAGGGTGAAGATTCTTTTCATTGGAAGTGGAAAGAAATATAATTATAGCTAACGAATAAACATAAATTATTATGGAAGATTATAAATTTGGCGGAAGCCGCACTAAAGCGTTCTTAGGCAGTTTCCTAAACGTTATAGCACAACTTGTTAAATGGATAGCATTATCCTCTATAACACGCTTAAATAAGCTGTCTAGATGGCTTAACGGAACTAGCGCACACCTTCTACAGGAATCGCGATACAACGTTATTACAGACGTTAAAAAGAACCTTTTAAACAGGCATATTTGCCAATATAGATTTAAAAATAATGGAGCTAAAAGAACAACCTACGAAGAGGGAGACTTTAAAGAGGTGTATAAGCTTTATCAGAAAGAAGACTTAGAAATTACGGAGACTGATTATTATTATCTGCGATATAATCAAAGTTGGAGAAAAGACTAAAATGCATTACATTTGATACCGCAACCTGCTACACATCTTCTCATTTGGATTTTAAGAGGGTGTGTAGCTAAAGCATAAAAAGGGTGGCAAAGCGATAAAGAGGGCTGTTCAGCATAGAATAGAATGTATAGGAGAGGTTTGAGATAAGATAGAGATGCACCCTGATTGAATAGGCGTTTTTATTGGAGTGGTTAGCTTGCGTAATTTTCATTAAACCATCTCAAACAAAAAAGCGTGGGTACTACGAGAACGCCATTTTTTTTAAAAAGAACTAAGTATATAAAGATAAAAACAAGTAAATTATGAAAATAACAAGAGAGCGTAACGGAAGTTTTGTAAATAGCTTTATAGATGTTGCCGTTGGTGAAGTGTTTCAATTTGCGGATGGCATTTACCTAAAGCTTTACGAGTTTGGAAATTACGAGTCGGATGAGCCTACTAATGCTGTAGATTTAATCAACAATAAGGTGTGTAGGTTTGACGATGATATTACAGGTGATGAGTACATTATTTTAGAATCAGAATTAATAATTAAGAACAAGTAAATTATGAAAAAGGTAATTTTTTTAGTATTAGCAGGAGCAATGGGAGTTAGTTGCACCAAACAGGTTTGTGTAACATGTAAAGAGGTAAACGACAGATTCACACCTCAATACTATTGTGGCGAGCCAAGTGAAGCAAAACAGTTTGAAAAAGATGTTAAAGAGAACGATGGTTTTGTAGAACAGGAGTGGGTATGTAACAAGCAAAAGTTTAAGTAATTTCAAACAACGATAATTGCGGACACCGAAAAGCAAAAATAAGAGTAGGTAAATTAAAAGAAAAAGTAAAATGATAAATTTAAAATTGGTAGTATTTGCACTTGTAATTGGGTTTGGTCTAGTTTCTTGTGGTAACAATGAATCAAATAGAGACGCTTTAGTTAGAAAGAGAATTATTCAAAAAATTGAAATGGACGGTATGGGGATGTTAAAAGACCTCAAAATTGAAAGTGTTAACAAACTTAATGATTCAACTTACAAAGGAGTGCATAGTTTTTCTAATCCAATATTTAACAAGGAAATCAGAGTAACGAGAAATTACACTTTTACAGCTGATTTGGATAGTATTACTAAAAAGGAAGGCGTGAAAACTGAGGTGAAATCGGAAGGTGAATGGGTTGAAACAGGGTTCTAATATGCTTAACGATGAGTAAGAAATGGTTTGACTCCCTTCCAAAACTTGAACAAGACAGGATTTGGACTGAGTATAAAGCAGCACTTAAATCTTGGGAAAAGAAATACGGGAATAGTGAAGACCATATGATGAGAGCCATGTTGCGCCCCAACAGGCCTGATTCAGACTTCGCTGAAAACTATTGAAAGATTAGAATATGAAAAGAATAGTATTATTGTTAATGATGGTAGTAGCTACCGTTGTAAACGCACAAGAAATTAAAGATATTAGAACAGCAGCCTTCTCCGTTGGAAGGTCAACTAGCTTAAATAAATCTTTAGAATTAGCTAAAGAAGCTGATTGGATTATGGGAAAACAAGTGTTTTTTGAAGACGGAAGCTCAGGGTTGGTTTTTATAACAGGAAATATGGGTAATTTTTACATCATATATGAAGCGGATAAAGAGGGCTTAAGTTTAAGTATTGATAAATCAGAACACGATGAGGGTGAGTTTTTTCCACTACAAGAAAGTAAAAGTATAAATGACAAACAAATGGTTCTGTCTTTCTTTACCGAGCTTGGGTTCTACTCAATATACGTTCAGTTAACAGAAGAATAGTTTGGTGATTAGGATGGGAATTAGTAAGTTTGGTAAATTGAAAAGTTATGGATAGGGTTATAAATTGCAAAGAATTAAACATATCATCAAGAGATATTTTAGAAGAAAACAGCTTAGATAAGCTTAAAGAGTATCACAGAGAAGTAAATTTTATAATAGCCTCTGTAAAAGAGCAAATAGAGGGGTATAAGGTAGCTTATATAAACTCAGGTGTAAGTGGTGATTACTCTTGGTTTAAAAGAGCTAAGGCTAAAGTTACTCTGTACGGTTTCTTTACTCAAGAGATTCAGCAAAGAATGAGTGCCGTTAAGAAAGTAAGAAAAATTAAGAAGCATAATGATGTTAGAAACTTATTTATAGATAACGCTAAAGAAATGTTAAGTTCTGTTCAATTTGAACAAATTTTAGAAAAATCTATAAGTCAAGCTGAATTAATGGAGGTTATTAGGTAAAGATTAGTTTGGTAAAGGAGTTGATAAATTGAAAAGTTATGGAATTAGAAAGAGGTAAATATCACAAGATTTTTACAACAGATGGTAATGAATATTTTTATTTTGGTGGATTTGTAGATGATGACACGGTTTTTGGCGATTATATTTATGTTGACCAAGCACATAATCACACTAGCTGCATAAAGTTCAATAAAACATTTTTAAAAGATTCTAGATTTATGAATGTTAACTTCGCAGAAGTAATAAGTAAAAAAGAGTTTCTTCACGCTGCTAAAACAGTAGCTAGGGGATTGAAGAAAAGACACAATCGTGAGGATTAAAGGAGTTGGTAAATTGAAAAGGGTTAAATTAGTAAGTAACGTGGAATTTTGTAAATTTGTAACATGAGAAAAGATAAAAGTATTTATGAAACAGCTCACCCGTTGTTAATTAAGATTGACGAGAAGGGATTGAAGCAGACTTTTTTAGCTGAGAAGCTAGGTATATCTAGGTCTAGGTTAAATAATTACCTGATGGGTATCAGGCCGATGCCTGAATTAACAGAAAAAATATTAAGGGAATTGATTAAATCTTAATTGATTTCTTTTTACTATCTTTGTGTACAGATTTACACGAAGTAGGTCTTTAACTTAATAAATGATAAGTGATATGAGGTATTATAAACTAGAGGATTATTACGTTGCTTATAGTCACGGTAATAATGTTTTTGAATTTTATATAAACAATTTAGTTCCTTGCTTATGGGCGGGATATGGAGAGGTAGACTTTCTGTTAGAGGGGTGTAAAGAAATAACCGCTAATGAATATCTAACAGCTTTAGATAAGGCTTTAAAGAATGGTATATGAGTAAGAATTGGTACGCTGTGATAACAGCAGACATACTTTACGATGATACATTAACGGCTAGGCAGAAGCTGTTAATGGCTGTTATATCTAATATGGCAAACGATAAAGGTTACTGCTTTGCGTCTAACGCTAAGTTAGCGGAGCTTATGGGAGTTAGTATTTCTTCAATTCAAAGAGACATCTCTAAACTTGAAGAAAAATATTTAGGAAGGGTTATAAACCTGAAGCCAAACGGAGAGGTTGATTATAGAGCTTTGACCCCCATAGCCAAGTTGAACCCACCCCCACAAGTGACACCACCCCATAGCACCCATGCTACGACCCCCCATAGCACCCATGACCATATAATAACAAACCTTTCTAATAACAAAATTAATAAGAAGCTGTTTGTTGATTTTAGAAATCAGTATCTATCATTAACAGGATTAACTGATTCAAACGATAATATGAATACCTGTAAAAACGAATGGGGTAAACTTGATGAAACCGAAATGAACTTAGCTTACAATAATTTAAGTCAGTTTATTGCTGACAGAAAAAGGCAGCAATTTTCTCAGCATGGTAAAGCTGAAGCGGTTTATTACCCACGTTCCAACAGGTATTTAAAAGACAAACTTTTTAGCGATGTAAAACAAAAGGAATCTCTAAAATGTATAGAAACCGAAACAGGTGTACGATATTTTAAAGACAATAATAACAAAAGATATTCTCAAGATAAGGTCTACTTCGACAAGGATGATAAAAAATGGTATGTAGTATGAAAGTAACTGTATTCAAGAAAGCAAATGAACCTAAAGGAGGTGTTGTGACAGATGTTGCAACAGTTTTTGATAGTATGAGAACGGGCGGTAAACTAAAGGATGTTATCTTAGATATATCTGAAACCGAGGATAAAAAAGAGCGTTCAGCTAAGAAACTGAACAACCTTCCCGTTATATGTTTTAACGGAGAGTTTACTTACAGGAATATCCCGTCTTTCATTAAGCATAATGGTCTTATAATACTAGATATTGATGAACTTGAAGATGTTGAGGCTATGAAGAAAGAAATATGTGAGTTGCCTTATGTGTTAGCTTGTTTTATATCGCCATCTTACAAGGGAATAAAGTTTATAGTTAGCATACCTGAGATAAATGTTTCTGAACTTGGAACTGATGAAGCTGATTTTGTTTTCAAAGAATACTTTGAAGCTTTATCTCAAGACATTAAAGGTATAGACAATAGCGGTAAGGATACATCTAGAGCTTGCTTCTTTTCTTACGACCCTGATATTTACATAAACTTTAATGCTGAAACCTACACTAAAAGAGTTAAGGTTGATAGACCCGAAAACTACACTGAAAACGTTGAGATACCTAATATAACAGGAAGTGAAACTTGGGCTTTAAATATTTTAGAGAAGAAAGTTTCAGATTCTACCGATGGAAGTAGGCACGTTGAGCTGTTTTCAGCATCTAGGCTTGCAGGAGGGTATATTTCAGGAGGTGTTGTTGAAATGAGTGAGGCTGAAGCCGTTCTTCAGTCAGCATTTGCTAGAACACCATTCGATAAAAACTACGACTACAAGAAAACTATTAGAGATGGAATTAAAAACGGATTGCATTACCCTGTTTACGGAGACCATAAATACGATAAAGTGAATAAAAAAACAGAACTAGAGTACGAAACGCATCCACAAAGAATACTTGATTCGGTAGAGGATAAAGGTATAAAAACAGCATCGGACTTGATGTACGTTCCCTTTAGTGAGTTTAAAGAAGAGGCGTTAGACCTGCATGAAAATGGTAGCCCCAAGGGTTGGGACTGTAGGTTTCCGTCAGGAAGGGAGTATATGTCATATAGGGAGAATTGGACTACATTTATTTATTCAGCCCCACATTCAGGTAAGACTCAATTTGCCATAAGTGAATTGGTTTATTTAGCAGAGAGGTACGGAAAGAAAATAGCTGTATATTCAAAAGAGTTAGGTACACCTTCAGATGTTTTAGCTGAAGTGTCCTCAACCTACATAGGTAAGCTGTTTTACACTCACGACAAGAAAGACCCTAGGAAGATGACTAAGGCTGAGATGAAAAAATCTTTCGACTTCTTTGAAAAGCACTTTCATGTTATAGACCCTCACTATAAAGGTAATGATATTGACGTAACTGTTGATGCAATATTTGACGCTGTAACATCTACAGAGGTTAAATTTGGAATTAAGTTTGACATTTGTTACATTGACCCTTTAAGTGAAGTTGATGAAGGTGGTGAAGATAGAATTGATAGATTCGTTAAGTATGTAAACGCTAAGGTTATAAAAGATGCCAAGTTGAACAATAGGCACAATATATTAGTCAGTCACGTTAGAGACCAACAGCCTATTACCGATAAAAGTAGTGGTTTTAGTTGGTTTCCTGTTCCAACAGCTAGAGAGGTTTCGGGTGGTCAAAACAGCTTTAAACAAGGTAATCAAATGATTTGCGTTTACAGACCTTCCCCTCACGTTATGGATTCTCAGACACAGACGGAATACTTAGAAAACGAGACTCACGTTCATATACAAAAATCTAGACCTAAAGGGTGCGGTCATCTAGGGATGTATAAACTGTTCTTCGACAGAAACACTAATAGGTATTACGAAACACCTGACATGGGTCATTACCCAAGTGTTGAGCAAGATAAAATGCAAGACAAAATTGATGAAGGGGATAAGAATCAAGTGGAGATATTTAACCCCAACATATTAACCCCACCTGATGAGACTGAAGAACCCTTCTAACACAGCAATTTAAAATAGCAATTTATTCATGTCAAAGAAGTGTGCTAAATGTAAGAAAGTTAAGGATTTTAGTGAGTTTTCTAAAAGTAAAAGAGCTAAGGACGGCTTACAGTGTAGATGTAAGGTTTGCGACAAGGATTATAGAGACGCTAATATCGAGTCTCGTATGAAGGCTAACAAGGCTTGGAATGAAGCTAATAAAGATAAGGTAGCAGCTCATAGAAAAACTTGGAGGGAAGCAAATAGAGAGAAAATAGCAGCTTGGAGGGAAGCAAATATAGGAACCGAAAAATCTCACGATTACTTTAGGTCTTACCACAAGGAGCGAAGGTTATCTGACCCTTTGTTTAGGCTTAGCTGTAACTTGAGAAACAGGACATGGACTGCTTTTAACAGAAAAGGATATAAAAAGAAATCTAAAACACAAGAGATGCTAGGTGTAGATTGGGAAGTGTGTAAAGCACACATAGAAAGACAATTCACTAAGGACATGACTTGGGATAACTACGGTGAATGGCATATAGACCACGTAATCCCTTTAGCGTCTGCAAACACAGAAGAAGAATTAATTAAATTATGTCATTATACTAACCTACAGCCTTTATGGGCTGAAGATAATTTAAAAAAAGGTGCAAAAATTATTACATAAATCCCTAATTATATCTAAAGCTATAAAAGATGATACTGTATTGTTTTTTATAGAAGTTGATTTCAAATCAAAGTATATCTCTATAGACTTTTCTAAAAAAGATGAAAAAGCTAATGTTATATCTTTATACGATATGGAGATGTGTTTGGTTTTTAAGTTAGAATCGGTTAAAACGTGGTGTAGAGACAATCGGTCTAGCATCAAAGTTAACGGCAGTGTAATTACCTTCGATGTTATGGATGTAATGCAGTGGAGGTTCACTAAAAAGCGTCTTGTAAAGATTGGTTATTGGGAAGAGCCTAAACCGATGGAAAGACTTGTGCCGAATACTGACATGAGGGTTAAGCCTGTTCAATGTTCCGATGGGAAATTCAGAGACTTTTGGTATTCGGAGTCTAAAAATAAATGGTACAAGCTTAAGTTGGAGAAAGAGTTTAAGCGGAACACAAAAAACACAAAGAAAACTCAGTACTCTAACGCTATTGTACCACATGAGTATATTGAGGTCAACTTGAATGAATTATAGCTAACGGTTAGTATATAATCCGTTTTTTCTATGGCTTATATACGTTGTTAGGCTTTCGTTTTAATTATTAAAAACAAAGATATGGATAAGCAAGAAAAATGTAAATGTAAAGAACCGATATTACAACCACAAACAAAGCAATGTGGCAGGTGTAAATTGTATATTGACAGAGTTAGGCATATATTATTAACTAACCCAAATGAAGCCTAACGCCCGAATAAAAAAGCGTTTTTTAAATGTTTTTTATTCAACGTTAGCTTTTTACAATATTTTACCATAGCTTTGTATGCCATGAAAGAAGACCAGCAAAAAAACAACAACTATTGGTTCACAACGTACACTCTTTTAACGAGATACACGGATGATTACTACGACCATAGCTATGACAACTCAGGGAATACCCCTAGAGAAATTTCAGATATGTCTGCCGAGCAGATAAACGCTTTGATAAACATTATCTCAGAAGCTACTTCTATTATAGAGGGTAGCGGAAAGAATGTTGAGATTGTTATATCGAAGGTAGACGAGTTACCTTACAAAAAATAACACAACACACATATGAGTACAGACGAAGAAAGGAAAGCTACTCCAATTTTTACAGCTTTTGTAAAGTATTTTCCAAGAGCTATCGCCTCAGTTACTCGGCTTAGTGTAAAAGCTAACGAGCAACATAATAATGGGGAAGAGGTTTATTGGGCTAAAGAAAAAAGCCCTAACCATTTAGACAGTTTAATGAGACACTTAACTGACCTTGCAATGGGTAAGGAATACGATGAAGATGGTGTTTTAAGCTTACAGAAGATAGCATGGCGGGGGATGGCAGCGTTAGAGATTTATTTAGAGAAAGAGGGTAAAAGAAATTTTCTAAAAGAAACTTCTCCTACGTTTTACGATGTTCCAAAACCTATGTCAGCAGAAGAACTTGAAAAGTATGCAGACAGCTTAGATAGTAAGCAAAATCAAGCCTTAGCGCAAATAGACAATAACGAATATTAGATATGGAAAAGAAGACTTATTACAATTGTGGTAAAATTAGAAAGGCTATAGGAGACGTTATGAAAGAAAACGCAATAGCTAGAACTAACTTGGGTAGCGACTCAACACTTACAGAGAAAAGGGAAGCGGTTGCTGCTGAAAAGAGAAGCCTTAAAGCAATTAGACACCTTGACCCTGAATACGTAGATGTATTATTAGCAGAACATAAATAATCATGAATATAACCGAAGAGAGTAAGGATTACCCTCAAGATGAGAACGAAGGTAAAACCGATAACAAAATACACCACAACAACAGACCACCTAAATGCTCATGCAACAAGTCTGAAGATTCCTGTTATGGGTGCTAACAACACAGAGGCTTACGATAAAGCTGTTAGCCTATACCAAGAGATGTATAAATGGTCATCTAAAACCATAGAACTCGATAGGCATAACGATGCGCTTCTACACGCTGTTATAGCCTCTGAAGAAGTTATAGACGTTCTAACACATCCAACCGATGGTAGGCAAATGCCACCCTGTAGGTTTTGGATAAAGGTTAGAAAGGAACTAATTAAAATGCAGTAAAACACAATTAAATCAAAACTTATGAGTAAGATTAGAAAGGTTCTAAACGAATCACAAATACTTAAATTAGAAGAAATACGAGGATGCGATGTTGGTAGAAATAAAGAAAGTCGTTATAGGCTTACTAAAGAAGAGTGGAGTTACGTTGGTGGAATTATAGACTCTGTGGTGGATGAAACGCTTCATCGTGGAAACTTAAAACACAACAGTTGGAAAGCAGCTTGGATTAAAGATGATGGGGTGTCTGTTCTTGTTAAGAACCCTGACTACAAAGAAGAGACTGTAGACTACGATGTGCTTCGTGAGGATATGATTTCTGAAATGAAAGCATTATCTCCTAAAGTTAAGAGGTATAAACGAAAGAAGATTGAAGACCCGCACTGTTTGGTTTTAGACATTGCTGATTTACACATAGGCAAACTTGCAACACCTGAAGGAACTGACACCGAGTATAATGTTGAGATAGCTGTTTCAAGAGCTATAGAGGGTGCTACTTCTTTAATTGATAAATCAAAGCCTTACAATATTGATAAGGTTTTCTTTATTATAGGGAATGATGTCTTGCATACGGATAACGCAACGGGAAGTACAACAAAAGGCACAAGTCAATCAACAGATGGATTATGGTATGATAATTTTAAGATTGCTAGAAGGGTTTACTGTGTAATAATAGAAATGCTTTCGTCAATAGCAGATGTACACGTTATGCACTCCCCTTCAAATCACGACTACGTAAGTGGTTTTATGTTAGCTGATGCTGTTAGCTGTTACTTTCATAACAATAAAAACATAACGTTTGATGTTAGCAATATTCACAGGAAATACGCTCAATATGGTGTAAATATGTTAGCGTTTAGTCACGGAGACTGCGCTAAATTAGAGCAAATACCATATCTTGCGGCACACGAAGCTAAACGTATATGGGCTGACACTGAATACAGGTACGCTTATCTACACCATATTCATTCAAAAGACTATTTCAAGTTTAGAAGCGGAAAAGATTTTGTGGGTATGACAGTTGAATATCTAAGAAGCCCTAGCGAAAGTGACCTTTGGCATAAAAACAACGGTTATACAGGTGCTAAGGTGGCTATAGAGGCTTTTATTCACCACCCTGAGCAAGGGCAAATTTCGAGGTTAACTCACAACTTTAGTTAATTTTCACTATATTAGCTGTACGGTTATCGGGGTTGCTCCCACGTAATTAGGTTACAAGTTCCTCCCGTACTTCTTTAATAACTTGTATAAAAACTTAAAATATGTCAGAAGAAAAAGAGGTTTGGAAAAACGTTGTTGGATATGAGGAATTGTATCAGGTCTCTAACTTAGGGAGGGTCAGAAGTAAGGATAAAATTGTTACAAGAGGTTCTGTTAAACAGCCTCGAAAAGGAAAGTTACTGAGTATTGGATACGGAGTAGATAGGTATGGCAAGGTTGTTCTTTGCCGAAACACTAATAGAAGAACAAGAACTGTACATCTTTTAGTCGCTGAAGCTTTCCTTAACCACAAGTCTGACCCATCTCAAAAAAAAGTAGTTAACCATAAGAACTTTAATAGAAGAGATAGTAGGTTAATTAACTTAGAGATTGTAACGGCAAGAGAGAATGGAAATAAAAAACATTTAGATAGTTCAAGTAAATATACGGGGGTTCATTGGAATAGCCAACGGGGTAAATGGTGTTCCTTTATACACATAAACGGGAAATCTAAAAACCTTGGCTCTTTCACAGATGAATACGAAGCACGTCTAGCCTACGAATCAGCATTATCAAATTTAAACAAAGCACAATGACACAGCAGGAACAACTCAAAGAACTTATTTGGAATGTACACGTTCTAAACGGCATAACTGAGGCGACTACAATACACTCGGAAGCCTTAAGGCAGGTTTTTAACCACCAACAGAAGATGTACTTCAATAGAATGATATTAGCTCAAGACACATTCTTAAAGTCAATTAGAAAGGTTGGGTTAGAGGATTTAAAAGATGTTGAGGAGAATGCAGATAACTTAGGGGGTGATATGTTAGACCTTATTTACGATAAGTTCAGACCTGATTTTGAAGAGTTAGAAGCTATTAAGAAACTTTAATGGCAAAGAATATGAATAGTAGGGGTATGACCACAAGTGAACTACCCACCCACGGCAGAGCCGATGGGTTGGGCTTCAGGAGTCATCACTTTGACTAATATAAAAAGTAAAATGAAAGAAAAAAGACTTATTTACGCATTGCGTTGCCCGTTCACCAATGAAATACATTACATCGGTAAAACAACGGCTGGTATGACTAAACCTTTTAGCCACTTAACTAAAAGTCATTCACCAAAAATAAGGGAATGGGTTGATGGTTTGCTTGAATTGGGATACAAACCTATTATCAGCGTGTTACAAACTGTCACAATGAAAGAGGACTTAGACCTTATGGAAAGGAGTTGGATACAACGAAGTTTAAATAACGGAGACCTTCTTCTTAACAGTAATTTAGTTACACCACTACTAATTAGTGCTGATTTAGATGAAATACTTAGTGATGGAAACGGAAAAGAAATGGACAGAATAGTTTATTTTATCAAAGAGAAACGCAAATCAGTTGGATTAACTCAAGAGGAATTTGCATTAAAGACAGGTATAGGACTAAAGACGTTAAGGAAGATAGAACAGAAAAACACACATATTCAGTTGGATGGATTACTTAAAGTTCTAAGAATGTTCGGATGCTCTTTAGGTGTGGTTAAAATTCCAAGAGATTAGTCGCAAATGTTTGCAATATGTGCGACAAAAAATAAGAAACCCCTCCGATTTGGAAGGGTTTTTTTATGCTCTGTATCCTAGTGGTAGTGCAGAGGCTCAAAATGCACAGGTGTAATTGAAGAACTAACGTAGTATTGCACCTAACGTGAGGATGAAATTAAGCTTGTGCGACCCGAAGGGTTAATTTTAATATCCGTTAGCTTTTTATTACATTTGCAACATGAAAAAACTACTAATACTACTAACGTTTGCCGTTGCTATCGCTTCGTGTAAGTCACCCTGCCAAATCTCTGAAAGAAAAGTTCAGAAGTTAGAGGCTAAATGTCCTGAAGTGTTTAAAGAAACCATTGTAGTGAGAGACACTGTTTTCGTTCCTGAAAAGGTTGTAGCAGACACTTCTTTTGTAACCGAGTTATATGATACTATCACTTTTACCAAAAATGACGTTAGAGTGAAGATAAGACGTATTAACGACACCATTATAGTCGATTCTATTGTCTGTATAACCGACACGGTGTTCTTTGAGAAGGAAGTGGTTGTAGAAAGACTGAAGTTAGAGGTAAAACCACCTTTCTTTAAAAGGATAGAAACTTGGGTAACAATACTGATTGGTATATTAGTGTCAATAATCTTACTGAAGATTACTAAAAGGTTTTTCCTTTAGGCATTTACACTTATAGAATATTTAAGTGCTTTAACGTAGGTGTTTAACTAATAAAATTTTTTTTTGAGAAGTAATCATTTTTTAGGCTCTTAATTTTAGATTTTATAAACCTTTTCTCTCTACTTGATACGGGATTGCAGTTCTTAGACATTATGTAAAGAAAGTAAGAGTAGTCAGAACTTGTTGAAATCCAATATATACGAATGCAAGCCCCTCCAATAGAACTTATTAAGTCTGAATATTCTTCTGTTTTTATTTCGCTGATATTTAATACGCTGCCCTCATAAGCCATGCTTTCTGCGGCATATTTATAAAACGAAGGGTCTAAAGAATGCTCTCCATCCTTACCTACATAATACTCTAAAGCGGGATGACCTGAAGTGCCTATAATTATTTGGTTTAATTCGCTGTCGGGAGAGAATGCTTTCATGCCATTCTTAACCTTTGCTACGTCCACAACTATGCTTCCTTCTACAGCGTGGTATATATCTTTACATATAACGTTAAAGGCATCGTTTTTTTTAGCCATTAATGTCTTGAAGAACTGCGTTTGCTCAGGGCTTGTACCCATAAACCTCTTAAAATTTCTTAATGTAAAATTTGATATTCTATCGTACCATTTTATAATAGCCAATAGCACTCCTGCTAGGGCGACAAAAGCCCCTTTTGCCCCCTCTATATATTCGATTATTTTTTCCATAGTTTAAGCGTGCAAAGATAGGGTTAATTATTTATCTACATCGGCAGAGTCAACAAGGTTAACGTCACTAGTTTTAACTCTTCTAACACGCCATTCCTCACTACCCTCACTTTCAGGTTCTAATATTTCAATAGACTTTTCGCCTCCTAGCCATTGCTCAAAGTAAACAATCATAGATGAAGCCGAACCCTTGCCCTCTCTAATAGCAACATCTGTTATTGTATTCATTAAAAATTCTTCTCTAAGTTGCATAGGTAGCTTTTGGTATCTACCATACACTTTTAAAGCTCTTCTTTTAGGGTCTTTTATAAGCATAGCTCTGTCAGTAAACTCATCATATTCAACAGCGTATTTCTTAACGGCATTAGTTATAGAGCGTTTAACCCTTCCATTAGCACCTACAACCTTTTCTAAAATATCTTCCGTTACAACTTCATTTATATCCAATTCGTTTTTATCAATGTAGAGTTCGTAAGCGTTATTGTAGTCCCTCTTAGAAATATCTTTTTCAAACTCTCTAGTAACATCTCCAATCTCACCCATCGGTAACATTCCAAAAGCTTGAATTAACTTAATAGAGTTAATCATGTCCATCTGCTTGATTTGCTTCTTGCTGTAGAACTTCTCTCTATCGTACTTATCTCTCATGGATTGCTTTTCGTCATCCATTTTAGTGAAATATCTTGCACCCTCTAAACCTCTGTCTAACATAATACCATATTGCCCAAGCATATTAGGTAGCCCACCATCTTTACTTTTATAGGTGTATACAGGAAGCTCTTCAGAGAAGTCTCTCTCCCATTCAGTAAAAGTTTTATGCTTGTCTTTATCTACAAACAGTTCATACCACCCTCTGTTAAAAGCTTCTACTTCATAAGCACCTAGACTTTCTCCCATCATAAACGGAGTTATATCTTTCAGCATTCTACCCATGAATTTACGTCTCTTGAACTCGTCTTGAGCAATCTCATCGTATCCCTCTTCATCACCGCCTAAAGCTTTGAATATAAGGTTACTTATAGCGGGTGCTATATATGTTGCTACAGAGCTAAACACAGTGGCTTCCACTGCTCTTCCTGATAAGTCTGACATCCCTTCTTTAAACATCTTAGGGTCTTTATGTCTAACGCCTCTTTTAGCTTTAGCAATACCGTTTAAAACACCTGCATCGAAGTTAGACTTAAAGCTCATAAAAGGAACTAATATATTCTTAGCTATAGATGCCGCCTTATTGTCAGAAAGCTTCTGAAACTCAGAGCCGTATTCCTTCTCAGAAATATTTTGGTCTCTATCTATTGAAGAGTCTGCATAAAATAAAGCTTTTTTAGATTTCCTGTCTCCCTCTTCAATCTTCTTGGCTTCATTCTCCCACCATTGCTTTCTTTCAGCTTTACCACTCGGGGGTGGGTTTCCGTTCTTAGTCATGTACTCAGTGTAGAAGTTTATGAAAGATAATTGAGCCGCAGCCCTGTCACCTCTTCTAAGTCCAAACAACTGTGCGTCAGACATAGCTCTATCAGCTTTCTTAGCTGTTTCTAAAGCTTTATGAAGCCTTTTGCTGTTTCTAAAGTATTCCGAGTAAGGGTCTAAGTGTTCTTTTTTAGTGTCCCTTCTATTTACACTAGCGTTCTCAAGCAGGGTACTAGCACTCTTAAGGTCTGTTATTGTCTGAAAAGTATTAAGAGCCTTAGCCGCAGTTTTAAAGTCACCCTCCATAACGTTCCTAGAAACTATGTTTACTAAAGATGCTCCGTAAGCACTTGGAAACTGCTTTAGCCATTGGTAAACAGGGTGTCCGAACACTATTCTAGCACCAACGTTTTTAGATGCGTTAGAAGCTTTTATAGCATTTAACTCAGCTTTACTCAGACCTTCAAATAAATTGTCTACAACAGCTTCAGAATTAACCTCTTTTTCTATAAGGCTTTTAAGGGTATTAGCATTCTCATATCCTAAAAGGTCGTTTATCTCTTCGCTGTTTAACATTTCGCTCATTAGCTCTATGTTTTTATTCAACCAAACGGCTTTTCTCTGCTTATTCAGTTCCTTAACTTGGCTATGTTCAAACTTAGGGTCTATATATTCCCCTTTTCCGATAGGTTTAAGAAGCTTTCTCTCGAAAGAAGACCTTGGTTTTATCCCGAATAAAACACCCAAGTTAGAAAGGCTAAAAGTATTCGACAGGTTAGCTCCTGATTTAGCGTTCTTAACAATCATAGATGTAAACTCATCGTACTCAGGTATCTCTTTTCCGTGAGAGTTTTTCATGTGTTCTGAAAAAGAATTGTAATGCTCTTTGAAAAGCTTAACAACCTCATCTCTAACCATTTTATTACCTTCACTGAGCTTCCAATCATCTATAGACTTAATGTCTTTAATCTTACCATCGTACATCTTCTGAAGATTATCTCCTAGACTACCGAATTTATCTAAAGATTTAATAGTGTTTATAGATTCCTGTATGGATGCCTTAAAATCTGTAACAGCACTAGACTCATCAAGTCCTTTAGACTTGTAAAACTCTATCTTTTGTTTTAGGTAAGAATACCAAGACCTTTCCGCTTCAGATTCTTCACTTCTAACCTTTGAATCTTTCTTAGCCGCTTCGTTTAAAACCGTATTAATCCTGTTTTCAGAATTATTTTCACCGTAACCCTGTATCCCCTTATGGCTTCCGTCTATATTCTTTTCTAACTTAACGCTTTCATTAAGTCTTCTGTACTCAGTGTATCCGATAGCTTCTAATATAGCGTCAGCAACCTCTTTACTTCCTGTAACTCTTTCTAAGAAAGCAGCAGTTCTTCTTATGCCTCTAGTCTTCTTTCTGTCTTTATAGAAGTTTCTCTTTCTTATTTTCTCAATAAGACTTCTACCTACCTGACTGTCTCTTATATTCTCGGCAGTATCTATAAAACTTGTCTCTCCATTTTTAATGTAATTATCTGCAAATCTCTCTACAGCTAACAACTCTTGTATAGATAACTTATCTAAGTTTATCTCTTTTAAAAACGAAACTTTTTTATACTTTACATCTATCTCATCTATAGTCTCAGAAACAAGTTCCTTTATAACCTCTTTCTTATCGTTGTACTTCGCTTCGGCTTCTTCTTTAAGTATTCTCTGAGCTTCCTGCTCACTATTACCGTCTAGAATAAGCTTGTTAAGTTTCTCTTGCATTTTAGATGGAGACAGCCCTTCAACAACGTCTTTCGCTTCTGAGCGTGTTAGCCCTTTGTCTACAAGTCTTTTTATCTTAGCCTCAGTGGTTATGTGTTCAAAACCATCTAAAACCTCATCCATCTTAATATCTGTAAACGCTCTATCTCTGCCTACAGCTTCATACTCACCTGTTTCCTTATTAAACTCAACTTTAACATTTCTAGTTGATTCTAAAAGCTTTTCAGCTACATCGTTAAAAACGTCTAAACTAACGTCTTCAGCGTTAACTTTTAAAAGTCTTTCAATAGCATCTCTGTAGTTTACAGGAACTTTACCCTTTAAAGCTTTCTTAAGTCCTCTTCTAAGACCATTTGTTTTCTTTAGCTTAGTGCCATACTCAGCATCGTTCATTATCTTAGTGGCTAAATCTACAAACCTGTCATAAGATTTTTCAGTCTTAACATTTCTAGCAGCATTAGCAAGCTGTACTAATTGAGATGTACTAACTAAACCTTTAGTCTTAACGTCTTTTAAGAATTGCTTAATAGACCTACTATATTCAGATGCTTTATTTCTAGCTTGCTTATAAGCGGCTGCTCTAGCCCTTGTGTCTTGAGCGTCTAGCATTCTGCTTATTTGCGTGTTTGTATACGCTTTAGTTGGCTTCTTAGGGTTCTTTAACGCCTTAAGTATATCTTTTGTTATAGACTTTTTAGAAGCGTTTCCTTCAGCTTTATTTATAGCGTCAAGTTCAGACCTAACCTCTTCTCCAAACTCAGCAAATGTGGCTGCTTCTTCTTCAGTAAATTCCTTTTTACCTTCGTGTAGTTTTTGCGCTAAAGACCTAACTTTAGATTTGTCTTTAGGCGGTTCTTTAGAAAACTTAGGAACAAGCTTGTCTATAGCCTCTTGATTTTCTGCGTAGAATTTTTCGTCAGCCTCAGTAAAGTTTTTCTTACCTTCCTTACCCACTCTTCTAGCAAAGTCTTCAACCTTCTGTGCGTTTTGCAACTCAGACTTTTTCTTTTCAGATACAGTCTTCATTTGTCGCTCAACCTCAGCGTCTATGGCTTTCTTGTTATTTTTGTATGTAGCTAAGTCTTTCTGATTTCCTGAAAGCTTCTTTCCTGCTTTCTTCTCTTCAGCCATTCTATCAGCTATACGCTGCTCATCTTTACTAAGCTGCGTGTCTATCTTTTCCTTTTCTTGCTTTAAGGGTTCTGACTTTACCTCTGCTCCCTTTACAGGAGTCGCACTTACACTCGTCTCTTTTGTTGGGGGTGTTTTCACACCACTCTCCGAATCTTTCTTCTTGGTTTCTGATAGTTTTTGTTTTTTAAATATTCCGTAAGTCTCTGACTGCTTGCCATCTTTGATAGCAGCCTCTTTTTGAACAATTCCGTCAAACCCTAGCTTTTTTGCAGCCTCAACAAAAGCTTTGTTTGCACCTTCTTTATTTATTTTAGTTGTAAAAAGCTCTAATTCTTTACCCGCTTTATTTTCAAACTCTTTTATAGCATCAGCTATTTCTCGGTAATCCTCTCTTTTTATTTCACCGCTTTTAATTTTCTTATTCAGTTCAGCACGTAATACATTAGCAATATTTTCACCTCTAACATGAGTCGCTAATTTGTAGGGGAGTCTAATTGGATTTTTAGGTTTTTCAACTTTAGTTTTTTCAACCTGAAGCTCACCTTTTTCGTTTGGAGATGAGTAGTTTTTTGCAACCTCAGCATCCTCAGCATACCACCCTATTGCATCGTTTTCACCTTCTTTAACGTTATTCCCTTTACCTCTAAAAACCTCAACCTCTTCCTTGTTCGCCTTTTCGCCTTGTTCAGGTTTCGTGAACTTCTCTATTCCTTCCGCAGGTGCATCCTTTGCACTCTGAGGCTTTTGTGGGTCTTTCGTCACACCACTTGCCTTCTTCTCTGTAGTTTCTGATAGTTTTTGTTTTTTTAATTCCTCTAATCTAGTTTCAACAACAGTGTTTCTTAAAAAGTTTTCTTGACCTTTTTTAAGACCACCTCTTTTTATTATTTCTTCAGCTTTTTCTTTAGGATTTTCAGAAGCCTCAACCTCTCTAATTTTACCACTCCAATCATCGGTAAAGGTTTCCGCTTTCTTTTTGTCTGATAATAATTCAGTAAACTTTTCTTTTTGGTTTTTAGGAACTTCTAAGGCAACCTCTTTTACACCTAGTTCTTTTGCCGCTAATATTCTATGTCTTCCATCGCTAAAAGAAATCTTACCGTTATTCATTTTAGCAATACTCTGACCTACCTTAACTCCAATTTGCTTTCCGAACTCATTCAAGAACTCTTTAGCTAAAGCAACTCTATTACCTATTTGGTTTTTCTTGTTTTGAACATCAGCAGAAGGGTCGTCTTTAGATAATCTCTCAAGAACTTTTTCAGGATTAACGAATATAATCTCACCGTTCTCTTTATCTTTTAACTCGTATTCTTTATCTGTTAAATCTATCTCTTTAGACTTCTTAGGGTTTAATGCTTTTAGCATTTCTAAATGTCCCTTTCTGTCTAATTCAGGAGTAAGCTCACCCGCCTCATCTAGCCTAGATAGCTCACCTAAAATATCATCTATCTTTTTACTAGCTATATCTGAAACCTTTCCGTCTTGCGTGGCTTTATTAACCTCTTTATAAATCTCTTCGTTAGTTTTCACACCACTCTCCTTCTCTTTCGTAGTTTCTGATTTTCCTTGGGCGGGTTTATTAACTTTAGCTACCTCATTTAATTTCGCTTCAACTATAGATTGAGCTTCTGCTTCTGAAAATGAATCACCTTTAAACTCAGCCTTAACATAATTAACCAACTCTTTAAAAGTTCCACCCTGCTCTATAAAAGACCTTGCCGACTCTCTTAATTTAAGTCCATCGGCATACCATGTAGAAGGATTTCCTAAAAGAGCTTCTTTAAAATCATTTAAAGATGTCCTCTTGTCAACCGATTCCGAATATTTATCAACAACAGCTTCGGTCTCTTTTAAGTCTTTTGACTCAATGTAAGCTCCAAAGCCATTTGGCATTGTTTTACTTTTTTCTCTTAGTTTCTTTAAAACGTCTTTAATAGTGTTTAAAGGCGCAGATAAAACGCTTTGCCACTCTCTTTTCTCTAGCTCCTTGTCAATCTCGTTAAACTCTTGTCTCTCTTTAGCGTCCTTAGTATCCTCAATTTCAGATTGTCTACTCTCTAGTTCTTCAACTGATTTCTCATCCACTCTAGGCTCTTCCCCTCGGCTTTCCACGCCAACACCTTGTTTCTCTCCTTCCAATACTCCTGTAGCTTCAGGTCTAGTTGGCTCAGTGGTTTGCTCTTTCTCGGCATATTTGTTTTCTATTTCAGACTTCTCTGCATTAAGTTCATTAACCTGCTTTTGAACAGCATTCTTAACAACAGGTTTATCCGTCTTTTCTATAACGTCCTCTAATTTACGAACCTCTTGGTTTATTTTAACAACTCTTTCAGAATCTTTATCTTCAAACGTTTCGTAAAACTTAGCGTCTTCTTCGTTAATAGTCTCAGTTTCTTTTATAACGTCATCTTGCCTCTTTCTAAGAATTCCTTTTTCTTCAGTAGTTGTTTCGGGGTTTGATATTTCAGAGTTAATCTCACTGTATTCTTGGGATAGTTCAGCTTTTTTAAATTCGTTCTTAACGCTCCCTTTAGATGAAGCTCCTTTAGATGCTAGGTGTGCTGAAGATGTCATTCCACCACCCATTAAACCTGCTACAATAGCAGCATCAGCAAACTCGTAAGGGTTAGTCTTATCTCCTGTGTATTCATTAAAGAAAAACTCAGTAAGGGCAACTATCTCTTCTTCTACAATTTCTTCACCCGCACCCTTAAAGAAAGACTTGATAAAACTTCCGTCTATCTTTCCAATTCCTTTAGCTGCGTTTATATCTCCTTTAAATATTTGCTCTGTTAAAAATTCAGCCATTCCCATAGCTGTAGATATTCCAACCTTTTCAGTTGTTGTAAGGTCGGGTCTATCTCTAAGCTCACCCCACTTTGAGGCACCGCTAGATAGCCCTAGTCCAACCATACCTGCGTTAACACCTGCAAATTCAGGTGCAGCCACCATAGCAGCTAACTGAGGTACTTGCTGTGTCATTTGCATTGCTAAAACTTTTCTAGCATCAGAAACCTCTCCCTCAGCTAAAAGCTCAGTAACACCTTTATTCCAATTCTCTTCTTTAACTTCACGCATCATAAGGGACTTGTACATATCCTTACGTTGCTCCATACCCCATTGTTCCCAAGCTCTATCTGCGACTTCAGGAGTTTCTAAAGCATCAGCTAGTGTCGCTAAAACAGGTACAGCTAGATTCTTAGTTCCACTTTTTAAGTCTTGCCATGTTTCAGAATAAACTTTTCCATGTACATCTTTTTGCGCTTCATAAATAGCTTTATCATTAGCCATTCTGTTAAACGTGTTGAAGTTCTTCTTAGCGTCAGCAACGGTTTCCTTCACCTCTTCATCAGTGTAAGTTGGATTTTGCCCATCAACAGATATGTCGCCCCTATACTTAGCAACAGCATTATTCATCTTATCCTTCTCTTGCTGTTCTATAATAAGAAGGTCTTCTTGAGTATTTGCCCTAGCTTGTTCTTGAGGGTCTGAAGGGTCTGCTAGACTGTAAGGTTGGTCTTGTATCTTTAGTTTAGAATCTCTTTCATCTCTAAATAACTGTTCAGCCTTTTTAGCTTTATCTTTAGTCAAAGACATTAGTACGTCTGAGTGCGTTTTTTGAGCAGGTGCAGCTACCTCTTTCCTTTGCGGAACTATGTCTATAGCCTGTTTAAATTCAGTTGGCATACCGCCCCAAATATCCGCTTGCTGTTCTACAAGTCCATCTTGATTAGGACTAGCCTGTACTTGCTCAGTCTGCGATACGCTTGGCGAATCCAAACCAATATCCGAAGGCGTAGAAACCGAAGGTTGGTCTGTAGCTTCCTGAGTAACTTCTTTTTTTTTTAACGGTTCAGACGAGTACTTCTCAGTAAATGAGCCAAAGTCTTTAGTGTATAACCCATCTCTATTGAGAACACCATGAACTTTTTCTCTGTAAGAGTCATCAGTCCATTTTGTTTGAAACTCTTCAAAAGACTTAGTGTAATAACCATCTCTGCTTAATACCCCGTAAAGCTTTTCTAATTCTTCCATATTAGTCTAATTCTCCTTTTTTCGCTTCTTCAACATCTGCATCTGAAGCGATTCCCCCTGCGCCTTGTATATCTTCTGCATCTTTAACTTCAGAAAGCCATTTCTTTATAACCCCTCTAGGGTAGTTTCTTAAATCTTCAATCTTTATAGATGAACTTACTAAAGGCTGAAGGTCTTCATCTGAATACCCGTTTATAGTTCTAGACTTACCATTAGATTCATAAATCATCTTTATAATATCCTTTTCTGTAGGGTTCTTTATGTATTTAGCTATTGGAGATATAAGGTTACTATGCTTGTTTGCATTATACTTTTCTACAGGAGCGTCCTTCTTATCTTTCATAACTTGCTCCACAAACTTCTCTTGAGCAGCTTTGTACTCAGGAGTTCCTTCAGTAAGTCCTTCTGTTGCAGCTTTTTGTTTTTCAAGAAGAACCATTATATCATCTTGCTTTAACACGCCTTGAACATACAGCTCCCCCTTATCATCAACAGTAAACGATGTTAGAGACAAAGGTCTTCCGTCTGCATCTAGAATAGTTTTTCCTGACGAAGCAAATGTCATACCGTCTGAATTAGCTACAGCACTTGATTCTGAAGCAGGAATTGGAACTACACCAACTTTCGTGTAAACTTCATCCCAAGGGTCTTTTTCGGTTTTTGAAGAAGACTCGTCTTTGTCCTTGAAAGAACTTTCGTTTCTATGCAAGTTCATCATTTTCTGATTATATATTGGAGCTTGCTCTTGAGTTAAGAATCCTGCGTCTAAACCTTCTTGAGTCATACCGTCAGCCCATTTCTGTAACGGTTCTTCTTTATATATTTTATTTCCGTTCGCGTCAGTTCTATAAGTTAAGTCGGGTGGGTCTACACTCATTGTTTTCATATACCAACTCTCCCCTTTATTAGGAAGGTCGGGAATATTTAGTAATGGGTTGTATCCTCCTTCGTAAATCGGTCTGCCTTCAAAAGTTACGTTCCCTTCACCATCAGTCCCCACACTTTCTGCATGAAGATTTGGAAAAGACTTATATCTGCCAATAATCTCTTCGGTGTAATTAGAGCTTCCTGAGTTTATTAACGATTCTCCCTTTCCCCATCTAGAGCCTAATTGTTCAGAATCATTAGAGAAAGTTCTTAAAGTGTTCCATTTTCTATCCCACTGAGCAACAGCAGCCCTATCACCTTCTTGTTGAGCTTTCCATCGCCCTTCCATTATTTCCTCAGAAGCTTTTTGTATTGCTCCCGAATGCGCTGCCCAACCTTTCGTTAGTGGCTTAAGTTCGGTTTGCTTATTTTTAGCAGCCTGTCTCCCCTGCCCTAAAGCTTGACGTTGGTTTTCTAAAGCTTCTCCCTTGTAAATATCATCAGCTAGGCTCGGTTGCCTTTGATACGAACCTTGATAAAATTGTGAACTAGCCATAAATTAGTTATTAAAATCAAATATTGGAACACTTCCGTCATATACAGGATAAGCTGATTTTCTTTTAGGATATTGACCGCCACCTGAAGTTGGGTCATAGATATTAGGCTCTGCACCTGCACTATTGTCATCAAAGAAACCTGCGTAATCACTAGCCAAAACACTTCTTCCCATATCTGTAACCCCATCCATAAGGTATTTCATCATATCGCTTCGTTTTGATTGGCTTCCCGACATTTTTTGTTGCCAAGAAAGCAATTCATTGTCTTGATTTCTCTTACTGTATTCGCCTCCAACTAAAGCGGCTTGTTTTTCTAATTGAGCTATTTGAGCTATATTAGATTGGTCTTGCCTAGCCTCGTTCTGCATTAATGTTGGAATTTTACCCATAGTCGCCAATCCTCCTTTAGTTAAAGCTCCCACAGATGTTCCAACACGTTGAGCCGCTTGATTAGCGATTTGAGAAAGGAACTCTTCACTAACGGGTGAATTTACATACTCCTCAATACTAGATGGAGTATATATGTTAGGTTCTTTACCTTCTAGTTCTTCGATTTCCTTCTTAGAACCTATATTTCCTATGGCTCCCACCGCCCCTTTAATTAAAGGAATACCGAGAGTTGCTAATAGCATTGGATTCATATCTATTGTATTTAATTGCAAAGATAAGAAAATGAAAAGATTAGGATGGTAAGTATTTTTGTTTTATCTTTGCTTTGTTCGGAAAAACATTTATATTTGGTCTGTGTAAATTAAAAATCTTTAACAAGACCCCCTGTGCAGTTCCAATGTGTTTTTCCGACATAAGGCTTTGAGGGGGCTTGTTGCTTTATAAGGTTTGGGTAAATACTCTTTTATACACTTTGACGCTAAAACATCTAGAACCATCAACTCAGGTGGTCACAAGCGTCTATGGTTGTATTTCTCTTCTTTAAAAAATGTATTAGGTGATAAGGATTGGATTCATAAAAAAGAAATCAAAGACTTAAATATTCCTTACTCACTCAGAACATCTAAACTTTACTTAGAAGACTTAGTTAAAAATGGATACGCAAAAAGAACTAAAAAAGGCTACATCCTTAAAGGAATTAAAAAAGTTGCTAACGAAAAGTTTAATACCAATATAAAATACAGTTACTCTTATACAATAGGAGACACTAAAAAAGAAACAATAGCTAGAGTTGCCTACTCAATAGTAAGGTCTAGCATTGTAGCACAAAAGAAAACCGTAGATAAGAAGAATGGTCTTAAGGCTGTTAAAGGGATGAAGTTCCAATGGGGCAATTCTGATTATTCTATGAGTGTTCGTACTGTATCTAAGCTATGTGGCTTTAAATCTGCTATAACAGGCTCTCAGATAGAGAGACTATGGGAAAGGTTAGGTTTAGCTAAAATAGAAAGAAGAACAGTTGTGTTGTGTAATGCAGATGGCTATTCAATCCTTGCTAAGTCTTACCCTGAGTTAAGGGACAGATGTTTTATTAAAGGCAATGAAGTTGCTATGAGGTTGTGTAATAATATAATACCTGTAATGTAATGCAGAAAAACGTACAATCTTAAAGGGATGAATAAGGCTGAGTACAAGAAATACCTTAGAAGTGAACATTGGTTAAGCTTAAAGTATATTCATAGAAATAAGAAGTGTGCTGTTTGCGGTTCTGCAAAAACTGACTTGCACCATAAAAAATACAGCAACTTAAACAACGAAAAGTACGGCTCAGATTTGGTTGCTCTATGCAGACATCATCACAATGAAGTGCATAAGTTTCATAGTGAATCTGAGCTGTCTTTAGAAAAAGCTACTAATAAATACATATCTCAAAACAAAAGTTTTAAAAAGAAAAAGAAATCCGTAAAGGAGAAAAAGAGTAAAGAAAAGTCTAAAAAGGATATAATTAGAGAACTTGAGTGTGACAAGCTTTTAAATGAATTAAACAAAACTAAAGAGTTAGGTAGGGTTCTAAAGCTTAAGTCTAAGGAAAAAATAAGATATATAGACTCTTATGAAGAGCCTCAGCAATTAAGGAGAAAAAAAAGGTAGATGGAAAAGAAAGGGCAAACAATAGATTTCCTTTTGTCAATATTTTTCATTAGATTAGCAGCATGACTGAAGAAACAAAAAAGAATGTTCCTTTTAGAGGTAAGCGGAACAAGGCAAAAAGTGTAAGACTCTTATTGCGTAGGGAGAAACAAAGATTAAGAAAATTAAATAGCAACAATGAGATTTAAACACAAGAAAAAAGATGAGATTATAAATGTCTCTAACGTTCGTCTTGTCTATACAGACAGTGAGGTTCTACATATAGACCCTTCAGGACAGTACAACCTTAGCGAATACGATGTATATCCAATGGAAGATTCAGGAGACTACTCTTCTGTTGCCGTAAAGAAAAACCCTAACGACAGACACTACTAATGACTAATACAGATTTACAAGTGCTTTTAGCAACGCACAAGACTGCTTCAGACCTTTATATCTCAGTTCGTGAGAATAATATAAACATGGATGAAAACGAAGCGATGGAAGAAGCTTTAGAGCTATCGGTTAAGTTTATGAATAAATTTGAAAACACTATAAGAAATGCCTAGTTTAAAACAAGAGAAAGAAATGCTGTTCTATAAAACTGTTATAGATACAGTGGATAGATTAGTTGTTTACAGCAATCTTGAAAGAAGTAAAGATGAAGCCTTGTCTATAGCTGTTAAATATGTAACAGAAGTGTTTAACGCTTGTGAGGAAGGTCTTTTAGATAAAGCTAAGAAGGATGCCTCGTAAGCCAAAAAAGCAATTAGTTCCTAGAACTCGTAACATGAATACTTGGACTGAGGCTATGCTAATGGGTAAGATACGTTCTGCCTTGCGTAATATTTGGAGATTCTATAAACCTAGGGTAGCAGCAAAGAAGCTTGCTGAAAGAACTGTTAAAGGGAAGGGGCATAAGTTGGAATACCAATGTTCAGATTGCAAGAAATGGTTTAAGTCAAAAGGGGTTGAGGTGAACCATAAAATACCCGCAGGAAGCTTAAGGTGTTTTGATGATATACCAAGTTTTTGTGAGAGGTTGTTTTGTGAAAGCCCTTTGGGTTATGATGTAAAATGTAAGCCTTGTCACAAGATTGAAACGGCTAAACAGAGGGAAGCTAAAAAGAAAAAGGGCTAATGCCCTTTCTTTAGTTTGTTTAAGAACCACACGCTTCTATAGGTATGAATTCATATCCTATTCTTTTGTCTTCGTCTATAATTTGCTTATACTTTCTTCCCTTGTAATACTGATTTCTATAACCTTTACACCTGTCTTCTATTGTAGATTTAGATACGCAATGAGCTTTTGCCGCTTGCCTTGAGGACTCAAAAGTTCCTAACGGGGTTTTCCAATACCCTTTAAAGTTTACGTTTTTAGAGCCTTCTCTATCCTTACAAGAATGACCATCGTGCATTCCTAAAGAGAAACCTTCAGGAATCTCATCCCCTTCATAAAGTTTTATAGTTTTATTACCATCGTTTGCCCAAAAAGAATTTTTATGTAATTCTGAAACAACTTTTCTGCATTTTTCACTTACGCCATTTTTAAAAGTTGGGTTATCTATCTTCATTCTTTCAGAAAGTCTTCTTCTTCCATCTTCAGACATATAAGATACTCTTCCCCCTATAGAAACATTATAGTTATCATCGCTCTTAGCCCATTCTTCCGTAACAATACTAGCTTCATATTCATAAGCCTCTTCCATGTTATTAAAATACATTAAAACCTCTTTTTTGAAGTTGTTGTACCCAAACTCTACAACAGCTTTAGAAAAATAACTTTTTCTACATTGTTTATATTCAGCGTCTTTTTGAGACCTTATTCCGCATCCAATATAAGTGTCTGTGAAATAAACCTGCTTATGCGCTCCAACGTATGTTTTTCCGTTTATTAAATTTGTCGTTTTGTATACGTAAAACAATGGGTTTTCTAGTTTTTTACTAGCCATAAAATAAAAACCTATACTTTTCGAGATTGCGGACTCTACTAGGTATAGGCTTTGTTAAGTAATTTGTTTAAGTAGCCGCAATTCTACAGCTACAAAGATAGCAAAAAAAAAGTTAGCTACCGCACGCTTCACATTCACTCATTCCATTTTCAATATTACAAGTAACGGTGGATGTTTTGTCGGCTTCCTCAGCCCAAGATTCTAAAGACATATTTTTTTTATTTAAAAAGTGAAACGCGAAGATACGAAAATTAAGTCTGATTTAAAGTAAGGTTACTAACGCTTAAATCTGTATTTACCGCGAACAATTCCACAAATTCATTAGATAAGTTTCTAAGTTTCACAACCAAGTAAACACCTCTCGCTGCCTCTCCATCTGCTTTACTGTTTTTAACCCCGTAAACAAAGTCTCCTTGCGTTCCTATAACATTACCGTTAACACTTACAGTAAAGTCGTCTACGATGCTTAAAACAGCTCCTAGAGCTACCGTACCATTAGAGTTTATTAATTCATCACCAACAGATATTCCAACTTCGTTAATCTTGTTTTGGAATGTTATGTTTGCGCCTGACTGACTATCTATACCGCCTATTCCAAAAACATTAGTATTATTTCCGCTTGTTGTTGATGTTGCTCTAGGTATATCAGCATACCAAATACCCTCCTTCTTAGAGAAGCGTTCAGGCTTAAAGCTAGTAGACGTTAGATTGGTGTAAAGCTCTTGTACTTCAAAGGCAATGTTAGATTCTGTAGAAATACTGTTAAATACTTTATTCGTTCCGCTTTCTTGAGGCAACACAGCCGTTACTTCTGTAGTATATAGCTTTCCGTAGAAACTATTATAGTCAGTGCCTCTATCATGCTTCCAAATCTCACCGTCTTTAAACGATAGTAGGATGTAATTTGTAGCGGCATATCCATTAGGTGTATAACTTCTAAATCCTGCCCAAGTGTTACTGCCTTCGTGAAAAGCAATAGTAAGAGGAGTTACTATTTTTTCTACGTTTCCTTCAACAACAACTCCGTTATTATCAAGAGGTATGTCTACACTTGATTGTGGCGCGTCAACGTTACCCTCCAATATTAAATCACCAACAGATATACCTATTGGAATCTTCCCTGTTTTGTATTCTTCTGTTGTTGTTTTATTGAGGTAAATAACACTATCTGTAGATAATTGCTCGAAGTCTATAATGTCAACTTCAGTAAGAACATTATCTATAAGAACGTCCCCTCTAGGTATTCTAGACGTTTCTATAGGAAGCTCTATCTTTATATCCGTAGGGTCTACGTCTGTAACTCTTCTCTGTATAGAGCCTGTATTTACTACTGTTGCAGCAGTCATTGTCCCTGTGTCAGTTCTTTCAAAATTTAACGAAAGCACTCCCATTCCATTATTGATATAGCTACCCATCAGGGTGTTTCCTTCAATCTCGTCAACTAAAGATGCTCCTAAAGCGTTAATAATAGTGTTTTCATCATCTCCTTCTTGTGTAGTGTAAGAAGTGTACCACTCTGTAACTTCAGGGTCTCCCGCATCAAGAGTTGTGCTTTCGGTTAAAGAGATTATAGTAGTGTCTCCAGCCTGAACGTCTAAAGGTAACAGGTCTAGGTTTACCGTATGAACCTCGCCTGCTGTTATACCTCCGTCAGTTAAAACTATTGGAGTCTTCTTTATGAAAGACATTTGAGGTGTTTCGTACGGCAATTCCTCATCATCAACTATAGTTTTACTAATCACAACCTGACCGAACGTCAAATTATACTCGTCATGCTCTCTGTCAAAGCCTCCGTAAGCTTTAAACCCTGTCGAGTTCACTATGCTGTTGTATTCTAGAGAAAGCTCGTCTAGCAGCTTAGAAATCTTATAGTCAGATATTGGTGTTAATCCATCTGAACCTAAGCGCATTACTTTCCCTCTCTTAATATCTAAGAAATAAGCATTTCCATCTTTAGCTGCAAAGCTTTCAGGGTTCATACATATTCCATAGTCTCCTTTGTAGGGGTTCTGCTCAGATAAAACTGAAGATGTTAACGTAATAATATCTCCACCGTCACCTGTAGTAAGCACGTCTTTACCAACGCGAACAAAAGAAACTTTATTTTCTTGAAACATTATAAGCTCATCCCCTCTTCTCCAAAGTCTCTGTATACTACCTAACGACCTATCGTACTCCTTTAAGGGAATATCTTCATTAGATAGGTTGAACGTGCTTAGACCGTTTGTGTTATTGCTAGGAAAATATGCTTCTGAAAGCCATGTTCCTGCTTTTCTTGTTTCTTGCTTAGCGTATTCACTAAATGCTTGAACACGCCCCTTACACGACCACACATTGCTTTCAAAAAAGTCGTTTGCGTAATAGTCTTCTACGCCATCGTAAAACTCATTTCTTGGGAATACAGAGCCGTTTTCAGGAAGAGTTCCGTTTATCAGCCTTCTAGGCTTAAACCATACATCACCCTCCTTAATTGTAACTGCCGCAAATTTATGTTTTAAAACAGTGTCGCCTAATTCAGCAGCATTTGTAGCACCTGTTAGTGGGTTGTTAAAATAAACTTGATATATTTCAGAAATGTTTGAGTTTTGAACCATATCCGTTACGATAAAATCACCAGCAGGACTAGCCGTACCACCGCTAAAATTAACCGTATCTCCAATATAAAGTTGAAAATCTGTAGTGTCATATAGTACAGATGCGTTACTGCCTTCAACTCCAAAAATGTCAGATTGAGGTAATGTGTATTCAGCGTATTGGTCTCTTTCACATTTATGATACCTTGTTGGCAATCCTGCGTTTCCAATTTCATACGAATAGCTTGTCTCGTAGTATACGTCTTCAGTGTTTTTAGTGTTTGGGGAATAAATCTCTATAAATGCCGAGTTGCTTTTACCGAACTCACTACCAACAGACCAATTACTGTCAAAAGGATTATTAGCTAACCAAGAGTAAGACCACTCATCACCTCTGTTTGGGTCTTCTAAAATTAAAGTCCACCCCCAATTATTCTTACTGCCCTGTGTGTATATAGGGTTTGTATTTTCATCAGAATCTAAATATTTAAAATCAATAACTTTAAACGTTAAGTTCTCATCAACATAAACTCTATCAGCTTCACCGTTAGAGCTTCCTTCAGGTACATAAGATATAATCCTAACCATGTCACCTTCGTTAAATTGGTAGTCAGGTAAAGCTCCCGTTGAATTTCGATAAGCCCCTGCATGACCCCCATCGTCTATACCTCCTTTAAAGTTGTTTAAAGAAACATATATTGATGTATCTCCATTCCCAGAAACATTATTTACATTTGTGTAAGCACCTCCAACAGTATACTGTAAAAACTTACCGACAGAACTATTCCCTCCATAAACAAACTTGTATCTTTTAGCCCATATTGGGGGTGCGTATCCAACTCTAGCATCTATGTGTGCCACACCTCTACTTATGTCGCCCCCTCTTTCTGAGAACCACTTAACGTAAGGAGAGTTGTTTTTGCCCTTTTGAACCGAACCATTTCTACCCGCCTCATCTTCATATATAACACCATAAGCGTGTCTCGCCCCCGCTTTGTTAGAAGATTCAGTTAAGTATGAGGTTGCTTTATTAGAGTTGTTATATACATTATTTATTGAGTCAATTAATTCTAAGCCTATAAAATCAACTCCTAAAACTAAATCGTTTGATGAATTTACTGCTGAATATATTTTTAAATCGTCATTCGTGGCATTTAAAGCTATATTAGCCAAATTATCAACAACGTCTGATATAGTGTCTGTGTCGTTTGCTGTGTATGTGAAATAAAAAATACCTTGAGACACTTTTGCGCTTCCGAATATAGGGGCTTGACTAGCCAATACTATACTAAAGTTTATAAAGAAAACGTCCCCTACACTAACTGATAGCCCCGATGTATCAAATGTAACCTCAGCTTCATCTGTACCCACGTTGATAGAATGTGTTTCCGTTATATCTGTACTTTCAATAGTAGACCTATGACCATATCTAGCATTAAACGTTTGTTGGTCGTCTAAAACGTATTGTAGTAGACTGTCGTATCCATCAACAGCATTTCCGAAAATAGCCCTGTTAAATACATTTTCTACAGCGACAGCTCTCAGCGGAACAGCGTCATAGGATTTTGCTGTTTCAAAAGAATCTGTAGCATTATAAACATCATCGTTGTAAAATCTATACGTTTGAGTGTCGTTATTAGTATCGTTATCTAAGGTTTTTATAAGCACCCACTCTGTAGATTTAGAGTTCTTACCTATAATCTCAATCTTGTCAACATCATTCCAAGCATTTTCAAGCGTTATATCAACATAGTTATAAACAAAGTCCACGCCCTGTTTTTGGAAAACACTATTTCTTAATTGATATTCTGAAAATGTCGCTTTCGATGCTGCTGAATAAGCTGTTCTTTCACCGTCTTTATGAACGTATCTGTATCTGAATTGAAATACGTTTTCTGCTAAATTATTATATCCGACATTGGGGTCTTTACCATGTATAAAAGAAGGAGCATTTACAGGAGGGTATTTAATCCATCTTATATGCTCTAACTCCAATGGGTTAGGGTATCCGTTTACATAGTCTCCCTTGGTATGTTGTCTTGCTCTAAAAACGTTTATCTTCTTAGGTTGTGTTACTCCATCAGTCCAATATAAAAGTGTTTCTGAAGGAGATTGACTTGTTATAGCGAAACCCTGTATTAAACATTGCTTTGTAAACCCAAACAAACTTGTCTCCAACACAAGCTCTACAGTGTCAGAGATAGTGTTGTATCTCATTATCCTGTGCTTGCCCCCTGCATTCCAAATAAAAACGTATATATCGTTCTTCTCAGGGTGAGAAATACTACCAACAACAAAGTTCTCTCCGTTAGCCTCTGGAAATATAGCTTCTACCTGAGACTTAATATTTTCTATAGATAATGCTTTTCCACCTGTTGAGGAATATCCTCTAGCGTTAAGCATATAACGTGCTTCTTCGGGTTGTAACGTTCTTAAATCCGTATCGAGATTAATAAATCTTGGCGTTGTCTTGAGGTTACCCATATTTTATCTGTAGACTTTTGAAGGAATTTTAGCTGCTTGTTGGAAACGTCTAGAAATCTGAGCGAATATCTCTGACTTGCTAACTGTATTCATTCTTGACCTTGCCTTTTTCTTCTCTGTATAAAACTTTCGTCTAGCACGTTCTTTTTCATTCGCGCTAACTTGTATCTTGCCATCTATATAGTTGTAGTATATAGAAGCTTTGATAGCGTCTTGTATCATTGTAGGCACTCTAGGGTTGCTAGACATAGCCTCGTCAGAGATGTACTCTAAAACTATCTGTGATTGAGAAGATTTAACAAATATCTTTCCGTTTTGATTGTCAAATATTACACTTCCATTTTTATTTCCTGTAGAACCTGCTCCGTAAACACCACCGCTTTTACCTATTCCAAACATATTGTATCTAAAGAACTCTCCTGTAGCTACACTTGGGCTTCCTGTAGTTGTTGAATATGCTGTTATCTGAATGCCGTCACTATCTAAAATCTGTGCGCCTGAACTATCTAATAAATACTCTTGGTTTAAAAAGCTTAGGTTATTGTTAACGCCTAAAGGGTAAAACTCTCCATCCTTTCCGATAAACCCAACTCTGATATAATTCACGTAGTCGGTAGGAAAATCTACAGAGCTTGTATTTTCATCAACATCTAAAACTATAGCGTTAAAAGACTTGGCTACATCCCACTGCATTTCTCTCAGTGATGAAACAGCTAGGCTTCTACATTTAGTGATAGATATATTCTTATCTACTCTATCATCTTCCTTTGCTAACAACATATAGTCGTTTACTATAGCTTCTAATGGTACAAACTGTCTACTCATTATTCAGTGGCTTTATCTTTTGCTTCTTGCGTGTTTGCAAATTGTACGGCTTGCGGTTCGCGAATTGAGAATCCTGCTAATGAAAGCACCTTGTAGGCAAGCTTTTGCTCAACACTTTTTGGTAATTCAAAGTCTACTGACGAAACCGCATTATATAGTAAGTCCTCTCCAACTTGAGTATATTGCCAAGACGGTGGAAGGTTAACGGGAACACCCGCTTTACTCCCCATAGGATTCTTATAATATGTTAGTGCTATATCGTCATTTATAGTGGTTGGTTGTATTTCTATTTGGTTATTAGCCATTACAGCTATTGGGTTAGAATCTGTTGGTGGTGTGTAGTAGTTGTTGGCTACATAAACAGCTTCCCTAGGGCTTATTCTATCTACCTCTTTACCCTTATATGTAATGTTGTCTATGTACATATATCTCGATGGATAATCGAATATATTAGTGCCTAATACTGCCGCTTGCAATTCATTATATACAAACAGTGTAGATAAATCATCTTTATGGCTTGCTTCAATTGCGCCACTCGCTGTCTCTAAAGACTGTAATCTATACTTAACTAATGGTGCTAGTAAAAGCTCTAAAAGTTCCTCTGTAAGCTCTTTCTGTGCTTGAGGAGCGAATACGTTGAATTGGGAAACGCTCACGAAACCCATTTGACTCTTGTTGAGGATGTCTTTTACCGTAGTGTATACCGAATTTATGCTTGCGTAAGTCATATCGAAAATCTATAATTGCAAAGATAATCAAATAAAAAAGGAGGGGAACAAACCCCTCCGATAGTACATATACAGATATTCTCTATTACTTTCTAGAAGCAATAATAGAATCCAATTCTTTTTTGTAGTCAAACCCTTCAGGCGATAACAAGAAAGCTGCTAGTTCTTTCTCCCAATCTTTTCCTGAAGCAATAACTGTAATCACATCTTTGTGACCTGCCCATTTAACAACATTACTAGAAGAGTTGTAAACAAGTTCGCCCATCAATACAGCTAACTTAATATCTGAGATAGTCTTGCTAACAGGGTCATCAAACTTGCTGTGAACCTTTAAAGAATGTTGGTAAGGGTTTGCCTCAATAAAATCAAACAAATCTTGCTTCAAGTATTTAAGGTCAGGGTTGTTTGAACTAGCCGTAAAGCCCATTGCTCTACCAACTGCTCTTAAATCCTCTTGTAGGTTAGGGTCTGTAGCACTTGTTATGATTCTCATTTGAACCTTAGTAATAAACTCAGTCTTCTCAATACCTTTATCAGCAATAACGCCTAGGTTTCTTTTTCTAAAAATGTTACCACCATTAGCTTCATTGTCAGGGTGCTTGTCAAGAAACTCAGTTTTTAAAGTGTCGTTGGCAGGAACAACAAGTTCTCCCTCAATAACAATAGGCTCAATTTGCATTGCCTCAACATCTGTTTGTTTTTCTTTCCAAATAGATTCAGCATAAGGAGAGTAGCGCATTTTCTTACGTTGATTACCACTCTTTGCAATAACATTATTTTTAATAATTTGGATTGTTAGAGATGTACCTTGACATAGTTCATAGATACTCCTTGTCTCTGTTGGAGCTGTGTATAAGCTCGTTGGTGCAGAAGATTTTCTGCTTTTAGCTGTAGTTGCCATCTTTATATAAAATTTAATTAAATACTAAATAAAAAAAAGAAGGGAAGGGAGTTTCCCTCCCCTTCCGTACTATATGTGTTTATTATACTCCTGAACCTAACACAAGGTTGTTTGCTCCACGAACAACTAAGTTCTTCTCACATCTGTAGTTCCACTTAAGACCATCAAAGCCTGCACTATCATTGTAAGTTCCGTTAGCAGCACCTGTCATCCAGTGTTCCATATCTCTAGAGTAACCTCCGTAAGACTTAGAGTTCATCTGTAAGATTGGGAAAGACTCTCCTGACTTAGCGTCTAGAGTGTTTTTCAAAGGAATCATTGCATACTTGTAGTAAGATGTTCCTGCACCAGCAGCAGCTAACAACGTAGGGTCGTTAAGCAATTTCCAAGCGTGACCGTGGAAAGTGTAAGCACCTCTAGAGAAAGATTGGAAACCTAATTTGATTGCCATATCTTTATCGTTGTCAAATGCACCATACTGCTCTGCAACACCGCTAGACAAGTTTGTAGTAGCACCCGCTTTAGAAAGCAAGTTATCAAGCTTTAATCTTTGAGTAGTGTCATAGTAGAAAGCATACTCACCAGCACCTGCCTGACGGTCAAGAGCTAAAACAACTGAATCAACTTCAGAAAGGTCGTTAATATAACCTGTTACGTTGATACCTCTGTTTTCAATAGCAGTGAATAGTCCTTCAGTACCATTCATGTTCATAGAGGCGTCTTTAGCAGCACCATTTGTGATTTGCTCTCCTAAAATCATCATCATTTCAGAATAGTCCATCGTGCGCTTACGATTCTCGTTTTCACCGTGATACACCCAGCAGTCCTTACCTGTAGCAGGGTCAGTAACCCAAGATACGTTAGTTAACTGAGAACCACTTGCAGGAAACATAGTCTTCAAGATGAAGTATGACTGCTCGTGCTTGTCAACGTTAGGAAGGATACCTTTAGTAGGTTGGTCAGTACCTTGTGGGTTGTCATTACCAAACTTAGTAACCATAGTGATAGAATCAGCCGCAATAGTAGCAGTCCAAACACCGTTAGGAATAACAACAAAAGTAGAGCTTGATGGTACAGATGTAACAGTTGCTCTGATAGGCTTAACCTCACCAGCAGTTCCAGCAGGGTAAACTAATACTTGGTCTTGCTTAAAATATCTGTGGTCAGCAAGAGTAATAGTAATAGGGTCTTCTTCGTTAGCAGGAACAGCAGCAATGCCTGTGTTAGACGTAGGAACGTCAGAGAAATGTCTACGTGTCTTCTCAAACCATTCTACCTTGTCTGCTTGACCATCACGATTAGAAGCTCCCATGAGTTCTAATAGTCCATTTACACTACCTGCAATATCTTCGTCTCCGTAGATGTATGCTAGTTGTGAAATAATGTCTGGCTTATCAACTTCGTTGATGTAAGCCGCTAAATCTTTATACAATGCAGGAGGCGTTCCCTGCGAAAATCCTGTTGGCGAAAAAGCCGTTGGATTTGATACTCCAAATGCCATAATTTATTTATCTTTTAAGTTTTATACTCATTTTACTGCCTCTACCCGATTTGCTTAAGACATCGGCAAGTTGTCTTTTCTGCTTTTGAACTTCGTCTGAATCAGATGAATAATCTCCTCTAGTTGGGTCTGCTTTATCGAAACTTAAGTTCCGTCCAACACTCTGTTGGTTTTGCTGTCCCATTTGAAAAGCATTCTTCACTGCGTAATTAGTAATATCAGACTGCTTGTCTAAAAGCATCGCGGCTTGAATTAATTTCGTTGCGTCAAAACTTCCGTCTTCACTTTTGAATCTCTGCAACAACTTCTCAGGGTCTGAAAATGTTTCCTTGTTAGCATTCATGTACTCTTCCATGCTAACGCGATACACTTTGTTATCCTGAATAGGGATGTCTACAGTCTTTAGATTTTCCATAGCTTCAGAAGCATTGTTCTTAAATGCGTCTTTTACCTCTTGAGTGAACTCGTTTTTAGTTTCTTGAATTATTGGACTCCAACCTTCGATTGGCGCACCAAATTTTTCTTTCATCTCTAAGAGTTTGCTTTTGGCTCTTCTACCTTCTGCTTCCCTTTCGATTTCTTTCAACCTATTTCTTTGTTTAGCGGCAGCTACCTCGCCATCAGTTAGTAGGTCTTCATCAATCTCTTCACCTGCATACTTAGCCTTGTACACTTCTAAAGCGTCCGCTTGGCTGTATCCATCATTAACAAGTGTTGACACTATGGCTTGCTCAGGAGAGAACTTTTCGTAATCTATTACTTGAGCATTCAACCAATCTAGTGGTGTCTTACCTGTAGCTTTTAAATACTCGTCAAGAGATTTAGCAGCAGCAGATGTTTCTGAAAGTGGGTCGGCTGCTTCAGCAGGTTCACCGAACTTTATATCTTCTACAGACTCAAAAGACTTCCCGAACTTTTCGTTCATAAAGGAAACAATGTCTTGGTCATTAAAAGACTTCTGTACAGCTTGTCCTGATTCTTCAGGCTTTGCACTTTCGTTTAAATCCACAATAGAACCAAAATCGTCTCCCTTCGGAGCTTCCTTCGTCTCTACTGTTTCAGTAGTTTCATTATTTAAAGAACTTTCCTGTTTTTCTTGAGGCTGCTCATTTACAACTTCTACAGGGTTTTCTTGTGATTCAGGTTGAGGTGCTTCTTCTCGCTTCTCAATCTTCATCTCGTTTGCTTCTTGTTGTGGCGGTTGCTCTTGACCTGATAGTTGGGCTTTACCCTCATTAACTAATCTGTCTAAGATTTCTTTACCGCTATTCTTTCCGAATGCCATTTTGTATTAGATTAAATTTATAATATTATTGCAAAGATAGATATTTTCTATAACTAGCTGTTTTACAACTATTTAGGTAGAATATCTATATCTACTTCCATATCTATATTATATGTCGCTGTAGCCATTGAAGAATTTACGTTAACTTCAAAATTCCACCCCGCTTCACCGTATTTTGTGTAAAATGGAGGAAATGTTGTAGCCCCCGCATTTATAACTAAATCAGAGTTGTTTGCGTCATAATTCAATCCGACAGCCTGATAAATTCCACTTCTATCAAACATATAACACGCCCCAAGCGTAGGGTGCGTATAGCTTTTTACAAACCTATTTGCGCTAGGCAGAAACCCGTTATCATAATCAGTCTTTGTGTGGGTTAATATAGAGGGGTTTGGTATAAAGTATCCACTCTGACTATTAACTCTTATTTGACCAAAATTTAAACTGATATTCAAAGGGTCGGTTACAGGTATATCAGTGTAAGCTCTAAACCCAACTAAATTATATACGTTTGTAGGAGATATAATAGAATCGTAGTCTATAGAAGGAGGAATGTTTAAATTATAATTGTTAACAAAGATTCCACCTGTTCCAACATTTATCCTACTTCCACCACTTGTGGTAGAGCCACTAACTCCATACCAATTTGTTTGCGCTCCGCTTGTATGAGCTATATTAAGTTGTCCTACAGGACTGCCAACATTAGTTCCGCTACCCGTGAAAACCCATGTTGAAACCAAAGGGTTAGATGTGCAAGTAAATGTACATGATGTTTCTCCTTTAGAAACCCTGAACGGAAGTCCATCTTCTAACGTTTCTATAGAGCTTCCTGAATTTGGAGGGTAAACGTTATATTCTCTAGCCGTATCAAAGTCACCATACTGTGTTATGGTAACCGTTTTACCCGTTCTTCCCGAAGGTAAAATAAGACTATTAGCATCTTCAGATATATCGGGGTCTAATATTACATTATTGTTTCCATAAGATAATTGAACAGGAGAGGCTGCTGAACCCCCACTCAACTCTGTAGAGCCTGTAGGTGTATCTAACTGTGTGCATACTTCATTAGATAACATAACTGTTGAATTGCTGCTAATAGAATGTCTAACATTACTCAGTATATCTAAGACTTCTCGCTCGGCTTCTTCAACACTGTTTTTAACTATTCCAATAGTTCTTCCATTTGTAGTTAATACACTTACAGAAGTGTCATCATTATAAACATTGCATATCAATTTAGAAATTAAATGCGATGTTCCGTTTGCTGTTTTATAAGAAATAAAATTCCCCATTAGATAGTTGTTGTGTTAAGTTTAGACAAAATAAAATCTCCTGATTCAACCCTATTACAGGTCTCGACATTAGATACTACGTTTAAAGCTTCAGCTTCAGCCTCTTCAGAAGATGATAGCTGAATGAATAATGTTTTACCAATGTTTGTGTTTATAGTTATAACAGAAGACGATACATCTACAGATGTTACGTGTCCTGACTCTATAAATCCTACATCACCTGCTTCAGATGTGTATTTTAGGGAGTTTGAGTATATCACTTATTTATTTATTTATTTATTTATTTATGTTTGGTCGTTTCTAACGCTATCGTTCTGCTTGCTACCTAAAGAGTCTTTCAATAGTATGTTGCTTTGTTGTAGCTGATTCTGAAAAGCCTGTGACTGAAACTTAGTTTGTTTGTCTTCCATAGCCTTTTGAGCCTTAGCTTGTCCTTCAATTCCCTTAAGTACCATATCCTCTTGGAAATCTTGATTAGACTTTTGAGAATCTACTTGAGCGTTTATTCCTATAAGCTGCTGCTCGTACTGTAGGTCTATCTGTTTCTTCTGAGCGTATATCTGTAGTTCAAGCTGCATAGTTTGTTGCTTAGACTGTTCTACTGCCATACCGCTTTGTGCGTTAGCTTGTGCCTGAGACTGAATAACCATTTGCTGTCTCTGCATTGCTTCTTTCTTGAATACATCTCTACGATACATCAAGTATTTCTGAGCAACGGCAACATCTGTTTTAGCAAGCTCCCTAACCATCATAGCGTCCTCCAACTCTATCCCACTTGTAGAACCTTCTGTATTACCTTGTTGTATAGATAGCTGTATATCTTGCTCAAGCTGCATCTGCTCTTGCATATCGGTATCTACCTCAACCGTTATTCCTAATGTGTATATGGATGAGTCCCCCAACGCTTCAATAACCTTAAGGTCTGAGCCACCAATTGCTTCTTTATAATACTTAAATACTTGACTGTCATTTGGTATGTCTTGAAAGGCTAATGTTATGTGACTTGCTGTCTTTTGTGTTATTCTTTTATATGCGTGGGCTACATCAGATATAGCTCCTGCGCTTGAATTGATTGAAGACTCCACTGTTTTAGCAGCTTGTCTATCTCCAATAATACCTTCCATTCCTTGAGTGATGCCTGTAATAAGCCTAATGTTTTCTAAGGCATGATTATAAACAGTGATGTATTCAGGAATATTTTGAATAGGGTTCGGCAATGGTCTAATCGGGTCTTGTATAAATTCACCATCTTCACTGCGGCTTCTAAAATACATTGTACCTGTAGCGTCATATATGTCTTTAAGTTCGATAGGAGACATTATTTGTCCACTCTCACCCATAGATACAGCTTCTAGCCCTGCTAAGTCAACAGCAAGTCCTGTAGGCTTACCCTGAGCAACAGACTGTTGTAGCTTTATGTGTGCCAACATCATTTGGTCTGATGGCGGAATCATCATATCAACGTAAGAGCGATTAACCATCTTTACGTTATTAGGGAAGTAGAATTTAAAAGGTAGTTGCACCTTCTGAATATCCTTCTCATCTCTAGCAAGGTTGCTCTCTAATCCCCAATCGAATATAATGTTTGAGAATAAGATGTACTTACCTGAGTACACCGTCTCGTAATCGTAGTCTTTTAATTCTCTTTCAAACTTAGACTTCTTAGGTACTTTAGCGTTTCCTTTCTTTTCAAAGAATCCTTCATTACCTCTTGAGTCTTTCTTCTTTTCAAACTTTCTTTTATTTACAGACTTAACAGCAAAGTCAAGAATATCCACCCTTGTCTTTTCATAGTCCATAATATAATCTCCTAAGTATGATGAATACTCAGTAGATGTTTCACTTCTTAAATTGTATGTTCTATCTCCTGAATACGCTCTTGCAATAGATTTCCACTCATCATCAGTGTACTTGTCTCCAAGCTCTCTCTTCAGTTCGTATATAGTCATTTGATACACTTCCCCACCATACTCAGCAGAGTTTTGCATATTTGATTCCTTATAAGGGTTGAATATAGCGTACTTAGGGTCTACTCTTCTTACCTTTACTCCGTACTGAGGGTCTGTCCAAACCTTTACTCCTGCAAATCCATCAACAATTATATCTTCTATAACCTGTCTCTTAGTTTCTTCAGGGTAGTCGTTAAGCTTTAAAATCAAGTCTATTGCTTGATTCATAGCTATTTCTATAGATGGTTTGAACTTGGTTTGCATATGAATGTTGATGTCTTCCATAGATTCAGGAATGAAATCATCTTCCACAAATTGCTCTCCAAATGCTTCTTGTGCTTCTAATATTAAATCTCTGTTATAGAGTTTACCTATAAGTTCTTTTTTGTATTCTTCTTTTGATGTTACTGATAGTGGGTCTACTGCTTCTACCTTTACTCTTTCAGGTAGATTCATTATGTGGTTGGTGATAAGCTTGACGTATTTAGGAATAACAGACATAATCTTGTAGTCTAGGTTAATCCACGACTCGTCTGCAACGTCATTTACCAATTGTTGGTATCTAACTTCGTTTTGTTGGGCTGAGGCATACGCCCTATTGTTTTCTATCTTGTCAAATCTTGAACGATAGTAGTTTGATTCCTCTGAGAACCATTGGCTCTGTATGAACTTAGACCATTGAAGTCCGTAAGAATCCTCAAGTTTTTCTTCAGGTGTTATAGTGGGGTCAGGTAAGCCACAAATAAATTCAGGTTCTTTCATCAATAAAGAATTATATCGTATCTGCAAAGATAATGAATTGAAATTCAATTGGTTATTTAATAAATAATGACTATATTTGGCTCAGGTTATTTAATATTTGTTTTATGAAGTATAAAGAATGTTCGCTATGTAAATCGTTAAAACCGTATAGCAATTTTAATAAAAGAAGCTCAAGAAAGTCGGGAATTGTTTCGGCTTGCAAAACGTGTACGTCAAAAAGAGATTTTGGATACACAAGAACTAAAGAAGGCGTGGTTTTAACAATATATAAAGCTCAAAGAAGCTCTTCTAAAAGAAGGGGTCACAAACCGCCTGCTTACACATTAGATGAGCTAAGGGATTGGTGTTATTCTAAAGAAGATTTTCATTTTATCTATGACAATTGGGTTCATTCTAATTATAACAAGTGGGAGAAGCCTAGTGTAGATAGGATTAATGAAGATTTAGGGTACACGTTTTGTAACATAAGTATTATGTCTTGGAGAGAAAATGACAGGAATGCAAAAGAAAAAATTAAAAAAGGAACATTAATTACAAGCCTCCTTAAAGCTGTTAACTATTATGACGGTAAAATGAATTTTATAAAAACATTTCCATCGCAAGCTATAGCCTCTAGGGAAACAGGTGTTAATTCATCTAACATCTCAAAGCACTGCACAGATGAAATAAAAGGAATTAAATACAACTTCAGATACGCTTAACTACCATTTTCTTTGTGATTTCTTATAAGTGCGTACAAGGGTTTGTTTATCCCCTTTAAAAACATATTTCTCTGTTGGTGATTTTATGTGAACGTCTGCCGCCATTAGAGCTAACCCGCTAGAGATAGTGGCATCGTACTTTGTTCTTTTCTTAATGTCATACCTAGACCAATCATCTAGAGTTCTTGAAAAGTACATTGTACCCATATCACCGACTTCTCTGTATCCTGTTCCACCATTTTCTTGAGCCACCTCTTCATCTTTTTCAGACCACTCTCCAACGTGATAATGTATATGCGCCTCAATCTTTTGACCGTGAGTTTGTATAGTATTCTCCGAGTTAGAAGGAATACCGTATTGCTTAACACCTTTTGAGCTTGCAGGAGTGTATTCTTTCGGTCTTTTTAAAACATACCCTTTATACCCTCTATCAATGAAATACTGAATAATTCCATATTTGTTATTCTCTATGAGTAGCGGGTATCCAAACAAAACAGCAGACATTAATACATCTTCATAGAATTGCTTTGCTGTTGGTGGTCTCTCTATATATTCTAAAACAAATTGATTTGAAGGCGCACCGTCTATATTAGGCATATTGTATAGGTGTAAAGCTCCATTAGATGAGCGACCATCTACAGTTGAATCAATGTCATAGCTATCGACACCGCCCCTGCCCTTATCTGAGTTTGCAGGGTGCTTACTTCCGTTTCTTATTATAGACTTGTTTCTATCTTCTTTATTAGGTAGCCAAGTGCCATAAAACCTTCCTTTGTCGTGGGGTATCACCTCAACGGTTGTATCTCTTTTCCCTCCACTCCAAGCTAGATTATATCTAAACACAGGGTTCTTAACAAGGTTGTCGTTAAACACTGTTTGCTCGTGTATTTTTGCTAAGTTAAAGCTAGACTGCGTAGATTCATCTCTATACATATCTGAACGTGTAAGAGGGTTAGCTCTTAAGTATTCGTTATATAGAGAGTCACTTTTAGATTTCTGTTCGCTTGCTTCAGCTTGTATATAGGCTAGTGAGCCTTCCATAATCTGATACCCAAACATATTCTCTGTATACACCACAGGCTTTTTAGTGTGGCAATATCCGTACTTGTCAATATGGTTTTCGTGGTTTTGATGTGCATACAGCCAATGTCTATACAGATTTGAAGATGTTCTATATGTAACTTTATTTCTCTCTGACACATTTGAAGATTCAGCGATTTCCCTAAAACCTTCACCGCCTTTGTTTCTTGCAGCAACAGTAGAGCCTCCAAATAGTTTACCTACAATCCTACCACCCTGTTTCATTGTTGGCGTAACCTGTCCTAAATGTCGAATAATATTATGCGGTTCTTCTCTTTTTGAGCTTTCATCACACATATACCAATTCAACTGATTAGAGTCATAAGAACCATCTACGGAAGCCTTGTAGTCACACATTGAGTTAAGATACTTCTCAACACCTATATCTCCTTTTTTCTTTCCTTCTTTCGTTCTATCTGAAGGTTTACCAAACTCTAAAACCTTTTTAGATTCAACATCTCCACGAACTACAGGTCTGAAAAAGAATGGAAGATTTAAAAAAGCGTAAGAGAACTTTCCGAAAGCAGATTCAGCATCATCTTTTGTTTTAGATGTTATACCTGCTTTTTGATTCTTCATCATTGTTACTCTGTTTAACATAAGAAACAGCACAACAAATGTGTATCCTGTACGTCTAGACTTTTCAAACCAATCTCCCAAACATCTTTCATCCACAATACACGCTTGAAGGAAATAAAATATCTCAGCTTGAGGTATTCTAAAACCCATCATCTCGCCATTATCAAGCATCCTACACCATTGTAATGCAAAATACATATCACCCGTTAGATATGTTGGCTTTCCGTTATTGTAAAACCAAACCCCCTCAACTCTTCTTTTAAACTCTTCGTATATGTAGTCTAAAAATTGGTCTGCTGTTTGCTTTGATAGCCCGTCAGGAACAGGAAGCCTAGTCCAACATTGGTCTTCCTTTGGTAAATCATGGAATAATATTTTAGTCTTATCTCTTGGTGGCTTAGGAAGCTGTATGTTTAAATCACATATCTCTATTATCTCACCTTTAGTTCCGTAAGGGCAAATGTTTACAGCATCTGCTTCTTGGTTATTCCATTTTTTAAACAGCTTAGACGTATCCATAATCTCGCCATTTGCAAACTTCTCCGCAAATCCAATCTGAAACTCCTCTTCATCGGTATTTATCTTTCCGCTTTCAAGCTGATGCCTAAGCTCAAATAGACCCGCATCTATCTCCCATATAGCTGTTGCTATTATAGGTTTAGCTTGAACAGCAGCCTTGTGCTTTGTTTCATCTAATACAGAGTAGTCTATCTTTTTTCTTAACGCCTTTCTAAGCGTTCCTATAGAACTATCTCCCGCTTCAATTATATTCTTTAGATATGTTTTTAAGGTTGCTGATGTTGGCGCATTCCTACTCTTCCTCCATTGAGAAATCATCTTCTTAGATACCTTGAAAGCTTCTGTTTTAGCTTCCATTGTAACCCTAACCTTTTCAGGGTCGATATTATCTATATCCACCTCATACTCAAGACCTTCTATAACAGCATCTAAAGCTAACTGAATATCTTGCGAGAGATTCTTCATATAACACCTATAACATTAACCTCTCTTAAAATGTAATACTCGCTACCATCCTTAGAATATAGATTGTACATCATTTTGTTTTCATGTACTATTCTATCTCCAATCTGCAACTCCTCACAGCCATCACCAACAGCAATCACTGTAGCTTTATTCTGTTCCTTTACATGAGTATGCGACAACTCAAAGCTTCCAATAGTTTCTTCTTTTTCATCAGCCTTTATGATAACATTATTGTTAAACGGAATAAACTCACCGTCTCTAAGAATGTAAGCGATAGAGTAATATGGAAACCTCCAAAGGTCTTCTCCATTTATATCCATCTTGTAGTCTGCGTTATTAGTAACTCCTACAACGTCTCCTTCTTTTATACCGAACGTCTTAGAATAGTCAGAAACGTATTCTACAGAGCATTCTAGAGCGAAACCATAGTCGTGCTGATTTCTGATAATCAATCCTGACCTTTCTTCAAGTTCATCTTTCTTTACGGGTTTGCCGAATACAAAGGCATTAAGAGCTTTATACTCTTTAGTGTTAGCATCCTGCTTTAGATACGCCATACAATTAAGCCCCATATCATCTTCTGAATAGGGAACTAAGAACAAGTTTTTCTCTGCATCGAGCCTATACTTATGACTAGCGTTTTTATTCGTCTTAGCCATAGTCATAGAGTTTGTTTGATTTATAACAATGTTATGATGAAACCAAACAGTATCTCCAACGCTAATATCATCATAAGCTCCGCAAGCCACAACTTCTCCGTAAGCATTTCTGTTATCAAATTCATTAAATTGTGTAGCATATTCAGGTGTGTGTAAGGTTAGTGAACCGTATGTTATTTCTTTTTTACTTTCTGATTCAATGTGTACAATCAGGTCTCTCAACACTGTTGATTTAGATATATCTGCTCCCATAGTTCTTAAAAGTCCAAGTCGTGTTCTTCAGTCCAAGATAGATTACCTGTACCCACCGTCTTCCAACAGTACTCTTCTTTCTCGATTACGTCAAGAAGCCATATCTCATAAACCCTTTCGCCTTTAAGAGCTAAAAGTCTTTCATTCAGTTTTATCCTAGATATTTGATGTCTCTTACTTCCAACCCCTTGAGGAGTTCCCATCTGATAATGGGTAGTGTCTTTATGATAAGTTCCTCCTATGGAGAGCTTTCTTATTATTCGCGAACTCATAGTTGTATTAAATTAGATTACAGCAAAGATAGGCATTTCCTATAATCAACTAATTGGTTATATTTGCGTTATGCTTAAGAAAGGAAAGAGAGTCACAGGTAAGGAATTACGGAAAGAACAAAAGCGTTTTAAGAAGATTGCTCCCATATACGAAAAGTCAGGTATTTCTAAATTTGAAGAGTACGTTTGCAATTGCTTCTCCGCACTTACACAAACCGTAGATAAAGTTAAGATTGATAAGGAGAAAGTAGAGATGTTAATCTTCGTTCATCAATTTGAGTTTTTTGAGCGTAGATGGATGTGGGAGAACTATACAGCGTCTTTCCTTCGCCAAGAGAAATATGGCAGCAGAAGGGCTAAAAACGTACTTAATTGGCTTATTAAGAATGAATACATTGATTTCTACGCTCACGAAAAGATAACCTACGAAACCTACGAGCATAGAGAGAATTTCTACAGGATGGAAGAGATTGTTTCTGATGCTAAGTATAAGCTTTCAACAAAAGGACTAGCCGTTGTTAGAGAGTATTTCAAAAACCTTACAGGAGATACGCCAGCTAAATTGGATAAGTCTAAAAAACGTTTACTATATAAAGGTCAAAGCCCTTGGGATAATTTGGATTACACAAACTTTTAATTACCACCTAGCACTCCCACTAGACCTAACGTCATAATGCACAAAAGTTTTATACAGCCCTAAGCCCCCTTGTTTCATTCTACCCAATCCAATAAGCCTTTCAATTGTATCGTACACCTCTTTTGGAGTGTACCCTTTGGCGTTTATATCTGCCGCTTTAGCATATAAGTGCTGCGAGTTTTTAGCTCCTCCAACCTTTTTATTATGGCTTTCTGTTCTGTAACCGCTTCCAGTTATAGATACGGGTGATTTTAATTCATCACGCAATACCTCTAAATTGCTACACAATAATTTTAAATTATCTAACAACTCTTTTGGAACACTTGTTCCATCTTTGCAATCAAACTCTTGTCTGCTAAAATTATTTGTTATCTTCACTCTTAATATGTCTATGACGGTATGCCGCTATTTCAACGTGGTCTTTTTCTATTAGGTTTAATACCCAAGACACAAACTTACCAAAAGAAGTTAAAGTGCCTAACGCCTTGTTTTTACCAAAGACGCTAGACATAGTTTCATTTATCTTTCCAAACTTATAACCCGTAGGAGTTATCATAATAGAGTTCCAAAGGCTTTTAAAAGCACTACCTCCAAACCTATCTATATCTATGGCTAAATGCTTATGGTATCCCGATATAGTTTTTAAATACCCCTTAGTTCGACCTCTGCTAAAAAGTATATGCACAAAAGATACCACAAAAGTTGGTATTGCTAAAACTACTGCTACTATAAATAATAAAAACCCCATATCAACTCGGTAATGTTGCTAAAATATCCCTAATTGTTTTAGGCAAATCAGGAGCGTTATTTACATCTGTATCTGTTAAAACAGTGTTGCCAGTTACGTTTGAGTATTCGTTTAACTCAGTATTTATAAAATCAATTGTTCTTTGCCCATATAAACGAATCTTTGGAACGTATGGCGCAGTTTCTGTTGGTGGTAGCATCTCTTCATCAATAGCGTATTGAGGAACATAAGACGGATTGTTATCATAAATAACTTGTGTGTTGTCAAATTGGCTGCTACTGCCAGCTTTTTCAACTTGTAAAATCTTTTTTATGCCTTCAATATTTATTAATGTATATCCTTTAGAATATTTAGCTAAACTGTTTAAGCTAAATGCAGTTCTTCCAGCGGGGCGCATTTGAGAGGTGTTTCCCTCTGATGTCAATCTATTTTGGCGGTAAGCTGTGCGCTGCCAATTACTTGGACTGCGTAAATACCAAGACATTTCTGCTCGCGTGTATGCCACTTGCCAACCCCCAGCTTGAGAATACAGCCACGGCTGAGAATCAAAACCATTTATGTTGTTATCTTCTGCGCCACCAAAAGCCAAGCCGTAGCCAACTTGTGCGGCTCCGCTTCTAGCTACTGCTGTTCTGTTTACCCCATTGTAATAAACGTAATTATTTACATATTTCGCCTGTCCCACATAAGTTAATCTCCCCCTTCTTGTTTGGCCATCTAAAAGATATTCAGCTTTGCTTTCAACAATCTCAATGTATAATGTTGGGTCGTCTTTGTCAGCTATTGCACCAACTCCATTTACTCCATCTGGAAGGGTTTTATCAAGCATCAAATAGCTCCATTGATAAGCCTTTAAGTCGTTTGAGCTTGCATTTACATTTATGCCTTTTGCATAATCACCCGCACCATAGTAAGTCCACTCTTCTTCATTAAAATCTGTAACAGTTTGCTCTGTTGACAATGGATAGCTTCCGCGCTGCTTTCTCATGCACTTGTAAACCTCTGTCGGGTCATAATCGCTTGAAGAGGTAATAGTGTAAGCACCTCCATTTATGGTACTATCACCATCAAACGAAGCAGATGCCCCTTTTAACACAACTCTATTTGCATATCTTATTTGCTCTACACGCTCAACAGTGGCAGTTGCTCCGCTTGTGTCTCCCGTTACAGAATCACCTTTAGAAAGCCCCGTTGCATCGCTTACAATAATCCAAGAACATAGCTTAAACTCGTCCCCAACTTGCATCTCAATCGGCTTACCGTATTCATAGATGTAATCTTTTTCTGCTTGTGTAAAATCATCTACATATTTATTTAAGATGGTACACCAGTTTGACATTGTTCTAACGGAGTTTCGTAAAGGAAGGCCAACAGTTGCAAACGTTCTATTGTCATTTGCTCCCATATCATTGCCTAAAAGATAATCTCTAGAGATTTGTCTTACTTCGCCAACTTTTGGTATTTCCCAAGCAACAATGGCCTTTGTTGATGATATTGTTTTGTCTCCGTTGCTCATGTCATCCGTAGCTAATAATTTTGAGTTAGTCGGAAAATAAAATTGACAATAATAATCTGTGATGTAGTTATCTCTATTTGTGTTTGCGGCAAAAACAAAATCATCAATGTGGTAAATCATTGTTCTGTTATTCCCTCCCCACGTTCGAGGAATCCAAAAATTACCATCTCCTAATTTTGGAATAATCTCTAAGCTATGGCTAGGCAATTCCGTTTTTGTGCTTGGGTCTTGGTCATCTCCAGTGTCCCATATACCCGTGTAATCAGTACTAAATTTACAATCAAACGATGTTGAGTAAGTTCCATATTCTCCCGTTGGAATTATGTTAGTCGTGAAATCGTCAAAAACATAGTATGTAGCTCCAGCGGTGTAACCGCTTGTTTGACCCATTGATTGAGGTCCTTGGAAATCTGCAAGCCCCGTGAACGCTAAAAAACCAAACTCGTCAACATCCTTTGTTTCATCCTCCGTTCCCGTTGTTGTGCCATTGGAAGAGAGAGAACCAGCACGCAATAAAAATTGGTCGGCAGCAGTAACCTCATAGCCGTTATATAGTTCATCCCACTCGACCATGTTTTCAATGTTTACGCCAAGACATACACCGCCACCACCCATTCTACCATAAGCAAAGTCTGTGCGTAAAGCCGATGCGATGTTGAAAGAATTATGTGCAGAAACCCATTGAATATTGTGGCTGACGCATTGCCCCGTATAACCGTTAAAATTAAAAAGTCTTGACGTTTGCACATATTTTTGCGCCCCTCCCGTTGGAACTCTTGAATAGTTATAATCCTCAATGGCATATTTTATTCTTGCCCTTGCCGTTGAACCCGTGTATATTAAAAGATTTTTATTATTTGTTCCGTCTAAATCAAACCCTTCAAACTCAGGGGCAACGTAAGTGCTTAAAACGTAGCTGTTTCTAACGTTTGGAGTTAGTCTTATCGTGTCAGGGCTTGATGCGCCTTTCCAGTTTACTGCAACTTGGTTTAACGCACTTGTATCATCATTAAAAATATAGCCCTTGCCGTTTAACTGTTGTTGGCTTGCATCTCTATCATTGCCATTAAATTCAAAGTCTACCAATGCAAAGCCTAAATCTTGAAAAACAACAGTTGCATATCTTGCGCTTATGTTATAATCAATAAACTCATCAACAAAATTTCCAAGCGCGCCATTTAGATTGTTTTTCAATCCAACAAAACTTTTACCTACATCATCAGATGTAAATACTCCGTTTATTGTAGTGCCATTGCCGTCATTTGTTACGGGCGTTAGTTGAGTAACCCCATTTGGATAGTCTGCATAGGTTAAACCCGTTCCAAGAGCGTTAAACTGCGCCTCTGTTAGTGGATTGTAGTTTATAAGAGGAAAGTCAAACCCTTCAAATTGTCTACCGTCTAATGGTTTGTAATACGGCTCTGCACCAAACTGCTCTGGCGTTATAACATTTGCAGCAAAATCAACGATAACGTAATTTCTATCTAAACGCTCGCTCGTTGTAAATCCTGCTGCCGTAGCCTCAACGCTTAGTTTTATTTGTGTGCCTATGCTAAATCCGCTAATATCTATTGTGGCATTTGTTGAAGCCGTTGATGCTAAAAAAATATCATTTACATAATAGTTGTAGCCCGTAGCTTGACCTACTGTTGCCCAAATAAACGTTCCATCGTTTTGGCTTGTTTGTGCAAATGTTGACGATTGAGGTGTTGGCAATTGCTGCACAATAACACTTGGCGTGCCTTCTAATATAGAGCTGAAACTTTCTAAGTAATCAAAATTTATTGGATTGTGACGAATTTGCACTTCGTATGTTGTGCCATTTGTTAATCCTGAAAGCAGTAAATTTCCAGTAGGTGGAAAAGTCCCGTTTTCAATAAAATTAGAATCTCCTTTTACTTTATAAAAAAGAGTTACGTCTTTTAATCCAACTGCACTTGTTGTGTAATTTATAAAAAGTTCTGCATCTCCATTTGTAACTTGTGGAAATGTATTACCAACAGCTACTTGATTAGGAACATCAATAAATAAAGTGTCTGTCCATTCACCAAGTTTGCCGCTGTTGTTCTTTCCTCTTGCTTGTATGTAAAAATCATCAATAGCGTTTTGAGAAGCAATAATATCTATTGTTGTGCCTGCCGTCTCTTCCAATGTAGGGTTTGCAAAATCTGGCTGGTCTGAGTATTGATATTGCGTTAAGTCCCAACTTACACCATTAAAATCAACGGTAAAAGTCTGTTGATTTGGTGTATTTAGAGTTTGCTCTATTGTTGGTCGCTCTGGAAATACTAAACTTCCACCCGCGTTCTTTCCCGTTCCTATTATTATTTTACTCATATTTCCTCTTCTACGTTATAAAACCCTTGCTCATACATCTGGGCCTCTGTTAATTCTACTGCTGTTGACGGTATTAAGTTCACCATATCTATCCTATCACTAATCTTTGATGTTATGTAAGCCGCTAATGCCGTTTTCTCTGCTTCTGGCACGTGGCTCATTACGTCAATCAATGGCTGCACATCCGCCTGTTGGTGTATTGGCATTGTTGCTTCATCATCAAATAAAAGAACAACCTCGTTTAAGTCGTTTTCTACCCATCCAAACATATAGGCACTAACATCAGAAGCCTCTCTAACTTGTGGAGGTCTGCTTAGTTCGTACAGTTCCTTGCTTATTATTTCGGCATCGTTATTTTTAAAATATCTTATTGCCATAATTAATAAATTGAGTAGTAATTGTTAATTTCTGTTTCTATGGCGGCTCTGTTTGAGCTTTGGCTTGATTGATACAACACCAACTCCTGCATCGGAAAGCACGATATTATAGAGGTGTTTTGTGGATAACCTATTATTACACTAGTCCAATTTGGATTGGAAAAATCAACACTTGACAATGCGTTGTTTTTAAATGCGTCATATACATCACCCCTAGTTACTGGTGAGAATGTAACTCCATTAATCCATTGATTATTTACTGCAACACCCTGAGATACAGAAGTAATGTCACTTCCTTCATCGGATGTGTACAAGTACTCATTTGAACCATTATCTCCTTGCAGTAAAATTTGCAATGATGTAGTGTTGTCTGTTGTAGCTACAGTAAACATCCAATTTGTTAAGTTACCCAATAAAGGTGTGTCCATATATGATAGTGCGCTTACGGGTCTCATAATAGGCAATCCATTATATGTATCTGTATTAACAACTCCTGACGTAACCAATCTTAATTGACTCCCTAAAACGGTCTGTGTCGCATCATCAGCATTTCCACTTTGGTCATATAATTTAGCAACAAAACCATCGCCTGCACCAACAAAGGTTGTTAGTGTGCCGTCTGTAATTTCTATCGGGGTGAAGTCTTGCTCTGTATTATCCGAATCCCTTCTTACTCTAACCACATTAGTTACACCCGTTCTTAGTTGTCGCAATGAATAACCCGCTGCTGCATTTGGATATGTATCTAATAAAAAACCACTAGGTGCCGCCTGCGAAACAACGCCCATGTTGAAAATGCCTAATTGGCTCAAACTACCCATTTATGAAAGTTTACCTATTAACTGAAATCTATCACCACCCCAACTTATTGCGCTCGCTGCTGTTGCTGCTGTTGCCAAATTTAAGCCTTCTGCGTCTATTGTAACTCCTGCCTCTGCGGTAAATGTTAAAGTGCCTCCCGTATTGTTTACAAATCCTATAACAACACCTACTAAAATACCCGTTGGGAAAGCAACATTTGTGCTTGCGCCTGCATTGTCAAACTCTATTACCTTACCTCTGTCTGCGTTGCTTATCTCGTAAACGCTTGTTGAAATTGTTTCTGTTTTAACAAAACCCTCAGACGGAGCGTTTACATAAAGAGTAAACCCTGCAACGCTATGGTAAATAATAGTGAGCAGACAAAGCTCGTTTGCAACAAAGCTGTCTGGAGTGAAGTTTGTAACGGTTGCGCTTGTAAAGTTTGGAATAGCCGCCCCTTGATAGTATATCATAACAGTAGTGCCTGCTACAGCATTTGCACTTACAATGTCAAAACTTGCAACAGTGCTAGGTGTTGAAGGTGTACCTATTACATATCCTCCTTCGTTTGTGAAACTTAATGAGTTGGTAACTTCTTCTAAACTAATCTGCTCAAATGCGTTCCATCCTTCTGACTTTCTTAAATAGCCTTTGCTATTGTTAGGGGCTTCAGGAATATCACCCACAACCTCTGTCCACGCTTCACTTTGACGACCATACTGCCTACCATCGTTTGGTGCTTCAGGGAGACCTCCGCTATAAGGTGCTATATCATCATTACCAAGGTCGTATATGTACATCTGAGATATATCAAGCTTGTTTAAGCAAGGCTCTGCTAATACGTTGTTTGTAGTGGCTGTAAGTATTAAGGGCGTAGAGCCATTTACAGCGTCTGTAATGGTGTAAGTACCCGATGGCAGTAACTCTGACTTAGATATTAAATCCAACAACTCTGCCCTAGTTAAATCAGGTGACGAATTTGCTAATGATAAAATCTGTTCTACACTCCAATTAAAAGTACCATCAGTACCACTCTTACTTCCTAATAGTTTATCTGTTAGGCTAGGTGCGCCAACTAAAGGATAATTAGATATATTTCTACCCATAACGGTTTGTTTTTTGCTGTTATAAATGCAAAGATAATGATTTGAAATTCAACCTATCACCTTTCTTTTACTGACCAAGTTGAATCTACTTCTAAAGTACAATTCTGCGTACCGGTTACATTAGCTATTTGCCAAAGAACTACATCGTTTTGATTCAATACTATAGATGTTTGACCGTTAAAATAAGCAACATCTCGACCTCCTTGTAAGTTATTTATTACTCTTAGTTGTGTATACTCAACCGTGACAGCTGCAAAACCGTCTATCTTCATTAAAAATAGCTCATACTCACTATTTTGCTGACCATCTAATATAAAATCAAAGTTTACTGTATATTCTCTTGGATTAATACCTACGTGCTTTAATACTCCATTAGATGGGCTTTCAAAATGCTGCAAGTCAATAGGTGTAAATGTCCCGTTTAAATCTTCTGCAACTCCTTGCGTATTAATAACAGTTTCAATTTCAGCAGTTGTATTTAATGCTCCGCCTATAAAAGTGTTAGGTATCCCGATATTATTATCCCAATCACACGGTAAATCACTTGCATTTAAGTTTGGAAATATATTTGAATCTTCAGCATTAAACCCGCCATCTCTACTAATTATAGCACCCTTCAATTGAACTGTTGATGGATTAGGGAAGTTGCTCGGTTCAAAATCCAATAATGCAGCTAAAGTTGGTAAGTCGCAATTTATATCTGATAAAAATCTACTATTCATTTGAAATGAAGTACCCTGTTTAAATAGCGGCTCCGTCATTATACCCGCTAAACTCCTAACGATTGACGTGGTAATTCTAAACCCACCGCGCCATAAGCCGTGCAATGTTAAACTTGGAGAGCCACCAAACCTTCCAGTGCCTCCCTCTAACCCTTGACGATAATCGTAAATATCACCAAGAGATGTGCAATCTATATAATTGATTCTTTGAAACTCAAACGCATTAAATCCCGTTGCGTCATAAAGCTCATAAACCTTAGAGCCTGCACCTGTAACGCTTATGTAGTAATCAACTCCTAAAAGGTTTCCGCTACCAATAGCGATGCTTTCAGAAATAAACATTATATAATTATCTTGACTTGACGTCAATGCGCTTAAATCAAAAGAGTAACCCCTCAAAGTCATTCCAGTAGTCGGCACGGTTATCTGAGTTGAACCCATATCAATAACCCCATCAATGAAATACTCTTTTGTTGAATCAATAACACCGCCCAATGTGGTATCTTTATTTGATTGATTACAAACTATTCTATTTGCTGGAACAGTCCCCGCATCTCCAACCTTATTTATTATCTCGCTTGTCGTAACAGAGTTTGTGCCGTCACTTAATTCATTAACATAAATTTCTTTCCACCTGTCCGTAGGTATTCCTAAGCTATCTGTGTTGTCAGAAGTTGGTATTAAGTTGTTTGCCATTTTTATTGATTTTTTAGTTTTATATCTCCGTTTTCATCTATTATAAAGAAAGGGTCTTCAACCACTAGGGGGTCTCTAACCAAGTTGTAGTTAGAGTCAAACGTAAACATTGCTCCATTCGTAGTTTTTGAGTTAAGTTCAGACCTAATCTTAGTGCTTACATCATTGTTGTAAACATAGTAACAGAATGGGTTGTTAAGAGTATATGTTGTTGGGTTTGTTATGTAGTCAGAAACAGCTTGGGCAAAGTTAGAAAACCTAATAACTATAGGAGTCTTAACCCTGTTGCGATATAGCTGAACAAAGTCAAGGTCGTAAACGTTCTGAATAATCTTTGTAAATTGATTCTGTGCCATTGTCTGCAAAGATACTAAAACGAAAAAACCCCACCGAATGGGCAGGGCTTAAACAAAACACAAAAACACAAAATCGTTATATTAGACGCATGAAATCTATTAGAGCAAATATAGTGACTTTCGTAATATTAGCCATTATATTATCAATGTTCACTCTTTAGCCTCGTAGCTTTGGTCATGGTTCTTTACGAGCCAAAACTCAGGCTCTTCATCGTAGCCGTTATTAATTGCATAGTGAAGCTTATACGGCTCTTCAAATCTTTCTGAAAACCCAACAACAATGAACTCGTTATTATTATGAGGATTTACAACATAGTCTTTCATCTGAAATTCTTCTCCAAGCTCTTTTAGAGATGCCTTAAGCTCCTCTCTAGCCTCTTCTTCAGTGTGATTTGGGTTTGCAGGCAATATTACTCTAGCTATCATAATTTATCTTATTTATACAGGCTAAAATACGAAGTTATTTTTAAACCTCTTCACCCTCATTTTCAGCGATATAAGCCTTTCTCTAGCTATCTCTAAGTTGCGGTAAAAGAACCTTTTATGCCAAGGCAGTAGAGAATATGACACCTCTCCAAATAATAGGTCTATCACAAACACCTGTGTGTTGGCAAGCCTAATAGCTGTGGAATACTCATCATATGCGTTGTAAGCCACTATCTCTTTTTTACGAATACTTATTGCCATCCATTCATACTCTATCTCAGGAGTGTCTTCTTCAATCTCTATACCTAAATCTCTCAGCTTCTCGTTTTCTTTAGAAACCTCTTGACTGTCTGAACTATCAAAACGGCAATTGCAAAATATAAACTTCATGTAATTAATTTCAAAATGGTATAATAGCTTCAGCACACTCTTCAGAGCAAGCTGAGGTAAACTTAGTAACTCTTTGACAGTTTTCACACAGACTGAAATTCAGTTTTCCCATCAAATGCTCTATATCGGTTGAATGTATGGAGTATGTGTCTTTCATTTCCCTAATTCATCTAATGCCCAACAAAGGAATGCTAAAAACAAATATGTTAAACCACCCGCTATTATCGCCTTTATGCAGTACATTTATTCCTCAGCTTTATCTTTGTTCTCCTTAATGAACGTTAGCCCGTTAATATCTACAAACTCTACATTCGGCTGATTATTCTTCATTATCTCCTTAATCCAATCTTGCATCTATATACCGCTTTTCATCTCTAAATAATCATTCAACCTACTTCTAAAAAGTGACTGTGCCACCTCTCCATCCTTATGCTCTGACGCTATAACCACACCGTTGGTAAATAACACCTTGTAGTGGTGTTTATCCGCGTAGTGGTCATATAACTCTATCTCAGGCTCTATATCATCAAGGATGGGTATTATTAAGTCTTCTAGACGTTTCATATCTCTGTGTTTCTGCTAATGTAACTATTATTTTTAAGAATGCAAGGGGGTTAGATGTATCTTTTTATAAGGTTAGTCTGAAACACACCATTAGATATAATCTTTCTCATAACTATATCGCCTTCCTCTTTATCTTTATGTAAAACCTCATATCCCTCTTTAAGCCTCTCCTTTACAGAGTCCTCGAAGAAAGGATTTAAAACTCTTTTTACACCATTATCAATCTTGTAGTAATCTTCATCGCTATATTTAATCTTAACACGCTCAATAGCTCTATAAATTCTAATAGATTTGTACTTATCTAAATCATCTTTGGTAGCAATATTCATTTTACCGCAAACAATCTTTACAAACCTTTTGTTATCTACGTCAAACAATATGTTATCCATAAGATGTAAGTAAACTCTTTTGCTTTCTAAAGCTGTTTTCCAAGCCCATTTCCAATTCAGTTTGTACTCTTTGTAATTATCGTATTCACTAAACCATATTCTATCAATAACATCTGTGCAGTCGTATACCCATATCATATTGCCGTGAAAGCCCTCCCTTTCTTTAACTGTTCGCAATGAAATCTTACTATGCTGAAACTCTATAACCAATCCACCATCTAGCTTTATATCGGCTATTCTAAAACTACCGTCTTCTTTCTCTACACGAACCTCCCTGTTCTCTTCAGGAAACTGTTCCTGCCACTTATAATGCCACTCAGTCATCGGTTTAGTGTCACATTCACAAATATGCTTATGCGCCCAATGCCATGTCATTATATCACCACACTTAGCTATAACCTCTTCCTTACACCCTTGGCAAGAAGCTCTTCCACTTGGATAAGCCTCTATCTTTACACCGTCTTTTATCGCGTATTTCATAAGTTATTCGTTTAACCAATTCATTAATAAATTCCTCATTCTTTTGCTTGGTACATACAAGTTCATTTCGTTATTTTCTTTATTCCTAATATTTCCTCTCCACACCCATTGCAAAAGCTCCCCTAAAGCCCACAAGTCTTGATTTACAGACACTCCTCCGTCATAGAAAAACTTAACCACGTTTGGATTCATATATCTGTTAGCAAAGTACGCCATAGACTTCTTGTGGGAGAAGTTGTTAGTAGCCCTAGAGTTAACCGCAATAAACCCTGTAGCGTAGCCACCGCCCTTAACTTGTGATTGAAAGTCTTTAAACGTAGTAAAAGCGTTCTCTGAAGCACCTGTTTTAAATTTTCTGCCAAACAAGTTCTTAGTCCTTTCAGACATCCCTTTCAACTCAGTCTTTGTAACAGTGTTCTTAAACCAGTTCACACTAAACGCTGTGGGCTTGTTTCCTATATCGTTCTCACTACCTATATAAACGTTTAACTTTTCCCTTATCTCTGCTCTCTTCTCGGAGTCGTCATCTTTTACCAAAGTGTATTCAATGTCGGAATACTTAAAATAACTAGAAAGTATGCTGCCTTCAAACAAGTACGTGAGTATTTTAACCGATTTAAACGACTTGAATATTTCTATAGGAAAATTCCACACTAAAAACGTATCGTTCACGTAAACAACGTTAGAAGTAGCACACAGTTGCTTTAAGTAAGTAAAAGTTCCATCGTATCCACTCTCTGTAAAACTGACAACAGACGTTTCAGAGTTTATAACAATCTTCCCCGTAGCAATCAGCATATGTATATCGTCAGTCGTTATATCCATAACTTCAATAGGGTCTACCACTTCATCTAGTATCAGTTCATAGTCATAGAAGTAACTGTAGTCGTCTCTAACAAGCATTTTAAATAAAGCGTGTGTAGCAACTATATTCCTTCCTTTGTTTGCCATGTCTAATAAGCTAACACGCTTGCTTCCTTCAGTGTTCCAATTGTTAGGCGTAGAACAATTCCACACTTCTTTTAAAACCCTGTCCACCTCAGCTAAGAACGGTGTAACGTACATGAACTTTTCGTTAGTGTCATTCATGTGGTTAATAGCATCAGTGGTCTTATACCCACCCATTATCCTATCTACAACTTCAATCATCAGATACAGACGTTTTTATAAAAGTGTTAATCAATCCAGTCATAGTGTAACCGTTATCTATACAGTACTCTTTAAACTTAACGTATCTATCTTCAGGTACGTGCAATAACAATGTCTTTTTTACCATAATACAGCAAATATAATAAAAATATAATATATATCAAATCGTACATCACCTAAATATATAAGACGTTGAGAAGTTGGGCTTCTCACTTTTGTCCTGTATCCCTTTATACATCAACGTTTCAGAAACAAAACCTTAAAAGAAAACTACGGTAAAAAACTAGATAGAAAATCAGTGTTTTTAGAGAGTGAAATATAGGTGTATTTATAGATTATTAGATGTGGTTTTTAGTTAGACAATTGGAGAGGAGGCATAATCCCCCTATATAGACCCTTCCAACTCAATTGGTCTTTCTTCCTGCAAACACCCACGCCCCTACATTCATACTCCCAAACTCAAAACCAATTCACTTTCTAACCACGTACATAAATTCAATGTACCTACATTTAATACATATACACTAATTGTCTAGGGTTATATTCTTTGCTTATCGTCTTGGGTTAAGTGTTGTTTGTTCTTGTGGATAGGGTTAGAGGTTAGAGGGGGATAAACTCAATCCACATTAAATCTAGTTTATGGTATAAACCAATTTACACGGCAAACTAATTAATTGTATGTATATACATTAAATGTAGGGTGTATACGTTTGGTGTATTAATCGAATCAAATAGCTACTATGTATTGCAAGGTATTGTATGTTTTGTGAATCAGTCTATTTCTAGAATGTTTAGTATTTAACACTTGGGTTAAATAAAGGTAATTGTTTGATAGTCAGATAGTTAAGTTTTGTAATGTGTTAGGATTTAAACAAAGTTAGTGTTGTTTGTTAAAGATATAACAGATTCTTGCCATATATTAGCAGTATAAGAAACAAAGAAAAAAACAAGGTTATGAATATTTACATTTTCAATACGGATATATACCCTGAAAACCCAAAATTTAATAATTTAACAATAAATATAAAATAAGTTCAAATTTTAACAAACGGCTAAATTCACAAATATTAAGATTAGTTTAGCCAAATAATTAACAAATAAATATCAATATCATGAAAAGTACAACAGTAAACACAACAGAAAAGAAATCAACAAAATTAACTTTTAAAGGTTATCAAATTGCTCACAAAGACGCCAAAAGCAAAATTGGCTCAATAGGTTATTGCCTAACTTGGCTAATCAATAACCATGAGGATAAACTAGTTTTAAAAGCGGCAAAGTTAGCCCGCAAAGAATACGAACTATTTAACAAATCAGGCTTACCAAGCGCAAACAAAAAAAGCGGCAAATTTAACGCTTATCAAATTGGATGGGCTTCAATAAAATATGCGGCACTGAATGAAACTAAATAGGAGTTTCTTTGCCTTGAGTTGAAAAACTGTAAATAGGTTAAAAGGTCGCACCCTATCAAGGCACAAATAAAAAGGTTATTCAGTACCTATATTTAAAACTGAATAAGGTTGTAACAAAACTTTGAATCGTGTTTAGATACACGTAAAAAAATTGCAAAGGTTATAACTGAATGAATTAAACAAATCGTGAAATGTACACGTAAAAATTTAAGTTTAATTTATTGCTCTTATTCTTATTGGTTAGACTATAAAGCAATTTTAAGTAATTGCGTTACACGTGGTGAGTCATACACAGTCTAGAACGGGCGATGGATAAAACCTTCTCAAATAATTCTAGGGCGAAATAAAGTTAAATTGCGGGCTTTATCGCGTCAAAACATATCAAAGCGAAAGTGTTGATAATGGATAAAAAGCAAAGTAATTGCAAAGATAATTTTGGTGAATTACAAAAACATACAATCGGCAAAGGTATTGCCTTAACTTATTATACTTGGTAAGGATTGACGGTGGCAAGGTGACTTAGTTTACAATTAGAAAATCGAATTTCATGCCACCTCTAATTGATATTAATTTGATATTACTTTAAGTTTACGTATATTTGTTTCTCAGAGCGTAGGAACTCAGAACTAATTTTATGAACCCCCACTAAATGACGTATTCCTACGCACCGATTTTAGTGGGGTTTTTTAATATAAATAAGTATGCAAAACGAAAAAGAAATTTTAGGTAGTAAATTTGACGATTTAGGGTACGATAACGGACTCATTGAGGTAACCGTAAAAAGCACAATTTTAAACAGCGAAATAAAATCTATTTCAAAGATTGTAAAGAAACCTTTTTTAATGGTTATTCCTTACGAAAGGTTTGGCGGAGCATTTCACTTAACAGTAGTATTCGGTAAAATAAAATAAACAATTAAAAAAAAAAAGAGTTATGAATCAGATTTTAAAACAATGTATCGAATCAAGAAACGGCAACTATTGCCACGTTTTAGAGGTTGCGGACGTTTACGAACTGCAAAACATAGTAGAATCAATAGCAGACGAAGGTTGGAATAAAACCGACTTAATAGATTTTTTCCAATCCGCTGAGGTTTATTGCATGGTTGAAAGCAATGAAGATAGTGTGTATAATTTCAGCTTTGAAGAATACATTAACAACGAATTAATATGAAAGTTCAAGACATACATAAACACGCCCCTATAAGCAATATTCAGAATATGCAAAGGGCTATTGGTGTAACCGTATCAAGTTTCGATACTTTATACGCTATGGAATACGACAATTTGCATGAGATGCAAAACGGACTAATCGAGCATTACAACAACGCTGTAAACAACATGAAGCGATGAAACAATTTGTAATATTTAAAAACGGATATAAACCAACAGCTAAATACATTAAAACATTAGGTAGAACTTACGTTTACAAAGGTTTTGGTATAAACTATTTCAACGGGTTTTATCGTGCGGCCGCTTATGCGAACCCAACGTTTGAAGGCAACAACTTAAAAAAAATACTTAAACAGATTAACACCTACTTAAAATGAAAACTAAAAACGACAGTTTCGACAAAGCGTTTAACCTTGCCATAGGTATGTTATTTAGCGTTACGGCAATAGTATTAATCCATTTAATAATTGATTTAATAAGAGATTTAACATGATACATTTAAAAGACCACAAAGAGGCGGTTTACAATGCCGCAATGAAAAGAAATTCAAATACATATTTTGAACCTAGAATAATTACAGAAGGGTTAGATATATGTGTTGACGAAAACTTAAGATACAACCCTAAAAAGGGCTTCACATACAGAAATGACAGGGGTAAATGTGGTGAGTATTGCAATTCTGACGAAATACCAAAGTATGACAGTAAAGAAGAGGCTGCAATTTGGGAATTTACAAATTGGGTTAGAAATGAAGCTAGTAAAATAACTAACGGATATTAATTATGATAAACTTAGAAGAACAAGTGTTGGTAAGTTACACCGATAAGCAAAACCAATTCAAGCAAGAAACCGTACATAAAAGTTTGGCGGCTGAGTTGGTAGACCAATTAGAGTATCAAGGTTGTAATATTCTTAACGTAGAATAATTATGAAAGATTTAATCTTAAAATTCCTAGCGACAAACCCAGGTGAAGAACAGATAGAGCAATTCTATTGCAACAAGGTTTTGCCGCACACAAAACAAAGTATTAACGAGATATTAGCAATCCGTTAAACATTTAACAAAACACAAATTAGTAAAATCTTCTGCTTTATATTAGCAGAAATAAAAACACACAAAAATGTTACATTCAATAAAACAAGAGTTAGCAATCCACATTTTAGATAAAATAAATGATGGCGTAATTGATAATACAAATCGCGATGAATGGCACTTTTACTGCTTCAATGAGGATTACTATATAATTTACCATTCAGAGGCGTTAAAATGGCTTAAAACACATGAATTAGACGCTTTTGAAGCTATTGAGACAGTGCGAGAATATGAAATGGACAATTTCGGTGAAATGAACACTCAAATAAATCCTGAATCTATTGTAAATATGTTAGCTTACATCTATGGGCAAGAGTTATTATCGGAAACAGATGCTGAAAACATAGAAGAATTAGAAACTGAATTAAAGGAAACAGCAGAATGAAAACTTTTGAATTAACACCAATTAACGGACGTAAATCTTTTTACGGTAAATGCTGCGTAATACAAAGCGGCAATATATTCAAACTTAAAAGCTATGATACTATTGTAGCTGAGTTTAATCAAACCGCAAACGAAGTAAGGATAAACGGATGGTATAGCGCAACAACGGCAACACATATCAATGCGTTTTTAGACGCTTACGGATTTGATACGATGAGTAAAAAAGAGATGATTGAACACAATAACATTTAACAATATGAAAGTTTACACAAACAGTACACACGAAGAGAATTTCCAAGAGTTTTTAGATTCAGCAGCAAGACCAATGAAAAACATCTTAGAGTTTAGAGATAAACACATAACCGTTTTAGAAAATGGCGAATGGCACGTAAGCGATGAAATGGGTATCCTTGACGATAAACCAATGAATGTCATGGATGACTTATTAGGGTTGACTATATTTGGTGAGGATTGATAACGCCCCTTGTATGGTGGCGTTGTGAGGAACGAACTATGCACTATACAAATTGTTGT
>CERP01004361.1_pt1 | contig 69578 bp, 83 predicted proteins | sample 530801 | NCBI WGS metagenome assembly CERP01 (sample SAMEA2620991, study PRJEB7988) | marine metagenome | biome: marine biome (ENVO:00000447); feature: surface water layer (ENVO:00002042); material: "saline water (ENVO:00002010), including plankton (ENVO:xxxxxxxx)" | depth 5 m | reverse complement strand
CATTTTAATACCTACCTGTCCATCCCAAGCAGCATTATCAGATGCTCCCCCTTTTATTAAGAATTTATCTTGATTATTACCATATAGTATAGGCTTGACAGTTACCTCACCTCTAACGTCTAAATCTGTATCTGGAGATGTAGTACCAATTCCTATATCACCAGCAGATGTAATTCTCATCCTCTCACCTCCGCCTGTTCCGAACCTAATATGTTTTCCATTTCTTTCATACAAAAGAACATCACCTGATCTAGCAGCTATTTCAAAATCAGCTCCAGTAGTATCAGTAAGGCGTAATGCTACTGAATCATCAGATTCAATTTGCATTCCCATGGTACTATAGGCAAGGTCTGGACTCGTAGTTCCTAAACCTATTGAATCGGATACGTATAAATGAGATGATGTTACTGCGTTGTCAACAGTTAGATTGCTTAGATATCCAGCTGACCCGCTGGTTAGTACTTTTCGCCAATTCGGCATATGTCATTCCTTTTCGAGGTTGGTTACACAATATTGTGCCCACTTCCATTAGTTTACGTAATGGCCGTCAAAAAATTGCACTGTAGATAGACTACAGTTTATTCTTCTTGTGATATTTTAGTTGCAATGTTTAGTAACTTTTGATATACATTTGCCACTATTAATGCATCTTTTCCTAATATTTGAAGTTTTTCAACCCCTTGTAGCAAGACGTGTATATCACCCTTGTCTACTTTTAATGTATACGTTTTATCCATCTATTTGTGCTTGTAACTTGTTTACTATACTATATAAAATTTTAACATTTTCTCCTTTGAAGGCTGACATTGCAAGGAACTGTAATAAAAATTCCAATTCAGCTTTGTCTAAGCCAGGAGCTTTAGCTTTACTATGTGCGAAATTTGCCATTTATAACTTTTTTTTATTTATGCGTAAATATATACCTCTCCACTATCAACTTTTATATTACCATTTGATCGATGCGCTGATATGTCAGTTAATCCAGCGTCAACATCTATCACCATGGACACATAAGCATCTGGTGCTATAGTCGTTGCACCTGCTGCCAATTTCGTATTATTTTGCACGGACCATCTAGTTGCTGAATCGTCCCAACCAAATGCTGCTCCTGTAAATCCAGCTTCTGTTTGGACTATAAATCCACCATCACCTGTAGCTGATCCTGAATTCAATAGCATGAATCTATCTTCAACAGCAAGGTTGGTAACATTAACATTGAATGTATCACCATTTACTGTCAAGTCCCCAGCCACTACTACATCAGTTCCGAATGTGGATGTACCAACTGTTAAATCTGTTCCGTCAAATGTAAATCCTGCTGCACTCGTTAAGGTATTTGCATCGGAGAAATAAGATACTCTAGCAGATGATCCTGCACCGTCAATTAATGATGTGCCCCAAACTCTAGAATCAATTTCATCTGTGACTAATGATGACCCGTTATATACAACGACTGTATTATCTGTTCCTGCTGCAATATTAGCTGGATTAATTGTCTGTGCATTTATGGTTACAGTGTCTCCGCTAGCGTCTCCTAAATTAACTGTCCCATTGGCAGTCAATGTACCCGACAATGTAATACCGCCTGTAACGTCTAACAATGAACCGTTAAATGTTAAATTACTTTCACCTTGAACACTATTCGAATCAACTGCAGTTAAAATATTATTATTGGTGCCTCCAGTATATGTATTAATTGCTGCGGATGGTAACCCTGTTAAATTTGAACCATCACCTGAAAAATAATCCGCACTAGCTGTTCCAATTCCTGTTACATCACCGTTAATTGTTGCTCCAGCAAATGTTGGACTATCTCCTGTACCTAAACCGAGCGATGTTCTTGCTGTCGCCCCTGACTCTGCAACCCATCCAGCAGCACTACCTACAATGATATTACTATCTGCTGACGATAGTGATGCTATTTTTAGTAGATCCGAACCAGATGCTATTGTTCCTCCGACGGATAGCGATGCTCCCGATCCTAATATAGCTGAAGTTCCACCAGTAACTGAAATTTTAGTTCCATCACCAGTTAAATTTCCACGTGCAACACTTGTCACGTTTCCTGTTCCTGCGCCTAATAATACTTGTCCTGAAGATAAGGTGCTTACCCCAGTACCTCCATTCTCTACTGTTAATGCAGTGTCTAATGATAAGCTAGATAATTCCGCAGCGGAACCTGAGACTAATACCTTTTTCCATTGTGCCATGTTTTGTTTCTCTTATGCCCCGAAGAAAAGATCACCATTGATAAATAATAATCCTCCTGAAACGGGAGTTTTGGTTATTGTATGCATTTTAAATACTGGAAGTTCGTCTGCGGTGATTTTAAATAAGTTATCCGCAGTTTGAGATTCCACAACAAATGGGTCATTTCCCCCGTTTGATGTTATTATAGCTGAGCCGTCAAGCTCAAATTTTTGTATGTCATTTTCAAATATAATTATCGGCTTATATGCAGAATTGAAATGCTCCCCATATCCTGCCGCTGTTATTTGTTGTTCGGTCGAGTAATGCGTGGTCCTATCAATAAATATCGAATTGGAACCTAATATCACTGGCGTACCATATTCTACAACATTAACAATGTTTGCCGCTTGTTCAGTAACAAGTACATTTACATTGTTAGCTGCGTCTTCAGTAACAAGTACATTTAGTTCGTTTGTATATATATCTGCCACTATTTTGTTATATTATATCTAGTGATGATTGTCCCTTCTATTAATCGCTCCACATATTCAGGATCAGCTTTACTAAATGGGTCTTGAGATGTATATATTTCCAAATCGTAAAAATACACAGATTCTGTTAATAAATCTGTATCACCTGCACTAATATATATCTGGATCGAGCCACTCACAGGTGTTAAATATAAACAAGATTTATTCACTGTAGATCCTGAACTATGCAATGCCAATACTGGTGTTGATGCTGACGGTTTAGCTCGCAGATGTAATCGTGCTGCATAGTTTGTCAAATCTTTCACGTCATTATTAGCATCAGTATAATTCACAGTTACGACCTTTGTCGATCCGCGCTCAATTTGAAAATTATATTGTTTTGACACCACTCCCCCTTATTATACGTCGGTTATTACTTCACCTTTGAATCGCTTTACAGCCTTTAACGCTGTATATGCAACTTTATAAATGTTTCCACCTGAATCTAAATCGTAATCGAACTCAATACCAAAATAATGTAATGGTCGAGCGTTATTTCGTCTAGCTTCTTCATCTGGATATACAAATATATTAGCCATATGCTCAGGTTCAGATACCATTTTTAAAACTTGTGAACCATCTGGTTCGGTTTCATACGATTCAACTGTATTTGATGAACCTATTATTTTCTGCACCTTTAAATATGCCCCAGGGTATAAATCATTACCCACTTCGTAATTTAATTTTATTGCCATAACTGTTTTTTTATAATTTACGTTTATTTACGGTTTATACATCAATATCAACATCTAAGCTAACTGCTAATTGTTTCAACATTTGTTCTTGCATGTCAACTGACGTGATAATGTATTCCATTGTTTCACCATCAACATCCATATCCTTCAACATCACAATAATTGCTTCGACACGTGGATCGTTTATACTCTCTGTTACCGCAGTTCTTTTAGAAAATTCTTCTTGTAATACCTTTAATAATTTCATACTATTCCTGTTTTTACTAATAAATATCAATGAGCATATACAATCATGGTTTGGATTGGATAATCATTTTAAATATAATAATAAATATACCACCAGTATATATAAAACAAAAAAAGGGAATGGCATTTCTGCCATCCCCCTGTATTAAATCAATATAAATTTCTATTATATTGTATCTAAACCTTCCACGAAGATTTTTCCGTAAAACTCTGGACGCAACATTTCTTTTGCGTAACGAGTCATTACAGCCTTTCTAGGTGTAAAGTTGTCTGGATCATGTACTAATGGAGTCATGATTAGTGGAATATATGGAGCATAAACTGCACCAGTTTCGAGATAATTACTACCTCTATATCCAACTAGCATCACATTCTCCTTCATATATGGACACTTATAAACTTGGTAAGTGTTATTCACCATACCAATTTTTCTTGTACCCATTCCGAATTGGTGCTTTGAACCATCTGTATCAGCTGCATATCCTGGTATAGATTCTAATACCGTCGCAACTGTTGGGTTGGTAACGATAAAGTTAGCTCCACCTCTGAATGTCAATTGATCGATTGTATTAGACATTTTTTGGATTTTAGTTCCGATAGTCTGGAACCATGTTCCTTGGTTATATGCACTTGCATTTGCTGATGTTTGAGCGAATGTTTGTGATACTGCATCATATTGGAATCCTAATCTAGCTGACCAAAAATCTGTAGATTGAGCGCTTACTCTCAACATATCTAAGATTTCTAAATCAATTTCTCTAGATACATACTCTCCAAGAATTCCTGTCAATTCTGCTTCTGCATCTACGTTTTGATACGCGTTGATGTCTTGAGCAAATTCTGGTGTCCACATAGCCTTTAGCTTACGTGTTTTAGCAGTTAATGCTTGAGAGTGGAACTCTAAATTAAGTTCTGGAATATCTAATGGCTCTTCTTGAGTCTTAGTTTCTTCAAAATCACCTCTAGTTGTATCAGTTGGTTGTTTGTGGTAATAAACAACTAAATCTGATATATCTGCTCCTGAACCAGATACTAAAAATGTCACTAATGAATCATCACTTGACACTTGAGTAAATTGGTTAAATTGAGTCTCGATATTTGCACTAGATAATGTCCAAGCTCTTGCTCCCAATAAATCTGGATTAGTTAATGAATCAACACTTACAGTAACTTTATATAAGTCTGATGCGTCAACGCTAGCTGAAAAGTCACTATCAAAATTAATATCTGTAGTGTTATTAGCTGCAGCCATTGATGCTGTTGCCGCTCCAGGAGTTTCGCCTGTTGCCATTAATAATGCACTTGAGCTATAATCATTAATTGTATATCCAAATCTTCCTTCGCCGTATAGACCGCCTGTCGCTACAGTACCTTTCTTGGCGTCTGAAACACCCCAAATACTATCGCTTTGTGAATCTACTCCTGCTCCAGTAGTAAATCCTGGCTGTCCTGTTCCGTATTTGAATTCTAACCAGAACACAAGTCCTGATGGTAGGTTCATTGGCTGAACTGATACGAAATCTTTAGCTGTAATTTCTCCGAAGATTCTTCTAATTAATGGAAGTGCTACACCTGCCCATTCTTCTGATCCTGCAGCAGTACCTGTTCGGTTTGCTTCAGTAACTAATTGCTTAGCTTGATTTTCGAGTAATTGTGATACAACACCTGTATTGTGCTCATCAAGGCCTTCGAGTAGACCTGTTCTTCCCCATTTAGAATTCAACGCAACTACTTCGTTACGTCTTTTCTTGTGGGCATCCTTTGGTAATAAATCTTGTAAATTCATTATTTGATTTTCCTTATTTTTTAAAATTAAAAAGTTTAGTTATGGAAATTATTTTCCGATTCCTGCAAGCTCTTTCCATCTTCCTGAGAAATTATAGTTCTCATTTAATGTTTTAGGTCTTACTGTTTTAGTAGCTTTAGACGCTGACTCAACAATTTTTTGCTGTCTAGCCTTTGTCATTGTTTCTACTAATGTCGCATATGTAAGTTGAACTTCTCGAACTGTCTGACATCTGTCAAACGCTTCTAGTATTTTAACCTGTTGTTTAGGACCTACATTGTGATGGTTGATGACTTTCGTCAAGAACAATAATTTCGAGTTCATCATATTGACTTCGTTAATAGTGTTCTTTTGTGTCGTAATCGCTTTGTAAGCTTCCTTAAGGTGAGATTTCAATTTAGCATTTTCTGACATCATTTCTGAAACTACTTTCTCGGCTTTCTCAAGGTCTGCTTTTACATCGTCAGTTTCGTCAACCTTCTCAGTTTCTGCAGATTCTTCGCCTTCCATTTCCGCAATCATTGCGTCTATGTCTTCCTCAGTTAGTTCTGACTCCGTGTCTTCCATTTCAGTTTCCATAACGTGCTCTTCTTCATCTTCCAACTCCTCGTCTAACTCTCTTAAGATTTCGTCTAGGTCTAAATCCATGTCTTCCATTTCGTCTACATCGTCACCATGATCACCATGTGACATTTCGTCCATTTCGTCTACATCATCGCCATGTGACATTTCGTCTACATCATCGCCATGTGACATTTCGTGCTTTTCTCCTTCTTCCACATCCTCGCCATATGTTCCTTCTTCCATTTCAGGTTCCATGTCCATTGATACGTCATCCATTACTGGCTCGTCTTCAACTTCTTCTTCTTCCGATAATTTCTGAGAAATCATTTTTCTAACTGTTGGCTCAAATGTTTCTTTAAGTGTTCCGATCGCTGCTTGTAAAGCAGTTTCTTTTACAGCTTTAGCATCTGCGATCACTTCGTTTAATAAATTTGAATTAAAGTTCATACAAAATTTCTTTATTTTGTTTTGTAATTTAAGATTATTAGAATCTTAATAGTATAATTGTTTGAATTTTTAACCAGAGTATTGAGACTCGGTATAGATGTGCTAACAATATATATCATACAAACATAGGAAAACTGTTAGAAATTCAATTATCCTAACAGTTCCTATATTATATTCTAGATAAACTTTGCCTTCTTTGTAAATACTTTGCCTTGTCTGCCTGTACGCGTTTGGTGACTGAAGGCTTTATATAAACCTTCCTATTATAAACCTCCTGCAACTTCCCAGATTGTTTTAATTCCCATTTGTAAACTTTTAACGCAGTATTGATATCGCCATCGATAACATTTGCTCCAATCCCACCTGCAAGGCTCGAAAGTTCTAATTTTTTTCTTTTATTCATGTAACTTGTTTATGTATTAAAAATATTTGTATTCTATTTCTGCATATTTTTTAGTATAATAGCAAATTTCTTTTCGAAGTCGTTAGTTATATTATTATAATCTTTCTTGAAGTCTTCAAGTTCTACGTCTCCATATGATTCATCAATTAACATTTCCGTATTCATTAATAAATCATCAGTTATATCTCTAAGCGAATTTGCTATTCTGGACACTTCTAACCTACTACTCGTCCTGTAATGGTTTCTATCTTCTTCAACAGCTGGCTTTTCCAAATTCTTAATACGCTGATCTACCATCAGCTCTACTAGTTTTAAAATTTTCTTATTCATGATTTTTAGTATTTAATATAAATTAAAAGAAGAAGATTTTTTGCCGTTTTTAAATATCGAATATATTAATGCAACACCACCGACTGTAGTTTTAGCATAATTCATTGATTTATCAATGATATTGTTTGATACCTTATAACTGTCACTTCGACCGACAAATATCATCGAGTAACTACGATTGTTCCCATTATCTTTGTAATAGATTTTATCGGCATTACTAAAGTGGAGAGTAACTTCTGTTTTACCATCTTTCTTATTAAGCTCAACTCTATCAATAGTTACAGGTTTTGTATTAGGAACCCATTTAAATTTAGAGGCAGCTTGTTTGTCTCCTCGTATATCATCATTCGGATCGTCGATGTTTGCTTTAAAATTAACTGCTTCATTTAAACTACTTGATTTAGTAGTCAGGTCTTTTGATTGGCGATCTGTTAATAGATTTCCCAATTTTATCTGTTTCTTTTTCATATCTAGTTATTCTGTTTTATTATATAATATAAGTAAAAGTTATGAGACTTCATAATATTTACCGAGTATTTCACCAATGTCTTCGTAACTCGCTTCCAGGCGCTGTTGCAGGTGGAGTAACTCTCCTCCTGTTTTTTCAAATACCTTATACGATTCCTTCAACTGCTTAATATGCCTTTGTACCGTTGGTCCATCAAACCAATTCTCAGTCTCCTGTATTGTAATCCTTTCAGCTGTTTCAATAAGGTCTTTAATTTCCTCGATACGTCCCTTTAAATCTTTAGAACCGTATACTGCAGCACCATGTGAGCTGAATTGTTTACATTGCTCTAGGAATGCTTGCTTGTCTACTTTATCATATGTTGCATCACCATCAAACTCGAACTTCTCATTGAGGATTGCATTTTTTAATTTGAATGTCGCCATAGTTTTTAATATTGTTTATTAATGTTGATATAAAATCAACTTAATCATATACTATAAGTATAAATTTTTCAATGTTTAATATGTTGTACTCGCCACTTAACATCTTTACCTCGGAGCATTTTCTTAGTAGCATCTACATTCTTTTTAGAATCATCAGCAAAATATACATCATCATATCCGTCATTATCAATTTTATCTTCAATCCAATCTGCTTTATCTTGAGGATCATTAGATGCTAATGCAGTTACATATATATTACTCATGTTAATGCCAATATCCTTTAAATATTTCCGTATAGGGTTATATGCTGCCCTAGCAGTTAATATATAAACTCCATTACCGCCACTTCTCTGTACTATTCTGCGAAGTACCCCTGTTATCTTTTTAATTTCCTGTGGGTCTTGTACTTTTTGAAAATCTGAAAAATCATATTCATCTCCAGGCTTTTCATTATAAACAGCATATTGACCTGGAGTTAGTTTTCTTGTATTACCATTATTAGTGACATAAATGAATGATGTAGTTTTTACAAGTGTATCATCAAAATCAAATATTCTCAGTTTTTTTGCTTCATTTACGAATTTACCTTCTCGCAATTTGCGGTTGATAACATTTTCAATAAGCCTTTTTAATTGCGTGGTCGTTAAATTCATAAGTTGATATCGTATTTTATCACTTTAAACAACATTGGCCGCTTAATTCGCAAATTATATCTCGTATTAATGTATGCGCTTCCTGTAATGCTACAGGTTTAGCTGCAGTGCCTTCAGATATCTGTTTCATAAATGCACCTTGTGTGCTTGGATTACTAACGAAATCCCAACAAACTAATTGAAAGTCTGGTTGTACTTCTAATGCACCCTCATCTAATTGACGTACGCTACCCATACCCCTTGAACTTATTCCAAGAGTTACACCCGATTTAAATAGTTCCTGTAATATTCTCCCTGACGGTGTATTTAATACTTCAACTGTACCCCAGATATCATTACCTCGCCATTCCAAATTGAGTATATTATGCGATACATTACGCAGGTTAACTACACTCGATTCTGGATGATCTAATTCTCCTAAAGCTCGTCTTTCCGCTATCTCAACTTCCTGATATTTTTTAGCTTCTCTTTCCAATATAGCTCGTGGGTAAATCCTCCCATTTGCATTTTTAGCACCAGCTCGCTGTAATGGACCTTCTACAATAAATTTACCACCATTCTTAGCAATAGACTCATTGATATTAGATACATCATATGTAAATGGTGTATATTCTACTAATAATCCTTTCATATCATTCATCATTTGCTAAGTTCTCTAACTTTATTTCCTAATTTCAATAACCGCTCTGATATTTTATTAAATTTACCTAAGGTCGATTTTAAAAACACTGATTGATCTGCACCTATTTCAGTTTTCAATTTCGTCACTCTAGCCAATGTCCGTTGCATTTCAAATAATTGTTTAGATATTTCCTTTATGCTATTATTAATCTTTTGTTTAGATGACATTGTGTCATCTGATTTATAATCTCTATATGAAATTTCGTGAATTTGTTTCATATAAGATTCAAAGATTGACGGTTCTAAATATGTATAATCTTTAGGTAACTTGGTTTTATTTTTCTTTTTATTACTGGAAAAGGCATATGGTGTTAAGTATTCACCGCCTGCACTAGATGTTGTTGTTTCTTCATCAAGTTCATCATCCATATCTACATTTTCATATAGATGCTTAATTATATTACTCATATACGTTCCTTTAAATAGTCTATCAATTCGTAATACTTAATCATTGATGATATATGCGCATCTTCAATTCTTCTAGCAGATGTAACTTCAGTCGTCAATTTAGCGACTTCCTTCAACTTAATTTTTAAAGATGGGTCAGTAATTTTGCCTGTCAATGATACTAATGCTTCTTGTATTGCTGCGACTTCTGTATAAATATAATTCCTGAATGGTGCTAAACTAGTATTCCCATTAATAAATTTACTCACTAATGTTTTCTGTTTGTCATTCAATCCTTTATATTTAGTATTGAATTTTTCAATGATCAATTTCAATGCTAATTTTTTAACATCGTCTTCTTGTTCATTAAATAAAGTTTTATGAGTCTTAATAGTACCAGGACTATTTATCGGACTAGTCATATGTTCCAATATCGTATTGTAACAGCTAATATGGCTAAAACCAGGTATTGTAGATCCTTGCTTTGTATATTCGAATAATTTGTATATGGATGCATATAATTTATATTCTGGCATTCTGGAATCGAAGAATGTCTCTACAACATAGTTCTTCTTTATCTCACCAATTAAGTTATATTTCTCTCTATTCAGCTTTTTTGCTTCAATATTAGCTCTTTGCTCAAGCACTCGATTGACTAATTTTAAAGCTGGTTCATCCTTCTTATTCCTAGTTTCCATCAATATTTGATAGCACGCTAGTTCTTGATGTAGAGATGTCCCTTCCTTGAAAAATTTTTTAACTATATCCAAACTCACATTTTTACTGCTCGTAAGAACATCCATCGCGACTTGTTTCGACAATAGCTCGAATATAATCCCTGTATTTTTATATTTTGAATGTTTAAATTTCTGCATTGATTATATGTCCAAAGATTTATTAATAAATATTAAAAGTTGCCATTAAACAGTTTTATTAAGTGTTGTATTATCACTTGAATTGCTATTATTTTTAGATTCTGGTGTATCTTCTCGCGTTTCGTGAAGATTAATTATTTGTTTTTCCATTGATTTTATCAATGTCCCCCAATCCTTACCAGCTGTTAATGGCGTTTGCATCGCTAATCTACCTGACGGATCTCTTCCTAACGATGGATCCTTTTCTCTCTCCCAAGATCCAGGCTTAGGAGGTCTTCCTGGATTATTTTCTCTCTTGTCTGGTTTATATACACGCTTAACATCCTGCGACGGTGTATCTGCAAATTTTCCTGATTTTCCTGCCATCTGCATTGACACTATATCGTGCGGAGTACCAAACGATTTACCTGTAGTTTTAGGATCGTTACCTTCAGACGCTATTTGCTCCAATCTAAAGGCTCGCATCTTATCTTGTATCACTAAGTCTCGTTCTGCTTTCCATTCCGTTTCATTCATACCATAAATGTTTTGGTATATCCATTGTTCTGAATGGAGTCCTTGTTCTTTTATGTTGCCCACTAAAGTCGCCTTTTCATTCATCAAATCAACCTTCTGTCTTTCATAAATTAATGATGGTGTTGACAACTCTAATTTAAAATCAATTAATTCTTCTCCACGGTACCCTTGCATATATAAATGTATATGTCCAATTTTCTCTAGTTCCGATACTACTATTTTTTGTATTCTTTCAATAAATCTTGCAAATTTAACATCCTCTGCTGCCAATGTACCTTTGCCCTCAACTCCTTCATCATATCCTAAATACGCATTAGGTATTTTTAGAAATGCCATCATTTTAACCCTTAAATATTCGATATCTTCTAATGAGCCTGCATTACCCATACCTTCTAATGTTGATATCTCTGTTGCTGATTCGCCACCTCTGGTTGGTAAGAAAAAGTCTTCAAGCATATTCATTAAATTGAATCTCAAATTATAATCACCAGTTTGAGGATCTATAAATGGCACCTTTTTCATTTGATTAGCCACTGCTTCTATATGTTGATCAATCGCATTGTCTGGTAAATTTCCTACATCCAATTTAAATATGCGGCGCTCTGGTGCTCTCATGATACGGTGTATTAACATCGCATCCTCCATCATTGTTAATTGCTTCCAAATTTTTCTAGCTCCTTCCAACATTGATTTACCATATGGCAAATACATGGTATCTGTCAATACCCTAAAGTGTGCAATCTCATGGAAGTCAAATACATTCTTTCCAAAATTTTGTACGGTATCGCCTTCGTATATATACTGTGTTTGATCTCCATTAGGTCCGCCGTAATCATCACGTTTTAAGAGACTAGGATGAATTGGTATTGCATCTACAACGCCAATTGATGGGGCTGTAGGTAAATATAAAAACAAATCACCAAATTTACATAATGTTCGAACCCAGTGCCATAAATTGAATTCAATATTCAAAATATCATGGTATAAATTGTGTAAAATTGCCTTCTTCTTTGGGTCATCTGACGTGATAGTTAAAACTCGACCGTGTTCGTTTTTTACAGTACACTCATCTGCATATATGTCTAATGCTGCTGATAATATTGCATCTGAATCCATAGACTCATAATCAATATACATATTGGTTCTTGCTGCATCAATTTGTGCCATTTCTGATGGGGATGAATAACCACTCCCTTTATAGCTTTGATTGTGTAATGTACTCCGCACACTATTGAATTGCCCCGTTACTGCGTTCCCAATAGATTGTAGTTTATCATAGTCAATAGTTTTTAGTCTATTGCCTGGCATCCGCTTGACAATTACCTTCTGATTGAATATCCTGTTTAAAACATCTGTTATTGCTGCCATAATATTATATTAAAAAATTTTAATGTTTGACTTATATTTGTTATAACAACCATTTCGTAGACATTACATTTCCTCTCGGATCTTTCATTGTCCAATAGTCGCTATTCATTCTCTTTGGTGTATATACCTTTTTCTGTATGTGATTAAGCGCCTTTTCAGTTATACCTAATCCTAATTGCTTCATTTTCAATGCAGTATCTTTAATAAAAAGGGCAATTCCAATAGCCATTACTGCATCATCCTTACGCCCTGGTCTAGCTTGTGCCTTTCCACGTAACCAAACAAATACCAATAATTGATTATGTAATCGTTTGGAATACATTTTTATTTCCTTTTGCTCAAATATACGTTCAATCTTATTGATGATCATCGGTCTATTAGCCGTAGTTGTCGTAAACCCTGGAACCATATCCCTTTTCTGTTTAAGGTCATAATTTTTAGCTATATGCTTAGCAGGATCTACATAGTTATCGCTCCTATATGTATAGTACAAATTGCTATATCCTGTGTCTATTGCTTCCTGTACTGCATCGTATCCGATATTTTTATTCTCTATCACCAATAATGCCGAATTGTATTCTGTAGCTATCGCAACTGCCATTTGGCCTAAGGTCCTCGGTGGTACTTGACCTATCCACTCAGCGACTTGTTCCATAGTTGTTACATCTATAACCTCAATCGCTGAATCGTCACCGCCATCACCACGTGCAACGTCCGCTGACACAATGTAATCATTTTTGTAATTAACGCGTTTCCAAATCCAGAAGTCTCTAAGCTCGCCCCTCGTCTCGATTGGCTCTACGATCATATTATCACTATACCATTTTAAAGCTTCACCGTCAATTACAGTATGTCCAGATGTTAAGAAATCACAATCGCATTCCTGGGATGCTTTACGGGCTCCAAGATCTTGAGTTTGTTGATCTCTCCATGTTTGATCTCTATCAGGATGTAAATCCCAATTCAATTTAATTGGATTGAACGGATCTAAACCTTTACTACTTCCGCCCTCATCTGCCTGTGCCCATAATGTATGAAATATATTACCTACACCATTAGGTGTTGATAGTAAAATTGCATCTCCACCAGTGGCTAAAGTCAACTTAGCCGAGGTCCAAATCTCCTCCATGCTATCAACAAATGCCGCTTCATCTATAAGTAATAATGATAATGCTTCTGACCTACCTGCAGTCGGTGATGACGATACCGCCTTGATAACTGAACCATTTACGAATGATAATTCTAATTTATTATTATCAACCACTTTAGTTTTCAACCATGAAGGGAGTTTTTGATACATCACCTTGACTTTATGTACCAAGTTTTTAGCCACGTCTTGAGTTGTGGCAATTACAAGAACTTTATAGTTATCTTTGAATAACATATTCATTAACGCATAAGATGCCACTAATGTTGAAATCCCCATTTGACGGGACTTCAATATAATGTTAAATCTATGTTGTTGTAATTGTTCTAATGTTTTATCTTGGAATGGATAAAGATTAAAAGGTATGATACCTTCAATAGGATGCTCAACCTTACAATATTTTCGTATCGCATGACTGTAATCTTGAGTACATCTGATATACTCATTTTTAACTTGCTCCTTAAGGTTTAGTTCTGACATATATTTTATAATTGGGCTGCTAATTTAGCTCCAGTATATAACATTGCTGTTGCTGCAAGTCCGCCTGTTATAAGGCTGAATGTTCTAGTTTGGTACCATTTTTCTTTCTCAATAGGTGGAAGTCCTATATTTACATATTTAGATACAAATCCTTTATACATATCAACTTCGATATTCTTCAATCGCATTATTGATTCATTGTTACTATTTAAAGCTTCTAAACTATTAACTTGAGCAGTTAGCGATATTATTTGTTTGGATTGTATTGTATCTTTATGCTCTAATTCCTGCAATTTCTGCGCAGTCTCAATAATCGTAATTACTGGTACTGTGACGGAATCTTGAAGTACTTGACTAAATGTTATCTGATTGGCTAATACAAATATTATTATTAAATACATTTTCATATTAATTACCTTTTATTATATTCAACGCTTCCTCTAAACTAAGAGTTGTTGTATCCTTTTTAGTTAATTCAAGTTCTAAAACATCCAACTCCGCCTTTCTATCTTGTATATCCTTCAATGTAATTATATTTGAATTTTCCAATAATTCAATACTATCGCTGAATGGTTTGAATTGTTGAAATTGCGATTGTGCTAATTCAACTCTAAGTTTTTTAAGTTTGTCAGTTTGGCCTTTCATCCAAAAATAACCGCTGGCGAATACTATTAAGATTGCCAATATTACCCATTTACCATTTGATTTAGGCTTTGATGTGTCTAATTCTAATTTCATTATATATGTTCCTGTATATTGTTCAATGCTAAGTTTTTATATTCATAATATTCACTCAATAATTGATCTGCAGCTCCAGGCGCACCGTTCCACTTTTCTTCCTTACCATCAGCACTCATATAACCTGCGCCACTCTTCATCTGTTCTACAACCATTTCAATTTCTTTATCAGCTTGATCAAAAAATGCGTTAGCGTTGTTTAACATCTGTTCTTGTTCCCACGCTTTATATGTGCCATCAGTTTTTAATCGACTTTCAAATCTAAATTGACAATCAGCACACCGACCGAATTTTGCTCTAAACCGCTCGTCTAACCTAGTACGTTCCACCTCATCTGTTTTACAATCACCAAGGCAATTTGGGTATGACTTTAGAAATGCTCGAACCTCTGACATTACATGATCGTATGCAGATTTTTTAGTTCGATATCCCTTTTCTTGCGTCCACACTGCAATAATATTACCATCTGTATCGCGTTCTTCCCACGTTTCACCAACATCTCGTTTCTTTGTCCGCTCTGCTGCTGCAGCTTCACTATCGTATCCTTTGGTAACTTTAGTTTGGGTGAAATGCGACCCCTCCAACATATCTCGGAGGGCTTTGATATTTTGTAACTTATTAGTTTCGATCATATTATTCAGTTACTGATTTTTCAGCTTTACTTGAAGCTCGTAACGCAGACATCATTGTTGCTAATTTACTTTTAGGTACACCTACCATATTCGCAAATCTAAGAATTGCTTGGGCCTGTTCCTGTGCTGTACCAAATTTAAGAAAGTTGCGTAATGAAGATTTTTCAAGTTTATCAAAGAATCTTTTAACTCTTTGTTTGTCCTTATTGTCCGCAGTATCTTCTTTAATATCAGATTTGTTATTTACGGCTTTATCTTGCAAGACTTGCTCTACTAGAGTTTCTACTATTTTTTGGATTTCAACCAATTCAGATTTTTTCATACTATTTCTTTAGTAATATATATCTGTCAGGTCTGAATTAACTTATAATTCTGATGGTATTGGGAGTTTCATTCGCTCTAATGTAGATTTATAGCTATTGATAATGTCTTTACGCAATGCAGGAAATCTAAATTTTGAGCTATTGAATAGTTTCCAAGCTTTCTCAAAGTTATTAACATCTGAAAATGATGTTGACTTATCAAATATGAATTTGACAAATTTATTCATGTCTCCATAGATTTTGACCACTTTAAGTTTCTCACGTTTTCCTTTTGTATTCATCTTAAAGTCAACTACTTGGACTCCCTTCTTCCAATCAATCTGTAATTTTCGTTTAACAACAGGATCTTCAGTATCAAATATTATATTAGATAACATCTCAACAAATAATATATTTCTATATACAGCCTTGTATAATGATTCAGTAGCACCTGATAATGCATCACGCATCCATTTTAAATCACCGATCATGATATCAATTTGACACATACCAGGTTCATCACCTTGGTTACCGTCTCTATCTAATATTGCTACTGATTGTTTTCCTCGTTTATCTAGTACAGGAACTACTAAATGGAATTGACTGAGACCTTTAACTATCTTATATTGTATATTTTTAGATTCTAAATATAGTTTTAAATCTTCCCAAAATGTATCAAGATTCACTGGTAATAATTCCATTAAATCTTCAGCGTCAATCGCAATATCAACGTCTCCCAAGAAATCCTTGTTTTTATTTCCTACAATATCATAATCTAATTTTCCGAGACCTATTGATTTTAAGCCAGCATCAACAGTTGATTCTAATGATGCCTTGGGAACTAAAGAATTTACACCTGTTATATTTCCACCTTCCACAATTATAGATTCAGTTCTAAATTTAACCAAAGACATAATTCTATGTATAGGCATAAATGAACCAGTCATTTTATACATTTTACCTTTATACATAAATACGAGACCTTCTGTAGGTACGATTTTATCAAACCCGCCTAGGTTTTTTAATTTGTTGATATACCTCTTCATTTTAGCAATATCATCAACAGATCCAGAGCTCCTAATTGCTCGTATTGATCTAGCCAACTGAGTTCGTATCTTTTGTACTTCAGCCTTAGGATTTGCTGCTAAAAAGTTTGCTGCGGAATCCATTACATCCACGCTAATTTTTAATATCAAATCTTCAAATTTGTCAATATTTTCTTGTTGTATGGATGACACTTTAGACTTTTCAAATTGTATTAATTGTTCTAATGTATCTTGATTCGGGATATTTTTTTTATTTAACCTAAATTGTTTAGATATACCTGACCACCTATTTGCTATACCATCAACGATGTTGTCATCTTTAATCTGCATCTCATCTCGTAAATATTTAGACCAAAATCTAATATAATATTCAGTAATTGTTTCTGAATCACTTAGTCCGTATTCGCCTTGATATTTTTTTATATAATTAGTATATGATTTTAATTTAGCTTCTGAATCTTCATGCGCTGACATTTTTAAAACGACTGGTGGTATTATTTGGAATTTGTCTTGAATATCACCGTTAACTTTAGCAATCAATTTTTGGATAGTACCTCCTGCTGATGGGTATACCTTTACCTTTTTTCCGTTTTCATCAAATTCAATCAATCCATGTATTTGTAAATATGCAGATGGTCCATAATTAACTGTCATTGAATTTTCAGGATAAATAACTTCCAAATTGGCAAACGCAAGTCCATTCTTGAATATAGAATTTAATTTGTTATCATCAATTTTAGATAGTGCTACATTCAAATCCGCCATTGCAAATACAAATGCATCACGGACTGTACCTCTGCCTTTAAATTTCTGACTTACTTGTTCGATATCCATCGGATTTAATATAGTCGTTTTATTTCTAGCGGCTTTAACTTTTCCATCTTTATATGTGACTAATAAGTTCATTCCGTCTGTCTTTTCAGTAACTGCACCCTCTATATCTAAATCACCTTCTAATGACCGCTTGATGATTTTCTTCAAATCTCCAAATGTCATCTCGTCATCTTCAATTATATGAGACATATGTCCTGCCCCACCACCTTCTGACAATATATTAATATTTTGTTTCTGCACCACTTCTATAATTTTCTGAGAAGAATCCTTAATTGACTGATCAGCGCCTAAGTCGTCTATTATTTTCATTTCACCGTTTGTTGATATTTTTTTAGCAAAATTCATCCATGCTTTAAATGCTGGATTTCCTTTGAGATCTTTATAATAACTTGTACCTGCATTCTTTTCATTGGGTATACCTGTCGGATAAAAGCTCACTGTTGGTACTGGACCGTTTGGCCAATCCGTTGCGTATTTTTCTAATTTTTCAATATCACCAATTATCCAATTAGCAACTTCCCACCCTAAAGGTCTTTTGGATGTATTATCCATTGAATTTTGATATGACTCTAAATCCCCATACATGAATCTAGGACCGTCGTCAACTGATTGTATACCTTTAATTGATGAAACTTCATGCATATCATTCACTGAATCCGTTTCAAGATTTTCCTTTACAGATTCTCCAAATTTCGTCGATAACAACTCGTGGAATTTTTCATCATACCAACCAAATAATTTTTTAAAATCTTCAGGAGTCGCTTGAGGAATAAATTCACGTAATTTAGTTCCTGACATAGATCCAAATCCTGGTATAGTTATATTAACATTCGGGGCAACTATAATATAACCATGCGTTTCTAAACCTTCAAGTTCATCATTAGATTTGTATGGCTGAAAATATCCCTTGGATCCGTCCTTTTTTGTATAACTAATTCTCCCAGCGTCTTTTTTACCGTATATAATTACTAATGCTGTATCAGCAGGATTGAATTTTTTTGTTAATTCTACAGGATTATATGGATTTTTTACTTTATAAATTTGTGACGATGGAACTCCAGATTTGACCATCATGGTTTTCTTTTCATCAAAATCTAGTGGGGATTTCGGCAATGATACTTTGTCTGAAGTGACAATATACGTATTGGATGTACCAAATTTACTTTGTAGCCACTTAAATGTTTTTTCATGGTGTGGTCCAAATGGTTGAAACCGTCCAGGAAATATTGCTATTATTTTCTTTTTCATAATCTTGTATAAATATCTGTTATATGGGATTAACCAATGTATATAAATTCAATACCGGATGTATATCCAGCACTGTTAGTATCTTGTATACCTTTAGCGCTACCTGGGCCCTTTTTGGTTATAGTAATAAATATCTGGTCGTCAGCGCTGGCAGTTACATAATATGAAAATGGTACTGATTGCGTTACTGCAGTAGCACCGCCTTCGTATATATACAAAACATGGTCTATTTCTCCTGATGAACCAGATACTATACACTCTATAGTACCGTACGTAACGAATTCAGCCCATATATTTCCCGCCACTCTAAATGTTGAGCCTGCTGGTACAGAAGATCCGACTGTAAATTCTCCATTCCTACTCACAGTTCCGTGGTTACTCCACATCTCCTGAGCTTCATATAATTGACCTGCCAATGTGCCTACAATCTCAGATGCTGGACCTTTGCCGGCATATCCTATATTTAAAGCCACTGGCCATCCTGATGAACCTGTAAAGTCTACTTGATCAGATCCAGATATTGTACCATCAGGTAATTGTTCAGATCCAGATATTATCCCATTAGGTAATTGCTCACTACCACTAATTATTCCATCAGGTAATTGCTCTGATCCAGATATTAGTCCTGCATCATTTAAGGTATTTATCGCAGTTGTATTAGTTGCGATATCAGTCACGTTGTCATGAATGTCAGTAGCTATACTTCCAGAAACTTCTGTGAATGATCCTGATATGTCATCATCAATTTGACTTGATCCTGATATTATCCCTATAGGTATATTGTCAACACTCAAATAGTCTATTTGCGCTGATCCTGATATTGTATTATCAGGTAAATTATCTCGTATTTGATCTGATCCTGATACTATTCCTATAGGTAATTGATCGGATCCAGAAACTATACCATCAGGTAATTGCGCTGATCCTGATATTGTATTATCAGGTAAATTATTTTTAACTTGTTCTGATCCAGATACTATTCCGTCAGGTAATTGATCGCTACCACTAACTATTCCTGTGGGTATATTGTCAACATTTAGATAATCTACTTGTGATGATCCTGATATAGTGTTAGCGGGAAGTCTTTCTGTTGACCAAGAACCTGATATATCATCTGCAATTTGATTTGATCCGCTAATGACACCATCTGGTAATTGTTCACTACCACTAAATATTCCGTCAGGTAATTGCTCTGATCCAGATACTATTCCAGTTGGTAATTGATTAGAACCAGATATTGTGCCATCAGGCAGATTGTTTATAACTTGCTCTGATCCTGATACTATTCCAATTGGCAACTGATTAGAGCCTGATATTGTTCCATCAGGTAAATTGGTTATAACTTGATTTGATCCTGATATCGTACCATCGGGTAAATTATCTCGTATCTGGTCTGAGCCTGATATCGTACCATCGGGTAATTGTTCACTACCACTAATTATCCCCCCAGGTAATTGATCTGAGCCTGATATTGTGCCTTCAGGTAATTGTTCACTACCACTAATTATCCCCCCAGGTAATTGTTCACTACCACTAATTAAATTGTTAGGTAATTGATCTGAGCCTGATATTGTGCCTTCAGGTAAATTATCTCGTATTTGATTAGATCCAGATATCGTACCGCCAGGTAAATTATCTATGATTTGATTTGATCCAGATATTGTGCCGTCAGGTAAATTATCTCGTATCTGATCTGATCCTGAAACTATTCCTGTAGGTAATTGTCCGCTACCACTAATTAAATTATTAGGTAATTGTTCAGATCCAGATATTAAGTTTTCAGGTAATTGTTCACTACCACTAATTATTCCTTCAGGTAATTGTCCTGATCCTGATATTGTTCCATCGGGTAATTGACTTGATCCAGATATCGTTCCATCAGGTAAATTATCTCGTATCTGATCTGACCCTGATATTAAATTGTTAGGTAATTGACTTGATCCAGATATCGTTCCATCAGGTAGATTGTCTTGTATCTGGTCTGATCCTGATATTAAATTATTCGGTAATTGGTCTGATCCAGATATCGTTCCATCAGGTAGATTGTCTTGTATTTGATTTGAACCTGATATCGTTCCATCAGGTAAATTATCTCTTATTTGATCTGATCCGCTAATTATCCCTCCTGGTAATTGATCTGATCCTGAAACTATTCCTGTAGGTAAATTATCTCGTATCTGATCTGATCCTGATATTAAATTATCAGGTAATTGTTCACTTCCACTGATTAAGTTGTCAGGTAATTGGTCTGATCCAGATATCGTCCCATCGGGTAAATTATCTCTTATCTGATCTGATCCAGATATTGTTCCGTCAGGTAGTTGTTCAGATCCTGATATTGTTCCGTCAGGTAGATTATTTATAACTTGATCTGATCCTGAAACTGTTCCAGTAGGTAAATTATCTCGTACTTGATCTGATCCTGATATTAAATTATCAGGTAATTGTTCACTTCCGCTAATTATCCCTCCTGGTAATTGATCGGATCCTGATATTAAATTGTCAGGTAATTGCTCTGATCCTGAAACTATTCCTGTAGGTAAATTATCTCGTACTTGATCAGATCCAGATACTATTCCATCAGGTAATTGTCCAGAACCAGATATTGTACCCTCAGGTAATTGACCAGATCCAGATATTGTCCCGTCAGGTAATTGTTCTGATCCTGATATTATACCTGGAGGTAATTGCTCTGATCCTGATATTAAGTCATCAGGTAATTGTTCTGATCCTGATATTGTACCCTCAGGTAAGTTGTCTCGTATTTGTCCTGATCCAGATATTAAGTTATCAGGTAATTGTTCTGATCCTGATATTGTTCCTCCAGGTAGATTTTTTATAACTTGATCTGATCCAGATATTGTCCCTTCAGGTAATTGATCTGATCCTGAAATTATACCTGGCGGTAATTGGCCAGATCCAGATATTAAGTCACCAGGTAATTGCTCTGATCCTGATATTATACCTGGCGGTAATTGTCCTGATCCAGATATTGTACCTTCAGGCACACTACCTGATGGGAATACTATTTGAGTTGATCCTGATATTGTTCCTCCAGGTAGATTTTTTATAACTTGATCTGATCCAGATATTGTGCCGTCAGGTAGATTTTTTATAACTTGATCTGATCCAGATACTGTTCCATCAGGTAATTGCTCTGATCCAGATATTATACCTGGAGGTAATTGTCCTGAACCTGATATTGTTCCATCAGGTAATTGTTCTGATCCTGATATTATGCCTGGAGGTAATTGTCCAGAGCCTGATATTGTCCCTTCAGGTACACTACCTGATGGGAACTCTAGTTGTTCTGAGCTAGATATTATACCGTCAGGAGTATTACGAACATCATCCCAATTTATTCCTTGACCTGTAAATGTCAGTCCATATAATTGACTCGATACTTTCGATTTAATACCTGTACCTGACATATAATCGATATTCATTACAAGCTCAGTATCAGTTTTCAGCGTATCAATCGGGAGAAATAATTTAGCCTGATTTGGTGAGAATCCTAATTCATTTCTCGGACTTAATGTTATAGATTTTATTGAAAATTTGGCTGTATTGCGTAATACAAAATATGGAACAAGTCCACCTGCGTTTTTAGTTTTAAAATAAAAGTTATATTTCCTAGTTTGTCCAATTCCAGTTTCAACTACCGTACCTATGTAATCACCTAATAATAATGATTTTATAGGAGTCTCTCCTGGCCATTCACGCACAATATCTCGTTGTATTCCAGATCCTGAAACATGTATATCAATTTGTAATGGTTTTGTATTTTCTACAGCCTCCTCATATTGTAATGAGAAACTTAATTTAAACTCTGTATTTTCAGTTGCTTCTACTGCATATGAGTCTTGTAATTTAATATACCCAATATAGTCAGCAGTAGGGTCTAATACTGTCGACTCTATCGCACGGCCAGATTCTAGAACTGATGATGACTGATGTTGGATTTCATTAGATCCATCAATTATTTCCCAATATGTATCAAAATCAGCAGTTGATGCAAAATCACCAATTGGCCGCTCTACTAAATCAATCTTTGTTGTGACTAAATCTGTAGTGTCGACTAAAAAGTTTTGACTAGTAATTGGAAAGTCTCCAATATTGATAAACTCCCCAAAACTCCCATATGGTTTATAACTAATTTTCACACTTTCAACTGAGCCAGCTAATGGCTCTAAATCTACAAAATCTAATTGTACAAATGATTCTGAAGCTCTAGACTCCAATGCAGGCGTTGATGAGTAATAACTTGCAGTATAATTGTCTGCTGAAATAAAGGAGTTAAGTTGCCGCTTATTTCCATAGTGGTCATATATTACATTAAACCCTGGTGATACCTTTGCTGTTTGTGAATCGACTACTTCAATAATACTACATGAAAAGTCTGGTATATTATATATGTCCGTAGAAATATTCATTACTGTATTCATATCCCTGAATACAATTTCGCCGCCTACCATATCACGATTTAAAGAACCTGATGTGGCTACAAGAGTCGCTAAATCTGAATATAAAGGTATTAATGTCTGATTTGAAGATATTTTCCCGTTAGCTGTTACAGGATCTAATATCGTATTCACTCCCCCTTCCCTACCGCGAGTTGCATATCTAGACGTATTTGAATATTCATATGCGCCAACAACTGATCTAAGAGCGAACTGATGAGAGCCAGATTCAATTATTTTGCGATCAACTGCGCCTGTGTATTTATTGTAAAATTCAAATCGCTCAACTGATGATACAGTTGGTGGTTTACCAAATAATATCTCATCATTATTTTGTTGGTTTGGTATAATTATAACCTTCCCAGACCACATAACATTAGGGAAGTCTATATGGTTGAATTCACCTGGTTTAGTTGTATACGGAATTCTCTCTCCAGTAGTCGCATTACGACTAGTTCTTCCCGCTATGAAAATTGTCGCTTCACCAGGGGGTGTATTTTCGTATATGTGAGCAATTATCAACCGTGATTGATCCTCCCCAACAAAATCTGCAATTTCGTGGTAAATAACTTTACCTGTTGAATCTATAATGTCAATATAAATTAGAGACCCTCTTACAAGGCTGTCTAAGTTAGCTCGTATACGAAAGCTATTTGTTCCTGTATATAATTTATCAGGTACATCAAAAAGTCTAAAATATTGGTCTGAAGTCTTACTGTTATCAAATATGTTAATATATTTGACATATTTATTTAATCCTGTACCAAATCTGGCGTTTTGTAACATAAATTTCCTCGAAGTGCAATTCCACTATAAATATCAGTTTACTTTTATTTCGGTGTAAACTATTTTAACTTACTGAGTTATCTTTGAGAATCCATCTCCAGTCCGCTCAATTGTAATTTGAGAATCGACTGCATCCTTTAATGTGTCAATATGCGTAATACATAAAATAAAATCAAATCGACTCCTTAAATATTCAAATAGCATTCCCACCTTTTGCATATGCTCAGAATCGGCGACCCCAAATCCTTCATCAATAGCTAAGAAGTTTGGCCTCGGTAAATTAGACACATTAATAAGAGCAGCTCTCATTGCGACTGAAATCATGAACCGTTCCATTCCTGAAGCTAATTCTACAGGCCATTCTACATCTTCATTATAATGTATATAACAATTGATATTTTTATCATCAGCTTCTAATGTCACGTAAAAGTCTACAATATGATTTAAAATTTGATTTACTTCATCTTGAATTACTGGTAATACCTTTTTCAATAATAAATATGGCACTCCGTATTTTGAAATCGCTTTACAATACGATTCATACATCGCAACCTCATCATACAAATCAGTTAACTGTTGTTGCTTACTAATAAATGCGTCATATGTAGTTTTATTTGAAATCAATCTCGTATTTAAATCCATCAAATTGTTATGTAGTCGTTTTGAAGTGGCTACTGATTCAGTATATTGGCTCTTCAGATTACCAATAGCAATATTTAACTGCTTATTGTTTTTATGAACCGCTTCTTGTTTCTCGTATTGCGCAATTTGTTTATTTAAAGTTAATTCAGTTTCTTGTAATTGTGACAACATTTGTTGTGCTGCCGCTAATTTGGACTTTAATAAATCCAATTCATGAGACGTGTCTTGAGATAGTTTTGAATTAGTATCATATAAAACTCGTTTTTGTTGTACGGTCTCCTTTAACTCATTATATGTAGCCGTAGCACTCTGTAATGTTAATGTTTGAGTATTATATACCTCAGCAACTTCAGGGCGGAGTTTTAACGCATCTTTAGCCTCTATTACAAATGGATTTTTAAGGCAATAATCACATTCAGGATCATATTCATGATTATTTAAATGAGTTATCTGCTTATCAATTTGTTCTAACTGAAGTTTTAGAGACTTAACATTGTTCTTTATATCTCCGACTTCTGTACGCAATGCTTCAACGTCAGATTCGCTACGGATTAATTCGTGGATATCAATTGACGATAATATTGAAGTTATCTCCGCCATTGCTGATTCTGCTTCTGAAATTTGTATCTCTGTAGATTCAGTTTTTAATTTAGTTTCATCAACAGTAATACGTACTTGTTGTAATTTATTAAGGACTGATTCAAGATCTATAGTCTCATCAACATTTTGTATTTGTTTTATTAATTGATTTATTTCATCATTAACTATATGTGCATTCCTGTCAGCAGACTCATATGATCCTGAAGTTTCATGAAATTGTTCCTGAATTAATTTAATCTGATTTTCGAGGCCGTCATATTGCTCAGTATTTATATCATATTCCAACGTCTTAACCATAGCTGCTTTATCACGCACTTCATTTTTAGCGGCTACATATAAATCTTCAAATATTGAAATATCTAGAAATGAATTTAAAAGGTCCTTTCGTTCTCGTTGCGATTTGAATATAAAATTCTTATTATCATTTTGAGTTGATAGTGCTGTTAATAAAAAATCATCATATGTTCCAACATAACCTCTAATAATCCTATTTGTCCCGTCTCTGTCATGTCCATTCAAGCTCACATACCCATCAGGAGTCATTTTGCCAAATTTAACATTAACTTTTACGTGACCAGTTTTTTTATGTTTAGTTCCAATCCTTTCAATTATATATGTTTCATGATTGAGTTCAAATTGCAATTTACATTTGAATTTAGTTTTACGATTATTTAATATATCTTTAGCTTTCCAAGTTCTAGAGCATTTATCAAATAGGCAAAATGTTACCGCATCCAGAAGTGTTGATTTACCACTCGCATTAGGTGCAAATAATCCTTGTATACCACCGTAATTTGAAAAGTTTACGCTATTTGAAGTTCCATACGAAAACATATTAGAAAATTCAAATAGTCCCATTTTCCATACAACATTCCTAACTAAAACATGTTCACTTTTCAATCGCGTATTCATGACTCGATTTATATGGCGGACACCGTCAATATCAACCAAATCAGACTCATCTCCGTCTTGTATCCAATTTGTAATCAATTGGTTTTGATATTCAACATCTCGAACATCACCTAATACAGTTTTATTAGTATTTCTAGCGTAGTTATAGTCATTAACCTTCATGACAGTCGTCTCGAGTAATTTATGTCGAGATTTCAAAGTTTGAACTACATTTTGTACATCAGCATATGTGCAATTACTATATTTGATCCGTAAGCGTAAATTCCGAGGTAATCTGTCAACGTATGATTTATCAGTTAATATTTTACCACCGTCAACTTCAATAGTCGCATACGCAATATCATTTTCAATACGTACATATTGCGATTCTTTAGTTTCAATATCCCATACTAATAGTCCATGATCAATACCTTCTCCGTGATTCTGTTGTATTAATGAACCTGCATAAGCTACAGTCTTTTCAGCATCTAGATATTGTTTTTTATGTATGTCTCCGAGTAGTGCTAAATCAAATCCTTTAAATATTTTTGGAGTAACAAATTCGTTCTCAATATTCCAATTTAAATCTGTAACGGCACTTGCTACTGCCCCGTGATGTAATGCAATTTTATAGTCACCATCCATGGAATCTGCTAATATCCAATCTTCTGGACTACCGTATACTCCCAATACTGAAAATTGTATTCCTCCGAATGTATAAATTCCAGTATCTTTCCAATACATTAAATTTGGATGATTCATTGCATCAACAATCGGCGTTAACGCATCTAAACGTGCGTCATTGTTTAAATTCGCATCGTGATTGCCTGTAATTACGATAGTGGGTGCTATATCAGCGCAGCCCCTAAACAAGTCGGAGACGAGTGCTATCAATTCAGGTGACATATCGTTTTTGGAATGAACAATATCACCTGCTAAATATATTAACGAATGCTCGTCAACATTGGACTTCAAATATTTTAGAAGTTTTTTAAATACCGCCTTGTATTCTTTATGCCGTTTATAATTTCTTATATGTACATCAGCAATATGATAAATCTTTTTAACTATCATGCAATCAAATCTTGTATTTTATATTGAAATAACTTGTTATCAGTCATATGTTCAGCTGACTTTATTAATTCCCACATCTTAGTATGTCCTAATTTATTAGGATCTGTATTGGTTGGTATTTCCACAAAATATACATTAATACCGAAGCCCATGAAATATTCCGCATGGTCAATTGACTTACGCAAGGCATCTGGATCTAATGCTAAATATAAATTTTGCACATTATTTTGTAAAATTTGTTCCTTTAATGCCGTAGGTAAAGTCGTACCATATAGAGGACTACTATTTCTTCTAACAACCATCGCATCTAATGCTGACTCTACCAATATAATAGGCAAGTCCCAATTAAGTTGTAATTCAAAACCTACAACATCCCTACTAAATGGTGGATTGACAAATTTTATAGAATTTCTATTGGAACAGGTTCTAGTTGTAAAATATGTTAATTGCCCTAGTTTATTAAAATTAGGGAATATAATCATATCTTTATATTTACCATCAGTAGCATATCCAATTCGGTATTTTAAAATATCTTGTCTACTTATACCCCTACCTCGTAAATAATCTACACACCGAGTCCAATAAAAATCTTGGGATTTAGGTTTCCATAAAGGTATATATTCTTTAGGTAACTTACAAATCGTCTCTGGTGTTGTATTTGTTTGGAATGTAAATTGGCGTTTAGTCTTCGGAACAAGCTCTTGCAATTCAGTAAAATAATACTTCTTAGCATTGAGTCTCTTTAAGAGTGTAAATAAACTTTTGCCCTTAGTCCCACACGTCCAACAATTCCAATGCTGTAACTCTGGATGTATTTCTAATTTCTTCTTATGGTGATGGCAAAATGGACACCTAAACGCATAGTTTCCTTTGCTCTTAAGTGTAGATTGACCTATTAGTCGCTCAATTAATTTAATTATTCCACTGATATTCGCCATATATTATATAATATAAGGTAAAGAAATCAGACGACCAAGTAAATTATTAGTTATTTTAGCGATGCCTTCTGTATATTTTCTAACAAAAGATCTGAGTCCTTTAGTGTGGCAAACTTACCACTACCAATAGTATCGTTATAATATAATGGATCTAATGTGACGTCATTCATAAATTGGAGTTTCATTTCGAGATAATTCACTTGACCTTTCGAGTTCCCATATATAAGGATTTCAAAATGGAATTTGTCTTTGCCGAGTTCCTTGATATCAGCAAGTAATGGTTTTGATGATCCTGTATACGATCTCCAATTAGATTCGGTTGTAACTCTAATGCGGCGTTTCTTACCTTCCCTTTTTTGTTTGGCTGTTAATGCCTTCCTGCGAGTGGAATGTAAATATTTTCTACCGATATATTTTCTATTGGAAACTTTATTAGTAATCAAATATACGAAACCAAATGCATCATCTGGTGGTGTTGTAACCACTTCCTTATTATATAACCAATGACTCATTTATTTATTGTTTAATATTTCTTGTTATATCTTTGTTAATAAACTTCTAATAAATATCCCAAGTTCTGCAATCATACCGCGTAATTCAGTACTTTTAATTGCAGACTTTGCACCGTAAATTAGCGATGATTTAATATTCATTTTTTGTACATATTTAGCAAATGACAATCCGCTATCAACTAATAATATTGCAATTATACTGGCCATCATTGCTTGAGCAAATAATGCTTGTTTTGTAGGATCCTTTGTAAATGTCTTAGCTAATAATTTGAAAGGTCGCTCAACAACATGATGCATTTTCTCACTAAATGAAACAATCGCATCACCTATTTTAGAACTATCTCCAGATTTTGATATTAATTTCTTTGCACGATTAATTGTATTGCCTATAATTTTTACCAAAAAAGGTCCAGATAATACTAAACCTAATGCACTTGCAATGACAGCTTCATTTTGTTTTTTATCGACTAATGTAGTTGCGCGTTTTACTGCAGAATCTAAATCATCCGCTAATTTATCTAATTCTAAATCTATACTCATATCCTTTCTAAATGTTAAACTTAACCATCAAACCTTACAGCAACATTCACATCAACATCTGATCGGACTTGTATAGCTTGGCCCATTTTACCAATAACTAGTAACTGCCCTTTATCGTTATACATACCTATTGTAGTAAAATATGGCGTCAGTAATGAACCAGTCATTTCATTAATTAATAAATCTGATTTTGGGGATTGTAATGCTGTCACATTACGTGTTAAATTGAAATCTCCTTTTTTGATCCTACATAAAATCTCGTATTGATAAATTGTATGTGTACCTTTATATTCAACATTGTATGATCCGCTGAATATATCATTATATTTTGGATTGAGTGGTGATATTACAATATTACCCCTTCGATAAAATACATTACCGACAACTGATGTGTTTAATGTTAAGTCTTGATTTGCTACTTGAAGATAATAATCAGCATCTAAATCGTCTTGAGACCTGTTAATAAATCTAACCTCATCAATTGATCCTGAAAATGAATCTAATCCATTTTGGTTTCTACTACCAAACATCAATTCATGTTTATTGATTGGATTGCGTGTTGGGTCTGCTGCTGAATCAACCAATGTCCCATTTACAAATAACCCTAACTTGTACTCTGGTTCTACGTAAGATCGGACTACAGATATGTGTTGCCAAGTACCGCCAGTTAATGAACCAGATATTTCTGCTGTTCTACTACCGTCACTACGTTTTACAATTAAACTTCCAGAATCATATGTAACATCGAATGGGTAAACATCAGTTGGTTCATCTGTATATGAACTGCTTATATATTTATCTGTTGTAATTTGTCCTGAATTTAAGACCCTGTCATGAATTCCTAATTTATTTCTAAATACAGTACCATTTTTAGATATAACTGCTCCAGGATTGTCTGATGTTTCTGGTCTGATCCAAAACGATAATGTAAACCCTTCTGTTGAATCAAAATTAAATGAATCGTTATTAGGTGTTCGTATCCATCCGTAATTACTACCATTAGCATTACTATCCCATTGAGCTGATAACCCAATTGGTGTGCTTCCAGAAACAAAACCTGGACCGAATTTGGTATTATGTATTATACTTGGAACATTTCCTGGAGAAAATTGGTATGCAGCATATTCATATTCACCACTCTCAACTGTACCGTAATTGTACTTAAAATTTCTAAATTCTTGATTGAAGCCCCAATACCCTACTGTATTATATCGGTTATATCCTGGAAAGTCTCCAGTATCGAAATCTTGCTCAATAGCTGGGTCGTATAGATTACCATTACTGTCATCTATTAAGGTAATACCTAAATCATTATTTGTAATCTGTACAGATCCTGGTTTAATTTTTTCCCCATAATCAAGATATGGTATTGACAGATATGACGCTGTCATATTTAACTCTTTATGAGCATATCTTTTATTGTGATGTTCAAATGTAGTGAATGGGTTATATGGATCTGCATAATACATATGATTTAGTTGTTGCCACACGATATGTTTATATGTACCGTCAACTAAATTGATTGGATCATTTGCTGCTTTAGGCGCTCCGACAGGTGTTAAAAGATTTGTATAATAACCTTCTACTAAATGGTAACCACTTGAAGTAGTATCTAGTTCTTCTTGGCCAAAAGAAAATTTCTTGTTCACCTTCAATGGTGTCAAAGTAAAGTCCTGTGTCTTTATTGGAGCGAACGTTGTAGGTATAGCCATTCAAATTAGTTTTTATATAAAATTAATGTCCAACTTTCACTTTGAACAATCTTTCTTTATTACATGCACTAATCATTGGGTTTGATATCTTACCAACCGCTAATAATTCCTTTGTATTATTATATAGCCCTATGGATGTAAAATATGCGCGTTCTTGATTAGCTAAAGTGTCTAATATCACACCTTCTGAACCTGACGTAAATGTCGGATTATTTGAAAAGTTAAATATTTGATTTTTAACCCGCACAAAATACATGGTATTGTATTTCTTCTCGGCAAATCTGCCCCAGAATGCTAATGGGTCTCCTGATGCATCTGTATCTCCTTCAATTGCTGAACTTGTTAGTGATTCATACAACCTTAATGCATTCAAACCGTCAACTTCAATATTTCTATTTGTTTCAAAGCCAAAATCTGAATCCATTTTTGATCCTGCTAGGACAAGCATTCCGTGATTCGGATAAAATGTACCTATTGATCCTGTATTTGATCCTGATAATTCTGTATCAGCAGGTGTCATATACGGACCATTTTCAATTGTTCCAGGAATGATATCCCACGATTTGTTTGTAAAGTTTATAGACTGCGTTACAAATCTACTAGAGTCAATTACAGTACTTGTATCAACTAATGCATCCCTAACAATATCGGTTGGAACATTTGATGCTGTTGGCGCTTGCATATCCAATGAATATATTGACAGTTGCCAATTACCTGGATCCATTATTTGTTTATATCTATCACGTTTTACATCAACTATATAAACGTAATCTTCTTCATTACCATCAATAATAAATTTATCTTGGCCTTTCGGTAATAATATATGCGAATATTGTGTGTACATCGCCTTGGTTAATGTCTCATCATCTCTTCCCCCTAAATCTTTATCACCTTTACCTTCATAATCTGCATAAATACATCTATATTGAAGTTCTGAGCAAAGATCGGTTGGTGGTAAATTATGGACTCCCACACAATAGTTTGCAGATCCTGTATCGGATGCAAAACTAGCTGATATTGGCGTTGCTAAATATTTAGCACCTTGAGACCATAATGGCCCTGTAACTATTTCTGGACATCTTACTATATCGTCCACATATATAGGTGAATATATATTACCTGATCCTAGACCATCACCTGTATCATTTGGAATTGTATCATCATTTGGCGGATCTATTGGATCTCCTAAATCAGGGTCTATTGGGGAGTCTGAATCTCTAAAAACTCTCAGCCTGCACAATTTACCTGACGATGAAACATAATATTCATGGGGTAATCTGCTATCATTGAATTTAAATTTGGCAAATGCTACATCTACACTTTGTAAATTAAAGTATTGTGTACTTTTAACCTTACATAAAAAGTCTCTAATAAAATAATTAGTACATATTATCTTGTATTGCTGCCCTTGAGGTCCTACACCATTATTATTAGGCCATAATTCTTTATTCCGCGCCTTAACAACCCATTCAAGAGCAATATCACTAAATGCTGCAACCTTTTTTACATCAGGTTGCATTAGAAATGACTCAACTTCCGCACTCCATTGGAATTTGTTCTCCCACAATACATGACCGTAATCATGTAGATCAATACACGGATTTTCTGGTATTGGATCTTGAGTATATATCGGTGGTACATACGGTGTTGGAGTGTTCGTTGGTGGATACACTAACGGTGGTTCAGGTACCGGTGGTATAAATGGATCAAATGGTTGTGGGTCGTATGTTGGTCCAGCACCATCTGTCATCGTTGGGTTAGGCGCTGCTGGACCAGGTGCATCCGTAAATGTTGGAAAATCCGTCATTGTTGGATCTGGACCTGGTGTTGGATTTATAACTCCTGTACCGAGGGTTGGTCCTGGACCATAGTCTACCATTGTTGGATCTGGACCTGGTGTTGTAGGTACTGATATAGGACCAGTATTGTCTACCATCGTTGGGTTTGCATCGTTCACTGTTATTCCAACAACTGTTGTTGTAGGTGGTTGGAATATAGGCTGATTATTATCCCTAAATTCACGTGATCCTGGATCTATCATATATTCCCTTTATTAAAATTCGAGCTTAACTTCTATTAGAGCTTCTTTAGTAAATGATTTCTGTTGAGCTTGCGATAATTTTGCAACTGCTACCAATTCTTTACTAGGATTGTATAAACCCACTGTCGTTATATAAGATTTAGGATCGCTATACATACTTGGATGTCTTAAATCACCTTCTGAACCTGTAATAAATGTTGGGTTGTTACTAAAGTTATATTCTGCATTTTTTGCTCTAACGAAATAATGCGTACTCTTTACCTTCTCTGCGCCTCTTCCTGCAAATCCTAGTGGATCTCCTGAACCATCATCGTATTGTGCTGCTCCTGAAATGGCAGTAAACAATTTCATTGAATTATCACCTGGGACTTCTCGTCCCGTTACTGTTGCAAATGATGCCGATACATCTAATCTAGTTGCATCAAGTATCATTATACCTTTCCTTCTAAATAATAATCCGTATACATCTGGAGATGATGAATTATAAATACCGTCTTCAATTGATCCTGATACAATATTATAAACTTCACCACTCTGCATGATTGTTGCAGGATTTAAAGATGAATCATCTATTAGTCTTAATACTGATCCATTTCCAGCTAATGCCACATTACTACCAGTATGCGCATCAGCAGGATTACCTCCTGCAATAAATTCTGATCCTGATAAATGTGCTAAATTAATTTCTATATTACCTTCGTCGAGATATTCTCTCATCCGAGCTCTATTAACATTTATAACATATATGGAATCTGTACTTGTTCCGTCAATTGTGAATGTTTCAGTATCTTGGTCTAGGCACAATAATCTATTTTGTCCGTAAATCGCTCTAGACGGAGTGTCTTCAATTTGTCCGCCCTCATCGTTAGAACCAGATCCTAATTTATTTCCATATGCAATACTAAATTGCGGTTGTGCACCACAGTCTCCTTGAGATCCGCTATTCCAAATTTCGTAATAATATCTCTTTTGCGTTGCCGTCTCTGCTGAGCTAGTATAAAATGTGGTAAGATTACCAACATTATTACTCCATAATGCTCTTGTTACAATTTCTTGTTGATTAGGCACTATATCATCAATTGCAAATTGTGTATAAATCTTTCCAGATCCAATAGTTCCTCCTGGAGGCGCTGGTGGTATATAACCGCCACCGTTTCCAGTTGGACCATTATATATTAATGGTGGTCCCATCTGCGGTGTAGAACCTTGAGTTGGTGTTGAAGGCGCAGGTGCGGAATTTGGTCCTGGTGTTCCTGCTCCTGCTGGCGCACCTGTGTTAGGATTTATTCTAGATTTTTCTAGTAAATAAATTACATTTCGCTCGTCCATAACATATACATTCCCTGCACGATCTTGTAATGCTGGAATTGTTTTCCCACCTATTACAGATTTTCTAATTTGCTGGAAATTTCCAATATCTGTAGATGCGTTATAACTAGTAGGTGTTAATATATACCCAGTAGATGTTAAATTTGCAATAATACTTGCATCAAGAATGGTTCTTGGATCATATCCTGGACGTCGACTTGACTGCGATCCCATACCGCCGCTTGATTTGCCGCTGTTGCCGCTATTGTTATTAAAAAATGGTACTGCCATATTCTATGCTCGCTTTTGTTTTATATTCTATTATGGTAATGTAATCGGAGGCTGACCTGTTAATGGTGTTCCTGGAGTAGTATTAATACTTTGTTTGTTAACAGTTACCGTAAGTACTGTCTGTCCGCCAGTTTCATTTCCGTACAATGTTATCGTTGTTGTCTTAGGAGCTGCAATAGCTGATTTAGCTTTAACTCTAAATGTCTTACCTGCTAATGTCACCGCTTGACCAGATTCCATATCCGATATCGGTGGTGCAACCATATGAGTTGTACCCATCGCTGGTTCTACTACTTCCAATACACAAACATCGCTGTCAGCCAATACCGCTGTATAACCATATGTTGTATTACCTTCAGCATAGTTAATTGTTGACGGCTTGATAAGATCTTGTTGTCCTGCGTTTAATGATACGCTATTATTAGGTACAGCTACAACTGGTATCCTTACTGTTTTCTTAGGCAATGTTACCAATTTATATTTCATCACCTGCGTTTCATCTGGAACTGCTTCCGTGATTGGCATAGCTTCAATAGTGGCACCATAATATGCAGATCCTAATGGATGATCTGGATTCCATAATGTATAATCTATTTCATCATCTGCTAATGCAAAATGAGTAATATTAAATTCGTTTTGTCCACGCGCTAAAAGTTCACGTCCCTTTCTTGTTAAAATTGCATCTACGACTATAGATGAATTATCTAAATAACCCATATGTTATTGTTCCTTTTTTATCAATTTATTAATCTTCTGTCTCAAGCTCAGCACTTTGATGTAGTGAGCCAATTATATCTTCCAATTTCGCATCCAATTCTTTTCTGCGAGATTGTAAATCTTTTAAATCTTCTATATATCGAGCTTTTTTATCTCCGTCACTCGTTTTATATTTTTGTAATGTAGATTTAATTTCACGTTGGACCTTTACTAACTCTCGTTGTATTTTATCCACATCTTTAATACCAGCCATTGTTACTTCTCTGTTTTATGTATAAATATCAGTATGATATGATTTTCCTTTAGTCTAGTCGTAAATTGCCTTCAGAACTTCCATCATTTGTGAAAATTGAGTTAGGATTCGTCTCAGTTATGGTTATTACTGGCCCTCCACTCAATGTGTTCGGTGAATCTATATTTACTCCTGCACCTTCTAATTTAGATCCTATAAATCTTGATTTATTTCTTGCTGAACATTCATCAATTTGATAATGCCATTTTGTATAAGTGCACGCTACAGGTATATTATAAGATCTGTATGATTGCTCTACCCACCCTTCTTGCCATTTAGTTAAATAATTATAAACTTCCGCTGTATATATAACTAAATTATCACCAATTGCTTGAAGTTTGATTGTATCAGTTCCAGTTCCTGTAAATTTAAATCTATATTCGTTAATCCATTCTAATGATTGTGTATAACCATAACTGATATTGCGGGTACTATGATCAACACCATTTAAATTAAATCTAAATTCAGCAGTTGAACTACCAGTATCAAAAGGCCTTGCATATAACCTAAGGAAGTATTCTGATCCTGATACTGTATCTATCGACTGCGATAAATATGAATTAGTTTCAATTTTCTGTCCATATGTAAATTTATTAGTTTCAATATTTAAAAATTCCAACGATTGAGATACAGTCTCCACAAATGAGCTAGTAAACCAAAATGTTGTATCGTCTAATATACTATTTTCAGGTAACGAATCCTTAAATAAATATGCAGAATAGTGACATTCCTTTTTCAAATATCTACAATCTGGCACTGGTTGGTCTATTATATCATAAACTGAACCTGTAGTTCCGTCATATGGTTTAATTATTTTAATTGAACCACACGGTGAATTTATTTCTGATCCTGATATTTCAAATGGGTCTATAATACTACTCGATAAATAACAATCTTCAATTTCAACGTCATTAGATAATACAATTGTTCCTGATTGGTAGCAATCCTCAATTTCAACGTCTTTTGGTATTTCAAATGATGTTCGATAATTCGGAAATAAACCACTCTGTGATACTTCATATCTAATAGTATCATCGTATTGTGGTTGGCTGACTGACGGTTTTTTTGCTAAGACAACTTTAGGTCTATGCAATATATTATTCTCTAATAGTATACCCGCTATTAGGTCAGCACGACCAGGTGTTAATTGTTTTATTTGTTCGAAGAATGTATAGTCATATAAACTTAAAATTCGTATAAATGAATTTATATCGTTAAACTGCTGGTACTTCTGGAAGTATTCCTTATTATGTGTTAGTAATTTTTGATAACCATCATTATATTGATCTTCAGGATCACCGACCCAATCGTCAAGATCTTCAAAGCCCATATGATTGTATATATCCCTATTAACTTGATCTGCTAATGAAAATACAACAGCTAACCGATTGGTATCAGTCGCCTTTTTGTCATACTCTGAAGTCTCTGCTCTCACTAGAGGATCCAATTGGAATTTTAATGTGGAATCTTCCAACCTAATCTTCTCCCCACGTAATGCATTTCCACCTAATTTTGGAACCTCCGCATAAAATGTTTCGTTCCAAATATCATATTGCGATTCTTGATCGCCAATAAATCCTACATATTCAGTTAAACTAGGAGTTTGTCCATTTTGATCTGGATGGGAAGATGATTCATAAGTATTTACGGTCCTATCTTCTCTTTGTAAATCTAAACCTAATGGCAAATACCTATATAATGAATAAAATGATCCTGTCGCTGACATCACATTATAAGCACGCGGATTTAAAACGTGATTATGGAATGTGTCATTATCATATAGCGTGAAATACTCCTTATACCCTTGAACTGATCCGCTAAAGTTAACTGCCGTAAAGTCATGGGCTGTTTGTGTGTCTGAATTAATTGCAGTTGCATCAAGTCCCCCACCCACATATACATATTCTATATCATTAGTTTGAGTATCATATGACATTGATATAGATGAAGATTGTGCTATTCTTCCATATAAACAATCTGACGCTCTAGCTATATGTACTCTGTCATTACTATGTGTGCCACTTATCGGAGTTTCATTGTATACCCTTACTGTCCATAAGTCACCATCGAAAAGTGGTAACCAATCTGAATATTTATATTGTGGAGTAGTACTATTATATGTTTCATATAGTATTTTACCATAATTTTCTGAACCAGATATTGATGCAGATCCGACAAGCTCTTGAGCTGACACTAAAGATAATACAGTTCTTAAATCACTCGATCCTGTCGTTGCTCCTTGATGGCCAAATAATATATTTGCACCGAGTGAACCAGATTGTTTTGTACTAAATCTAAATTCATACGTATCAGGAGTTCTAGGTGTCATAGTTTGGAGGCTACCACTACTATTACATAATCCAGTTCCCCAACCATTACTACTAGCCGATACAATATCTTGTGGCATTCGTAAATGCGATCCAGTATCGATATTTAAAGCGTATGCAAATGTTTCTTCTATTGCAATCGGTCTATCACTATCAACCCCTGGACCTCCGTATTCTTTTATTGATATTAAAGTTTGAGGGATTCCATATATTGACATCAATGCTTTAATAGATCTAGATGTACCTTTTGTTTTTAGTAAATACGGAAGGTTATTAACAATCCGTTTCCATATTTGTTTTGTTTGTTCTTCATGAGGTTTTACATCCATCCCACTTGATGTGAAATGTTGCCCCTCGTCATCAGTCCCTAATTTATACAACCAGAGACTACTTAATTGTCTTGTATTTTGTAAATTCCATCCGAACGACTTTGCGATATGATATAATAAATCACCACTTGCTCCCCGCTCTGGATGTTCATCTTTATTATGTATCTGTGTCAATGCATCAACATAACTATACATAACATCGAAATGCTGACCGACCATATTAACAAATGTGATATATGCAGAATTGTTAGGATCCATAAGAACGTGTTCAGGAATGGACCACCACAAACTATTAACATTTTGTTTATCGTATGCTTCAGCTTCTTGTAAATTTTCCGTATACCAATTTTTAGCAATACTACTAGTTACATCATGTAATACATATTCATTCGCCACTTTATATTTAGGCCATGGTGTTAATGACCCACTTACACCGTGAGTAAATAAGGATCCTGTATCTTGGTAATACAACCAACGTTCCATTGGATCGAAACTATTTCGCAGCGTATCAATTCGTTGCTGATTTTCGTTTAAATTACTTTGTAAATAATCTCCTGCAATTTCACTCCCAGAAATGGTATTATTTAATATATCAATATCTGCACTATATGATTCAAGTAGCCCCATTTTGTATTGGAAATTTTCCAAACGTTCTTTTGCAGAACTATAAAATACAAAGTTTTCATAATTACTGTAATCAATATTCAAGGTGGCTTGGCCTGAACCTGATATTACACCATCAATTATCTTTTGAGCTGTTTGTGCATTTGTATCAAGTAAATCATTCCAACTTTGATACACTGTAGCTTGCGAATCCCAATCATCAACATCCATATCAAAATTTGGACCATTAACATGTTGTATATATGATTCTTGTATTTTAGATGTTATTATTACTGTATCAATATATGGATCCATTGGTTCCAATGCGAAGAACGCCTTCGACAAGTTTTCAACAGATCGGTCAATTTCTTTATATAATTTTAAGTAAAATACATTTTGATCGTATTTATCAAATCTAATTTTAAGTATTTTGTAAATTTGATTAGATCCAAAATTGACGACTAAATTATTTAAAAGGTCAATACTCGTCAAATCGTTTGTAAATTCACGGAATTGTTGTAGTTGGACTCCTTGACTAGCGTCCTTAATCGTCATTTTTACTTCCGTACGATCAGGTGATATTTCTCTTGCAAATGCTGGCCATGAATCTGCATCAGTACCACTCCCCGCTCGGCCAAATAGAGGAGACATAAGATTGAAGACAATTTTATAACTTCCACGATCAATGTTAGCAAGTTTAAATACCTGGCGGACATCGAATAATAAACTATTTGAATCATGTTCTAATATCAATTCATTATCATATGCCGAGCCTATATAATCACCATTAAATGTGTATATGTGCACTTCAGGTAAAAGTCGACCCTTATTAGTCTCTAGCGAACTGATAGTTGGGACTAATATTTCTGACGATAGGTTTTTTAAATCGACGTCTAAAAATATTTGTCCGAATTGCGGAGCATTCGATATCTTTATAAAATCTTCATTTGTATATCTAGATAAACTCATGTATTTCCATTTTAATTAAATGGTAGTATACCACCACCTTCTTGCTCTAATATCAATAATTGACGTTCATATTCCAATCTCGCCCGCTCTCTATTTGCTGCTGCTATTGCTGCATTAGCCTGTGCTCTTGCTGCATCGGCTTCTGCCTTCAATCTTTCGTTTTCAAGTACAATAAGATCAATAGTTTTTTGTGATTCAGCTGCAGCGGCTTCTGCAAGTTCAGCAGCTGAATTAGACACCACTTGCATATTAGAAAAATTTTCTAAATAAGTTATTTGTTCTATTTCCTCTGTCCATTCTGATGATCGGTCCTGTACTGCCATTTATGATCCTCCTGATAATGCACCGCCACCGTTTGAAACGAGTAACTCTGCTTCTGCTAAATCCATTCCACCTTTGACTAATGCAATAGTATCTGAATTCATTAATAAATCTTGATGTTGTCCTGGAGTTACTACCCTAATAGCGTCGACAATCTGTCCTCGCTCCGCTAACATAACTTCAACCGTTTTATAGTTTGGTATAGTTTGAACTTCATCGTCTACAATTACATAATAAGAATAATCTTTAACATCCTTGAACCCGTTTCCAGTAATTCTATATATTGTTCCATCGACTAATGTAAATTGTGGTAATTCAGCCACAGTCGGTGCTGGTTCTATAAAGTATTCAAAATCAGTATCCAAAACATAATTCAAATCGGAATCAGTTACAAAGTTTTTTGTTGGAACTAAATTAATATATATCTGTTCCATTTCCGTTGGCACAATATACGTGTCCCTAAAATTACGTGTTGATATTTTTGATGCAATTGGATGTTTAGCTTTCATCTCCTCATCAGTTTCTGAACCTAATGTATCATTTGACGATGGCATTAGAGATTCAAACAATTTAGGTGTTGGAGTATTAGGGTCAGTAATATCAACATAATTGATTGTACTTTCCATTAAATTAACTGAAGCCTTTATCATTTTTCAACTCTGAAATTAAAATTATTATCAATTATATGTGTATCACCATCCAATACAATTTTAAAAAGGATTTTGTAATACCTAGTTGGCAAGAAATTCGTTAAATCCAATTTAATGTAATGTCCTTTATCATCAGTCTGGATCTTAGTTCCAATTGTGTTGTATGGAACAATTTCAGTATTTGTAACATAGTCAACAATTGAAAAATAAGATGTTGTAGGTAATTTTAATTGCTGGTTTGCTACTGATGATGTTGCATACGTTTTAGTCGGAAACATATCCCTGATGCCAATTCTTAATTTTACATTTTCACCTTCTGTATATGTACCTTTAAGGTTACGCATATAAATAACATAGTCTTCTGTTATTTCTGTATTAGTTGTAAAACTGCCAGTATATTCGTCTCCATCGCTCCAAAAAACCTTTAGAGTTGGAATGTATATAGTGTGTGTATCTGTACCGAAGAATTTAACTGTACCAATTGTGTCGTCGTTTGTCTCGGCTTCTGCTGTATGTTTTATTAAGAACCCATAATTAGGTATTGAACCGCTTACCCATTGTGATACAATAGGAGACACATCCATTAACACATCTGGTGTGTCGTATGAAAATGATTGGGACGCATAATATGAAGCATTCCAAGAACCTCCTCCTGTTGCTGACGTATATTCAATAGTTCCTGATCCTGAATCCCACGCTGTTTGATCTTGATAATTGTCAACAAAATACCAAGACACTCCATTTCTAATTTCTGGGTCTGAATTGTAGTGACCGTTACCATTTAACCAATTTTCAGCAATTGGAAATGCCTTAATTGTATATTCAACAGGCAACGCTTCTGATTCAGTTGATATTAGTGATAAATAATATTGAGCAGATCCAGTATCTACATTTGTTAATCCGCTCACATCAAAATCTAATAATATTCTAGAACTGTAGTTTTTATCCCAACTAGCATTCTCATCTAAAACATCGTCGTGCGGTTCTCCTACTGTAAATTTAGTGAGTTCTAATATCTCATCAACTCCAGTATTTTTATTTGGGTCCTTTTCGTATATTGTTGAATCCCGCCTTGGATATAAAATTTTATACATTATATGTCTTGTTTACGTTCTATAATAAGTTCCGCTAAATCCGTCAACTCCATCCTTTTCTATATCCCACGATTTAACTCCCTTTGAATGTTGAGACCCATCATCATAGTTGCCGTTGTCCTTAAACCATTTACCGGCAGATATTTTGTCGTCATCTGATAACCTGTCATACAATTTATTTATCTTCTCTTCGTCTTTCAAACCTTTTTCATAAACTCTACTAGAGTCTGAAAATCGATAATCCCTATTATAGCTTTTCATGGCAGATATGTATTGTTTGATATCCACTTCATTTAGTATAAGTTGTTTAATTTCTTGTATTACTTTCATAATGTCTTCTTTTATAAATCTATTACACGACCCTTTATATCCATTTTAGGAAATTTAACTTCAAAAATTGCTGGATCCTTTGATGGGTAAATTACTTGATTTCGAGTCGCTTCTAATATTGGGTAAACATTCCCTGAATATCCAAGGTTTGTGTCATATAAGTTAATTATTTCTATATTTTGTACGCTTTGTACTCCCTCAAGTTTGTCAATCTCAGTTCTTAGTTTACTAAGCATGATGGGAGCATTTATATCCATATTTTTCTGATGTAAAAGTTCAATTAACCTATTATTACACCTCAATAGAACTTCATGGCTATTTGAATCTGGTCTAGTTATTATTTCATAGTTAACACCAATATTGATGATGAATGGATCTTTAATATTTATCGCATCAGTCATCAATCTATATTGTCGTAAATATTGTCTCAAATTTTCCTTGATTGCAATATTTGCAGGAACAAATTGTCCAGATCCGTTATAAGTTAGTATATATAAATTTAATGCATATGGATTAGGTATAACATCTTTATCATTCCATTTGCTTATTTGTAAATCTTGTTCAACATATGCCTTGGCGATTGCGCCAAATCTATCAGGCATTGTATAACATCTTAATATATAATCCTCCTTTGTCACTGCTCTATTTTGAGCTGCAAAATGTGACATCGCCTCTTCTCTAATTACATCAAGTTCCTTTTTATTCAATCCGCCATATGCTGCTTGAGGATTATTTACTGTAACACTATCTATAATTGATTGAAATACTGTAGAGTTTACATTCTCGATTGGATTAACGATGTCAATAGTGTCTACAGAATTAATTGTATTACTTTTAACATTACCTTTAAGTCCTGATGATTTTGTATACGCCACTGTTAATGTTGTATCACCAGGTGCTCGTCCATAAGTCTTAGTATATAGGAAATTCATAGGATCTATACTCACATCCTCAACTCTTCTAAAATAATCTAAACCAATTGCAACATTATACGGATTAGGTAATATCTCTTCGTCCGCTTCCTGTCCTAATCCTGCTCCGAATTGTATTTCTAATAATTCATCCTTACGCAATCTAGTTACAAATCTCCGTTCAGTCTGATTATAACACAATAAGTATGGCGTCGAGTCTCCGTATTGTGCTAATTCAGGATCGTTGAATGGTACATTACGCACTGACGTTGGGACTAAGTCTTGAGCTAAATATGGAACTTCATACCAATTTTCACCGTCTGAGTCTGTGATGCTTACAATTTCACTGACATCACTATCTTGTATAACAATTTTATCATATACTTTAGGATCTGTAAATGTATATGTTGTAGTTAATAACTCACCTTCGACTGCTTTAGCGCATTTTTTCAAAATATAATATTCAACTGTCCCGTCTGGTAATACGGAGTAAACATTTACTTCAGTTGGATCTAAACTACTACTATATTTAAAATTAATAGGACTCACTGTTCTAAATACTACACCATCTTCTGATGATACTTGCATATTATCGTTTATAATCAATGCATAATTAAAATCTGGCTTTGTCTCTGTTCCTGATCCTATAGCTGGGACAAGATGCATAACATCTACTTCGACTTGTGCTGGGACTAATGTTTTAGGTTTATATCCCATACCTTGAGCTAAATTATATAAGTTTATCTTTTCATTAACTGTATATAAAAATGACTCTTGTAATTGTGTATCAGCGTAAAAGTTTAATACATCACCAACATATGCCGCTTGCTCAATCATCATCATACCAGGACTTGATTCGTTAAAATCGCTGTATGTGGTTGGGAAATAATTTTTAGCGTGATTTATTAATGATCTTCTCAGTTCACCAAAATCCTTGTTCGTGTAACTAACATTACGATTAATTTTATCTGTCAATGATGTTCGTGCCATTATGTAATTTCTATATTTAAGGAGCGTTCTGCTCCTGTGAACAATGTCATTGTTCGATTTGCTCCGTATTCTGTAACAGAAAATTCAATTTTAATATTCAACCCATGTCCTTGATCGCCCACGTCTTCACCATTGTTTACTTGGATATCATAATTTGTTATATAAGGCAGCCATCTGTCAGACTGAAGTTCAATATCGTTTTTCAACATTATACGTTGACTTGCAGTATTTGATTCAAATATATAATACCATAAACCAACACCGAAATTGGGTTGCATATAACGTTCACCACTTTTAGTCATAAGTAAATTAACATAATTACTAACTGCTTGTTCTTCCGTAGTATATGACATATTAAACACTCCCGCTACATTATCTGACGTCAGTGCATTCATAGGCAACTTTAGTCCAAGTGTACCAAATGGCTTATTAAAATCCGCTGGATATATTTTGCTATTAATTCTCAATTACACCCCAACTTTATTTGCTGATGAATTTTTATGAACTCCTGCTGCTCGTTCCATTATACCTAATGTCCTTTTCAACTTTTCTGGGTCTAATACATTTTTTAACATTTTAGCTGCTGGAGTATCCATCTCGTCTAATTGAGTAGCAGGAATATCTAATACTGATTGTGCTGAATTAGATTGGTTATGTTCTTCTAATGGTGTAGTATTAGATAAAATATCATATAATGGTGACTTAGCGCCAGTAGCCGCTTTATCAGCATAGTAGTTGTTTGAGCTATTAGATTGTGATTCCACAATTTGATCACCGTATCCTCCCTGTAATACATTCTGTAACGGATCTGATTTAGCTTCTATCGTATTCGTTTGATCGACGATTAGTTGACCAACTATCGAATTCTGCTCAGTAGTTATTTGGTTGAGCCTTGTAATTTCTGCCAATAATGGCTTTGTAGCTGCTATTACTTCTTTTTTAACAATAGCCTCTATCAATTTTCCAATTGTGCGTAATTCTTGTTTTTTCATTATGTTTTATTATTTACTATAAATATTAAGGAACTTTAAATTTGGACACGAAATCAGCCTTATGAATTTTTGTTACCGCCCCAGAATTCGTAGCTGGGCCTGTTGGACCCGTGAATGATGTGAAAACTGCTTGGGCTGTAGTCAATTTAAATAATTCCGCCGCCAATGAATTTATCCATTCCATTAAGTCATCTAAATCAACCTTATGTTTTTTAGATTGCATGAGCACCTTTTCTGCAGTAATAACTGTTTGAGTCTTACCAATCAAAAATGCTTTATCTGTACTCGCATTAATAACTATCCTAGACGAATCTAATACTAGCTGTGGGCTGTTACTGTAATTAGGTATTTTAATTGCGTCTAAGTTTTTTCTAAAGCCAACTTGTAATTTAGGCAATTTATGGTTAGATGCTAAATAAATACTAGCTGCATCGTCGCTTAAATCTTCAATAGCATATCCTTCACCTGTTTGCGTATTATTTACACGCATAATAAGTAATGGATCATTTGCAGTAGAACCATCCCACGTAGGCTGTTTTTCATAAATATTGATACCTGGAGAATTTTCTCCAGTTAGGTGTCGAGTAAATCTAATTGATTGTCCAAATCTACCTTCCCATAAATCATCACCTTCAAATGGTTGTAATTTTTTAGCACCTACAACTGATTTAGATATTGTATAACCTACTTCACCTTTATCGTTTAGTCCTGGAGACGATGTTCTAGATCCCTTTGCATGAACACTACGTTTCCAAAATTTTGGAAAGTTGTGTAATGTCACATCGTCAACACTATTGTATGAATTCATGTAATACCACCTATCCATCTTTTCATCAGCATTTGACACTTCTGTTCCAGGTGATGTAAATATTAATACCTGCTCTCCTATTAGTGGCATTTTTTTATTAAATACAGCAGGTGCAGCCCATACAGTACGAATTTGGGCCAAGGAGTCGTCATTACTCCCGACACGTACTTGAATTGAGCCATCATATAATAAGTTATTGTATTCGTCTCGTTGTTTAGTTTTATAAGCCTTCGCGGTTTCAACCACCTCGCCTGTTTTAAACATTAACCCGCCTCCATCTTTATTATTTTACCTTTGGATATATCCTTTGCATTTTTACGAATTTCTTCCTTTTCTGCTTCGGATAAAGTTCCAGCATTGGAATCATCAGTAGTTGCTGCTCCCTTTGCAAATCTTTGTATGATACCAGCCATTTTAATTAATTGGTCATCGTTCTTAACTGACACTTCGATATATTCAGCTAATAGAGGTACTAATAATGACGCATCGTCAGGATTTTTAATAAACCCTGCTAATTGCTTAATTAATGCATCAATTTGTGTAGACTTACTATTTGAATTATCATGAATTTGTTTTAACAATGTGTCAAACGTCTTACCATCGTACATCTCTATTTGAGAAAAATCTAGTTTACTCATTACCTTATCCCTTTACAATAAATATTACAAAGAAACTATAAATCCGTTACTTTTATACTCTTCAAATTTTTCTATAAAGTTTATTCTCATAACTTTAACCACTTTCGTGATATGTTGTGTCTCTACGTTAGCTCGTTCTCTTATAAGGACATACAATAATTTTTTATTGTATATATCAATATCACTACTTGTCCTAAATAATTCTATAATAGCATCAGCCACTTTTTGATCTCTTGAAGACCTAAACATAGAACCTAGATTGTATTCACACCAATTACACCACTGCCTTATAAAATCTTTAAGAGATTCCTGATATCCTTCTATAGTCCTTTCCATTCCCAAATTTCTCTCAATATCAACTACAACTAGATCAGTTTTAGATTTTGAATCTTCATATATTTGTTTAGATCTCTTAATTAAGAAATGCTTAGCAATTATTGTAAAATATGAATACGCTCTCCCCTTTTCAGGATTATAACCGTGCATTTTTTGATATAATTCAGAAACTGTTTCCAATTGTAAATCAGTAAAGTTAGTTTCATATCTATGGAATTTCCAAGTATTAATTATATTCTCAGTCAATTTCATAAATGCTGGGTATACTATATCATTAAATAGTTTATCACCTCTATGCTTTAAAGATGGATCTAAATTGTTACATTCAATAATAGCATTCTGTACATCCTTTCCGAAATATACTCGTCTTTTTTTCTTTTTAGGCTTATCTTTACCTCTTGCTACACCTTTAGGTATATGTAATTTTTTAACTTGTGCTGCTTTATTAGTTTTTTGTTCTATCGTTTTCGTCATCGTCTTCTATATTAGTATCATTAACAATTGCAGTTATATGTTCAATTTCAATTTTTAATTCTTCTATTGTATTTTTTAAAGTTTTAAATACAAACCCAACTTCATCATCTGATTCAAATCCTCCGTTTCTATCAATCCTCACTAATTTAGTTAATACTTTAGTATATGTTATTAACAAATTTTCCATAAATTCAATTACTCGGCCTTCAATGTCTGCGAGTTCTTTATTATTGGATTTGATAATATTTTCAAATTGTACATTCTTAGTATACACAACATATAATGCATAACATAGTATAATTAATAACCCGCTTAATACGTAAATCATAGTTCAGTTTTATTGTTATTTAAATACATCACCGAATACATTTGCTAAATTAGCACCCATATCCTTTTTTGTTTGTATTTTAGTTTGAGTAACTTTATTAGACTCAGCAAATTCAGTTAAGTCGACATCTTCCAATCTACCTGTCCTTAAACTACCTGATGCTTTATTCCACCGTTCAAATTCAAATCTACTTGCAGCTATATCTGCATTATGTAAAATTTGAGGTAACGTATTTCTTAATTTAGATTTAGCTTGATAACCCATCCAATATGACTTGTTTGCATCATCGTAAACACCATCGTGAATTCGTATTCCAACAAATTCATTCCAGGAACATTGTATTCCAAATTGTTGTAATAAAAATAATGACCTATCTTGAACAAGAGCAAAAGGTATATGTTCGTTAACTTCGTACTCTTTACCTTGATTCTTACGATGCCAGTCACTAGGATTAGGAATATACCCTTCTTTGCCATCACCTACAAATCCCATTTTTCCTAAATCGTGATGCATTGCTGCAAACATTAGTTCCTCCTTTGTGAATCCACTAACATCCATTCCCAATTCAATATAATGTTTATATTCTTTTGATGCAAATGCCATCACTCTTAATACATGATCAATATACCCACCAGGTATAGCATTATGATAATGGTTTACGCTTGATGCAGGAGCGAATAGTAATCTTTCTTCTCCTAATGCTTTATACATTTCCTTTATTCTCTCAGATCTTGTAGGAAACATTTTGTCAATCATCGATAGGAACTTTGTATAGTTGCCTTTGATTGTTTCTGGTGTCAAATTAAATTTTGCCATTTTTTAGTCTTTGATTATTAATTGTTGCTGAATCATTTGTTCTTCTGTTATATTAACATCCCCATTATTGTCTATCAAGAATTGAGTCATATCAGTTACCTTAACATCAACCGCAGGGTCTGGTAGCATAAATTTTGTATATTTACTAACCTTTATTGGTATATTGATGAATAGTAATGGTAACATACACCATAAGAAATAACCACGCACTCCAGCTACGATTTGTATACCAGGCATTAGTTTTCTCATATCTTGAAGATATTCTGCTAACGCTACAAATTTCTGCGTACTTAATGCACATAAATCATGTACAGTACGGTGGTTTATCAAGTCTAAACAAAAGTTGAATGTTATATGTGGGTTAATTTGTGACTTCTGACACTCTATGATATGAGCTCGTACTATAGTAGTTATATCTCCGAGACTCGGTGTGTCTACACTATTGATGGTTATGATTTTATCTGAAGGGTATTCTTTGTCTGGAACTTGATTATCAATTCGCGACGGAATAGATTCTTCATTATATATATTCTTCATATAGTTAATATAAGTAAAAGTATTCAAACGACCAAGTGTTCTACTTAGTTTTTTTGATATATTTTTGAATTGCTCTGTGCGACATATTTCGTATTTGATTGGCACTTAAATTAGGAGTAGTTGGAACTTCTATTTCCTCAGTAACTATTTCCCCTCGTGGAGTTTGTTTGACGATCACTCGAACCTTTTCCGTATTAGGTGGTCGGGACTCTATAACTTTTTTTTACTAGAAAGTATATCCAACATCTCTTCTACTGAATCATCATCAGTTTTGGAATCTTTAATAGTATTAGACTTTCTATTTTGGCTGAATGCGAAGTTAGCTGCTAAAACCAATGCAATAGCTAATGGATCAAATACAAATATTATTAATAACAGGAAATAATTCACCACACGATCCATTGACATTTCTGTAATTCCTGAAATATATTTTAATGGTCCTAATTCTGCTGATACGTCTGAATTGTTCAATAATTCAACCTTTTGAATTTCATATACTCCAATACTGTCAGTAAATTTTTGTATATTCTGTGTAATATTATTACGATCTTGTATTGCATCAACTAATTGCCTTTCTAGAGATCTTCGAGCGGAAGATGATGATGTAGTTATTTTCTCTCCAGTAGCTTTGTCTATATATTGAATCTGTTTAGGATTAGATAAACCTTCGCGTAATTCTGAGATGGATTCAATTAATTGGTTCTTTTCTAGTTGTAATTCAGCTTTCTGTTCAACATATACAAGTTGTTTAGTATCAACTAAATCAATCTGTCGAGTAATTATTTTATCCGCGTTTGCTGTAATTTGATATGCACCACTTAGAAAACCGTATATTCCTGCACTAGTTATTGTTACAAGTATCAATGTAGCCAACGTTAAATAAATTTTCAACAATGTATTTATTGTATCCCAGTAATGATGTAATAATGTAGCTATCACTAATTTAGATATCTCAAGGCTCGAAGCCATGATTATAACTTCTAACGAAGCTCCTGAAAATAGTTGGCTTAATCCATATACTGAATAGAATGCTGCAGATCCACTCACCGATAATGCTGATATCAGTATTAAGTATGGTAAGATTTTATTCATAAATTTTATCCTCTTCAGTAACTGTTATTTAGTATGATGAGTATTCCTTTAACAATCAATTACCGTTAATCATCTGTAAATATATATCTAATACCACGCTCTTTTAACTACGTCGTCTACTTTTTCAATTTCTCCACTTCACTTTTGACTAACGTCAATACCACATATATACTAAATAATTAATCTCATCCTCCAATCTTCAACAAATAACAAATCTAAGGTAAAGGAAAGATTTCAGACGTCCAAGCCTTTTAAGATTTATTTTTAAAATAATTTATTTCAGTATGTATAAAAATAGCCCAACATTTCTGCTGAGCTATTATTTTTATTATTTCTGTATTCCAGATTCCTATGACAAAAGGCCTAATTTATATGCCTTTTCTACAACTTCAGCCCCTGCTGATGCTGTCTCTGAAATTTTTCGTAACTCGTGAACGGATACTCGAAATTCTTTACCACCTATCATAAATACACCACAAGGTGCTGCTTTATCTCGATTGCGGTAATTTTCACTTAAATAATTATCGTTACGTTCAAAATCTATAGTTGAGTACATCTTACCCATCTTCTCAACTTTTGATCTATCATACCCATGTCTGTGATTCACACCCATTGTTTTATTTTTAGAAAGGATTATTAAATATTATTAGTTTAAACATATTAGGAAAGTCTGAATTGTCTATTGCAAATTTAACTCCGCGTTCATGTAACATTTTAGCTACTGACCCAATATTATAATGTAAATACGATTCAGTCGCATTATGATCATTCAACAATACAAAAACTGATCCCTTATTACTCTGCTGAATAGTTTTATCAATTATTTGTTCTAAATAGTCATACTGATTAAATGGGACTGTATATCCATAATTTACTGTCATATTTGTTACGTGGAATATCCAATCGTATATAGTGTCATCAACTTCATTGACATCAAATAATTTAGTTTCTAAATTAAAATTTTCAATTTCATTCGATGCTAATACTTCAGAATATTTCTGCCGACCAGCTTCAATCATTATATCATTTGTATCAATACCTCGATAAACAATATCAGGATTAACTACAGTTCTAATATAATGTCCGAAATCACCACGTCCGCAACCTACATCTAATATAATGTCAGGTTCACTTGATAATATGCCGAATACAGCATTGCGATAAATATCTTCTTGTGTTTGTAAATCAGGATACCCTACAGACTGCGGATCATTTATTAGATGATCAGGCATTGGCTGAGTATTTACTGTTTTAATTTCTGGTGGATTTTCCACCTCTTCTTTTGTATCTGGCTCTATTGGAGCCTCGACTTTATCCTCGTAAGGATTTTCTTGCATAACATTTATAGGAGCTTCTACATCTATAACGTCACCAAAGTCCGAAAACTTTTTCATTGTAATATTTTTTGGTTATTAATAAATATATACAAGGATACACATGAACGTGATTTTCTAAACTTTACTTATTATAGTTCATAAGTAGGTATAGGTGATGCCCCCTTTCTAACATTTCCCTTAGTTGATGCATGTAGATTTGTATCAATAAGTGGGGCAATAGTTTTTGATAGTACTGAATCTATATATACAGTCTCGTCAACAACATCAACTGGCACATATGGTATTCGTGTACCATCTTCCATCAGTAAATTAAATACTCTGCGTTTCATTTTAGTCGTGCGATCAGTAATAAGTCCCACGCGATTTATGCCATTGTGTACTACAATAACACGTTCTTGTAATTTGAATCTAGCCATTTTTTAAGAATTTTAATTTAGTTTATTAATTTATACTAAATATAAGTAAAAGATTCCAAATGGCCAAGTAAAGTATATATTGTTTTTATCTTTTGTTGAATTCCACAAAAACATCTAGATATTCGTCATTATCACTACTGTGGTAATGAACTTTATGTTTTGTATTGGCGAAGAAGGTATAAGACTCATCATTGTTTAAAACTCGTTTGTCATTTACTGTAACATTACCATTTATTGGGGTAATGGTTTCCTTGCAATCGTGAGAATGGTAATGAAATCCACTACCTTTAAATATTCTAGCTATGAAAATTAATTGTCCTGGCTTTTTTGTATCAAACCGTTTGTACCAAACATCCTTATTAAGTTTATTCCCTTGTGTTTCAGTTAATGATGCGTGTAAACTATGCCATTTTCCAACTTCAACAGTTGCCAAATCTGCATATTTAACTATTTCACCGTCATTTAATTTAAATAAGCGCTTTAGGTTATTAATCATGTTTTGTAATCTTCTTTATGTAAATCACAGCTTCACTTAATGTCGAGTTGAAGTCATTTATAGTATTTAACGTGTTTTGTTGAATACTTTTAGCCTCGTCACCACTAGATCTGATATCATTTTTGTGGTCGTCATTTATCCTTTGAAGTTCTGCCTCTTGGCGTTCAACCTTCACCCATAAATGATACGATAGTATACATAATACTGGGACTGCTCCGAATTTAATTACATAATCTAATACTTCCAAATCTATATTCCCTGTATATTAATATTTTTATAATTTAAATATTGTTATTATTCACGATATACCTATCACCTAAACCATAGTTTTCTAATGTTTGTATCATATCCACCAAATTATTTTGAGGAGACATATCAGTCTTATCAGTTCTAATAGATGTATGTGACAATAAACCTTGTATTTCACCATGTAATGCTTCTTCATAAAACTCAAAAGCATCTCTAGGATGTGAGGCATTTAATCGTGCCTGTAAACCATTATAAATATCAATATTGTATTGTTCCGATAATAATTCAATTAAATATTTTAAACTGCGTAACTGCGCATCCGTGTATTTGTGCCAATACCTAAACCCTCTAAATGTAAATCCTAAATCAGAAACATATTCTGGATCAACTATTTGTCCAGTATACGTGTAATAATCACCATCCTTTTCTGTTAGCCATCCAAAATTGCAAATTTCAATACCTATTGAATGTTTATGCATAAATCTATCGACATTATGACTTGCATAACCTCCTAAATGATATGCAAAATATTCGTCTGGAATACATTTAACAATACGCCCGTCGTGCTCATCATCATCAGTATTAATGTCAATACCGCCTATAACATATTGAGTTCCGATTCGACCTCTAGAGTCATTTGCCCAATCATCAATTGTTCTGAATGGATTAGAGTTACCAGCAGTGTGGTGTAGAAAAATATAATTTTTATCTGAAATCATACCTTGATCAGTAACATATTCATCATCAGGTAATAAATATTCATCTATTGTAATAGGAGGTACAGTTTCAGATAAGTCTGTAGTCGCATCTAAATCTTCTACTTCTTGTACTTCTTCTCTACCAATATCAAGATCACTGCCTAATCTTTTTAAAATTAAATCGACTGTTTCCTGATCAGCATCACCAGTGGCTGGTTGTCCGATTCGTAATTGAAAATTCTTTACCGCTGCTTGTGTGTGTTGATCATACGTACCGCTAGTATTAACGCCTAATAAGCGTTGAATAAGTTTCACATCTAAGCCCATATTTCCTATTGTCAACATAAGTTATATTTTACAAATAAATATCACGGAAATGTTTGTAACAATGCGCCTGACCATGGTGTAGTTATACCTGTAAAGAAATTTGTGTACGTGCCTGATAAAGATATTATATGTGTAGTTATAACTGCAGTTAAAACATCAATCCAAAGTCTAGGATCTAAATTAGGCGGAATTGGTGGCCCAGACCAAACACCAGTATTTAATATCGCAACAGCGCCTATAGGACCTACAATCGCCTGACCTGCCCAAGCTGTATAAATATATGGTGCCCACATATTGTACTGAGATTGTACAGTAGTCTGGCTCGTGTAACTCTGTAAAAATAAAGTTTGTAATCCTGCTTGTAATGGTAGCTGCTGGAGAGGCATACCTAGTACAGTACCACCACCAGTTAATAGTTCCATATGTCGGGATATCAGATTAACATATGCGATCGATAAAACTCTAGATGCACGCTGTTTATCAGTATGTGCCGTTTGGAGTCCACTTAATACTTCTGCTTTAAATGCTAAATAGCTCATATTTAGAAAGTATCAGTATCGTATAATTGTTTTGATGTTATTGACAAATTCATACTATTCCTAGTTTTCAATACATGTTTTCCCGCCTTATCTCTGTATACTAAGGATCTAGATTTACCTGGAATATGCCACGCATAACCAGAATAGTCAGTACCGCTGAATTGGAAAGATACAGGTTTTAAGTCATTTAAGTTACCATCAAATGTCTCGTAAATTAAATCTTGGGATACATTAAAGGTTTTACCTTCATGCTTTCCATCAAATATTTTAGCATCATTAGACAATTTGCAATCAACAACTCTAGCATCACCACCAATTTGAGTTGTGTCCGTTAAAGTGGTGTTTAATACAATTGCGTTACCTCTGACACAAGATCCTATTTTTAGAGAAGAATCCTGTATACTTGCATTGTTGAATACCATTGTGGAATTACACATTGTAGATTTTAATACAGTCGCACTCCCTTTAACTTCAACTAAGTTTTCCAAAGTTGATTCAATGATTTGAGCATCGTCTAAAACTCTTGCATAATGTTTGAGCCTGGACGCTCTAATTTCAGCATTTCCAAATACCACACAAGATTCTGTAAGTAAAGAGCCGTGTAATATTTTAGCATCATCGAATACTCTTGATCGATGACCTACCCAGGATGGAGCTTCAGGATCTAAATTATGTAATCCTTGAACATATCCTCCTACTGTATTTTTTTCTATAACAATATCGAATGCTGGAAGTTTAAATGTTTTCAGTGCGCAAATCCTGTATAGGGTAACTTGTCGACTGTCATTTGTTGGGTGTTTAATTGTAATTTTGTCTTGATCTAGAAGAGCAACATAACTGTTGTGTATCATTTGGTCCATATAACTAAGTTTTTAATAATAACTATATATCACAGACCATCTAATCTACAGTATTGTAAAAAAAGTATGGGTATATATTAAATATCTGCATGAAACTCTTAGAAACACACTACAAACTACCAAATACTCTCGTTTCAAGCATATAGCTCAGTATACAGCGCACTTACGCTTGTACCATTTGTTTACGACTACTGATTGACTTGTTAAACATCCATTTAGACCCTTCTAGAATATTATCCATATGCATGATATTAGCAAATATTGGTAAACTATTACGGTCTATTTCAATATTTTTGTAAATACCTTGTTGGATTTCAAGGGGTATAGTATTATGGTGAAGGAGTACTAAGTTTAAATTTTGATTGAACCTAGACATAATTTCGGTAATATTAGATTTACCAACAACTTTATGGATAATGTTTATTAATTTAGTTACTTGGTGGGTATCGAAGAAGTGATCTATTGTAAATCTAAAACCTTCTTCTTTTTTATATTGATCTAAAATCTTTATACAATGCTTTTCTGTGACTGAATAGTTTCTAATATTACCATTTGAAGATTCTTTAGTCCATGTAATGACTGATGGTATATTATCTGATTTATCTCCTTGCAAAATCTTACCGAATACGAAATCCTCATGATCAAGTTCTTGAACTACTATTTTATCTTTTTTCATCCACGCTTGAAAGCTTAATGTTAATTCATCGACCCCATCTACATTATCCAGTTTCATCATATCTTGGAACCCTTGAAATGCTACAAGCTTCTTCTTAGAGTTATAATACCATAAAGTATATGCATCTGTTGATTGGTTATGGTTTACAAGTTGAATAAGATCTCTATCACCTGTCCACGCAATACAATTTTTACCTTGATCATTTAATCTTTTAGACCAACCATACATCACGTCATCTGCTTCTGCACCTTGGACTTTATTGACAATAACACCTTTCTGGTCTAAAATGTCACACCATTCGTCATAAATGCTAAATACTGCATCCCAATTAATTGAATCGTTACGTGTCCTAGTACCTTTATATTCTGCTGCTGGGAAAAGACTTTTACGCCAAGACTTGGAATCTACTGCGACAACAATCTGATCGACAAATGGTGCCATTTTACGGACTATCGACGCAAAATCAATACTTAACTTTCTCATTAGTTGAGACTGCGATGCTGCATCACCTAATAATTGTTTACCTTTAGTTCTAGGCAATACAAATAATCTACTATGTAAAAAATAATTACCGTCAATTAACAATGTGTGATTTTTCAATGCCATAGTTTAAATAGTTAAGTGTTTTAGTTTTTCATTCAATCTCTTCATATGTTTACAAGGTGTATACGAGCGGAATGATCTCGCTGGACACTCGCAATCATCAATCTTGTAATTTGTTACCTGTACTTGATAATAGGATAACTTGCCGGTCTTTTTATTTCTAGACCCCATTTCTGTATAATATGAACTATCTGATGCTTTCATACTTATAAAGGGTTGTATATCGAAAGACGGTCTAATACATCATCCTCTTCAACACCTAACCACTTACAAACCATATCAGAATCAAACCAGAAGAAATTATTTATGTCAAAATCGGTGACGGTAGCTCCATCAAAATACTCGGTAAACTCAGCATCTAACAAAACGAGTTCAGTATAAGTTAATTTGTCTGCTAACACTTTAGCTTCACCCCAGAATTTAAATTTTGATAAACATTCAGTAATTTGGTAAGTCATATGATATAATTTTAAGTGTGGTTAATTTATGAATTTTAAAATAATAACTGTCTAAAAATGCGGATCTCTATACTTGTCTGCATATCCAAAAATTATTGATATAGGGTTGAATTTTTTATACGTTTTGGTTATTCCCTTGATTAACTTCATATCCGTATCTAAACCTTTGTCGTCTTGACCTTCAAATAATTCATCTACCGTGATACCATTTGGCAAAAATTTAGACCATTCAAGCCATCCATACTCTTTAACTAATTTCTTCCTTAATGCCTTTATGATTTCCACCTGTTCGGTAACTCTCCCCCATTTACCTTTCTTTTCATTCCATTCTAGATTCGTTGTATGACCATCTGGATTACTTTCGTATGTATATTGCTCGTCACCATATCCTGATCCGCAATATATTGCTTTCATAGATCGTATGGTACATTTTGTCTTGTCATCCGAGACTGAAATCACTTCGTAAGGATATCTGTCTGAATACATTAACTCCGTAGCGCCTTCGCCTACTACTGGGTAAGAAGAATTGTTGCCTGCCATTTGGTTTTGGAAACTGCCTGCAGTGCCTACCTTTCTTGATTGTTTGAATGATGGATTCATAAGTATTTTTTAAGTATGATTAAATGATATTTGGTGGGTATATAGTAAGGTGACTAGGTTTTCTCTATCAGCTTGCCATTTTTGAAAAGCTTACTCTCATCGTATACCCATTCTAGATTAACATTACCTAAACTCTTTGAATTCAACTTAGCCCTCTTCTTAGCTTGATTCGGAGTCGATCCCCATCCTTGGCCTGTAATAGTACCACTTGTTGGCAGCCCTTGCTCAGCACATAATCGAGATGTCATAGCGCCTGCGCAAAATCCTTCCAAAAATTCGTAAAAATAAGTAAATCTAGACATAATTGTTAATTGGTTTAATTAGTTAAATGTGGTTAATTCTCTTCTCTACCTTTATACTTAAATATAAGTAAAATATCTAAGACGACCAAGCAAAATCTAAGGTTTCTTCGCCTTTTCTAAGGTTTCTTTGCCTTTATTCCCTTTGCCTAATAACTATACTTTAATATAAGGAGAAGTATTCATACTACCAAGTACTTATTAAGTTATCTACGATAAGTTTTACTGAGGAATCGCGAATATACGGAGAAGATCTCATATATCCAAGTAATTTACAAGAAATCTAATAGATTTTGGGGTAGAATAATAGTTTATATTCCGTTAATCATCTCCAAAACCTCACGAACTGCAGGATCTCTGTGATTTTCTTCGAGTTTCGTGATGAATACATGACCAGAATCTCTAATTCGTACGATATCCTGTACGGCTGACTTATTACGATCTGTCAAATCTATCTGATCAGGGTCTCCGCAAAATATCATCTTACTACCCTTTCCTAATCTACCAATAGCCATTCTAAGTTGAGATCTAGTGAGATTTTGGTATTCATCGACAATTACCATCGCATTATCAAATGTCCTACCTCTGAAGTGTGACAATGATATCATTTCAATTCTATCATCCTCGAATAATGATGTAATCTTTGCGGAATCATACAATTTAAACATATTTGATTTGATAGGAACCATCCATGGGTCTAATTTCTCCTGGAGGGAGCCTGGTAGGAATCCATTGTCTTCTGTGCCTACTGTTGGCCTAGTGATAACAATATGTTCATGTTGTTTTTTAAATAATGAGTCTAGAGAAACTTGAGACGCTAAAAGAGTCTTACCAGTACCTGCTCTTCCGTGTATAAAACTGTAAGCGTGATTTAATATTTCACCTTTAGCTATACGCTGCTCTTCATTAAGTGATAATTTATATTTAATAGGCCCTTTCGGTGGACGTTTCTTTGGTGGTGTATTCATTCACTAGTTCTTTTGTTAATCAGATTATTCAAATAACTGTGTATATATCAGCAATGTTTCGGAATTTTTGGAGAATGTATTTTCCGTATGATTGTTGCCATCACAAATCCAATTTCACCATAATTCACCTACACCTATATATAATGAAAAGAAAGGTCATTAATGTATTTTTGTATTAGGTATTTTTACAACATAGACTGTCTACCTTCGTCTTTTACTGAAGAGTCTCGTAAACCTAATAAGGCTAATTCTTTAGCTTTGGCTTCTATCATAACATCTATAGTATGATCGTATGATTCTATAGGACCATCTATATAGTCACTATGGGCATTTTCTTTTATCATACCCCAGTCCTTATGGGCTGCATGCAGAGTAGGCCATTCATGCAATTGGTCCTTTGGAATTCTATTATTGGAGCAGATCGTATCTATGATATCTAAGTGCTCGTGTCTTCTAGACTCGCTATAATGGGTTACTGGCACAATACCTTCTGGCCACGTACTAACTGCGACGCCTAAAGCTTCTTCTTCGCTAAGACCGTCAGGGTGCAACTTATGATGAAAAAAGTCAAAAGTAATTGGCAATTCACCATTACATAATTCGTGCAAACCGTGGAGATCTTGAACACTATACAATGAACGCTTGTCATCGTTTTCTATAACTAAACGCTGACGTAATGACTCGGAAAGTTTATAGTAATTTTTAGTCCACGCTTCTAGTGCAGAAACTTTGTCGCCATACGCACCGCCTACATGGATATTGATCTTAGTATTATGGGACGGCTCGAAACCTAATAGATCGAATATCTGACTAGTGCCTTCTAATTCTCGAATAGTCTTATCTACTACAGCTTGAGTAGGAGAACATAACACGTTAAATGGACCAGGATGCGAAGATAACCTAACACCGTTATCTCTAGCGTATTCTCCTGCAAAACCTGCCTCGTAAGCGATTTCGTCAAACCTTTTGAATTTAGTAGGGTCATAATTGCCTACCCACGGAAATATTTCTGCACCCATACGGAACGAATAAATGCCATGATCTACATTCCATTCTAATATCTTAGTCAATGTCTTAAGATTATGAATAATCTTTTCTGCTATAATATCTTCTCCGCCTGATTCGAAAGTTGCCTTTCTAACGGTAGACATTCTGACATTTTTTCTAGACAAGTGCATATTTTGGCATGCATAACCGAGATGTCTTATAGGCATAGTTAAATATTTTTGGTGTACTTAAATATAAGTAAAAGATCTCAGATAAACAAGAAAAAGGGTATCTATTTCTAGAAACCCTTAAAAATATTAGATTATACCCGTCTTTACTATTATACAGCAGTCGTAATATTGGAATATGCTACCCTCTCAAATGATATAACATCTAATGACCCTCGCATCTCTAACGTACTAGTACTAAATTCTACATCTGATTTGTCTAGGATGATAGATTCAGAATCAACGACTTTAAATGTTTTAGCCGTTACTGTATCCGCTATGATTTTCTCGATGTAATATTTATCACCATTATGATGAAAAATTGTACCTACTAGCGGTGTTTGGGAATATTTACTTACACTAATTGTACCGCCTTCTCCGTGTGTGGAATCCATATGTTTTAAGTTTTATTAATAAATTTTTATCATATTAAATTAATAGCCGTAATAGGCTGCATTCTTGCCATGTTCCATGAATTTAACTCGAGACACTGAAACCCTACCTCCAGTCTCTTTTTGTACAAATACATTCAATTTTCGGTATATGTATTCCGCAAACTTTTCAGCTCCTACTGCAGGTAGAATACGAACTCGTACTAATCCTAAATCATTTAATTTTAGAAGATCGTCACGATGAGGATCATCTGCAGCAATAATCATAGTGTGATCGAACATATAATCCATCCATTCTTTCGGACTCCTACCATCAATCTTCGTTTCAGCACGTTTCATTCCACCGAAGTCCCACACCCAATTCCTGTCATCCAATTCCCCTTCAAAGGTTACTTTGAAACTCACACCATATCCGTGTAAGAACCTGCAATGAGTACCGTGTGCATTATGCTGACGGAATACAGTACTAAAACCGTCAAAAACTTTACTTGATGTGAATTTCTCTTTCATTTAAGTTTATCTTATAAGTGTTGAATAATATCCACCGCCGTCGCATTCATATCTGAATCTGATTAAATTTAAAAAATCTGGATGGGTTGTTAATTTATTTTGTTTAGATGGGCGCATCTCATAGATGTATTTAGATACCATATGATTTTTGACTATCCAATAAACTATTAATGGATCTCCTCCGAAGGCTTTAATATAATTCCGAAATTTGAATACATATTTACAACTTTCTTTCTCATGATGATATGCAGTAGGCTGACCAGTTTTCTCGTTATATGAAAACGTATCGACTTTACCTAAATCATGGAATAGGGCAGCCATGATAAGATTTACATTATCAGTATCACAAGCTCGACGGAGTACTATTAGTATATGTTTAAACGTATTACCTTCTGGATGCCATTTAGTATTCTGCGGTATATTCCAAGTTCGATTGAGGATAGATCTCAACTCCGACGGGGCATTTCTGATAATATTTTTAGCTTCGAACTTTGGCATGATACTAAATATTCTATATATTACTTAATATAAGTAAAAGATTTCAATAAACCAAATAATTTGATAACAATAATAATTTTATTCTAAAATTTTTAGATAAATCGGGTCTTTGGAAATTAAACGCTCCTTGATAATTTTGTAATCCCGCTTGGTGGGTACATAGTCATTATATAATTCAGGAGGCAAATCAGAAAATGAATCTTCGAAATTTGTAACATTGTAACCTTGGCGTTTAGCTTCAGTATATATTGATAGATACCGCTTGTGTATATATTTTAGTTTGTTATAGAAGAATGACACGTGACCTGTTCCTAGAGAAAATAAAGGTTTGATACTATTTAAATTATATCTCCCAGATTTAATTAAATTTGGAATGCGCTTTATTTCTCGATGCTCTGCGAGTAAATGTCTATATGTTAATTTTTCTGGAGGTATGGCTACATTAATTCTAGTCATGAGTCTTTAATTGTATGGTTAAGTATTTCTGTAATTTTTCCAATGGCACTCGATGGCCCATATCTCTTTCTGCATACACTTTAGTTTCTCGCAATGGTAAAAAATCTAAAGCATAATCAGGATTAACTACATCATCTAGCATTCCGACAACAACAGATCTTTGTATGCCGTCAAAAGGAAAGTCGCTTAATATTCTGAAAATAGCAGTATCGTGTATGTCTGCTATCCGTATAGTTAACTCTGGATCTATTGGTGGGTTGAATCCTAAATAAGGAATGTGATATTTGTAACTTAATGCCATTCCAAAAAAGGCACCCATTGATGAGCCTATAATTAAATCATATGCATCGCTTTGCTCAATATAGTTACAAATATCTATAAAGGATGACGGTTTATAATAATCAATACAAGGTGAAGTACAATCGTAGTTATTAATAAGCCATGAAGCCTTTTCGCCAGTTGATGATGATTCCAGACCGTGTAAATACAAAATTCGTGTCATATTTCGTTCATTACGTTAACAATATATCTAAATATAAGTAAAAGAAATGAGACGGCCAAATAGTTACATGATTATGTTCGGGGCTTACCCAGTAATATTTTTGTATGGGTCTGACCGCCTATTTTACGTTTATATTCACCATCATCTCCTATAAATTCAAGGTCTTTGCCTTTCATCACTTTGGAAATTACATCACGGTCAGTGATAACTGGAACTCCTTTAGCTAATAATATATCCTTAATACGTCCTGACACTTCTATATAATGTCCAGGTTTTTTAAGTTGAGTTACTGTATTTTTAACGACTGCACTCTTGGCGGGTTTAGAATTGTCATGTCCAGTAGCTACTAACTTCGTACCGCCTGGCTTACGTTTAGATACTATTGTTGCATCTATATCTGGATCGTCATCCAAATCAATAACTGTATACATTTGATCAGATGACACATCTCCAATAGATTTATAATTTGGATGTCCGCCTATAGATTTATATGCTGTCTTAATTAAATCTAGTATATTAGGGGCATAGTCCTTTATATCACTTGACGAAACAGAAGACCATTTATTTTTAACTAATGCTTCTAATACTGATTTTAATTTCATTATATATCTCTGTAATTATCAATTATCTGACGGGTTTATCTCTAATTGCTCATCAAATCCTTTAACTGTTGATACTAATTGGTATACACCAATTGTGGTAATTCCATTTCCAGTTTCTCTAGTTAATGTTAATGTCTGTGGCATAATCAAAGGATTAGTCCCACCAACATCAGTAACGTATATAGCTTGAGTTATGCATTCAGGATCTCCATGCTCATAATAGAAAAGTGGAAATGGCATTGAAGATTGTTTAATTTCTTGTACTCGTATTGGATGTATATTTTCGTCCACACTAACCCCTCAGTTTAATCTTACTACAATAGCTGTTATTCTCTAATAAATATCTAGAAATCTATAAATAACCTACTAATGTATGTAATAATACCAAGTGCCAATACCTCCTGTGGTTACTCCGCACATACCTCCAAATCCGTATACTATACGCATCTTTATATCGCTAAATACCACGATCGAGACATTATATGTCCAAAATAATGAGATCCAGAATCCAAATAACGCCATACCTACCCATTTATGATTAGCCACTTGATACGTGTTCACTGATACGAGTACAACTTGCCACCAAGCTAATAAAAATGCGCCTAAATATGTATTAAGAAATTTACGCAGTTTTATTTCAAAATTGATAAATTTATGTTGGAGTTTTGACATTCTGTATTGTTATATGTTAAACGGAATAACCATCCTTAATAGATACTGTAATAAAATGCATATCTTTGCTTGTCATATAAGTCAATTTAAGAACAAAAACCTCCGAGCGTAAATAATCTGGATATAGAGTTTTATAAACGCACAACGCAGCATTGTCAACATCTGGGTGGTCTTCTGTGTCTGATATTCCGAGTGTGCCATAATCAACATAACATATCTTACGCATCACATCGTCTACATTATCTAGTAATTCTCCGTCACTCATAATAGCAGCCTGACTGCCATTGTCTAGTAATACTCCGTTACTCATAATAGCAGATCGGAGTTTATCCTTAATAATATTAATGGAGATATATTCCCCTTCTTCAGTGCCTAAAATCATGATGTATTTATTTATATAATTTAATATCCGTACATATTAAGAACATCGTCCACGTCATCTTCATCTGCGATAAATTGATCATGGCTATGAAAATAATCCTTTATGTCAACTTCGACACAATCAATTGAGTTTCCGAATTCTTCCTGAATTTCTTTTTTAGCGATCGTTGCTATGGGTTGTTCTTTGATAGGCATATATACTTTTATTTCGTTAATAATATACTTAAATATACGGAGAAGATATCAGACGTCCAAATAAAATACCAATTATCTGTTGTTGAGCCGTCTAGATATATTTAACAATGTTATCCAAATCAATAAATTGCTAATCATTAAAAATGAGATCATAATATAGATGGTTTGATTAATTAATGTATTGCGTTAATTCGTAAGCTCCTGACGGCATTCCGTATACGATGATTTGTAATGCTTGTGAAATTGGTTTACCACGTTTAAGTAGTCCTATTGAAAATGAGTGCGTATCTCCGACACTTGGTCGTGATCTAGAATATTTGCCGCCGAATGTGATACATCTAGACCAATCGTCTTCATCTATGGTATACCCTCTAAATTCTACGACCTTTCTAGCGTGATCAACTGCCTCTGAAAATGAATGAAAATAAGTATCGTTTAGGATTGCCTTTCTATACGGATCGACGCCGTCGTGGCCTATTAATAAGTCTTTTCTTACATCTTGTGTCATATAACCTTCTTTTCGTTAATAATATACTTAAATATAAGTATAAGTTCTCAGACGACCAAATATTTCAAGACTTATTTTATAAGCTTTGCTGCGAGTTGCGCTTCTGATATGCGTTTAGAGATGTCTTCCGCCTTTGCCCTTTTAGCATCACTTGCACTTCTATCTATAGTAGATAGGCGAAATGATTCTTCCATTAGCTTTTGGTATTCAGCGTGAAGCTTGTCTATTGGTGATTTTTTGTTGAATAATCCGAACATGATATTGGTGAGTTTAAAGTTTTAATATTACAGCTTAGTTGTTACAGTAGGTCTAAATATTGGAGGCTCAGGCTCCAGCAAAAAATTTATTAAACGTATAATGAAAGGATCTGTAATCGTCATCTTGAATGTTTCAGTTAAGCCATAATTTTGAGCGTATAAGTAGTATATGACCTCACTATTTCCCACATTCTTCTTTATTAACATATAACTTACACCTCCTTCTTTAGATCGTAGGCTTATAACTCCATGATTGCCATCGTAATATCTGATAGGTCCTATTGCCTTAAGGTCTAACTGTGTAGTGTCAATCGTGTTATCAGATAGTTGATTTTCAACCATAACCTCAATTTGAAAATTATAATCGCCAATATAAATCATATTTGTTATAATATCCTTCTCAAGGCTTGAGCTATCATATTCACCTGATCTTTTATTTACAGTCTCCTGTGCGTATGTTGTTGTGGTAATAGCAAGTAATGCTAATACAGTAATGATTTGTTTCATTGTATATATTTAAAACTAGTTAATAATAATTTTTTATTTGAATATCAAGTTGTAACTGGCGTAAAATCCTACCGATCTAGCTGTAAACATTATAGCGGTATCAGCTAAATACCAATACCATTTCTTGGTCTTGGCGCCATGCCCAATAGCATAGGTAATAAGGGAGGCTTCGTTGAATCTATGTTTAGCAAATCTTGTTGCATGATGAAAATCAGTCAAAAAAACTAAAGACCTACTAGACAACCAAAACCTTTCAAATCCGACTCTAACAACGCCGTCTGGGTCTACAACCCATTTATTCTTCCAGGCTTCTTCATTCGGTGAAATTCCCCACCTGGCAAATATATCAGTATTACCATAATGAAAGAGATAAGCCTGATTGGTGCCATCTGCAAATCCAGATGCAGCTTGGAATGCGCTAGCCGACCAAATTTTAGAATTTAATTGTGAAGTTGTTATAGTAGGTATCAAAACAGCTATAAATACCAATAGTATTGATTTCATGATTCATGCCCCATGTATTTCATTTAGTGGTCATATTACCACTGTTAGTATTTTTGTCCCTCCGATCTTTGTCGTACGAATCGCGTTCGATATAGAACATATATCCAGCACATACACTATATAAGATAATGAATGCGATAATGGCAGCGGTGAAGAAAAGGTTACAAGTGTCTAACATAATTTGTTTGTTAATAGAGTTAAATAATTTGTTCACGACGAAGTTAGCTCAGTAGGGTCGCGATGTACGGCGTCTACAAGCCATCACCATCATGTGGTAATATTAATAAATATAAGTAAATGGTCTCAAAGAACCAAGAGATTCCTTAAAAGATTTTCATTAAAGTATTAGGCTGGATTCCAGTTCCTGTTCGAGAATGGAATATATCTCCGTTACCGTGGTCCAAGGGATACCGACAGACAGGCAGATCGCTTTGGCAGCATGGATATCGCACCGCTTGGCAACCGTGAAGTCGTCATAATATATCTCTAAACGGCCCGTCCAATGATAGGCAGCAGCAGTGGTTTGCGATCTGTTGGTGAAGTGGATATCACAGTCTTGTAATGTCATGTAGTCTCTCATCTAGCTGTTTATTGATTGCCTGTTGAGCCGAAGCCACCCTCACCGCGACGAGTGTCGTCTAGTTGGTCTACCACTTCCCAATCCGTACTACCATAAGTAACCAATTCCATCTGGCAAACGCGGTCCTGAACCTGGTAAGGGAAATCTGGGTACAGAAATGTATCGAGACCACATTCATCCAACGCCATTGGTTTGGCGGAAAAGACGGCCAGTATTTCGCCTCGGTAGTTGTTATCGACGATACCTACTGAATTGGCCAATTGCCATCCTGAACGGCTGATGGAAGATCTAGGATAGATAGCGATACGATAGCCGCCTGGGGGTTGGATAGCGACGCCTAAACGTACCTCCACAAGTCCAGGCTGTATCTCCGTGATCTGTCTTGCATACATATCGTGACAGGCATCTCGGGGATCCTGTTTGACAGGAAGCTGTCCTCCCGGAATAATTTTAATTTTGGATTTCATTGATTTGGTTATATGGTAAAAAAATTATTTGTACTATTTTCAAGACCCAGGTGAACGGCGAATTGGTAATGGCTTTCGGAAACTGTTCCATGTACCTAAAAATATCGCCCGCATGGTGAGCTAGTAATACCACCCTCGATTTCACCCCTACCCTATTAGAACCATGTAATACCAGGGTATACCCTCATATCCCCCTGTTCTACCCCTCTAGCCCCCATATTCTCACGTCTGCAGGCACCCACCCCTCTTATCCAGGGTCTGCAGGTACCCAGCCCTCTTATCCCGTCTTTAGCAGGACATCATATTCCCTATACGATTCATCTCGTCAGCCTCCGTGGCACTGGCTCGGTGCATACTCTTAAGATCGACATACATTCCTTTCATCCAGAAACAATGTCCACCTGTAGTAACCTCTTCTGGAACGGTTACGTATTTAGTTCCGTTATACCAGGCCCAATGTGCTGCCGTCTCCATCAGTTTCGCCTTTCGGACAGCCTCCTTTTTATTTGCTGCCCACACATCATTGAATCCGCAGGTGTGACCCTCTTCCGTGATCCAACTGAAATGATAATTGTATTCTCCGCGATTGTTTTTAAGTAATGCCATATCTGGTCTAGTTTCGTTATTAAAGTTGTGTCTTAATGGTCTTGAAGCATTCCACTGCCAATCTCTCTTCCAGTCTATACGCTTCCTTCTCCCATGGTGAGTCTTCATAGCTAGTATTGTTATAGGCTCTCTTTTTCCACATATCGTTACCCTTGACGAATTTACGCTCTCCTAGTGCAAACTGCTTCACGTGCACCATTTCATGACATAGGGTAGACATCATATCGTATATACCTAGATTTCTTTTCAGATGGATGGTAAACACCTTACCCTTCTGATTCATGAAGTCCTCTTTTCTACACTCTCCCCAATCCTTCATCGTCTTTAAGCGTACCATTAGCTCCAGGTTACGTGATTTGGGTAATAGCTTCTTCAAGCAGAATATTGCCGTCTCTCTAACAAGACATCTTTCGGAGTGTTTACCTCCTGTAATAGTTATGGTATTCATAGGCTAATGGATTTTAGGTGTGAAACATACTATACGCTGTAGATATGTCCTCTTTGGATGCTACGCGAAATGTCTTAGGATCTGGGTTCATTGCTGACTGCAATTCCCATCGCTTGTTGGCAGCTTTGATAGCTGACTCGGTATCGGTTGCCCAAATAAAGTTGGCTGCAGAAGGTGCACCGTAACCCCCATTGTATTCAAACCCATATATATACTTCTTCATCATGGTAAGTATGTTTAAGTAGTTAATTAGTTAATTGATTATGCACCCATATTGATCACCCACCACATTCCCAGGAATACGATGATGAATAATGTAAATGCGTCTTTAAGTAAAATTGGTTGGTAATTAGGATTGCTCATATGCCTTATCGTTTAATTATACTATAATATACGGAGAAGATTTCATACCGCCAAGTATCTGGTAAGTTATCTCAAGTAAGTTTTAAGATAAGTTGGGGCTTAGTTCCCTTAAGTCCGCCTTAGCTTTCGCTATTATGGCTCTTAAGTGCTCTTGCTCTTTATAATCGAAAGCTCTCTTGACCCAAGCTCTCATCGTGCTTAGCACCTTGGTATTACTCATCCCATTCTTGTAATCCATGGTCTTGTCACACCATACCTTCCAGTAGCATTGGCTTTCTCGTTCCCACCATATGTATTGGTGATCAGTGCCTGGATAGGCTGCATCCATTTTCTTAATGTAACGGTCTCTTAATCGGTCTAATTGCTCTAGTACGGTCATATCTTTAATTGCTTTCGTTAATAATATACTTAAATATAAGCAGAAGTTCTCACACTACCAAGCGAATAGGTAGTTAATTCTCCAGTCTCTGTCGGGCTAGGGCAGCCTCTCGGACGATGGATACAATGGTGATAAGCGATTCATTGACTATGTCAGTATGGAATGCTTCGTAATCACCAACGTGGTAGCCGGACTCCTCTAATAGTTCCATCGTATCCATGGACATGGTCTGAATGGAGCGTAATAGATCTGATATCAGTCTATCGCTGAATGGCTCTAAGCCGTTAATGGAATGGTGGAATCTGTCTTTCATCGTCTCCAAGGTTTTGCATCGTTAAGTGATTGGAACATCGTGTCTCCCAATTTATAGTCACTGAGTCTGTCTTCCTCCATCTCCTTGGCACCTTCGATGAGATCAAAGATATTGGTTCTTTCGCTGGAGTACATTTTAGCAAATTCGGTGGTATACTCTTTGAATTTAACCAGATCGAAATCAGCCAATAAGCATTCAAGCTCGGATCTAGTTAGAGTGATCATACCGCCGCCTTGTGGTAATCCTCTATCAGTTAAAAATTGGTCGGTGGTCATTCCCTGATCCGCCATGTCAAATGCTTGCTGCGTTACGTCGTTCATAATAGGTCTTTTCGTTAATAATATACTTAAATATAAG
>CERP01011568.1_pt1 | contig 70206 bp, 61 predicted proteins | sample 530801 | NCBI WGS metagenome assembly CERP01 (sample SAMEA2620991, study PRJEB7988) | marine metagenome | biome: marine biome (ENVO:00000447); feature: surface water layer (ENVO:00002042); material: "saline water (ENVO:00002010), including plankton (ENVO:xxxxxxxx)" | depth 5 m | reverse complement strand
AGTCGCAGTTTCAGTCGCAGTTTCAGTCGCAGTTTCAGTCGCAGTCGCAGTCGCAGTCGCAGTTTCAGAGGTTAGTAGAAAAATCGTTCTTTTTTTTGAAAAAATTTACCCAAAGAGAACAAATTAAGGCCAGGAACGTGAAAACCAAGGTCAAAATTTCGACGAGTTGCGCATCTGGCCGCCAGCCCGAAAGGGTTTCCACCAAAAAAGTTACATAACTATTCGGAAGGTTGGTTTTTCCCAACTGGCGCAGGATGTCGTAGTGCCAATCGGTGAGAAAGCAATACCCAAAACCTTTCCAAATGCCCAGCACGAGCCACGAAAAAAGGGTAAGCGCCAAAGTGAAAAGATGCAATTTTCGGGTCTTCGGAAAAATCCAACCAAAGAGATTAAAAACAATAAGCACCGTATGAAAAACGATAAAAAAACAATTGCCAAGATGGAGCCAGAAATTTTCCAAGGTTTAGTATGAATTTTGAATTTGAAAATAGCTACAATGTAAAGTTTATTTTTCTGAAATTCGCAATCCGAAGAAACCTTTAAAGACCTAACAGGTCTCGAAGACCTGTTAGGTCTAATCCTTATCCGAATGAATACAAACATCAAAGTAATAATTCCCGCCTTTAACGAAGAAGCCTCGATAGGGAAAGTGATTGCTGAAATTCCGGACTTCGTTTCGGAAGTAATTGTGGTTGACAATAATTCTACCGACAATACTTCGGAAATTGCTAAAAATGCAGGCGCAACAGTACTCTTTCAACCCAAAGCTGGCTATGGCAATGCTTGTTTGAAAGGGATGGAATACATTTCAGAAGAAGACATAAAACCTGAAATCATAGTTTTTCTCGATGGCGATTACAGCGATTACCCTTCGGAATTGACAAAAATAGTTGCCCCCATTTTAGAGGATGACATAGATTTTGTGGTGGGCGCACGCGTAAAAGCATTGCGGGAAGCTGGTTCGATGACTTTTCCGCAGCGCTTCGGAAACGCATTGGCAACCAGGCTGATGAAACTTTTTTTCAACTCAAAATTTACGGATCTTGGGCCTTTTCGCGCCATTAAATACGATAAATTGCTCGCCCTAAATATGGAGGACAAAACCTACGGCTGGACCGTGGAAATGCAGCTAAAAGTGTTAAAAAAGAAATTTACCTACGTGGAAGTACCCGTAAAATACAAAAACCGCCTTGGCACCTCAAAAGTTTCGGGTACCGTAAAAGGTGCTATCTTTGCGGGCGTAAAAATCCTAAGCTGGATCTTTAAATACAGTTTCAAAAAATGATTCTTGAATCAATAATCATTGCCGTTTATTCCGTTGCCCTGCTCCTCATTTTTATGTACGCTTTGGCGCAACTCAATTTGCTGTTCAATTATCTAAGTGCCCGAAAACACCACAAAAACGCACCGACTTTCGATTTTTCAAAAGAAGAAGAAATTCCCTACGTAACCATCCAATTGCCAGTTTATAACGAATTGTATGTTATGCAACGCCTGTTGGATAATATTTCTGAAATTGATTATCCGAAGAAGAAACTGGAAATACAAGTGCTGGACGACAGCACCGACGAGTCTTTTGAAGAGACCGCAATTCATATAAAAGAACTCCGAAAAACAGGTTTGGACATTCAGCACGTAACCCGGAAAAACCGTGAAGGTTTTAAGGCCGGCGCGCTAAAGGAAGGTTTAAAGACCGCTAAAGGCGATTATATCGCAATTTTTGATGCAGATTTTCTTCCGAAGAAAAACTGGTTGAAAAATACCATCCCTTATTTTAAAGACCCCGAAATAGGCGTAGTACAGACCCGTTGGGGGCACTTAAACCGAGATTATTCGATACTCACCCGCGTACAGGCTTTTGCACTCGACGCGCATTTCACTTTGGAACAGGTGGGCCGAAACAGCAAGGGCCATTTTATAAATTTCAACGGTACGGCGGGCGTTTGGCGCAAAGCATGCATCCTAGATGCCGGTAACTGGGAGGGCGACACGCTTACCGAAGACCTCGACCTCAGTTATCGCGCCCAACTTAAAAACTGGAAATTCAAGTATTTGGAGGAAGTGGAAACACCGGCGGAACTTCCCGTGGTTATCAGTGCGGCACGTTCGCAACAATTCCGATGGAACAAAGGCGGTGCGGAAAACTTTCAGAAAATGGCTTGGCGCGTTTTTAAAAGTAGGGATATTTCCCTTAAAACCAAATTGCACAGTTTTCTGCATTTGCTGAACAGCACTATGTTTTTGAACATTTTGATTGTGGCAATCTTGAGCATCCCGATGCTTTACATCAAAAACGAATACGAGCATTTGAAGCTCTATTTCTACGTTATGAGCTTTTTCGTCATAAGCACGCTTATCTTTTTTATTTGCTATTGGTTTACCTATAAAAGCATTTATGGCGGCGGATTCAAAAATTTTCTGAAATACACGGCAATGTTTTTTACCTTCTTTTCAATAGCGATGGGGTTTTCGCTGCACAACTCCATTGCGGTTTTGGAAGGCCATTTTGGGAAGAAAAGCGAATTTATCCGTACGCCGAAATTCAACATTGGAGCGCTGAAAGATGGTTGGAAAGGCAATAAATACCTCACCAAAAATATTTCGCCAAACGTGATTATTGAAGGGGTTTTGATGCTCTATTTTGCCTTCGGAATGTACAGCGCCTTCGTTGTGGGCGATCAAGGTGGCGATTTCGGGCTATTCCCGTTCCATTTGATGCTTTTTTTGGGGTTTGGGTTTGTGTTTTTTAAATCGCTCACATCCAAAGCATAAATCTTTTTTAAGTACATTTATCTTCAAAATTTTGATTGAAACTAAAAGTTCCTATTCCCTAATCGCTAATTCCTAATCGCTTAGAAATGTATCCACCCCCGCACCACCAAAGCCACGATATTGAAAAAATGATTTCGGTAATAAAACACTTTCCGTTGGGAATGCTGGTTACTGCGGGAGATGGAAAACCGTTTGTAACGCACATACCTTTTATTTACAATGAAACTTCCAAAAAACTGGTCGCACACCTAGATAGAAGCAATCCGCAAATGGTAACTTTAAAAGATGGCGCAGAAGTTACCGTCGTGTTTAGAGGTCCCGATACTTATATTTCGCCAAGTATTTACACAACGGCACAATTACCAACTTGGAATTATATTATAGTGCACGTCACAGGAAAACTTCAACTTATAAATGATCCTGAAGCAATAAAGCAAACCATGCTGGATATGACTGAGTTTTTGGAAGGCAGCGAACAAAAATTCATTCTAAAAAAAGACGATCCGCGCATGGAGCGTTTGATAGATTACATTCAAGCATTTGAAATTGAAATCACTAATTGGGAAGGGAAATTTAAGCTTTCGCAGGATAAAAATGCGCAGGATTTTGAGAATGCGAAGGAGGAATTAAAGCGAAATTCCCAGAAGGACGTTTCAATATTTATTGAAGAAATTTACAAGAAAATGACGTAAGATTTTAGGACAAAGGACGTAAGACGAAATTCCTGTTAACAGAGTCTTAAGTCCTATGTCTTATAACGTAGCGGTCTTAAGTCTTTTCAACATATCCCTTTACCTCCCCAAAATCCAACCCGCCATAATTCCCACTGCTCATTAACAGCAAACAAGTATTGTCATAATCCTGCGAAAAAAGATAGGTTTTAAAATCTGCTGGATTTGTAAAAACTTCCAAATCATCCCGCTCAAAGGCTTCCTCAATTTGTTCGCCTTTTATTTCTTCCAACTGTTTAATCATCACTGCGTGTGGCGAATAAAAAACCACAGCACTATCGGCAGCGTCCAATGTGCCTTTGTATTCTTTTAAAAATTCCGGATTTAAGCTGCTGTAGGTGTGCAATTCCAAACAAGCTATGAGCTTTCTGTCGGGGTATTGATTTTTGACGGCTTGAGTGGTCGCTTTCACTTTGCTTGGCGAATGTGCATAATCCTTATATGCGACAGCGGTCTTGGTTTCGGCAATTTTTTCCAAACGTTTACTGGCGCCTTTAAAGGTTGCAATGGCTTCGTAAAAATCCTCGGCATCCACACCCATCAATTGGCAGATCCAGCGGGCGCCCTCAAGATTGTTTAAATTGTGTTTTCCGAAGATTTCAACAGGCATTGGGCCTTCGGGAGTTTCCAAAAGCGTGGTTCCCTTTTCCACGGAATATTCGGGAGTTTGGTACGGATATTTTTTTATGGGATTTGTCGCTGCTTCCACAACGCGTTTTACCTCGGCGTCTTCTTCATTGTAAATTATTGCGCCACCGTTGGTTATTTCCTTCAGAAAAATTTCAAACTGTTCCACATAGTTTTCATAGGTTGGAAAAACGTTGATGTGGTCCCAAGCAATGCCGCTCAGCAAGGCAATATTCGGTTTGTAAAGGTGAAATTTTGGGCGACGGTCTATGGGCGAGGAAAGATATTCATCGCCTTCAATGACCATAAAATCATTGTCGTCAGTAATTTTCACCATCGTATCAAAGCCTTCCAATTGGGCGCCCACCATATAATCCACATCCTTTCCGTGATAGTTCATCACGTGCAGAATCATGGAAGTAATAGTTGTTTTTCCGTGAGAACCACCAATAACCACGCGGGTTTTGTTTTTGGACTGTTCGTAAAGAAACTCGGGATAGCTGTAGATTTTTAGACCGAGTTCCTTCGCCTTTAAAAGTTCGGGATTGTCTGCTTTGGCGTGCATTCCGAGGATAACGGCATCAATTTCCGAAGACAATTTTTCGGGAAACCAGCCTTCTTTTTCGGGCAACAGACCTTTGTTTTTCAACCTTGTTTTCGATGGCTCAAAAACCTCATCGTCGCTTCCGGTTACCGTATCTCCTTTTTGATGTAATGCCAATGCAAGATTGTGCATCGCGCTGCCGCCAATGGCTATGAAGTGAATTTTCATTGAATAGTTTCTGGTTTCAAGTTTCAAGTTGCAGGTTGCAAACTAATATTGAGTTTTTAGTATAACAAATATACTTTTTCTAATTCTGTCCCAATAGCTATAGGGATCAGAATTATAAATTCAGAATTATAACGCTAAAATTAGGAATTTTTCCTGTTGGGCTTCCTTAAAATCGTTTCGGCTTAACAATGCTTTGTTTATCCACGTAAGGGCGATTTGTTTTTTGCCGAGATTTTTATAAATCTGCGCCAATCGGTAATAGGCCCAATCCTTGGGCACGCCGTCTTTTATGGAATAATTGGCCAAGTACTCACTAAGGCATTCAATACCGTATTCGGGTTCCAGATTGTACTGTGCCGAGATTTTGCCGATTTGGTAATTGAGTTGGTTGCGCTTGTGGATTTTTAAGGATTTTGAAGTGGTTTCCAAAGCTTCCTTCGGCTGGTTGTTCTTTTCATAAAGACCCGCAAGTTTTTCGTACGTATGAGGAGAACCGCCTACTTCTATCGCTTTTTTGTAATACTTTTCCGCATCTTTCGGTCTGCCGGAATACTCGGCGATGTAGCCCTTGGCGAGGAATTCGTCCACTTTTGAAATGGTTCCAAGTTCATCGGCATAGGCAATTGCTTTTTTTTCACTTCCGCCGATAATGCCCGGCAACTGAATGTAGAATTCCACCAAGGCCCAGCGTGTCTCAATATGCTTTGGGTCGAGTGCTGCGGCACGTTCCAAATGGTGTTTTATATCGCCAATATAGGTTACCGCCCGAATACGGCTAACGGACAATGCCTTGAAACCCAGCGCACCGCCGTATTTAAAGTGGTAATTGGCGTTACCTTCCTCCTCGTTCACCAAGTTTTTATAATAGGAAATCGCCGTATCCCAATCCTTTTGGTAACCCGCAATATCGCCCAGATATTCCCGGGTCTTTTTATCACCGGGATTTTGTTTCAGATAGTTTTCAAAAATTGGCTTTGCCTTGCTGAAATTTTCCTGTTTGAAGTATTCCTCTGCCTGTTGGTAGTTGGTTTGGGCGTTTCCACAGAAAGGAAACAATAAAAGAAGAATAAATATACTTTTTTTCAAAATTTGGAATTTGGAATTTCAGATTTCAGGTTTCAGGTTTCAGGTTTCAGGTTTCAGGTTAAAAATATTACTAAAACTGCGAAGCGACCACAATTATTTTTTTGGTGGATAATTCTTTAAAATTTTCTGTATAACTGAAACATAATACGCCTCTTTCTGCTGCGGGGTTGCACGTTCCTTCATTTCGCCCTCGGCTACGGCCTGCCAAACCAGGTCGTCTTTTTCAACATCTATAAAATCCATGGTTAATTGTTGGTTTACCACATTTCCGCCAATGGGAATTCCACCACTAACGCCCACGCCCACGTTTCCACCACCGCCGCCAACTCCAATACCAATGGTGTTCCGCGAGCGGGAAACGCTCTCGCGTGCATAAAAATTGATAAACAGCTGGGGAGTTTCACTTTTAACAAAATCACGTTGCTGCAGCAGGCTGTCCGTAATCTGCACAATACGGTTATCGTCGAGCTCGCTAAGACCGGAGTCTATAGTCGGGAAATAATTATAGGAAGTGTATTTCGAAAAATCTACCTGTTTGTCATAATCCACTGCCACGGTTGCGCCGCAGGAAACCAGGAATATGGAGAGTACTAAGATTGAAAGGAGCTTCATTGCATTTTTCTTTTCAATAAAAATACGCAAAAACCGAGGACTTGGATTTTAGAAAAGGTTAAAGTTGAAAAACCATTTTAAGAGAAAACCCAGATTTGCACTTTTAAACAGTTTCGGTTAATTTTCTAATGGAATTTTAATTACGGTTTCAACCCCCGAACCAGTGTTTTTATTCCTTACCTCAAAAAAGTAATTATTGCCATAAAGGTTCTCTAAACGGTCATTGATATTGGCCAGACCCATTCCCCGTTTTAGCAATAATTTATGGCCCGCTTCAACGGGAGCGCCATCATTTTCAACCCTTATTATCAGGGTTTTTCCTTCTGCGTAAATTTTTACGAGAATTTCCAAATCGGTATGGTTAAAATCATAGCCGTGTTTTATGGAGTTTTCCAGAATAGGCTGCAGCAGAAGTGCCGGTACCAATTTGGGAAGTAGGGATTCATCTATTTCTGTCGAAATTTTCAGATGATCGGAAAACCTAACTTTTATGATATTGAGATAGAATTCCAAAATACGCAGTTCCTTTTCCAACGGAATGCGGTTGCTGTCGTTGTCATAAAGTATTTCCCTTAAAAAATCACTGAGATCGGCTATGGTATCCTTTGCTTTTGCGGCGTCAATATCGGTAAGGACGGCAATTGAGTTTAAGGTGTTGAAAAGAAAATGTGGCTGCAATTGGGAGGAGAGCATTTTCATACGCGTATTTACCAATTGGGCTTCCAATTTGCCCTGCTTTTTTTCAGCTTTTTTCACCTCTTTCACATAATAATAGGTGTAGATTATAAAGACCATGGCAAAGTAGATAAGAAAATTGAGATCTATTACGTACATAAACCTATACATGCTGCGCTCAAAATCATATTCGGCAAAGGTTGTTCTGCCCAAAAGGATGTAATACAGGTCAACGACCAGCCGAATTACTATTCCTATCAATAGCGAAAATAATATGTGGGTAGAAATGATTTTGGTCCACGAGTAGTTTTTTCGAAGAAACCGTTTAGTGCTAATGGCGATCAAGGTCATAAAACTTACCACGATTATATAGTCGAAAAGCAGGTTGTCTATTAAAAATTGGGACCATGAAAAGATAACCATCTTCTCCATTCCGAAAACCTGCATATAGGCGGTTTTGGCAATCAGCACCAAATCAAACAGCGCATAAAAGCCCGCCAAAAGAAGTACTAATTTCAGGTCTATGTATTTCTTGCTTATGGTGTATTTTTTATTCATATTCCTACTTTTTCCAGAAAATCCTTTTTGTAGGATTTGCTGACACGCAATAACGTGTTATCGGTCATTCGGGCATCAATTTCCGAAAATTCTGAATGTACTATTTCCTTTATATGCCGCAGATTGACAATGCTGGATCTGTGGATTCTAATAAATTTACCGCTGTCCAATGACTCACAGAGATTGCTCAAGGTTTCCCGGAGCACGTACTTTTTGTTTTCAACAAAAATTTCGGCATAACTTCCCGAGGCAGTGATGTACATTATATCTTCGGGGTTAAGGAGTATGGTTTTGTTTCCCTGTTTTATCGGCAGCTTGTCAAGAGCCTCCATTTTTTGCGATTTGGTTTTGTACAAATTAAACAGCTCAATTATGCGCTTCTCAAAGTTTTGGTCGGCTTCGTTTGCTGAAATTTTCCGTACTTTTTCAATAGTTCTAAAGAAACGTTCGTCCTTAAAGGGTTTCAGCAGAAAGTCGAAGGCGTCCACATCAAAAGCCTTTAGGGCGTAATTGTCGTAGGCCGTAACGAAGATGACGATGGGTTTTGGCGAGAGGGTAATCTTTTGCAAGACTTCAAAACCGTTCATATCCTTCATATTGATATCCAGAAAGATGAGGTCGGGCCGTTTTTGGTCTATTTCTGCAATTGCGCCTTTCCCGTTGGAACATTCGCCCAGCACTTCCACATCCGGTACTTGCCGGAGCAGGTAGAGCACCCTTTTTCGGGCAAGCTCCTCATCGTCAATTACAAGTACTTTTATCATTGAAGGCTATTTTTATAATCGTTGTGAAAGGATGTTCTGTTACGTAAAGATATTCAAAATGAAATTGCTCGGTTGTGTTCCAAATTAAATTTTAGGAACCCATCAACTTATAAAAAGACCATCAGTAGAGTTGTTCCCTGACGGTCTTCCCATAAATTGCAAAGCAACTTCTTTCAATTAACGGCAACCCCAACGCCACTGCTTTTGGCGTCTATTTTCAGGTTCTGTTTGTCCTTTCCGTTTTCAAGACGGATTTTATAGGTGGCATTGGCCAAAATTTCACCTTTGGTGCGGGCGGTATATTTTGCCTTGGTCAAGGTGTAGCCTTGGAAGGAGTTGTACACTTCGTTTCTGAGCTGCGCCGGCAATATCACGTTCTTGAATTGCTGACGGGTTTCGAGGAGATTGCCCTTGCTGTCAAAATCTGCCTCCAAGCCACCGTTTGTACTTTTAAACGTAACCAAATAGGCGTGATATTTCTTTTTAGCGGTGTGGGCAATAAAGCTTTGAATGTCAAAATTAGCTTTCATAAATCCGATGGGGTCACGAGCAAACTGGCGCGCTTGGCTTTCTTTAATATTATAAACATAACTGTCACCCTCTTGGGTTACCGCTACATTTAACGGTGCATAAAAAAGTCTGGCCTCGTCGAGCACTGTAACCTCTTGGGCGCTGAGTATTGCCGCGGTCAAACTTAACAAAATGGAAATAACAAAAGTTTTCATAACTGATAATTTTTAGGATTAATAACTTGTTCTTCAAACTGGTAAACACTGATCAGGTATTTTTACAGACACTAAATTAAAGTAACAAGCCGCTCGATGGGCAGGAATGATGTGAACGTCAAAATTTGACTATCGGAAATACAGGATTATGATGTGAAATAAATTTCCACACCCGAAAAAGAAGGTAAAATTGTTAATAATCAGTAGATTATGAAAAGTGAATTTTGAAACTTATTGTGCCAAATTACTTTTTTGGGGAAATAGAATCACAGCATTGGCATTTGTCAAATGATACTTTATTAAAGCGGCAGCTACTTATTGCTTGACAATCTTTTTCGTTAAGACTCCTTTATCGGTAATCACTTCCACGAAATAGATACCTGCGGAAAGGGTTTCAAAATTGATTTGGTTTTCTGAGGTTTCAAGAATTGGTTTGCCCAATGTGGAATAAACGGTTGCTTGTTTGAAGGAAATGGTTTTTGAGGTTTCAATATTAAGAATTGATGAAACTGGGTTTGGGAAGAAGGAAAGGTTTTCTGAAAGATCTGCTTCGGTTATTGATAGATCGCATTGGGCTTCTACTTCGGGAACGGAGTTGCAGCCTGCGAGATTATTGTTGATGATTACATATGTATTTGGATTAACAATGGCATCGCAAACTGGAGCTATGGCACAAAATGACAGGAGTGGATTGTCTTCAATTATTACACCAATAATTGCGGAAGAATCTAAATTTACTAAAGAGGAAACGGAGGAAAGAGAAGCATTCCCTGTAATTGAAAGATAATCTTCACAATATAATAAATTTTCCAAACCGCTCAAGGTTTCAAGCATATCGTTATCTAAGATACCTAACCACCCATAAATGGATTCCAGATTTACCAATCCGCCAAAATTTTCTAAAAGATCATTTTTTTCAACCCGAAAACTTCCGTATATCTGGGTTAAATTTGTAAGTCCATCTAAAGAAACTAAGCTATCATTGCTATTGATTAGAACTCCCAAATCAGAATCATTTCCAACGGAATAAAGTGAGTTTAATCCAGTAAAATTTATTATTTGACCATTTAATGCAATCGCAAGCTGACCCGTAATCGTTTCAAGATTTTGAAGGCCTTCAAAATTGACTAAGGAATTGTTTTCCGTAATAATAAGGCTGCTACTTAAATTTTGAATATTCTCCAAACCAGAAAAGTTTTCAATATTTGTATTGACTATAAAAATTCCTTCATCAACATCTTGAATTTGTGATAAACCGTTAAGATTGGATATATCACTTCCTTCAATGTTCAACGATTTAATTAGATGTGTACAATTAGGAAAGTTTGAAGAAAAAGCATCAATTTCTGCTTGCGTAGTTAAATATATATCATCGTTCGGACACTGCCCAAACCCAATAAAAGAAACCAAAAGCAAAACGTAGAATAATTCTTTTTTCATACCAACTATTTTTTGGCAAGAAAAAAGAAAAAAACTAGGTATGAAAATTTATTTAAGATATTTTCAAGAAGGATTTAATGTATAGTCTAGCAAAGTTGAGAATGCTTTATTTTTAATAATCATACAAACGAAAACGCCTTCCACTGCGCTCAGGGAGACATTCCGTTTTAATTCAACATCGCCCATAGTTTATCTTTCAACTCAGTAAGCCCTTGTTGCGCCACGGAAGAAATAAACAAATACGGGATGCCTTTAAACTGTTTGTCGAGAATCTTTTTCATCTCGGCCTTCAGTTCCTCGTCCAGCATATCACTTTTGCTGATGGCTACCAGACGTTCCTTGTCCAAAAGTTGTGGGTTGTAACGGCGCAATTCATCGACTAAAATATCGTACTGTTCTTTAATATCCGGCGCATCGGCGGGAATCAAAAATAGCAGTGTAGAGTTTCTTTCTATATGGCGAAGAAAACGATGCCCAATGCCCTTTCCTTCGGCGGCACCTTCTATAATTCCTGGAATATCGGCAACCACAAAAGTTTTGAAGTCGCGGTATTCCACGATTCCCAAATTGGGTTTTAGCGTGGTGAATTCGTAATTGGCAATCTTCGGTTTGGCTGCGGTTATTACAGAAAGGAGCGTTGATTTTCCTGCATTCGGGAAACCTACTAGACCTACATCGGCAAGAATCTTTAATTCGAGAATAATATCTACTTCTTCCCCTTCCTCACCGGGCTGCGAATAGCGGGGCGTTTGGTTGGTCGCACTTTTAAAATGTGCATTCCCCAAACCACCGCGACCGCCTTTGGCTATTATTTTTTCTTCGCCGTCTTCCGTGAGTTCAAAAAGTATTTCCTCGGTTTCCTTATCGCGCACTACTGTCCCCAGCGGCACTTCAATATAAACATCGGCACCATCAGCACCGGTGCTGGTCTGCTTGCTGCCGTGCTCGCCGTGCTCGGCCTTAAAGTGTCTTTTGAATTTTAAATGGTAAAGCGTCCAAAGATTTTTGTTGGCCTTGATGATTACGTGCCCTCCACGGCCGCCATCGCCGCCATCGGGCCCGCCTTTGGGAATATATTTTTCCCGCCGCATGTGCTTACTGCCCTGCCCTCCCTTACCGGAAGTAACATGTACTTTTACGTAATCTACAAAATTGCCTTCAGTCACCTTTTATTGTTTATTGTTTATTGTCTATTGTTGGAAACCCCAATCCATAAACTATAAACTGTCTATAACTTTACTTAAACGTTCCGTAATTTCTTCAATACTTCCCACACCATCAACACCGTAATATTTATCTCTCTTTTCGTAATAATCCTTTAAGATGGCGGTTTCATTGTAGTAAACCTTGATGCGGTTCCGGATGATGCTCTCATCGGCATCGTCTGCTCTTCCGCTAGTCTTGCCGCGCTCCAGTAAGCGTTTTACCAACACCTCATCGTCCACTTCCAAAGCTACCATGGCGTCAATCTGGGTGTCCTTGTCATCCATTAAATGCTCAAGAGCTTCGGCCTGTGCTTCGGTTCTGGGGAAACCGTCAAAAATAAACCCGTTTGCATCTGGGTTTTTATCAACCTCATTGCTTAGCATATCGATGGTAATTTCATCCGGAACCAATTTCCCCTTTGCCATAAAAGACTTGGCGAGATTGCCCAGCTCGGTCTCATTCTTGATGTTATAGCGAAAAACGTCGCCCGTGGAGATGTGAACCAAATTGTATTTTTCCTTTAAAAAATTGGCTTGCGTTCCTTTTCCCGCGCCGGGAGGGCCGAACAAAATTATATTAGTCATGGTTGTGGTTTTATAAATGAAAATGCGAAGGTGCAAATTTACGAAATTATAATTGGGGAAACGTTACTTTGGGATTTGTTAATTTGTGATTTGTTAATTTGGGATTCGTTGATTTGGGATTCGTTGATTTGGGAATTGTTAATTTGGTGATTTGGGATCTGCCTGCCAGAGGCACGAAAAGCGGGTTTGGAATTTGGAATTTGGGATTTGGAATTTGGGATTTCAAACAACAACCCCCACCGCCTTATAAAGAAAATTTACCAAGGCATTCCAAAGTTTTTCCAAGGTCACCATCAAAATTCCCTTTAGGGTGTTTACGAAATTGAGCGCCATAGCCTCCAGCCCATCGAGGAAAAACTCCCGAAGGTCTTCGTCAATATCACCGCTGGCCACTCCCTTTTGGATAATTACCGTTTGTTTGGCGATGGCCTCCACCTGTCGCTCACTAAACCCGCGCACGGTGGAAATATCCTTTTCCAAAATGCCCGAGGCAATATCCTTTATCTCATTGATTATATTAGTAACATTATCCGCCATAGCTTTATCTTTTTAAGAAACTTTCATAGGTTATTGCTTGGTCCAAAAAAATCTCAACCTGCCCTTTAAAAGCCTGCAATGCCAAGGGTTTTAAACCGCTTTCCCTATCAGTCTGTTTCATTTTTTTGAAGGTTTCGGCAATTTTTTCAAAGGCAAAGGCACTGGGGTATTCCCCCGAAATGGCGCTACTGCCCTTTGCCTGCAACAGTTCGTTTATTTTTTCCAACGCCACATTCTCGGGAACGGGCCGGGCTTTGGCTTGCAGTTTTAATGACTCAAAAGCGCCAATCAACACATTATATGTAGTTTCTCGAGCTACAAAACTTTCACTGTCAGTCCCGCCATCGACCGCCGCGAAAAAGCGCATGGCCAAATCACTGCTTTCGGTTACCTTTTCAACTATGGCTTGATCGTATGCAGGGGCCAATGTGGCTTCGCAACCCGCAAAAAAAGCAATGCTGAAAAATGCTATAAAAGAAAAGTGAAATTTGATAGACTGCATAATACTGATTTATTCAATCTGCACTAAGTTAATGATTTGTAACTAATTACCACTACATTTTAGAATTTTCCCACTCTGATCTGAACAGCGAATAAAATTATGAAGCGTTCCACAATAGATAAATTAATTCCTTTTAATAAGCACTAATTTTCGTAAAATCCTGTTGGATTCTTTATGTGCCACCTTACCAATACGAACAATCTCTCCAAAATTCACTTTTCTTTAAAACCATAATTCACGCAGGCGATTGCGGTTTCCGAAGCATAGCCATTTTCCCAGTATTTTTATTGAAGCTTTATAGTCTCGCTCACTTTTTCATAAACCTCTCCGGTTGAGAGTTCAACTTTTACACGTATCTTATAATTTTCATTAAGAGTTGGTTTCCTATCCACTTTTAAGCGAATAAACGGAAATTGCACGTTTAGCGTATCATTTGCTAAATAATCTTGCAGGTATTGATCTTCTTCAAAATAGGCTCCTTCCACAATCATAATGTCATTAAGCGTATCATTTGCCCGGTGGTTCATATCAAAATCATTTATGGTAATCACGGTAAGATTGGAAAGCTTCTCAAATTTAGAACCGGCATCGCCATTTTGACGACATGAACAAGCGTACGCACCGGGAACAAGTGAAAAGCTCGGCATTCTATTATGTTTGGGGCGTTGGCTTATAAAATCCACATCATACGCTATCAATAAACTTTTATAATCACTATAATCCACAACCTCGTTTTCCTCCATCTGTTCAAACGTATCATCTCCCGTCTTTTTGTATTGGGTCATTTCCATCCCCTGAATATCAAAATACGCTCCCGTAATCGGGCCACAATTGCAATCATCACCACCTCCCGGAGTACACATCTGTAGCGGAAGCCCAATCAGCAAGGCAAAAACCAGCACTTTTGTTTTCAAATTCTCTTTAAAAATTCTCATATTAATATTCTTTAATTCCTTTTAACTTCAGGCTTCTCAACAAACGGTTTTATCCCAAACTCAGGATATATTTCACTCGGAAAATAGATTACGCCACCCTTGGATACCATTGCAATCTTTTTAATTGCCTTTAAGTCTTTCGTTGGGTCATTCGGAACCAAAAAGAAATCGGCCAGCATGCCCGGCTCAAGGGCGCCCCTATCTTCTTGTCCGAGATATTGGGCCATATCGTAGCTACCCAATTTCAACAATTCTGCTGGGGTGTAGCCAATTTGTTGGTAAAGTTCCAATTCCCTGTGAAGGGTAAAGGCGCCTCCTAAATCGGTACCCGGCAAAATCGAGATACCACGATCCTTCATCATTTTTAAGGTCGCGATTATTTTATCATACGCCACTCGGTAGGCCTTGTCTTCCGTCTCGTTGGCGATGCTCGCCATTGCCTCTTTGGCATCACGTTGTTCGCTCGGGGGCATATTTTCAATATAATCCAATGTACCTGCCTGTGTTTCTCCGTTGCGGGAAAGCAATAGCAATTCGTGAATAGCCAAGGTTGGGTCCATTGCTACTTTATTCTTCACCATTAAATCGAGGGTTTTTTGCACGGGCGCACTGTTTAGGTCCAAATCTGTTAAACGCTGTAAGGCTGTCAATCGTAAAAGCGTACGCGTATCTTCTCCAGACTCCAGCACCCAGCCCAGCATAATTTGATTGATGTGGGTCATTTCGTCAAAACCAGCCATCAACATATCGTTGGCATTGGAAAAGGCTGGCACGTGGCCAGTTACGGGCATCTTCAATTCGTGGGCTTTTTTCACAATGGCAGACGCCCATTTCCCGTCCATGCTATTGTATAATTTTATTCCGTGAAAATCTTTATCGGCATAGGTTTGCACTGCGGCAAGCGCTTCTTCCTCGCTCTCCACAAGAATTCCGTTGTTGCTGTTAAATGGGCTTTTTCCTTCAATAAATCCCATCCGAGTTATATTCGGTCCAGCCAACACCCCTAATTTTATTTTTTGAATAAGGCTATCCAGCACCTCGTTGTTGTTCCCCATATCGCGGACAGAGGTAACCCCTGCTGCAACATTCAGAAGTGCCGAATTTTCTCCCATATGCCCATGCATATCGTAAAGTCCTGCTACTAAAGTACCTCCCGCGCCATTTATTTCCACTTCATTTTCGTCAGCAACGGCATCGGCAGCCTCTATACTCAATATTTTATCGCCACTTATCACTACCGAAGACAAATCGGAAAGCGCCAACTTCTTTGGATCAAATATCTTCACGTTGCGAATGCGAATGTTTTTATCGTATTTATGTGCAAAACGTTTTTGTAAATCCTCAAAACGTGCTGCCGAATATTTTTCAGAAAGCATACGCAGACTTTTCTCCTCTTTCTCATAACCCTCCCTGATAATAATAAACCGAGGGGATATTACAGCAAAAAACTGATCGTTTTCATCCAAAATAAAATAACTAGGATTGAGTCCCACGCCCGATAATGCATAGGTTTTGAGCTTTAGCGAACCATCACCTGAGGTTGATTCCAAACGCTCCAGTTCCGTCAGCTTTAACTGCCCGGCAGGTAATGCCGCAACAGTTTGGTCTTTTGAATTTAACAGCACCCGCGCCGCCACAAAGAGCGAATACGGACTGCCCGATTGGTTTATATAAAAGGAAGGATTTTCCGCAGTTGCCGATCCTTCTCCTGAAGCGTCTTTCCAACGCGCCTTCTGGCCGTCCAGCTTAAAATGTTCGTCTATGCTATTGCCAAAAGTGGTATTGCCCGCAATGTCCCATTGCCGCGGAAATCCAGCTGCATCCAGGACTATGGTTTCCGCAACGGTTGGGCCCCTGCCATTATCTTTATAATCATAATCGATTGCAACCGTATCGCCAGCGCGATCCACATTTAAATGGCCCACTTTTGTCCCGGCAATGATTACGGAATAGGTTTCTTTTTCAGGTAAATCAGCTTGGGAAGATACTTTCTTTGGTCTCTCATTGCAGCTTTGGGTTGCTAGTATTAGAAATACAAAAAGAAGATAGTACGGTTTTAAGTTTTGGAGGGTTGGGGTCTTGAAAGTGGATTGCATGGATTAGGCAGTTTTGGATTAATGATTTGACAGTCATAAAACTACACTTTAGTTTGTTTACTTACAAGAATTTCCTGTGGGATATGTTTTAGTGGATTTGAGCACATTTTTAGAATAGGCAACTTTAGTTTGGATACATAAGAGAAGTCAGAAAACAAAATCGGTCGCCTTTCAGATGCCGAACATACAGGGATGCACTTTGACAATCTTTCAGAAAAGTTGTAAACTTCATATCTATGGGCAACTATTCAACATTTGGCAATTGGAGTAAAAATTTTCATAGTAAATTTCAACACCAAAAATTTATCCGTGGACAAAAACCAAAACATTCCCAAAAAATTAAAAACCCCTTGGCCCACAAAGCTCGCGATGGAGCAGGTTTATGAAATGAACCTTTGGGGAGGCAACAAGGCAGATTTTTATTATGGAGAGGGCTCGCACCATCCAAAAATAGTAAATCCGTATTTAGACGCAGTAACCACGTTTTTAAGTTTGTTTAAAAACCTGATAACGGTATGCGATTTAGGTTGTGGCGATTTTAATGTAGGGAAGGAATTGGTTAAATACGCTAAAAAATATATTGCCGTAGATATAGTGCCCAGCCTTATTCTGTGTAATACAGAAAAATTTAAAATCCCAAATTTAGAATTTCATTGTTTGGATATTGCAGATGCTGATTTACCCATTGCGGATTGCGCGATACTTCGGCAAGTGCTGCAGCATCTATCCAATGCTGAAATTCAAAGCATAGTAAACAAACTCACTGCTTTTAAATATGTAATCCTAACGGAACACATTCCCGAAGGCGATTTTACTCCCAATAAAGACATCATTTCCGGCCAGGGAAATAGACTGAAAGTACATAGCGGCGTAAACCTATTGGCCCCACCTTTTAATTTTAAGGTTAAGGAAGAAACGCAATTATCTGCAATTGTTTTGGATGATGGGAAAGGGGTTATTGCAACTTCGCTTTATCAAATATTTTAAAAAGGCTCAATAGGTTTTACATCGTCATTTACTATTCCTCGCCCTTAAAACGCAATTGCTTAAAACTTATCTTGTCGAAAGTCAAGCCGCCCACAATAAGAAAAAGACCAATAATTGTTGGAAACCCGATGGGTTCTTCCAGCACAAAATAAATTACGACCAATGATAAAAAAGGCACTAAATAAACAAGATTGCTCACCTTGGCCGCGGTGATTGATTTCTTGAGAGCTATGGACCAAATAACAAATGTTATTCCCATCTCAAAGAAACCTACATATATAGCACCTCCCCAAGATTTTAAGTCAATAAACACAATTTCTGAAGTGAGGAGCAAGGCTATGAGAATATAGATAAAACCGAAAAAGAAGTTAAGAAAAAGTTTGCTGAGTTCGTCGCGTTCATCCCTAATATTGAAAATCCAAAATAGAGCCCAGATAATGGCCGAAGCAAGCCCGAAAATCACTCCCTGCCCATTGGTAAATGATAAATTAATCAGGTTCCCGCCAGTGGCAATAATCAGCACCCCTATAAAACTAATGCCAATAGCAACTACATTTTTGAAACCTATTTTTTGTTTGAGCAAAGGCACAGCCAATAAACTCAGCATTATGGGCCAAGTATAATTCAGTGCCTGTGCCTCTTGGGCCGGCAATAATTCATAAGCCTTAAACAAAACTATATAATACAAAAACGGATTAATGGCACCATAAATAGCCGATTTCAGAAAAGCTCTGGCAGGGAGTTTGGCCAGATTAACATACTTCTTGGTCGCCAACATCAAAATGCCCAGGGTCAATAAAGCAGTTGCCGAAGACCAAAACAACAGTTGCAAAAAGCTATAGTTTTGCAATGCTATTTTCATACTGGTAGCCACCGTACTCCATAATAGAACCGCTATTCCCGCATAGATATATGCCTGTTTTTGGTTTTTCATTTTAGGCCTAATTTAGAATTTTAAATGTAAATTGATAAAAAAGCATGACCAAGCTATTCCGCGGAAATTTTCAAAGGGAAATTTTAAACGGTTGATCAGTATTTAATACTTTATTTTAAAGTAGGCCTGTCACAATAAGAGATTCCCAAAATATATTATGGCGTTATTGCCTTCCGAAATCCATTTTAAGTCGAACAGATTTTCATTTAGAAAAATCGTTTGGATAAATATAACCCATGGTCAGCTAAGCGTTTAAAATTGTTCCGTTTAGGCAACCCCAAATTAACCAATTAACAAATTACAAATTAGTTACCTTTGCACAATAAAAAATAAGCAATAACAATAGAAAATAATCCATGAACTACTTCTCCTCAAATTTCACTCTCGGTATTCTTGGTGGCGGGCAATTGGGTAAAATGATGCTCTACGAAACCCGCAAGTGGGATATTAAAACGCAGGTGCTTGACCCCAGTCCCGAGGCGCCCTGCCGCATTGCCGCGGACCATTTTGAAGTGGGAGACCTCATGGATTTTGAAACGGTATATAACTTTGGAAAAAAGGTAGATGTTCTCACGTTTGAAATTGAGGGCGTGAATGTGGATGCATTGGAAAAGCTGGAAAACGAAGGCATAAAAGTATATCCCAGTGCCGCTACACTTCGGAATATTCAGGACAAAGGAATTCAAAAACAATTTTATAAGGAACACCAAATTCCAACTTCACCTTTTAAGGTTTACAAAGATAAAAACGAGCTCAACGAAGCGATAGTTAGAAAAGACTTGCACTTTCCTTTTGTGTGGAAAAGCTGCACCGGCGGTTACGATGGCAAAGGCGTAAGCATCATCCGTGATGCCGAAGATGTAATTCCGCTGTCAGAAGGCGCTTGCATTGCAGAGAAATTGATTCCCTTTAAAAATGAATTGGCGGTAATAGTAGCCAGAAATCCTTCGGGAGAAGTAAAAACCTATCCCGTGGTAGAAATGGAATTCCACCCCGAAGCCAACCAAGTGGAATACGTAATCTGCCCCGCAAGAATAGACGGAGCGGTTGCACAAAAAGCAAGGGCGGTGGCAACAAAAGTTTCCGGAGCGTTTGAACACGTAGGGCTTTTGGCAGTAGAAATGTTCCAGACAGAAGACGATGAAATCCTCGTAAACGAAGTAGCGCCAAGACCCCACAACAGCGGCCATTACAGCATAGAAGCCAGCTACACCAACCAGTTCGAGCAACAAATAAGAGCTATTTTAGATTTACCTTTGGGAAATACCGATAGCAAAGTGGGGGGCATAATGGTTAACTTAGTAGGCGCCGAAGGCCACACGGGCCCAGTAGTGTATAAAAACATAGAAAAAATCCTCGCAATGGAAGGCGTAACGCCCCACATTTATGGCAAAAAGGAAACCCGCCCGTTTAGAAAGATGGGACACGTAACTATAGTAAACAAAGACCTCAACGAAGCGCGAAGGATTGCGGAGGAGGTTAAGAAGACGATTGTAGTGGTAGCTCACTAATCCGCCACAGCGTGAATATGCAACTTGGCGGGAAATCCGTCAAGTTCAAAAATATAAATTATCAATAACAGCACTTCAAATATCATTATTTATAAGGCCAAAGATGGTCTTTTAGACGTTCAAGTAAAATTTGATAATGAAACAGTTTGGCTTTCCTTAAATCAAATTTCTGATTTATTTGAAAAAGATAAATCAGTAATATCACGACACATTAAGAATATTTTTAAAGAAGGAGAACTTGAAAGAGATTCAGTTGTTGCAAAAAGTGCAACAACTGCTTCTGACGGCAAAACATATCAAGTTGAATTTTTCAATCTAGATGTAATTATTTCAGTTGGTTACCGAGTAAATTCTAAAAAAGGTACTCAATTCAGAATTTGGGCGACAAATCGATTAAAAGAACATCTTCTTAAAGGCTACACTATAAACGAAAAACGCCTAAAACAACTCCAACAAACCATTCAACTTGTAAAGAGAACATCCCAACAAATCTCCAGTACAGACGAAGCCGAAGGATTGATGGAAGTGCTTTCCGAATATTCAAGGGCACTCGATATTTTGGATGATTACGACCATCAAAAACTTTCAAAAGAAGTTACAGAGAGCGCCATAACATTTCGCATTGACTATAATGAAGCTATAAAGGCCATTGAACAATTGCGTGTAAAATTTGGCGGTTCCAGTCTCTTTGGCAATGAAAAAGACCAGTCCTTTAAAAGCTCTATCGCCGTTATAGACCAGACCTTTGACGGGAAAGATCTATACCCAAGTATTGAAGAAAAGGCAGCAAATCTTTTGTATCTAGTGGTAAAAAACCATTCGTTTACCGATGGCAATAAACGAATCGCGGCCTGGCTTTTTGTTTGGTATTTGTCGAAGAACCGCTTTTTGCGCAACGAAGACAATTCAAAAAAAATATCGAACAATACCTTAGTTGCGCTAACTTTGATGATTGCGGAAAGCAATCCCGCAGAAAAAGAGATGATGATAAAAGTAGTTATCAATTTAATGAACTCAAAAGAAAAAAATTAAAGGCCACAGATTCCAAAAACCCGATGTTTGGAATTTGGATTTTAAAAAAAATTTGGAATTTTATGAAAAAAGTAGCAATAATAATGGGAAGCACCAGCGACCTGCCAGTAATGCAGGATGCCGTGGATATTCTAAAGGAATTCAATATTGAAGTGGAAGTGGACATCGTTTCCGCCCACCGCACTCCGGATAAACTTTTCGATTACGGGAAAAACGCCCATAAAAGAGGTATTGCGGTAATTATTGCAGGGGCGGGCGGCGCGGCACACCTCCCGGGGATGATTGCTTCGCTATCGCCACTTCCGGTTATTGGCGTGCCCGTAAAATCCAGCAATTCCATTGACGGCTGGGACAGCATTCTGTCCATCCTCCAAATGCCGGGCGGCGTTCCAGTTGCCACCGTTGCGTTGAATGGCGCCAAAAATGCGGGTATCCTGGCTGCACAGATTATCGGCGCTTCCGATAAGGCTGTTTTGAATAGAATTATCGCCTACAAAGAGAGTCTTAAAACCAAAGTTGAGGAAGGCGCTGAAAAAGTTCGCAATGGGCATTAATCAGCGTTCAGCGTTTAAAATTTCGAATTTTTAGGTTTCAAAAATATTGAATCTAAAATCTAACGTCTAAAATCTAAAATCTTTAATGAATCCGCTATTACAACCCTTCAACACCGCCCCATTTTCCAATATAAAAAACGAACATTTCCTGCCCGCAATCAGTAAATTGATTGCGGAAACCAAAGCAGAAATTGATGAAATATCTTCAAATTCTGAAGCGCCCACTTTCAAAAACACAGTCGAAGCGCTTGAAAATACAGGCGAGCAACTAGATCGCGCAACCAGCATTTTCTTCAACCTAAACAGCGCCGAAACCAACGACGAAATACAAAAAATAGCGCAGGAAGTTTCGCCTATGCTTACGGAGTTCAGCAATGATATGTTGCTGAACGAGGCTTTGTTTGAAAGAATCAAAACGGTTTACAAGCAAAGGGATTCCTTAAATCTTACGGAAGAACAGCACATGCTGCTCGACAAAAAATACAAGGCTTTTTCCAGAAATGGCGCCAACCTTTCCAAAGAAAAGAAAACCGAACTGCGCAAAATTGACGCAGAACTTGCAAAGTTGAAATTAACTTTCGGTGAAAATGTTTTGGCAGAAACCAACAAATTCGAACTTCATATTACAGACGAAAAAGACCTTTCAGGATTGCCCGAAGGCGTGATTGAAGCCGCTGCCCAAACTGCTGATGAAAAAGGAAAAGACGGCTGGGTTTTCACTTTGGATTACCCCAGCTACGTGCCGTTTATGACCTATGCCGACAATCGCGAACTCCGCAAAAAAATGGCGATTGCCTTTGGCGCAAAAGGGTTTCACAATGACGAATTGGACAACCAGCAAAACGTTTTGCAGATTGCAACCCTTCGCCATAAACGGGCCAATTTGTTGGGCTATGAAAGCCACGCCCATTTTGTTTTGGAAGAACGCATGGCCGAAACGCCCGAAAAGGTAAAATCATTTTTAAATGAATTGCTTGAAAAAGCCAAGCCAGCCGCACAAAAGGAGTTTGATGAATTGACGGCTTTCGCGAAGGAACTGGACGGCATCGAGCGTTTGGAAAAATGGGACGGCGCTTATTATTCCGAAAAATTGAAGCAGAAATTGTTCAATCTGGACGATGAAAAGCTGAAGCCCTATTTCGAATTAAAAAATGTAATTAACGGCGTCTTCACGGTTGCTGAAAAGTTATACGGACTGCATTTTGAAGAGGTGCAAAACATCGATAAATACCATCCCGATGTAAAAACATACGAAGTGAAGGACGACGATGGCGAACTGGTCGCAATCTTTTACGCTGACTTTCATCCGCGGGCTGGAAAAAGGAATGGTGCGTGGATGACTTCTTATAAACCACAACAAATAAAGGACGGTAAAAACGATCGCCCGCATATTTCAATCGTTTGCAATTTTACGAAGCCTACGGCCAGCAAACCTTCGCTTTTGACTTTTAATGAAGTCACAACTCTGTTCCACGAATTTGGTCACGCGCTGCACGGAATGTTGGCGAACACCCACTATCCCAGTCTTTCGGGCACCAGCGTGTATTGGGATTTTGTGGAATTGCCCAGCCAGATTTTGGAGAACTGGTGCTATGAAAAAGAGACTTTGGAGCTCTTTGCAACGCACTATAAAACCGGGGAAGTAATTCCGATGGAATACGTAGAAAAAATAAAGGATTCCGCCACTTTTTTGGAAGGAATGGCAACCTTGCGCCAATTGAGTTTTGGAATGCTCGATATGGCTTGGCACGGCAGCGACCCATCGGGAATCAAGGACGTAAAAGCCTTTGAAGTCGCCGCTTTTGATGACACCCAATTGTATCCCGATGTGAAGGAAAACTGTATGAGTACTTCCTTTTCACATATATTCCAAGGTGGTTATTCTGCTGGTTACTACAGCTACAAATGGGCAGAGGTGCTGGATGCGGATGCTTTCGCTTTATTTAAGCAGGAAGGTATTTTCAACAAAAAAGTGGCGGACCGCTTTAAAGGCTTTGTACTTTCGCAGGGCGGCACCATGGACCCGATGGAGCTCTACATAAAGTTCCGCGGGCAGAAACCAGACCCCGAAGCGCTTTTAAAACGAGCGGGATTGCTATAAAAAAAGATCCGACAGGTTTTAAAAACCTGTCGGATCTTCCAATGTCAGGTCAAGCGCATCCGATAGCTGTCGGATCGAGACCTCTTCCTGCAATCAATTTGAAATTAATTCAAAATAAATTTCTTAGTAAAGGCGTGGCCATTTTCCAAAGTAAACTGCACGATATAAAAACCTTGTGCAAATTGGCTTAGTTGAAGACTTCCATTTTCGGTATTTACTTTTTCAGAAATTATTCTTTGTCCCGCTACGTTGAAAACGGAAACTTCGTTTACATTTGAAACTGTGTGGTTTAAACGGTAGTTCAAAGTTTTGTTTTTCACAAAGACCCGGATTGCATTTTCAGAGAAATCATTTACTGATAAAGTTTGCGGTTTAGCGGCTTCAATTAAAAATTCCAATCCCAGTTTTGCAAATTTTACCGAGTGGTCGGGGTCGCCAAAGAAGGAATACACATCGCCGGAACTATGTATATTTGGATTATCATCGCCAAAAGCCGCTTCAAAAGGGAAAGCCGCATCATAGCCATTATCTGCCCAACTTGCGTGATCTGAACAACCATAACCGCATTCAGTGAAACCGTAGGTAAAATTGTGGGCGGGGTTTGTGTTGTTGCTGTTATAGTGATCCATCAACTGGGTTAAATAGGTGTTCAGCGTATTGCTGTTGTACCAGTCTGTTGTAATGTAAATATCACTGCTGGAGCCGTTGTAGCCAGTCATGTCGAATTGCACGTAAGCCGCTACATCTACACCGTTATTGGCATATTCCTGCGCAATTTCAGCAGATCCCACCAGCCCAATCTCTTCTGCGGCAAAGGCCATTACTTCTATGGATCTATTGGGCACAAAATTCTTCTCTAAAAGTACGCGTACCATTTCATTGAGCGATGCAATGCCCGAGGCGTTATCATCTGCGCCGGGGGCGTTGTTATTGCTCGGCCAGGCCGTAGAGTCTATATGTCCTCCAATAATCACAAACTCATCGGGCGAGTTGGCGCCTTCAAAAGTGAGGATGACAGATGGCATGGGAGTATTTACATGATTAAAAATACGCGTACTCACGTCGGTTCTTCCCGCAGCCAGAATCATTGCGTCCCATTTAGACTGCTGATCCAATACGGCTTGTTCCGCTTCTGCTCTGGTATGGTATCGCGTACCGTAAGCCTCAAGTTCCAGTATATCGTCCTCAATGTTCTGCCCATCCACAAGGTCTAGACATTCGTTTACGAAAACATCTTCGGTAATACTGTAATCAATCTGTGGATTTCTACGCGGCTCACGGCTTAGGGCCTGCATCGCCAATGCTTCAGAAGCCCTGAAAATGTAGCCCGGTCCATGGGTTTTTACATTGTCATGAATACTGTGGGTAACCTCCTCTGAAAGCAGCACGGCTGCTTGTTTTTCATTGCTCGCCAAAATAGTTATACCCTCGGGATAGAGCGCCTTAAACGATACTGCATCCGCGGCATCCATTGTGGCATAAATTGTATTGCCGTTTTGAGCAAAAGCAGCAATACCAAATAATAGGAACATGCATATTCCTGAAGTAAATTTTTTCATTGGGAAATTTTCTAAAGTTAATTTTTGTAAAAATAAGACATCTGCCCTATTATTTACGTCAATCTCGAAGTTTAATTATTTTCAGCCTAATTTACTTAAAACTAAATAGGTGCAATTTTCGTATATGTTATTAAAACTTCCCTATTTTTGAAATAGGCAAAAACTATTCTTTTGGAACTACTGAATCCAGACCAATGGGTCGACAATTATGCTGATTATCTCTACAACTACACTATTGTAAGGGTAAACGACCCTATTGTTGCCGAAGATCTGATTTCGGAAACGTTTTTGGCTGGTCTTAAGTCGAAAGATAACTTTAAGGGAGAAGCCACGGAGCGCACCTGGCTTATTTCAATTTTAAAGCGAAAAATAATAGACCATTACCGAAAAACAAATTCCAAAAAAGGAAAGGCAGAAGTGCATATTTCGTACCGCGATGACGCCTCTGAAGGCGACTGGCTGGAGGAAAATGCCGCCGACCCTTTTGACCGGACCGCAGAGGACCGAATGGAAAACCGCGAACTGGGACTGGCTATTTTGGAATGCTTGGAAAAACTTCCGAAAAAACAAGCAGCAATTTTTAAATTGAAAACCATTGAAGATTATGACACCGAGGCCATCTGTAAAGAATACGATATTACGCCGTCTAACCTTTGGGTAATTATCCATCGGGCACGCAAGGCTATGGCCGAGTGTTTGGAGAAAAATTGGCTTAATTAAAAAATATGAGGTTTTTTTTGAAGTGTGGCGAAGCCGCAACCATTTGCGATAAAGTGCAGTATAACGAAGCAGGAACCTTCGCAAAGTTACTGCTTAGGGCACACATTCTACTATGTAGGCCGTGTCGCGGCTACTCGCAACAAAATGTAAAATTGACCAAAACTATACATTCCGCAAAACTTAGTGCACTCTGTCCAGAGCGAAAAAAGCTTTTAAAGCAGCGTATAAAGGAGGAGCTAGATAAAGAGAAACTGCTTTAAAACATATTGAAGAAAACATAAACAAGCAACCAAAATATTGGCAGCCCTTCCACCCAAAAAGAAGAAAAATAGCGGCTTTGCTCCGTTTTTGAAATAACTAGCAACCACCCAAGCATTACACAAAAAAACAATAAACTTGTAATGTAGGCTACGTCAGATTCATCTTTGAAAAACTCAAAAACCAAACAAAACAGCAAAACCACTTCTCCCAATAATTTAGTATTCCTAACACCCAATTGCTGCGGCAAGGTTTTCAGGTTCAGCCCATCATAAGGTATATCCCGAATTTCAAACGGCAATATTAGCGCCACAACAATTAGAATACGCTGGAAGAAAGTAAGCAGCACATCGGCCGTTAAGTCAATTTCGGCCTCCACAAAAGGTAAAATAACCGTCACGCCCGCCCAAACAAAGGCAACGACAAAAATTTTCAAGCCTGAAAAATTTCGCAAGTTTTTGCTTCTTATAAAAGGAACTGCGTAAAAAAAAGTTGTCAATCCAAACGCAGCGGTTATAAGCAAAACCTTTATGGGCAATATAAAGGCTATTATAACGAGCAGCGCAAAACAAAATGCCGAAAAGACCTGTATAGTTTTTAGGGACTGTGTCAAACTCCTATGATGAAGCCCTGCTACCTTGGCGTACTTCACAAAATTGTACCCTGAAAGTGTGCTCAAAAACACAAAGGCCCATAACTCTTTTGAAATAGGTAGATTATATTCCAAAACCGTGACCGCCAGTAACGACACAACCGCCAAAGCAACGTGAATGCTGCTATTTATATAAAAAGCGAAAACACCCCTGAGTAGCTTCATACTATCAAAAATAACCAAAGTGTTTATAACCTCGCTATTTAGTTGAAAAATTAAATATTTCAACCCCGCAAAAGCTATCTATTTCGCGTTTAAAATTGTAATTTTGCCAGCTAAATTTCAACCGCAAATTAATGAACACAGATTCTTTTGCTTTAAGGCATATTGGCCCGCGGGAAGGCGACCTTCCCGAAATGCTTTCAACCATTGGTGTAAGCTCTCTAGATCAACTAATTTACGAAACTGTTCCAGATGATATTCTGCTAAAAAAGGCACTGGATCTGGACACTGCGATGAGCGAACAGGAATATCTGGAGCACATCACAGAACTTTCCACGAAAAATAAACTTTTCAAAACATATATCGGGCTTGGATATCACCAGTCTATTACGCCTCCTGTAATCCAAAGAAATATTCTAGAAAACCCGGGCTGGTACACTGCCTATACGCCCTATCAGGCCGAGATTGCACAGGGCAGATTGGAAGCTCTGTTGAATTTCCAGACCGTAGTGAGCGATTTAACGGGAATGGAGCTGGCAAACGCCTCCCTTTTGGATGAATCAACTGCAGCTGCAGAAGCGATGGCATTGCTTTACAACGTGCGCGAAAAGGAAAAGAAAAAGAACGACGCCTCCAAGTTTTTTGTTTCGGAAGAGGTTTTGCCACAAACCCTTTCGGTGCTTGAGACGCGTTCCATTCCTTTGGGAATTGAATTGGTAGTAGGCAAGCACGAGGATTTTGATTTTTCGGAAGAATTTTTTGGAGCCATTCTTCAATATCCAAGTAGGACCGGCAAGGTTTATAACTACAAAAGCTTTATCGAAAAAGCGAATGACAACCAAATAAAAGTTGCGGTAGCGGCAGATATACTAAGCTTGGTGATGTTAGAATCCCCGGGCCACTTTGGTGTTGACGTTGTTGTGGGAACCACACAGCGTTTCGGCATTCCGTTGGGTTACGGCGGCCCACACGCAGCGTTTTTTGCCACAAAGGACGAGTACAAACGCAGCATTCCGGGAAGAATTATCGGCGTTACCAAAGATACCGACGGCAACCGTGCCCTGCGCATGGCACTACAAACAAGGGAGCAGCATATTAAGCGCGACAAGGCTACTTCAAACATTTGTACCGCCCAGGTACTATTGGCAGTTATGGCCGGAATGTACGCGGTTTATCACGGCCCGGAGGGCTTAAAATATATTGCCAGAAAAGTACACAACGGCGCAGCCACCCTTGCGAATGCCTTGGAAAAATTGGGCTTTGAGCAAATTAACGAAACTTATTTTGACACCATCGCCATCAAGACCGATGCCACCAAAATCAAGTTTTTGGCAGAGGCAAAAGAGGTGAATTTCTATTATCCGAATGATGAGACGGTTTCCATTTCCATAAATGAAACCACGACTGTCAAGGATTTGAACAAGATAGTTTCAATCTTTTCCGAAGCCGTTAAAAAAGATTTTCAAAAGATTTCCGAATTGGAAACCGGCAACAGAATTCCACAGGAAGTTGCCCGTAAGACGGAATTTCTTCAACAGGAAGTTTTCAATAAATACCACAGCGAAACCGATTTGATGCGCTACATCAAAAAACTGGAGCGCAAGGACCTTTCCCTTACCCACTCCATGATTTCTCTGGGCTCGTGCACAATGAAACTGAACGCTGCCGCGGAAATGCTACCATTGAGCGACCCGATGTGGGGCAATATACATCCATTTGTACCTGTAGAACAAGCAGAAGGGTACCAAACCATTTTGAAAAAACTAGAAAAGCAATTAACCGAAATCACAGGTTTTGCTGGCACATCCCTGCAACCAAACAGTGGCGCCCAAGGCGAATACGCCGGTTTGATGGTTATCCGTGCATATCATGAGTCACGCGGGGAAAGCCATAGAAATATCTGTTTGATTCCTTCATCGGCCCACGGAACCAACCCGGCAAGTGCCGTAATGGCGGGGATGCAGGTGGTGGTTACCAAAGCTACGGAAGAAGGAAATATAGATGTGGACGACCTTCGTGAAAAGGCAATAAAGCACAAGGATAACCTATCGTGTTTGATGGTTACCTATCCTTCAACCCACGGAGTTTACGAGTCGGCAATTCGCGAAATAACAAGTATTATCCACGAAAACGGAGGCCAGGTATATATGGACGGCGCCAATATGAACGCCCAGGTAGGTTTGACAAACCCCGGCGCGATTGGCGCAGATGTTTGCCATTTGAACCTTCACAAGACCTTTGCCATTCCACACGGAGGAGGCGGTCCTGGGGTGGGACCTATTTGCGTGGCCAAGCAGTTGGTACCGTTTTTGCCTTCAAACCCCGTCGTTAAGACCGGTGGCGAAAAGGCCATTACCGCAATTTCGGCAGCACCTTACGGCAGTTCGCTGGTTTGCTTGATCAGTTATGCCTATATCTGTATGCTCGGGGTAAATGGTCTGAAAAAAGCTACCCAATACGCTATTTTGAACGCAAATTACATAAAGGAAAAATTAAACGGCCATTACGAAGTGCTTTATGCTGGCGAACGCGGCCGCGCAGCCCACGAGATGATTGTGGATTGCCGCCCGTTTAAGGCAAAAGGAATTGAAGTAACCGATATCGCCAAACGATTGATGGATTACGGTTTCCACGCGCCGACGGTTTCTTTCCCGATTGCGGGAACTCTGATGATTGAGCCTACCGAAAGCGAGAGCAAGATGTCCTTGGACCAATTTTGCGAGGCGATGATTTCAATCAGAAAAGAAATTGAGGAAGCCGACAAAGATGAACCCAACAACGTGTTGAAAAATGCACCGCACACTTTACAAATGCTTACCACGGATGATTGGGATTTTCCGTATAGCAGACAGAAAGCAGCGTTTCCGTTGGAATATATTTCCGACAACAAATTTTGGCCTTCCATTAGGAGGGTAGATGAGGCCTACGGAGACAGAAACTTGATCTGCACCTGTAACCCAATTGAAGCCTATATGGAAGCTTAAAAGTTAGCAGAGGCAGTTTTCAGCAAATAGTTTTATATCAAACGGATTTACTGAAAACTGCCACTGAAAACCGAGACTAAATACCTAATTACCGAATTTTCCGTATTTTTAATAAAACTTTTCAATTTATGAATGTCAAGATAACAGGCATAGGTAGTTATATTCCGAGTGAAATTGCCAAGAATGAACATTTCGGCGACCATCATTTCTACAATGAGGACGGCACCCGATTTGGGCAGGAAAATGAGACCATCATAGAAAAGTTTAAGGCCATTACGGGCATCGCCGAACGGCGTTATATTCCAAAAAACCTCAACACCTCAGACATTGCGGCCTTTGCGGCAGAAAACGCGATCAAAAACGCGGGAATCGATAAAGAAGATCTGGATTACATAATTGTGGCCCACAACTATGGCGACGTGCGGCACGGCTCGGTGCAGAGCGATACAGTGCCCAGCATTGCCACAAGGGTAAAACATAAGTTGCAGATAAAGAATCCGCTCTGTGTGGGCTATGATATGCTCTTTGGCTGTCCGGGCTGGATAGAGAGTATGATCCAGGCCAATGCTTTTATAAAATCGGGCATCGCCAGCAAATGTCTGGTTATAGGCGCCGAAGCGCTTTCCAGGGTGGTGGATCCGCACGATCGCGACTCGATGATCTATAGCGACGGCGCAGGAGCCGCAGTGGTGCAAGCGACCGAGGAGGCTGGTGGCATTCTCAACCATTTCAGCGCGACCTATGCTTTTGAGGAGGCACATTTCATCTTTTTTGGCGAAAGCAACAATTTGGAGAAAAAAGACAACCGCCGATATATAAAAATGTACGGTAGAAAAATCTATGAATTTGCGCTCAACAATGTGCCGGATGCCATGAAAACCTGCCTGGACCAAAGTGGAATTGGCATTGACGAAGTGAAAAAAATATTTATCCATCAAGCCAACGAAAAGATGGACGAGGCCATTGTAAACCGTTTTTACAAGTTATACGACAAGGCCGCTCCTGAAAAAATCATGCCCATGAGCATCAATAAATTGGGCAACAGTAGCGTAGCCACGGTACCCACGCTTTACGATCTGGTTTTGAACGGTGAGTTAGAGGGCCACTCGATTAAAAAGGGAGATGTGGTTATTTTTGCAAGCGTTGGCGCGGGCATGAATATTAATGCGATAGTTTATAGGGTGTAAATATTTCTGAAATCCGAATTCAGAATTCAGAATTGAAAAAATGTACGAAGGCAAATTTCCGAAAAAAAGATACCATCACACTTTGCGTTTTCTAAAGGAGGTAATTTCCAAAGAAGAAAAAATCCTCGATCTGGGCGTGCCCAACCCTTTCTCTGAAATTCTTACAAAAGAGGGCTTTCAAGTTACCAATACCAAAGGCGAAGATCTCGATTTAGAGACAACTGTGGTAAAAACGGAAGCATTTGACGTGGTTACCGCTTTTGAAATTTTTGAACACTTGGTTTCGCCTTTCAATGTTTTAAAGGATATCAAAGCCAAAAAGCTGGTCGCCTCGGTTCCTTTAAAACTGTGGTTTGCCTCTGCCTATAAAAGTAAGACCGACGAATGGGACCGCCACTACCACGAGTTTGAGGATTGGCAATTTGATTGGCTCTTGGAAAAAGCCGGTTGGCGAATCGTGAAAAGTGAAAAATTTACGAATCCCGTGAAAAAAATTGGCATACGGCCGCTACTGCGCAGGATTACGCCGCGGTATTATTTGGTGTATGCTGAAAGAATTTAGCTACTGTTTTATTAGTTTAAAGCTGTTCGAATTATTATTCTCCATATAAATATTTACTATATATTCCCCGATTGGCAAATAAGAAACGTCAAATAGATTTTTATTCATGTTAGCATAATTGACTACCTTCCGTCCATTCATATCAAAAATTTGAATGTCAGAAACGCCATCAATTTCGTTAAGACTAAAGGAATTTTTAGAAGGGTTGGGATAAATAAAAATAGCATTCGATTCAGAAACTACCTCTTCAATGGATAAAATTTCACCCAGTTGCAAAATCCATACACTCCCTTTTTCAAAACCTCCTTCATTATCGGAAAATGCGCCAACTGCAATACAGGTTTTTTCTGTCAATATACCAAGGCTACTTACGCTAAAGCCAAAAGAATCCTCTTCGTCGATATTTCCATGAAAGTGCTGCAAGCCTTCTGTGTATTTTACATAACTATTTACAGTACCATCTGTATTTAAATTGAGAATATAAAAAGCTCCAAAATTTCGGGCTCCATCGGCCTGATAACCTCTGGCACCAACTGCTATCTCAAATAGTTGGTCGTCATTTAAATCTCCCATTAAATCAATTGATTTTCCAAAAAACATGTCATCATTGAATTCGGCATTAAAATTTCCCTCAGTATTACTGATTTTTTGAAAATTATTGACTGTTCCGTTTGAATTCATAAATAGGATATATACTGCACCTCTATTTAAACCGCCATCATCATCACGGTAAGCTCCAACTGCTAAATCAATTATACCATCACCATTAATATCTCCAATATTTGCAATAGATCCACCAAAATAATCACCTGCTTCTAAAACACCATTTAACCCCCCTTGAATATCACTTATCTTTTGATAATCCCTTACAGTAAAGTCACCATTTAAAAATAAAATATAAACCGCTCCTCTATCTGAACCACCATCCGGATCTCTCCTCGCCGATACCGCTATATCCAGAAATCCATCCCCATCTAAATCACCAATATTTTCAATATCTGTCCCAAAGACATCTTCGTCACCTAACGGAGCATTAAATCCTCCAACTGTATCACTAATTTTGGCATGAGAGCTCACAGTTCCATCACTATTCAAAGATAAGATCCAAGCGGCTCCATGCCAATAGCCCCCATCTCCGTCATATTCCGCGCCTACTCCAATCTCAATCAGTCCATCATTGTTCATATCTCCTAAATAAGATATTGATGTACCGAAAACATCCCATTCATCTAACTGACCAGTAAAACCTCCTTCGGTATCACTGATTTTTTGAAAACTAAGCACGGAACCTTCTAAATTCAAAAAAAGAATATATATAGCACCCTGATTAAAGCCACCATCGTCATCTTTAATTGCAGATACAGCTACATCGGAAAAACCATCACCATTCAAATCCCCAATTCCTTCAACAGAGTAACCAAACCAATCCTCGTTATCTAAAGCACCATCAAAACCTCCAATTTCAAAACCTATTTTTTCGTAAATAGTTACATCATATGTCTGAGCAATGATTGGATTAAAAAATAAAAATGCAATTATGTATAGCGCTTTGTACATATAGAGAATTTTAAATTGATAAAATATCTCTAAATATATAATATTTTTACAAAATGAAGATATTTATTATCATCCCAGCTCATAATGAAGAAGCATTTATCACCAGAATGCTTCAATCGATAGCCGATCAATCATTACATCCAAAAAAAGTGATTATTGTCAACGATGCTTCGACCGATGGCACACAAGAAATCATTGATCAATTTTCAAAAAAATATGCTTTTTTTAAAAGCATCATTCACAATTCTCAAAAAATTCACAAACCTGGAAGCAAGGTGGTCAATGCATTCTACAAAGGATTTGAAGGAATTAACAATGATTTTGATTTCATAGGAAAATTTGACGCTGACATTGTTATGCCTCCAAACTATTTTGAAAGAATTTTAGAACTTTTCTCTTCCGATGAAAAGATAGGCATCGCTGGGGGTAATCTTTATATCGAAAAAGGGAACGTTTGGGAATTTGAAAATATTTCAGAAAAAACAAAAGTCCGCGGCCCCATAAAATTATACCGTAAAAAATGCTTTGAAGACATCGGGGGTTTAAAAAAATCCATGGGCTGGGATACGGTGGACGAACTTCTGGCCCAGTACCACGGTTGGAAAGTAAAGACCGACCCTTCACTGCACGTAAAGCATTTAAAACCAACAGGCAAATTCTATACAAAAGCCTCAAAGCACAAACAGGGCGAGGCTTTCTATAAAATGCGCTACGGGTTCTGGCTCACGCTTATCGCTTCGGCGAAACTGGCTTCCAAAAAAGGTAGTTTTTCATTTTTCGTGGATACGATGAGAGGGTTTTCCAAAGCGCAAAGTACCAATCAGGAATTTATCGTTTCAAAAAAAGAAGGCGCCTTTATTCGAAAATTGCGCTGGAAAAACATTCGAAAGAAATTGGGGATTGGTTGATTCGGGATGTGATTTGTGGAATTTGGTCCCGATAGCTATCGGGATTGGAATTTAACAACATCCCCTTAACACTTCATCCCTATTATATTCTTTATTTTTGCAGCTTAAAATTATACCCTAAAAATGCGATTTAAATTCCCCATCCTCCTACTATTATTGGTCCTATCGTTAAATTCCTGTGTTTCTGTGCAAGTAAAGGAAAACACCGTTACCAAGGTTTCGCAAGAAATTAAAAAACCTAAAAATATCATTCTAATGATCGGCGATGGTATGGGCCTGAGCCAGGTTTCCGCAGCTATCTATTACAAAAACGGCAAACCGAATTTTGAACGTTTCAGTACAATTGGATTGAGCAAAACCTCTTCTGCCAGCGATCTGATTACCGATTCGGCTGCCGGGGCCACCGTTTTTTCCACCGGTGTGAAAACTTATAATGGCGCAATTGGCGTAAACCAAGATACCCTTGCGGTACCCACCATTGTGGAGCAATTGTCAACACGCGGTCTTGCCACGGGCATCGTTGCAACCTCTTCCATACAGCACGCCACTCCGGCAAGTTTTTATGCGCACGTAAAAAGCCGAAGAATGTATGAGGAAATTACTGAGTTTGCCCCAAATTCCGGCGTCAACTTTTTTGCGGGCGGAGGGTTGAAATTCTTTAACCAAAGAAAGGACGGAAAAGACCTCTTGACCGAAATGGAAGGCAAAGGCTACAAAGTAACAACAGACCAACTGCCGCAGCAACCTTCGGAAAGCAACGAACTCATCTTACTCGCCGAGGACGGAATGCCGAAGATGAGCCAGGGCCGCGGCGACTTTTTACCAAATGCAACAAAGCTCGCTTTGGAAAAACTATCAAAGAACGAAAAAGGCTTTTTTCTAATGGTTGAAGGAAGCCAGATAGACTGGGGCGGCCACGACAATGATGCAGATTATTTAATTGAGGAACTCTTGGATTTTGACAAAACTTTGGGCGTGGCCCTGGATTTTGCCAAACAAAATGGCGAAACCCTTGTGATTGTTACCGCAGACCACGAAACGGGTGGGTTCACACTTGCATCAGACGGGAGTGATTACAACAAAATAAAGCCCACCTTCTCTACGACGGGGCATTCGGGCACTATGGTTCCCGTGTTTGCCGAAGGTCCGGGTGCTTTCCTTTTCAATGGCATTTATGAAAGCACCGAGATTTACCATAAAATGATGGCGCTTTTTGATAAATAAAAGCTAAAAAAAGCTTTTTCAATCTACAGTGCTCTAATTTTAGTATTTTAGCCATAGCGATCTTTTTTATGAAGTATTTACAGGATATTGGCTCTTATTTTTTAATGCTCAAAACGGTGTTTGGTAGTTTTACCAAAACATCGGTTTTACGGCATCTCATTTTGAAGGAAATAAACGATCTTATAATAAGTTCGTTGGGCATAGTGGCTTTTATCTCCTTCTTTGTGGGCGGGGTTGTAGCGATACAAACGGCCCTCAATATGGACAATCCCATTATACCTGATAGTTTAATAGGCTTTGCCACACGGCAATCGGTTATTTTGGAATTTGCCCCTACCTTCATTTCCATCATTATGGCCGGAAAAGTTGGTTCGTTTATAACTTCCAGCATTGGCTCAATGCGGGTAACTGAACAGATTGATGCCCTAGAAGTAATGGGAATCAACTCTCTGAATTATTTGGTTTTTCCAAAAATTGTAGCCTTGATGTTTTATCCGTTTGTTATCGTCCTTTCAATGTTTCTCGGCATTTTGGGAGGGTGGGTTGCCGGCGTTTATGGAGGGTTTACCAGTTCCTCAGATTTTATCGCTGGAGTACAGGAAGACTTTATACCCTATCAACTTTTTTATGCCTTTTTCAAAACCTTTGTTTTTGCCTTTATTCTGGCTACCGTGCCTTCTTGGCAAGGTTTCTATATGAAAGGTGGTTCGCTGGAAGTAGGTAAGGCGAGCACCAATTCCTTCGTTTGGACCAGTGTGCTGATTATTGCCGCCAACTATATTATAACCCAACTTCTCCTGAGCTCATGATAAAAATTGAAGATGTACATAAAAGTTTTGGCACCGAGGAAATCCTAAAAGGTATTACCACTGAATTTGACAAGGGAAAAACAAACCTCATAATCGGGCAGAGCGGTAGTGGGAAAACCGTTTTGCTGAAATGTCTTATAGGCCTTTTCAAACCCGAACAGGGCAAAATCTATTATGAAGACAAGGCCATACAGGAAATGGACGATGAACAGCAACGAAAGTTACGCGAAGAAATAGGAATGCTTTTCCAGGGAGGGGCTCTTTTTGACTCCATGAATATAGAGGAAAACGTAATGTTTCCCCTGCGAATGTTTACCAAGCAGAAAAAAGCCGATATGGTAGCAAGGGTAAATGAAGTGTTGAAACGTGTGAACCTTGAAAATGTGAACAAAAAATTTCCTGCCGAAATATCCGGAGGAATGCAGAAAAGGGTCTCCATTGCCCGGGCCATCGTAAACAAACCCAAGTTTCTTTTTTGCGACGAACCCAATTCGGGCCTAGATCCAAAGACGGCAACTTTGATAGATACTTTGATACAGGAAATAACCCACGAATACGATATTACCACAATTGTAGTAACCCACGATATGAACTCGGTGATGGAAATAGGTGAAAAGGTGGTCTTGCTTAAAAACGGAAAACTCGTTTGGCAGGGCACCAATCAGGAAATCTTCAAAACAGACAACGAAGATGTAACCAACTTTGTGTATTCTTCTGATCTTTTCAAAAAAATTCGAGAAGTTCAGCTAAAGGAAGGGTAATAATTATGGATATTCCGAGACCTGAAGGGTGTCCAATTTCATTTTATACTTAAGCCAAGCCTCTATTTTTTTCAAATCTGCTCTTCGCTCCCTCGACGGCACATTCTTTTTCCACCGGATGTTTATTACCGGCAGCGTATCGGTTTTTTTGAAATCGGTAGTTATCTTGTTTGAATAACTGAATGTCTCAACGTTGTCATAATTGATCTTTATTTCTTCACTGAGCTGCTGGAAAGGAACATTTTGGATTTTCAACAGGGCTACCTCATTTTCCAAAAACCGAATCTTTTCATCCTTATCTTGAATAATCTGTTCGTTTTTCACATACAGATCTTCCAGTATTCCCGCCTTAATCTCACCCGAAAGCTTGGCGGCCATTTCACCACTTTGGTCGGCACCTTGATAGATGCGCAAACGCGTTTGCTCCAAACTTTCAGTCTCCGACAGTTCCTTGAGCCAATCGTTGATTTTGTTTTGTGGAACGGGACGGCCAATCAAATAAACATCAATATTTTTTTTCTTGTAATCCTGCGTAAACTTTACTACCTCAGCACCTTCATATTTGATTATATTTTTTACGAAGTCCTTTGTTTTATTTTCAAAAACCTGTTCTTCCAACAGCTTGATGAACAGCCATACGCTAGGCACCATAACGGCGATGGCGATAGCGGTGGCAATCTGTGCGGTCCTTTTACGGCGCTTGCTGTTGGCGTATCGCACTAACGGAAACTGCAATATTTTGGAAACGATAAAGGTGGCCAGCGCGATAAACACCGCATTTATTGAGAAAAGATAAAGTGCACCTCCGGCATACGAAGCATTGCCAATGGCCAATCCATAACCCACGGTGCACAATGGCGGCATAAGCGCGGTGGCAATGGCCACACCAAAAATCACACTCGCTATTGTTCCACTTTTGGTTTTTGCGACTATCAAGCCCAAACCGCCAAATATGGCTATCAATACGTCCAAAATGGTTGGGTATGTCCTGGCAATAAGTTCCGGTGTTTCCTCCGTAAGCGGAGAAAGCTTAAAATAAAGAAAAGCAGTAAGCACACTCAAAAAAACCATTACCCCAAGATTAATGAGGGAGCGCTTTAACGTATCCACATCATTAATGGCCACGGAAAGACCGATGCCCACAATAGGACCCATTAATGGCGAAATAAGCATCGCACCAATAACCACAGCGGTGCTACTCACGTTCAACCCAATGGAGGCAACGAATATGGAAAATATAAGAATCCAGGCAGTGTGCCCCTTAAAGGAAATATCTTTTTTAACGGCCTCAATCGTTGCGTCGCGGTCTGAGTCTGAACGGATATCAAAAAGCTCAGTCAGGAATTTTTTTATACTCTGCCATGTATTGAGTTTTACATTCTCAAACTCGTCATCGTTGGGTGTAATTTTTATATCGTTATTATTTTCAGTTGTACTCATTTACACATATTTATTACCAAATTTATGCGACACCTCGTTCAAAAGTTCTTTAATCTGCTGTTCCTTCTTCTTCGGAAACAGCAAAAGCACATCTTCTTTGTCCACCACAATATAATCCTCAATTCCGTCCAAAACAACAAGTTTCTTTTTTTCGGTAAAAATCATATTGTTCCCTGAGTTTTTCAGTAATATTTCAGCATTCACAACTGCGTTGTGTCCTTCTACTTTCTCTAATTTATCGTAAAGTGCGCCCCAGGTCCCCAAATCGTTCCAATCGAAGGTGGCTTTTTTCACATACACGTTATCTGCTTTTTCCAGAATTCCGTAGTCTATGGAAATATTTTCTGCTTCGGCATAATTTTTTTCAATGAATTTTTTTTCTTCGGAAGTGTTTAAAACAGCCATTCCTTTTGAAAACAATGAATTCATTTCAGTCAAAAATTTTTCGAAGGACGCGACAATACTTTTAGCGCTCCAAATAAAGATGCCCGCGTTCCAAAGAAAATTTCCAGCCGAAAGAAATTGTTTAGCAGTTTCATAATCAGGTTTTTCACGAAATTGCTTTATTTTTTTAATTTCCGAAACATCGCTTTTGTCGCTTTCAATATAACCGTAACCTGTATTTGGAAAGCTTGGCTCAATTCCTAAAGTGAGTAAAATATTATCTTTTTCTGCTGCATCAAAACATGTTTTAATATCACTTGCAAAAGCATTTTCATCCTCAATCCAATGGTCGCTGGGCGCAACAAGCATTAGGGCGTTCGGATTTTTCTTTTTTATTTTTAAAGCAGATAGTAATATGCACGGTGCGGTGTTGCGCATGGCTGGCTCCAACATCACTTGTTCTTCTGAAATTTTCGGCAATTGTTTCAGCGTAATTTCCAGATACATTTCATTTGTAAGAATGTAGATATTTTCCGAAGGGATAATTTTATTTAGCCTTGAAAACGTTTTTTGCAGCAAAGTTTCTCCCGTTCCCAACATATCGTGAAACTGTTTGGGGAATTCTTGGGTGCTCACGGGCCAAAATCGGGAACCGATTCCGCCTGCCATAATCACTGCGTAATAATCTTTGTTCATTTAAACTATTTTAAAAATTCCACCTCAGCATTTGGATTGAAAAGATACATTCTTCCCGTGGCCACTTCCAAACATTCAAAACGTTTTACGCGCTGTTTGCCGCGCTTAAAAATTTTACCATTGTACAATCTGAAATGTCCTCCAAAGGGAATTTCAAAGATATAGTTTTTATCGTTCTCTGGGTCGAACTGCTTTAATGCCAAAGCCAATGCTGCATCGGTATCGCTGGAGGCTTTGGGGTTTTTGAAATGGCGGGCCAATAAAGGCAACAATTGATTTGGAAAAACCTCAGGCCGCAAAAAAGGCAACATCAAAAGCTGAAAGGTACGTTTCCACTCCAGCCCATGGGGTTTTATAAGCCTCCCGTATTTTGTGAACGCCTCCAAATGCGCTATTTCGTGCACGAGCGTGATTAAAAACCGATACTTATTCAACGACGCATTTACGGTTATTTTGTGCTGGCCATTGGGCATTTTTCGGTAATCGCCGTGCCGGGTAACGCGCTCGTTTACGATTTTGAGATGGACATTGTGGGTTTTTATCAGTTCAAAAACAGAAGCTACGGAAGCTTGGGGAATGTATTTTTCGAGTATTTCTGTCATAGGCGTGGAAGAGTTGCCAACTTTTCTATCAACGTCAAAAATAACCAGTCTCGTACAATATCGCGAGCGTTTCAGTGATAAAATTGTGGCTATTAATTGATTTTTTCAAAATATTTATGCTTCCATATATTTTGGTTTCAGGATATTAGAAAACATTATTTAAAACTGTTCTAAATAAACTTTGAAATTCAAAACTTCCGATTTAGATTTGCATACAATTTAAAACCAATCTAAATAAAAATAATACAAAATGAAATTCATCACCACCCTATTTTTACTCTTGGGCGCACAGTTTATATTTTCACAAGAAATAACAGAAATCAACGGCACAGTAACAGATGTTGACAATAATCCAATTCCCTTTGCAAGCGTTTATCTTCCCGAACTGAAAAAAGGAAATGCAGCCGATGCCGACGGAAAGTTTACCATCAAAAACATACCTTACGGACTTTGGCAACTTTCGGCGAGCGCCGTGGGCTACAAAGCTTCTACCATTACCATAAATCCTAACGAGCCTGTTTTAAATGGAGTAAGTTTTCAACTCGCCCACGACAACGAACTCGACCAAGTGGAGGTTTTCGGTAACCGAAACGACCATCCCGACAAAATAGAATCAATCACCCGATTGCCGCTAAAACCTTATGAACAGATCCAGAGTATCTCAGTGCTTTCAGAAAAATTGATTGAGGATCAAGGTGCTTTGAGCATTGCCGAAGCCACTAAAAACGTACCGGGCGTTTACACTTTCGCAACCTATGGCAATAAACGGGAAAGTATGTCGTCCCGTGGATTTAGGGGGATTCCTATTTTGAAAAACGGAGTACGGATCCATTCCGACTTTCGCGGTGTTGGTATACTGACAGATATGCAGGGTGTGGATAACATTCAAGTTCTTAAAGGAACCGCTTCCATAACCCAAGGTGTAGCAACAGATTTGGGAAGTCCCGGCGGAATCATAAATATCGTTACCAAAACTCCAAAATACACTACCGGAGGAAGCGTGAGTCTGCGCGGTGGAAGTTTTGGGCAAATACGTCCTACATTCGATGTTTATGGGCCACTTAACAAAGAAAAAAATATTGCGTTCCGTTTAAATGGCGCTTTGGAAAGAGCCGATAGTTTTAGGGATTTGGTGGAAAAGGAAAGTTTTTACTTCAATCCTTCTTTTGAATGGAAAATAAATGAAAAGACCACCGTAACTTTAGAATTGGATCATTATTACGACAGCCGTACCCCAGATTTGGGCACCGTAAACTTGGCTGAAAATGATATGAATGCAATTTATGATCTTCCACATTCACAGTTTTTAGGTTTTGAAAACGATCGTTCTATCACCGAAAATACTACCTATGCCATCAGGATGGATCGTGAATTAAGCGAGAAACTTACTTTAAAAGGAGCTTTCTATAGTTCGTCACTAAGCTTGGATGATAAAGGTGCCGGTTTGGGAAAAACTATTGAGGAAAATGAAATGCCTATTTACAATATTCGCCAACGCAGCTACTCCACCTCTACCCGCGATGACAACAACAGTGTACTCCAATTTGACTTGATTGGGGATGATGTTTACACAGGTTCTATAAAACACACTTTCCAAGTTGGGTTTGACTACCGTGCCTCGAAATTTGGAACCACCAGCCGATCTGCCGGCGTGGTTGACACTATAAATGTTTTTCAAAACATAGAACACAGATTGCCCAATGTTACCCTGGGAGAAGCAAATGTGAACGGCGGAAAAACAAATTCATTAGGTTTTGTTGCCCAGGATGTGATTTCTTGGAATACTTGGCTGAAAACATTTTTAGGCGCTCGTTACAGTGCAACCGAAACGCTTTCAGAAGTTGAAAACACGAGGAGTGATGCTTTCAATCCGTTGGGAGGAATTATTGTTTCGCCCATAAAAAATGTAAACGTTTTTGTTTCCTATACCAACAGTTCCTATCCACGAACAGCATCTCGTTTGGGCCAAAATGGGGAGGAATTGGGCAATGAGCGGTACGACCAGTTGGAAGCCGGCTTCAAAACAACTTGGCTAAACGATCGGTTCCGCTTTAACCTTACCCTTTATAAAATCAACAACAAAAACATAAACCTTCCTGTTTATGACGAAACTTGGACAAACATTCTATACTACGCAAAAGGCGGAAACGATCAACGCCAAGGTATTGAAGTAGAACTTACCGGACGGCCACTTGAAAATCTGGAGCTGATTGGCGGGTACGCATATATTGATGCGCAATACAAGGAACACACTTCCTACGTGTATGGTTCTGCACCGCTAAATACTCCAAAACATACCTTTAATGCCTATGCCAATTATTCTTTCAGAAATAGAATTTTGGAAGGGCTTTCGGTTGGCGCTGGTGCGTATTTTACCGGAGAACGCCCTATTAACGATTGGTCGTCGGGACCTGTTACCCATCAAGGAATTGTGCCAAACCAAAAACCCTTTGATGTAGAAGCCTACACCTTGGTAAATTTTCAGGCGGAATACAAATTCAATAAAAACTGGAGTCTTCAATTTTTGCTGAACAATGTTTTCGATAAAATAGGTTACAACGCCTATAGAACCAGTTATATCAATCAAACCGATCCACGAAACTTTGCAGGTGTGCTGCGCTATAATTTTTAGTTGTTTGAGTGTTAGTTTATAAAGGCACGACTTAGGTTGTGCCTTTTATATTGTTTTAAAAATTTCCTTTTTATGAAATCAAAAAAATATACTGTCCGAAAGTTTATAAACGACGTCCATCTTTGGCTGGGAATTGGCAGCGGCATCATTCTGCTGATTATTTGTTTAACAGGAACGGTGCTAACTTTTGAAGAAGAGATAAAAAGTCTTTTTTCTGAAGAGATAACCGTTTCCCCAAAAGACGAAATTTTTCCAATAGAAACATTGGCAAGAAACCTCGCAGCCGAAGGCGAAGTAATGCGCGTTAGCATAAGTCCCGAAACCACAAAACCCTACGAGTTTTCGGTAAAAACAAACAAAGAGGACAGGCGCGGAACGACTTTTTTTGTTGATCAATATAATGGAACTTATACGAAATCGGAGCCCAATGTGCTTGATGGATTTTTTATGACCATGTTTAAATTGCACCGTTGGCTGCTTTTGGATATGTCTATCGGAAGACCGATTGTTGGTATTGCCACTATCATTTTTTTGATACTTTCCATCACAGGCATTGTGCTTTGGTTTCCGAAGAAGAAACTGAAAAAATTGAAATGGAAACATCTAAAACCCGGCTTCAAAATAGCTTGGCGCGCAAAATGGAAACGCGTAAACCACGATTTGCACGTAACCCTGGGATTTTACACAGCTATATTTTTAATGATTATGTCGCTCACAGGCTTATTTTGGTCTTTTGAATGGTACAAAGATGCGGGAAGCGCAGTTTTGGGAACGGAAGTTTTTGGAGGTCGCGGAGGCGGGCCAAAAATTGATTCCAAAGCAAATCCCTCTTCAGAAACTGTAGATTTTGCCGAAGTCATAAAAATCACGGAAAGTGAATTGCCTTTTGAAGGAACTACAATTTTTCAAATTCCAGCTGATGAAAAAGATATTTTTAGCATCCGCAAATACCACGATGAAGATTTTCTGGAAACCGCCGTTGATGAACTGAAAATTGATCGCGATGGCACTATTATTTCAAAAGAAATTTTTTCAGAAAAACCATTGAACGTGCAGATTGCAAGTTCCATTAAAGCAATCCATATGGGGACGATCTTTGGTTGGTTTTCGAAGACTATTTACTTTATTTCCTGCTTAATTGCAACAAGTCTCCCAGTTACAGGAATCATTATTTGGTTAAATAAATTGAAGAAAAAACCTAAAAAATCCAACAACGCAAAAGCGCGGAAGAACACATTAAAAATTAAGGCGTAGTGCTGGAAACCTGCAATATTTTTCCATTGTAAAACTTGTTTCCAGTAAGGGAAAAATCCATTATATATTGCGCCATTTCAGTTGCCGAAAGTGGCGCTTTAAAACCTGGGAAAGCCTCTTCCAGCATTTCGGTTTGCACAGAGCCCAAAGCTAGAACGTTGAAAGACGGACCCGTTTCTTTGTATTCTTCGGCAAGCAGCTCGGTTAGTGTAATGATTGCACCTTTACTACTGCTATAAGCACTCAAGCCGGGAAATTTCACACTGCCCTGCACCCCGCCCATACTGCTGATACTTACCACATGGCCTTCTTTCTTCATAAAAGGAAGTACCGTTTTTATCAAGGAAGCCACGCCAAAAACGTTCACGTCGTAACATCTTTTAAATTCTTCGGAAGTGATTTCGGCAAACGGTTTGTTCACCAAAAACCCGGCGTTGTTTATCAAAACATCTACAGATTTCATTCCGGTTTGAAGGTATGCCGAAAGTTTTACGATTTCAGATTCATCAGCAATGTCGAATTCCAAAGCGGTAACATTCTTCAACTTTAAATCTGAGATGGGCTTTGAATTTCGCGAAAGCGCCAAAACATTGTAGCCAGCTTCGGAAAAAAGCCTTACCATCTCAAACCCAATTCCGCGGGAAGTACCTGTGATTATTATGTTTTTCATGGTTTTGTATATAAGTAGGCGCGTGATTACTCGCGCGCCTACCGAAGGAATAATTTATACGAACATCGTCACCGGATTTTCGATATACTGTCGCAACGTTTGTAGGAATTTCGCACCCGTAGCTCCGTCAACTGTGCGGTGGTCGCACGCCAAAGTCACCGTCATAGTATTGCCTACCGCAATGTGTCCGTTTTTCACAACCGGTTTTTGAACAATTGTGCCAACTGATAAAATAGCCGAGTTTGGTTGGTTTATAATGGAAGTAAATTCAGTTATTCCGAACATGCCAAGATTAGAAACAGTAAAGGTGCTACCTTCCATTTCCTGTGGCGTAATTTTCTTGTTTCGCGCCTTTCCGGCAAGTTCCCTTACCTGTGCGCCAATTTGTGAAAACGTCATTTGGTCCGCAAATTTCAGAACAGGAACCAGCAACCCTTCGTCAACCGCCACGGCTACACCTATGTGGATGTGTTTTGCAATTTTGGTAACCTCTGGCGTCCACTGACTATTTACCTGCGGATGCCTTCTGAGAGCCATCGCACAGGCTTTTATAATCATGTCATTAAAGGAAATTTTTACATCCGGATCTGCGTTTATCGCCTCGCGCGCTGCGATGGCGTGGTCCATATCCAGCTCCACGGTGAGATAGTATTCGGGAGCGGTAAATTTTGATTCTGCCAAACGCTTTGCAATAGTCTTACGCATTTGGCTGTTTTTCACTTCCTCAAAACTTTCAGTGCCTACGGGAACATACGCTTGTCCGCCGCCAGCTGCTGGTTGATAGTTTTCAATATCGCTTTTTACGATACGGCCATTTTCGCCGCTTCCGCGCACTTGGCGCAAATTGATGCCCTTTTCCTCGGCCAGTCTTTTGGCCAAAGGCGACACGAAAATACGGCCTTCGTTTGAGGTTTGTGAAGATTCCGATTTCTTTTCGGTAGAGGATTCTTTTTTAGTTTCTTCTTTTTCTGAAGTTTTCTTTTCTTCCTTTTTATCTTCTTTGGAAGATTTATCTTCAGATGCCTTTTCTTCTGACTCGGAAGATTTTTGCCCCTTTTTAAAGTTTTCAGCAATGCCTGAAACATCTGTACCCTTTGGGCCGATGATAGCGAGCAAGGCATCAACCGAGGCCGATTCGCCTTCGGCAATACCAATCTTTAAAAGTGTGCCTGAATAGAAAGATTCAAATTCCATTGTGGCCTTATCGGTTTCTATTTCAGCTAAAATATCGCCTTCTTCCACCTTATCGCCTTCCTTTTTAAGCCAAGTGGCAACGGTGCCTTCCGTCATAGTATCACTCAACCTCGGCATGGTTATAACCTCAACGCCTTCAGGAACATTCCCGTGAAGACGGGAATCTCCTTCTTCGCTGTCATTTTTTTCCTCAGAATTCTTTTCTTTTGAATCCTTTTCGGAAGAATCATCTTTCCCATCTTTCTCTTTATCCTCCTTTTTCTCAGAAGACTTTTCTTCCTTTTTGGAGTCTTCATCTTTCGATTTCGTATCGGAAGTTTTTCCATCAATCAAATCTGAAATGTCTTCATCCTTTTCACCAATAATCGCCAATAGTGCATCTACCGGGGCGGTTTCGCCTTCCTTGATACCTATGTGGAGCAGTGTGCCTTCATAAAAAGACTCGAACTCCATCGTGGCTTTATCGGTTTCAATTTCAGCTAGTATATCGCCTTCCTTTACGGTGTCGCCTACTTTTTTAAGCCAGGTTGCTACCGTTCCTTCTTCCATGGTGTCGCTCAAACGCGGCATGTTTATTACTTCTGCCATTTTTTTAGTAGATTTTAGATTTGAGATATTAGATTTTTAGACTGTTGGTTTAAAAGGAGTTTAAACCATCGATTCTCAAATAATATCTGCTGATCAATGCTTAACTTTTCTTATAATTTATCTGATAAAAAAGGATAATCCTCCTGCTCGTAAACAGCATCAAACATTACGTTCTTCTCCGGATATGGTGAATCTTCCGCAAATTTTTCGCACTCTTCCACCAAATCTTTTACTCTTTGGTCAATCTTTTTTATCTCTGCCTCCGTTGCCCATTTATTGTCATAAATCTGATGAAGCACATAGGTAATCGGATCTTCTTCCTGCTTTTTGGCAACTTCTTCTTTGGTGCGATAATGCTGCGCATCACTCATGGAATGTCCTCTATAGCGATAGGTGCGCAATTCCAAAAACGTTGGGCCATCACCGCGACGCGCGCGTTTGATTGCCTCGTCCATTTCCTTGGCTACCACTTCCGGCTTCATTCCATCTACAGGTTTGCAGGGCATTTCGTAACCAAGGCCGAGTTTCCAGATATCGGTATGGTTTGCGGTCCGTGCTACGGAAGTACCCATGGCGTACCCGTTGTTTTCCACACAAAAAACCACCGGAAGCTTCCAGAGCATGGCAAGGTTGAAAGTCTCGTGAAGTGAGCCTTGGCGGGTCGCGCCATCTCCCATATAAGTGAGCGTTACCGAATCCCTGTCAAAATATTTATCTGCAAAGGCAAGACCGGCTCCCAAAGGAATTTGTCCGCCCACAATGCCGTGGCCACCATAAAAGCGATTTTCCTTATCAAAAATGTGCATAGATCCTCCTAGCCCCTGCGATGTTCCAGTACCTTTTCCGTACAACTCGGCCATTACTTTTTTGGGGTCGGTGCCCATCCCGATAGGCTGTACGTGGTTTCGGTAAGCGGTTATCATTCGGTCCTTGGAAAGGTCCATAGCGTGCAGTGCGCCTGCCAAAACAGCTTCCTGACCGTTGTAAAGGTGGAGAAAACCCCTCACTTTTTGATTGATATATACTTGCGCGAGTTTATCTTCAAACTTGCGCCAAAAGAGCATGTTCTCGTACCAATCCAGATACGTTTTTTTGGTGATTTTCTTCATCTATCAACTATATGGTTTTCCCGAATGGGAAAATTTATTAAACGGATAACAAAAGTAGCACTTAAATAGGTTAAATCACAAATTCCAAATTCCAAATACCAAATAAATTCCAAATTCTCATTAAATTCCAAATTCAAAGCACCATCCCGATAGCTATCGGGAACAAATAAATCTCAAAATTCAAAAAAAACAAATGACAAACTCGGTTGTTAATAGATTATTTAATGACAACTAATATTTCAGAAAATAATAAATTCAAAGTTTGAATTTTTATTGTTGAGCTTTTTTTGGTTTTGGAATTTGTTTTGTTTGGAATTTGGTGCTTGAGATTTGGTGCTTTTTTTTCTTTAGAGGTATTTAGCATCAAAACCCAACGGCAATAAATCCATCACGGAAGCTACCTTGATGATATCTCCGGTTTCGCCCATGAAGTAGATATTGATAGGCGATTTCTGTTTTTGTTCGTACTCTGCCAAAGACTGTCTGCAAGCTCCACAGGGAGCGATGGCTTCAGTTACCTCGTGGCTTTCGGCGCGCACGGTAATGGCTAGATCGGTTATGGTTTCGTTTGGAAAGGTGGCGCCGGCACTGAATACCGCGACCCTTTCGGCACAGAGTCCAGAAGGAAACGCAGCGTTCTCTTGATTACTGCCTGTTACCATTTGGCCCGAAGCAAGCCGAAGGGCTGCTCCTACCCTAAAACGCGAATAAGGCGCATAAGCATTTTCACGTGCTTGCTGCGCCTTAGCCATCAATTCTTGAATGTTCTTCGGAAGTTCTGAAATGGTTTCAAAAACTTCTAAATTGATTTCAATTTTCTGTTTTTTCATTTATTTAGTCGATGAGTTTAGAAGTCGATAAGTTTAGATGTTTAATATATTATAATTTACTTCTTTGACTCCTCAACCCATAGACTCCTCAACTTTTAACTATATTAATATTCGTCGTAAGTATCGCCAAAGTTAAACGTTAAACCAAAACGAAGGGTTCCGTCCAATGGACTGTTTGCCAGTTTTGAGGTAGAGAACAAATATGAAATGTCAATGTTGATTGCGGTATAGCGGAAACCGGCTCCTAACGAGGCGAATTTTCTAGAACCTTTGTCATCACTTTCGTTGAAATAACCACCTCTAAAGGCGAACACATCCTGATACCAGTACTCGGCCCCCAAGGCCCACGTAAATTCCTTTAACTCTTCGCTAAATCCATCAGGAGCATCGCCAAATGATGAAAACATTCCTCCGAAAAAGCTTTCGTTATAATAATCATCTTCATTATTAATGAAACCATCGTTGTTTGAATCGCTAGGTGTTGGAACCAAAAGCTTATTAACTTGTGCAGACACACCAACTTTATTGTATTCGTCAAGAATAAAATCAAAACCACCACCCAAAGCAAGGTTTGTTGGCAGGTTACTTTCTGAACCTACTTCATCATATTTTAGCTTCGGACCTATGTTTGAAATATTGAAACCCATTCTCCAGCGACCGTCAAAATCGTTATAAGGTATTTCTTCACTTTGGTAATATCCAGCAATATCAACAGCAAATGAATTTGCGGCAGAAGCATCTGCCAAGGCAGTTTGAAGTTTCAGATCTGAACGAATATATCTACCGGCAACGGCCATTGCAAAACGCTCGCTAAGTCTAAGGGAGTATGAAACGTCAAACAGCAATTCGTTTGGTTTAACCAGCAAAGGCTCTTCATCTGCTGTTTGGCGTAACTCAATCTCTCCATTACTGAAATAACGGAAACTAGCTGCTACAGCACTACGTTCGTTCAATCTATTATAATAAGTTAAATTTCCTAAGAATATATCGTTCACCAATTTGCTTAAGTAAGGAGTGTATGTTACCCCAACTCCTTGTTTTGATAAAGAGAAGGCGTATTTTGCTGGATTCCATTGTTGTGAAAAAGCATCGGCAGAGGTAGTAACCCCTATATCACCCATACCTGCTGCACGTGGATCTGCAGCTATCAAAATAAAAGGAACACCTGTTGTGATTACGCGATTCTCGATTCCTGTATTTTCGTTACCCGGATCTTGCGCCATACCCTTAAAGGCAACTAAACTTAATAAAATTGGAATAAATAATTTCTTCATATTAAATAATTTTGGACAAATATAATTTTAATTTTTAAAGGATTACTAGTTTCTCGAATTTTTCAACCCGCTGATTGGTTAACGCAGATCTTACGGTTATCTTATAAACGTAAACACCTTTTCCTATACGGTCTCCAAAATCATCGCGGCCGTCCCAAGTTATGTCACGGCATAAAAAGCTACCGGAAGGTGGCAAGGTTGCATTTTTGGTCCAGACTACTTTTCCGGTTACCGTAAACACTTGCACCTGCACATCCAAAGTCTCGTCCGGACGGTTATGGTTGAACCAAAACTGGGTATAGTTTACAAACGGATTGGGATAATTTAGCACCCGCGTAATTTCAAGTTTGTCATTGCCCGCAACTATAAACTGTATTTCGGCGGTTGATGAATTGTTATAAACATCCCAGGCCTTTAGCGTTAGGGTGTGGAGTCCGTCCTCCAAATCGCGGAATTTATAGGTGGTCTTTCCTTTGGAATAGTCATCAACATCAGCCTGATAAAATTCATTCAACACAAATGGGTTGGCCTCATCACCATCCAAAATCGCAACTATGTCGTGGCCAATACCACTTGCTGTATTTATTCCATTTGGATCCTCCAGTTTTGCAAGCAACATAGGTGAATCGTCCGTGATACCTCCTGACACGAAGCTTTCGTCATTCATATATAATTTTATCAAGGGGCCTTCGTTATCTTCAGGCGCGTTTTCGTTGAGTCCGCCCACGTCCAAATCTAGGTTGACCCCTGCTTGATCTTCTAAAACATTGTTTCTTTTGGCATATAGGCTTACTCTACCTTTTCCCACTGGAATCTGAATATCACGCGGAACCACAAACTCAAAGTCAAAAAGACCATTTGCCACCGTGGCCTGGCCATTGAAAATTCCTTCTCCCAATGTGATGAAATCCATGATTACCACTGGGCCAGTTCGATTCCGTTGGGTACCATCGTTCCCCAAGGTTTGCCGTTCTACATTTTTATCAAAAATCTTTGCCTCAAGAATGCCGTTGTAATTAGTCATCAAAGCCCCAGATTCATTAACCACCTCTCCCTCAAATTTTACTTTGCTCAAAGCTTTAAGGGTATCGGTGGCTTGGCCTATGGGCACCCCGTTCAATTTGGTTAACCGGATACTTTTCTTAGGAAATGCAAGTTGCATTGCTGGATCGCCAATATAAAAAACTACACGTCTTAAATCGCTGCCAATCTCTGCTTTGGCACGTCTGAGGCCCTCAGCAGGGGTATTGGGCACATCAACTCCATAGCCAAAAAGCTCATCTGCCAAAAGCACATTGAAATCAACTCCTGTGTCAACATAAATTGCCCGGGTGGTAGTGACCAACGAGATAGCACCTCCATTTTTGTTTTGATAGGTAAGCTCTCCAGCCGTGATTCGCAAAGGATTGTCAAATTTTGTGAATTCACAAGTAACCGTTATCATACAAGGCAAATTGTTGCTGTTGTTGAAATTTTCGGCCATCTGTTTTGTGTAAATGTATTCCGCCGACAGACCGTCTTCCCCACCGTGCCCAAAATAATCTATAATAATGGCTCCAGCATCAAAGGCATTCTTTATTGCCTCGTTTACTTCGGGATATCTATTTCCTCCCGCAGAGGCCTGTTGCTGGTATGAATCACTGTGAATTTTCTTTACGTTTATAAAAGGCTTTTCTACCGAAATCTGATCGCCCAATGCATCCAGATTAAACTGCAGATCAATATCACTCCGTTTATCGGCATCGTCTGAAATTAGCACAAAATTGTTTCTCCAATTGCCGTAAGAAGTCTCAGACGTGTATCTTATTATCTTATCCACCATGGCATTGGCCAGAGAAACATTGTCCACAACTATTCTTCCCATTGCTATATCCAGGAAATCAATATCGCCCCCCTCTGAACCTATAGTGCCTTCGCATTCTCCCATACTTCCATAGAAATCATCAGACATAAAGGATTGCGCTATACTGATTCCTTTTACGGTTTGGAAAGTGGGAACAATATTATTGTTATTGGCTAGTCTATTTTTATAGTCTATGGAGGCATCACCCATTATGCCCACATATTTCACCCTCTTTGATTCTTCCGAGGCGTTATTGTACACATAGCGCACAAAGTTTCGTATGGCGCTGATCTCCTGCCGGCCAGAGCTGAATTCTTCATAAATTTTATCTGTTGTAACTACCTTCACATTCAACCCCTGAAGATTTTTGTGATAAGTGGCCAATCTTAAGGCAGGCTGGATAAGGAATGGGGCGGTGATAATAAGATAATCTACATCTTGGAAATTTCCTGAGGCATCCTTAAAAATGGTACCTTTTAAATTTTGATTCTGCACTGCAGACTGCGCTATCTTTACCGGTGCGAAATAATTATTCGGATTAATGGCGACATATTCGCGAACCTCCCCCAAGGTCTGTTTAAAACTAAAAGTGGAAGCGTTCCCCTCGTTTTGTTTGGAGGTAATGAATTGCATATCCGTAACATCCCATACTTGTGAAATCTGCGAAGCGTTACTAATTTGATATTCGCCAATACCAGCTAGGGTTGTGGCAGCCTTATATCTAAAGTTGAACTGGCTATCTACTCCGCTCAGCTTTCTAACCGCCCATATAGCTATATAGTCCAGATAAGCAATGCTTGAAGGATTGCCGGCGTTGTTATATTTTAAATCAATCTGAACGGTCTCACTATTTGCGGGAATTTCCTTATAATAGGTATCTATATCCAGCAGACCTCCCTCCCCCAACAAACGAAAATTTATAGGATCCAGACTCGTACTGTTTACGGTAACCGCCATAGAAGTGTTGCTTTCAGAAGCCGCCGCGGAGGTTATGGTAAGTTTCATGGGCTTTCCCGCTACGATATTCGGAAATTCAAAGGTGAAACTTTGTTCACTTTCAATATCAAACCGATTGCCGAACCACATTCTTCCCAGTTTAGTGGGATTCTCTTCATCTTTTTCATGAAATTGATAATCATCAAACTCATTTATTGTAAATTCCGTAGCCCCTGTGGGTTCTACCATAGCCCGAACGCGTTTGCCCGGGGCTCCATCGGCGGTGATATAATAATATGAGTCGTTGCTATACGGGTTTAAATTGGAATCGTTTTCCTCCACATAGCCTTCCGTGTTGGTGCCGTAAAAGAGAACATAATCTCCTCCGTCAAAAGAACCGTCTTCCTCTCCCACTACCTGGATGGCATTTTCCGGAAGGTCGAAAAATTTAGTTTCCGAATTTAACAATGGTAACGATTTTCCACCAAATCCATACACTTTAAGGTTTCTGGGGTTTATTGCATCGGTATTCATCCCCAAACTGTTCAGAAATGCCTTATCTATTTTATGGACGCCTGTTTTTTCAACCTTAAATTTAAACCACTGTCCTGTGGCCAGAACAGAATTTGTAATTGGCGGAGTATAATCTGCGCATAGCGGACCATAGCGATAGGCCACATTAAAAGACAACACCTTGCGGTAGCCTCCGGAAGTTTTCACTATAGGTGAAATTTTAAGGACGGTATAAAGTTTTTCCCGCGAGCGGTTACTGCCAATGGAGTATTCCAGTTCGCCCGGAACAAGATCGGTATTTATCTTGCTTAATTCTTCCGAAGAAACGGTGCCGTACTGCACATCAGTAATCCTTACGGAACCTTTATCGGCAAAACCAGCATCCTCCCAATGGGTTTGGTAACTAACCCTTTCCTTGTTCGCCTGCAGCTTCAAAGCTTCCAGCGCTTTCTGCTTGGCAGATATCGCGGTTTTATTTGCGCCATCAGTGCTGCTAATTGCAGGATTCTGGCCTCCCCAATCTATGGTTATACTTTTGGACTGCGCCTTTCCAATCAAAGGCATCGCAATTAAAATAAAAAGAAGTATCGCTTTTCTCATTAGTACCAATAACGCTTCAAATATACACTTAGTATAAGCCAACTTTTATAAACTTTTTCACTAACATAGTATTAGGATAATAATTTTAAAACTAATACGTTTGCATACGGGATTGGTAGTAAAAACCTTTTAAAACCCCACAGCGCAATAATAACAAAATATTATTGTGTTTTTGTCGTTAATTACTATATTGCGAACCCAATTTTATCATATTTGAATCTATGATGTTAAGAAAAAACCTAGCATTAAAGCTATTTGTTACTGTAATAGCGGCCACCCTTTTTGTGGGCTGCAACAAATCTCGAGACTACAAAAACAGCTCGCGCGCCACTGGCTGGAAAATGAACGCCAAAGAGGGCGGATTTCAGTATAACCCAGAGTCTAAAGAACAGGAAACAGGCCCCGGCCTAGTGTTTGTTGAAGGAGGAACCTTTACCATGGGAAGAGTTCAGGACGACCCCATGCACGACTGGAACAATTCCCCAAACCAACAGCACGTTCAGTCATTCTATATGGACGAAACCGAAGTCACCAACCTAATGTATCTTGAATACTTAGATTGGTTAAAGAAAGTTTTCCCTCCATCTGATGAAAATTATCGCAAAATTTATGAAGGTGCAGTTCCAGATACGCTCGTTTGGAGAAACCGCCTAGGTTTTAATGAGGTTATGACAAACAACTACCTTCGTCATCCCGCATACGCAGAATACCCTGTGGTAGGCGTGAGTTGGGTGCAAGCCGTTGAGTTCAGTAACTGGAGAACGGACCGCGTTAACGAAATGGTTTTGGAAACAAACGGTATTACCGCACGGAATGCCCGTTATGACGTGGAGCCAGGAGAAACCTTCAGTACCGAAACCTATTTGAATGCCCCTACCCTCACTTACGGCGGCAATGATTCCATTACCCGTGGCGGAAAAAAATCTGAATCCATCGCGAAAAGAAGCAAAGACAGCACCAATCTGTACATAGGTCGCGAGGATGGTCTTTTACTGCCTGCCTACCGCCTTCCTACTGAAACGGAATGGGAATATGCAGCACTTGGCCTGGTTGGCATTCGTAACTACAATGTTTATAGAGGAAAGAAAAAATACCCATGGGATGGACAATATACTCGTTCCGGGAAGAGAAGATCGCGTGGCGACCAATTGGCAAACTTCAAGCAAGGTGATGGCGATTATGGTGGGATAGCTGGATGGAGTGATGATGGAGCCGATATTACCGCCCAGGTGAAATCATATGAACCAAACGATTTCGGACTATACGATATGGCAGGTAATGTTGCGGAATGGGTAGCAGACGTTTACCGCCCTATAGTTGATGATGAATTTAATGATTTTAACTATTACCGTGGAAACGTTTACACTAAGAACTCAATTGGTGAAGACGGAAAGGTAAGAGTGGTTACCATGGATTCCATCATTTACGACACGCTGAGCAATGGAAAAATCGTAGCGCGCAACTTGCCGGGAGAAATCCTTCAGGTACCAGTTGATGAAAACGAAACCTATTTGAGAACAAATTTCTCTCAAAGCGATAACCGCGACTACCGCGATGGCGACAAGCGATCATCACGTTACTATCAATCTTTTGCCGATGAGGACAGCGAGACCGAAGGCACTAACCGTATGTACAATTCACCTATACAAAAAGTGTATGCAGATAGTACAGGCGCCTTAGATCGTCAGTATGACAAATCTTCAAACAGAACTACTTTGGTTGACAATGAAGTTCGTGTATATAAAGGAGGATCGTGGAGAGATCGCGATTACTGGCTGGATCCGGCGCAAAGACGTTATTTCCCTCAGGATATGGCAACAGACTATATTGGGTTTAGATGTGCTATGAGCCGTGTAGGTTCAAAATCCAAAAAAGGAAAACGTCCACGTAATTAGAAATTTAGAAAAAAATAAAAACAACCCTCCTTGGCATACAGCTTCGGAGGGTTTTTTAGTATATTTATTTTATGAATATACCATCCCTCCACCATTATTTTTTACAGAGTAGCGGCATAAGTACCGACACCCGGAAAATTTATAAGAACTCCCTTTATTTTGCTCTAAAGGGTGAAAATTTCAATGGAAATCTTTTTGCGCAGGAAGCTTTAGACAAGGGCGCCTTCAAAGTGGTAATCGATGAGGCCGCTTTTCACAAAACGAACGGGGAAACAATTTTAGTTGAAAACGTACTTTTGGCACTTCAGCAGTTGGCCAGTTTTCACAGAAAATATTTAAATCTTCCAATCATATCGCTTACGGGCAGTAATGGGAAAACCACTTCCAAGGAATTAATAAATGCAGTGCTTTCCCAAAAATTCAATACTGTGGCCACCCAAGGAAATTTGAACAATCATATAGGTGTACCCTTAACGCTGCTAAAAATGGATAAGCAAACTGAACTTGGCATTGTTGAGATGGGCGCAAACCATTTGGGCGAAATAAAATTATTGAGCGAAATTGCCAAACCAGATTACGGATATATTACAAATTTCGGAAAGGCCCACTTGGAAGGTTTTGGAAGTTTGGAGGGCGTGATTCAGGGCAAGACAGAGCTCTATCAATTTCTAAAACAAAACAATAAGAAAGTTTTTGTCAATGCCAGTGACCCTAAGCAAATGGAAAACTCCACAGGGATTGATAGAATAACCTTTGGAACTGCCCAGAGTGACTTCAACATTCAATTATTGGACAGTTCCCATCACCTTTTGGTAGCCTTCGGTGATACAAAAATTCAAAGTAATCTCGTGGGAGCGTATAATTTTGTAAATCTTTCCGCAGCTATTGCGATAGGCGCCTATTTTCAGGTATCTTCTGAAAAAATTAAAGCGGGCATTGAAAGCTATATTCCATCAAACAATCGTTCTCAAGTAATTGCCAAAGGCTCCAACAACATTTTAATGGATGCCTATAACGCCAATCCAACCAGCATGCTGGCAGCTCTGGAAAATTTCAAACAAACGGCGGGGGCGAACAAGATTCTCTTTTTGGGAGACATGTTTGAACTGGGAAAAGATGCCGAAAAAGAACACCAAAATATCGTTGATTTCTTGGCAGAAAACCCCTTTGGAAGCGTTTATTTAATAGGAATCAATTTCTTTAAAACATCGAATCCTGCGTCGCACATTAAACAATTTGAAACCTTTGACGAGTTAAAGAAGACACTCGCAAAGGAAAATCCGAAGAATGCAACTATCCTTATAAAAGGTTCCCGCGGAATGGCTTTGGAAAGAATTTTGGACGTTATTTAAGCCTATTCAAGAAAGCTATAGGCAAACTCCAGATTATCTATAACAAGATTATTTTCTAAATCTGAAATTGTCCATTTTACCGGCCAAGCCTTTATAAAACTCCAGGACTTATGGGCGTTCCCGGCTTCATCCAATAAGTTAACAACTATATCTTTGGTTTCCACGGAATCTGCTGAATTACCATTTAAGGTTCCTAAACACCAAGTTACAATCTCAGAATCCTTAGGCGCCAACCCGCACTTTAAAATCAAATTTGAGAATTTAGCAGAAGTAGGCACGTGCTGTTGTATGCTGTTATCTGAAATATCCTCCAATTCCATTAAAACCCCAGATAATTCCTTAAAAACAATCCTGTCCTTTTCGGTATTATCACGAAAACTGAGTTCAAAGGAAAAAAATACGGGAGGATACTTATTCATAGCTATCCGTTACTAATCGAAAACCCTTCATGGCTGAGCTCTATAGATTTCACGGCAACTTCTGCTGTATTAACTAAATCTATTCCGACGATTTGGGAAGGCCAAGCTTTATGTAAAGTATAAGTCATAAAAGGATTTTCAGTTTCGTCCAAAAGTTGGATGGTTACAGTTTCCTTTTTTACGGTATTCTTTTTTATGGTGTCATACCATTTTTTGAAACTGTCATCGTTTATAAAGATTACCTTCTGTAGAGTTACATTTCCAATTTTAGTTCTATTTGACATTTTTGGGACAGAGAATTGATTGCTATCATCGCTCCTATTTCTATTCCGGCTTCTCCAATTTCCAAACCTGAAACTTCTTGAAATGCAGCTCTATTATCCAGTGATTCAAAATGTACCGTAAAGTAAAACTTAGGTATGGGCTAAATACGGTCCTGTGCTTCTCCTGCCATCTTATATAATATAAAAGTGATTCTATAATATTAATCAGAAAAATACTGGAATCCTATAAGTACGACTACGTAAATTTAGGTCGCCGAAAACCCAAGAGAAAGATGATTTCAGAATAAAAATTTGGAAACTTGTCCAGGGAGCGCGCAACTATCCGCGAAACCGGTATGGTGCCACGCAAAGACACGATTTCATTCAAACCCAAAGCGCTGGGAGAATACTTAACTACAAATATTGTTTTGTGGGTCATACTGGATTCGAACCAGTGACTTCTACCCTGTCAAGGTAACACTCTGAACCAACTGAGTTAATGACCCAAATTTCAAGGCACCAAAATACAAATTAGAAACCCCAAAGTGAAACTTATTTATCGAATTTTTTAATAGGTTTCTTTTTGATCATGCCTCCTCGCGCATCCTTCACCGAGGTCATAATCATAAACGCTTGGGCGTCAATTTTTTCCACTTCGGTCTTTAGTTTGCTCATTTCCAAGCGCGTAATAACGGTATAAACCACATCAACCGGCTTTCGGCTTTCTCCTTCTTTTGCAAAACCATTTTCGGCCTTAAAAATAGTACAGCCTCGGCCCATTTTCTCAATAATGGCCAACCGTATTTCTTCATTCTTTTCAGAAATAATAGTAATTCCCATAAACTCTTCAATACCGTCAATTACAAAATCCACCGTTTTTGAGGCCGCGAAATAGGTAAGGATCGCGTACAACGCAATTTCAGTGGAAAGGAAATAGGCCGCAGTCATGAAAATTACGACGTTGAATATCATAATTACATTCCCCACAGTTAGACTTGTCTTTCGGCTTATGTATATCGCCAAAATCTCAGTGCCATCTATAATGGCGCCGCCCCGTATAGCCAACCCTATACCCAATCCTAGAAAAAGTCCACCGAAGGAAGCCACCAAAATTTTATCGTCAGTCATTACCGGATAGGGAATCAACGCAACGGCAATGGCCAAAAGCAGAATGCCCAACACACTTTTTATTGCAAATCTTCTCCCTACGGAAAAATATGCCAGGGCCAAAAACGGAAGATTGAAACATATCAATAACAGCGGAAATGAAATACCTGCAAGCTCGTTTACCATTAACGAAATACCCGTTACCCCGCCATCAATAAAGCTGTTTGGCATTAAAAAACCCCTAAGTCCAAAGGCTGCCGAAACAACCCCTAAAAGAAGATAGAAGAAATCCCAAATCTCGTGGATCACCTCCACTTCCAGATTTTTTACGCGTTTGTCGAAAGGCTCCGTAACCTGGGACGGTTTCCGGTGCTTTTGACGGTTTTTTACTACGTTTACTATTATATTCTTAAAGAATGGATTCAAAAGTTCTTCTTTTTGTTAATGATGCAGCCAAAGTTAAACTTATTCCCCCTAATAGGAAACCTTAGATAATACAATAAAAAAAGCCGAAGCAAAAAACTTCGGCCTTTTAAAAACTGGTGGGCGATGAGGGGTTCGAACCCCCGACCCCCTCGGTGTAAACGAGGTGCTCTGAACCAGCTGAGCTAATCGCCCTCATTGTTTAGAGGATGCAAATATAAGTTAGTTTTTAATTCCCGCAAACATTTATTTAAAAAATATCACAAAACTTCGGCCACCACAAAAGTACTTCCGCCTACAAACACTAAGTCCTGAGGCAGTGCGGCTTTTAAAGCAGCTTCGTAAGCTTTTGATACAGAAATATATTCCTGGCCAATCAACCCAAAACCCCTTGCCCGAGATAGTAAAAGGGAAGCATCCAAACCGCGGGGGATATTCGGTCTGCAGAAATAATAGATAGCATCTTTCGGAAAAAGGGGCAATATGGAAGCCAAATCCTTATCATTTACAACCCCCAGTATAATGTGAAGGTTCTGAAAATCTTCGCTCGCAAGCTGATCCAAGACTATTTGCAGACCTTCCCTATTGTGGGCCGTATCGCAAATCACCTTTGGCGCCTGTCCTAAAATCTGCCATCGTCCCATCAATCCCGTATTTTTAACGGTATTCATTAAGCCTTTTTGAATATTTTCTTCTGAAATATTCCAGCCTTTTTTTTGAAGCATTCGCAGGATGGAAATTACGGTCCTTATGTTTTTCTGCTGATAGGAACCTTTCAAATCTGAAGAATAGGTAGAAGCATCATTCATTTCGGCAAAAACAATTGGAGCGTTTCTTTCTAAAGCAATTTCCTCAAAGACCCGCTTCGTTTCCGGCGAGGTTTCTCCAATAATAACGGGCACCCGATCCTTAATTATTCCAGCTTTTTCTACTGCAACTTTTTCCAAGGTATCTCCCAAAAACTGGGTGTGATCCAAACCTATATTGGTAATTACCGAAACTTCGGGAGCTATGATATTGGTGCTGTCCAGTCTACCGCCCATGCCTACTTCAACAATGGCGATATCCACATTTTCACTTCTGAAATATTCAAACGCCAAACCTACGGTCATTTCAAAAAAAGAGAGTTGATTGCTCTCAAAAAAAGGCCTGTGGTTTTGAACAAAGTTTGAAACGTATTGTTCTGAAATCATTTGCCCATTAATCTTTATCCGCTCCCTAAAATCCTTTAAGTGCGGAGATGTATATAACCCGGTTTTATAGCCCGCTTCTTGAAAAACAGAAGCCAGCATATGGCTAGTACTACCTTTGCCATTGGTGCCGGCTACGTGAATACTTTTAAAACTCTTTTCGGGATTCTTTAAATACTTGGCAAGATTGAGGGTTGCGGCCAAATCTGCTTTATAGGCAGACTGCCCCACCCTTTGGTACATGGGCAGCTGTGCAAAAAGCCACGCGATGGTTTCTGAATAGTTAATGGCGGAAATTGTTAATATTATTTTTGACTTTTCTTTTTTGTAATCCTTGGCTATAATAATAGGCAGGGCACTAGAAAAGCATTCTTGCTTAAGGGTTAAAGATAAATAAAAAACGAGATTTTTTTAAGAGCAATCTACTACTGCGAGAGGCTGAACCTATAAATAATTTTACCTATTTGTTTGGCGGGGGCTTTATCATCAGAATTAAACTTTGTGGCTAAAGCGGCTCTTTTTGCAGGCTCCAATAAACAACGGGAGTTGTTGGTTGTTCCGCGCACACCGGGGGTTGCGCTAATCACTCTTCCACTGCGGTCCACTTCTATGCTAACCACAACCGTTCCAGCCTCGTTGCAATCCTGTACAAACTTTTCCTTATTCAGCGCTTTTCTTCCACCGAGTAAATAATTACCATCGCCATCCAAACCTTTGCCGGTGCCGTAATACGCACTTGCGTTGGGATCGCCCTCGGGGCTTCCCTTGTCACCCGGGTTTTTATCGTCGCCCTCGCCTCCTTTTGCGGTTCCGTCACTTTTTGGGCCGTTCAAAATGCTTGAAAGGGCATCAGTTGTTGATTTATCTGGTTTTGGATCGGGTTTTTTTACTTCTTTTTTAGGCTGTTCCTTTACCGGGGTTTCAGTTTGCTCTTTTTTGGGTTTTTCCTTTTTAATTACTGGCGCATCTTCATTGTCTTGTGTAACAACTTCTTCCTTAATCTCAGACTTGGGCTGTGAAACCGGTTGAGCTGTGGTTTTTTGTGGTGCGGACTGAATTTTTTCAGTGGGTTGTATATTTCCACTACCAGTATCGGTAGTGCCAAAATTTACCGCTATGCCCTGCTCCAAAGGCGGATCCATATATTTCATCCCCACATAAAACAAAAGAATAAGAATGATTACATGCACGATTACCGTGATGGTCATACTTTTTCGTTTATGTTCTGTATCTAATAAATTCAAGATTTAAAATTTAAGATTCAAAATTTTGGGTTTTGGGGTTTTGAGTTTCAAGTTTCAGGTTTCGGGTTTCAGGTTAAAATTTGTGAAGTTTATAAAATCAAAATACTTTTTCAAAAAAACCATTTTCAAAATCTGGGCACGCGCTAAATCGCGAGCCTACTGATATTGCAAACCTTAATTAGGCCTAACGGCGAGCACCACTTTAAAATTGTTGCGGTTTGCAATATCCATCACAAAAACGGCATCTTCAATGGGCACTCCCTCTTCGGCGCGTAGAATGATGGTAGGCTCTTCCTGCCCCGCGAGCGTTTTTTTCAATTCGCTCTCTATGCTGTATTCGCTTACTCGCTCCTTATCTACGTAATAAGCCCCGTCTTTTGTAATACTCACGGAAGCTTTTTGCACATTTGACGTTTTCCCCTTTGCTTTCGGAAGTATCAAATCCAAAGCATCGGGCGTTATCGCTGGCGAAGTGAGCAGGAAAAACACCAATAACAGAAACACAATGTCTGTCATGGAACTCATGCTGAACTCGGCGCTTACTTTATTTCTTCCTCTTAAGTTCATTAAGCAGGTTCATTTAAAATGTCAAGGAAATCAACAGCCGTGGCTTCCATTTGGTGTACCACTTTATCTGTCTTTACAACCAAATGGTTGTAGCCCATATAGGCAATAATACCCACAATCAAACCTGCAACCGTCGTAGTCATTGCCGTGTAAATACCTTCGGCAAGACTTCCCATTTCGGCCTGGCCGCTACTGGTGGCTAGTTGATGGAAAGCCAAGACCATCCCGATTACGGTTCCTAAGAAACCAATCATAGGGGCTGCTCCCGCTATAGTTGCTAAAACACTTACGTTTTTTTCGAGTCTGTACACTTCCAAACGCCCTGCATTTTCAATGGCAGTGTTTATGTCTTCCAAAGGACTTCCTATTCGGGAAATTCCTTTTTCGGTCAAATGTGAAACCGGTGTATTATTCTGCGCGCATAACACTTTTGCAGCTTGGATATTTCCTTTAGCAACATGGTCTCGTATTTGGTTCATAAAGTTGCTGTCCATTTTGGAAGCAGCTTTAATGGCAAATAAACGTTCAAAATAAATATACACAGCAACAAACAACAGTACAAAAAGTACCATTATTATTATTTGTCCTGCCACTCCTCCATTTAAAAGGAGGTCCATTATGGATAGCGTTTTTTCTTCAGAAATTGGTTCAAGATCCTGTGCTACCTCGGCACCCTCTTGAATAAAGAAGTTTAACATAAAAAAGGTTTTGTTTTAGTGAATAACGGTATAAGATTTCAGAAATTGTTAGGCATTGTGAAATAGCACTCTTTCTATTAAAAGGAATACCCCCGCACCAGCTATAAACCCTATGAATGCGAGCCAGGTAATCTTTTTAAGATACCAGATAAAGTCTATACGCTCCATACCCATTGCGGCCACACCGGCTGCGGAACCTATGATAAGCATACTTCCACCCGTTCCGGCCGAGTAGGCTATAAAATGCCATAAAACGGAGTCCATCGGCAGGTCGTACATTCCCATAGATGCGGCTACCAGCGGCACATTGTCTATTATTGCGGATAAAATACCCAGCAAAATAACCACCACGTCCTGATTTGGTATGGCATTCTGCAATACTTCGGCCAGATAGCGCAAGGTTCCTACCTCTTCCCCATTTACAACGCCATATACAAGACTTTCCAATCCTGCAACTGCCATCAAAATACCGAGGAAGAAAAGGATACTCGAAATTTCAATACGTGATAGCGCTTTGTGTGCGGAATACAGGTGTCTTCTTTCCTTGCTGAAATCTTCTTCGGGATGGATATATTCCGAAACAAGCCATACCACACCCAATGCGAGCATCATCCCCATATAGGGCGGAAGATGCGTCAAGGTCTTGAATACCGGTACGGAAACAATCATTCCCAACCCCAAAAAGAGCATCGTTCTACTACTTAAAAGAGCCTCCTCTGCTTTGTCCTCACGGGCATCTACATCTATCATTCCGCGGAAGGCGGGCATATAGCTGGCAATAACGAAAGGCAACGCAAAACAAACGATGGACGGTATCACCACATATTCAATAAGGCCTGCCGCAGATACTTTTTTCGCAATCCATAACATGGTTGTTGTAACATCGCCAATTGGAGACCAAGCGCCACCGGCATTTGCCGCAATAACTACCATAGCCGCATACCATAAACGGTCCTCTCTTCGGTGAATCAATTTTCTTAATAGTGTAATCAATACGATGGTTGCGGTAAGGTTATCAATAATTGCCGAAAGGAAGAACGCCAATATCCCGATAATCCATAGAAGCTTTCGCTTGCTTTTGGTTTTCACGGCACTCTTTAATACTTCAAAACCGCGATGAAGGTCAATAATCTCCACAATGGTCATCGCTCCAATTAGGAAAATAAGGATTTCGGCGGTTTTCCCCAAATGGTGAAGCAAGGTACCTTCAAAACCTTCCATGGCGTGTTCGCCGCCAGAAAGAAAATTGAACGCCTGCTCTTCTGTATTTATTACATCAAACCATCCGCTGGTAAAACCAATTGCCAAAACTGCCCAAATAAGCGATGCCATTATAAGTGCCGGGACCGTTTTGTCCAGTTTTAAAGGGTGTTCCAAAGTGATGGAAAGATATCCTATTACAAAGATTAAAATGATTATTGATTCCATAATAAATGCTGATTGTTGAAAATTATAATAGTTGCTTTAAAGCTATTTCAAAAGCGGTTTTGCTAATGTTAGTTTTTGTACTGTTGTTATCAAATGTATTTTGAATTGCGTTTTTAATCGTGATTGAGGTATCGTTAAAAATAGCCTCATCCGTCATCTGAACTTTACGCTCCATAAAATATGCAAAAACACGGGCCATCCCGCAATTACTTATAAAATCTGGTATCAAACTTACGCGCTCATCGGTAAATTCCATAATGGGTCCAAAGAAAATTTCCTTATCGGCAAAGGGAACATTGGCTCCACAACTTATTACCTCAAGGCCGGTTTCTATCATTTGCGAAATCTGTTCTTTAGTAATCAAGCGCGATGCGGCGCAGGGCGCAAAAATTTCCGTTTCCAGTTTCCAGATTTTTTCATTTATTTCATCAAAAGGAATCATCTTATCGGCAACCAAGGTATTGCCATCCTTTTTAAGAAAAAGTTGTTTGATCTCTTCAAAAGAAAAACCGTCCTTATCGATTATTCCGCCGTCGCGATCAATTATGCCCACAACCTTGGCGCCCATTTGCGAAAGATAGTATGCCGCGGCTGCCCCCACATTTCCGAAACCTTGCACGATGGCGCGTTTACCTTTTACATTGCCGCCGTAAATATCGTAATAATGGCGCACGGCTTCTGCCACGCCATAGCCTGTAATCATATCGGCCACGGTATATTTTCTGGAAACATCTGGTGAAAAATTCACGTTCTCCAAAACTTTTATAACACCTTGGCGCAACTGCCCAATTCTGTTGATTTTATCTGCTTCCGTTGGGGAAAAATGTCCGTTAAAAACGCCTTCCTGCGGGTGCCAAACAGCACTCTGCTCCGTCATCGGGATTACTTCGTGTATTTCATCAACATTCAGATCGCCGCCGGTGCCGTAATAGGCTTTCAGCAAAGGCGAAACTGCCTTAAACCAGCGTTCCAAAACACCTTTTTTTCGAGGATCGGAAGGATCAAAGTTGATACCGCTTTTGGCTCCACCAATTGCGGGCCCGGCCACGGTAAACTTCACTTCCATTGTTTTGGCAAGCGAGAGCACTTCATTGGCATCAAGCCCTTTTCGCATACGCGTTCCGCCCCCCGCAGCACCGCCGCGCAAGGAGTTTATGACCGTCCAGCCTTCGGCCTCGGTTTCGGGATCATTCCAATGAAAAACTATTTCGGGATCTTTTTCTTCGTACTTTTTGAGTAATTCCTTCATTAAATGTGGAGAGTTAAGGCACTGCTTCGCTAAGCTCCGTAGTGTGAGGACAAATATAAAAAACTTGTGAGGGTTTAGATTTATTTTAAGTGAAATTTATGGATAGAATATTTTCCCCGAGGAATGATTTTTTGAAGCTCCCGTAACGCTGGCCAAACAATTCACCTCACCTCGAAGTTTCAGTACGCCCAAAAGTCCAAAAATCAGGGCCTCTTTGTATTCTACGATGTCAGAGGAAGGAATAACAACCTCAACCGAAGCGAGCTTTTTCAATCTTTCAATCAAAAAAGAATTGTACGCCCCGCCTCCAGTGATTAAAACGGAAGCACTTGTACTGAGCGAAGTCGAAGTATCTGAAAATTGATGGGCAAGTTGCACGGCAATATGTTCCGTAAACGTCCGCAACACGTCTTCTGAAGAATTATTGTAAGTATCCAGAAGTGGAAAAATGTGTTCTTTTACCCATTCCAAACCCAAGGATTTCGGCGGTTTTTCAGCATAAAAAGAAAGCGTGTTCAATTTTTGAAGCAATTCTTCATTCACTTTTCCCGAAGCGGCCAGTTTTCCAGCTTCGTCAAAATCCTGCCCGAGTTTTTCGGCATAATGATTTAAAACAATATTCACTGGGCAGATATCATACGCAATCTGTTCGCCGTTTTTTTCAAAAGAACAATTTGCAAAACCGCCCAGATTCAAACAATAATCGTATTCCGAAAAAAGCAACTTATCTCCTATGGGCACCAGCGGCGCGCCCTGTCCGCCTAACTCCACATCCTGCACCCTAAAATCGCAGACCACGGTTTGGCCGAGCATTTTTGAAATGCGTGGCAGATTGCCTATCTGATACGTAAATCCCCTTTCGGGCTGGTGCAAAATGGTATGACCGTGGCTGCAGACCGCGTCAATTTCCTGCACATTGTTTTTTCTAATGAATTTTGAAATTTCCTCGGAAAGCCTTTCGGTATATTTAAAATCGAGGCGCTCCAGCTTTTCTTCGGAATAATTAATGGCATCGCGCAGCTCGTCCTTCCAAAATGAAGAATACGGTACGGTTTCAGCAGTGATGATTTCAAACTTCCATTGTGCTTCGGAATACGTAAAAACAATTTCCGCCAAATCAATCCCATCCAGCGAAGTGCCGCTCATTACGCCAACAATATGATATTTCTGTTTTTTCAAATAATTTTAATTTACAGATATGAAAGATACATTTGAAAAGCTTGAAATCCCAAATTACAAGCACCAAATTCCAAAACATTTTTTTTTGGAATTTGGAATTTGGAATTTGGGGTTTGGTGCCTTTTGTTTTTTGGAATTTGGAATTTGGAATTTGGTGCTTTTTGTTTTTTGGAATTTGGAATTTGGAATTTGGTGCTTCTTTATTATTTGGGTTTTGGGATTTGCTTTATTTTTAAAGTACATTTGCAATTCTTTAAAATGAACCTTTTTCAAAAATAAAGCCTATGGATTTCAGTCTATCCGAAGAACAGTTAATGATTCGCGATGCCGCTCGCGATTTTGCCCGAACAGAGTTGCTTCCGGGCGTTATAGAACGTGATAACCACCAAAAATTCCCCACTGAACAAGTCAAGAAAATGGGCGAGCTCGGATTCCTGGGAATGATGGTTGACCCCAAATATGGGGGCGGTGGGATGGATACCGTTAGTTATGTGCTGGTAATGGAAGAGCTTAGTAAAATTGACGCTTCCTGCTCCGTTATCGTTTCGGTGAACAATTCATTGGTATGTTATGGCCTGCAAGCCTATGGCAGCGAGGACCAAAAGCAAAAATACCTTACCAAGCTGGCAACTGGTGAAAAACTTGGCGCCTTCTGTTTAAGTGAGCCTGAAGCGGGCAGCGATGCCACTTCGCAAAAAACAACTGCCATTGACAAAGGCGACCACTACATTCTGAACGGTACCAAAAACTGGATTACCAATGGTGGAACCGCAGATTATTATTTGGTAATCGCGCAGACCGATAAGGAGAAAAAACACAAGGGCATCAATGCATTTATAGTTGAAAAAGGCTGGGAAGGTTTTGAAATTGGCCCAAAGGAAGACAAGCTTGGTATCCGCGGGAGCGATACACATTCCTTGATTTTTAATGACGTAAAAGTTCCGAAGGAAAACAGAATTGGTGAAGACGGCTTCGGTTTCAAGTTTGCGATGAAGACACTTTCCGGCGGAAGAATAGGCATCGCCGCCCAAGCTTTGGGGATTGCCGCGGGAGCTTACGATCTTGCCCGTGAATATTCCAAGGTGCGCAAAGCTTTTGGCACCGAAATATGCAACCACCAGGCCATCGCCTTCAAGCTTGCAGATATGCATACCAGCATTGAAGCAGCCCGCCACTTGGTAATGAAAGCGGCTTGGGACAAGGATAACGGCAACAACTACGATATGAGCGGCGCGATGGCGAAACTGTACGCCAGCCAAGTAGCCATGGACGTAACCGTGGAAGCGGTACAGGTTCACGGCGGAAATGGCTATGTTAAGGAATATCACGTGGAACGCTTGATGCGTGATGCAAAAATTACCCAAATTTATGAAGGAACCTCAGAAATACAGAAGATTGTTATTTCTCGAGGGCTTTTGAGGGATTGATAGGTGTTAGACATTATAAAAAATAACCCTTCCAGTGTTTTGAACGTTGGAAGGGTTAATTATTTGTAGAATATTGTATCTAAGAGATAATTTCGCTCTGCTTATAAGAAGAAATTCCAAACCAATCCAAACCGCAAAACCGCATCGCGATACGGATAACCCGGTGCGGCAAAATATTCGTTCTTTCCGCCGAAGAGTGCGGTAAAGTTTTCATAAATAAAGTAAATACGCGTCTGCCGTATCTTAGCGTTGAAGAAAATATCTACTAACGGAAAACCGCCCAATTCCTGCTCGTTCTGCACATAAAATTCCGCGAGTACAGGGTCGTAAGCGTTCATATTGTATTTGGTGAAATATTTAAAGCCCACCCCCGTCTGTAAAAACAGGGCGCGTTTAAACCAGTGGTCCTCAAAATAAAGTGTGTTTCTAGTAATAATTTGCGGCACGTTAAAAACCGTTTCGCCACTCAACACCTGCTGGTACATCACGGTATTTTCCAATCCGAAATGCCCAAATTTAAATTCTTTTTCAACCTTTACTTTTAAATAATCTACTCGTTCCGAAGCCTGCAATGGCGAAGGTGTGCTGTCGTTTTCCTTTATTCCAAAGTAGGCATAATCGTCAATTCCAGTATAGCTTACATACGCATTTCCAAATTTTTTGGTGTTTATTTGAAATTTCAGTTCCTGGGTTTTTACATTATTCAGCTCGGTCTTCCAATTGTAATTTTGGTAATCACTTTGGTACAGCAAAAAGTTGAAATTGGGCGCCACCGAATGTACGGTTATGGAAGCTTCCGCATAATAATCTTCATTCAAATCAAAAGAGGCGGCTCCTTGCAGATAATTTCCATCATAATCGCCGGCCACGTTTATTGCCCCTTTTCCGCGGAGTTTAAAGCCTCGGTATTCCTTTTCATACGCAGCACCCGCTTCAATAATATTCCCCTTTATTCTATTCGGGATGCGCTGTTCGTCTAAAATCAATACCGAATTGTAGCCGTAGTTAAAATCATTATAGCCCGCCCAAGCCGTAATTTTTCCGAGAAGCGAGTTGTTAAAATCGGCATACGCCTTTACGTTGAAATCTTCAAGTTTCGTTTTGGTAAATAAATCAGTTGCTTCATACGAAGGCCCAAATTCTGCAAATGACGTGGTTTGGTTGTATCGGAAAAACTTATCCTCATAGCTCAACACATTCCCAAGCGTTAAAACTGAATAGCCCGTACTGTCGCGCTGGGCAAACAATTCGTAATAATGATCGCCGTAAAAACGGAGCCCCTCCAGTTTGTTTTCGGCATTTTCAAATTTTACGTCCAACCTGCCACGGTCACTAAATTCGGGGTCATCATTTATAAAAAGTTGCAGGGAATTATCGGTCAACCCACCATTTTCCTGGTTCAAAATATCCTGGGCGGCAACGTGGGCGCGGGCAACGTAGCGCTTGTTCTTGGTGTGGTAATTTGCGGTAAAGAGAAAATTGCCCGTACTCGTTAAAATATGCTGATACTTTCCGAGCGAGCGAACGCCTTTATAGCCAATGGAAAAATTAAACTGCGGCGAGGTATTCACCGTAAAAAAAGCATCCAGCTGCTGCCCCTGCTCGTAGGCAGTTTTAAAGTAGAGTTCCGTTAATGGCGTGGGCACATTAAAATAATTTACATCTTCAATTTCCTTATAATTGAAATGATGCGACTGCGCCACAAAGAGCGGCTTTAAGTGCAACCTATCAAAAGAATAGGCAAGCGAATTGTACGTCTGCCCTACGTTTGAAAATTGGAGCAATTCAAAATTGTCGCGTCGCAGGTAATTGAATCTATATTTTTTCTTGATGGAAAGAGTGGTATCCACAAAGGTAGTGTCGCGCGCGGTTGAAATGATTTTGTAATAATCAATGGGCGGCTTTTCCTTTGTTGCGAAAGGGGTTTGCGAAAACACGGTTGCCGAGGTACAAACCAAAAAGAAGAGCAAAAACAATTTTTTCATCTACTGTGTTTCTATTGGGCAAAATAACGAAAAATATGTTCCAACTATTGGGTAAATTCCAAATTTCAAATTCCAAATTTCAAATAAATTCCAAACTACAAGCCGCAAATTCCAAATTTTCAAAGTTTAGT